>OJCB01000208.1_pt1 | contig 24818 bp, 24 predicted proteins | sample 1591501 | NCBI WGS metagenome assembly OJCB01 (sample SAMN05416813, study PRJEB24817) | seawater metagenome | isolation source: Sea water | place: Canada:Atlantic | collected 2013-07 | reverse complement strand
TGGGCTCGGAGATGTGTATAAGAGACAGTTTCGCAGGTTACAGGTATAATTAATGAAATGAGTCTGAAATTAAAATTAAAATTTTAATGGATTCATTTAATGAAACGGGCCTAAAGCCTGAAATTATCGCTGCGATTACGGATATGGGATTTGAAACTCCTACTCCGATCCAAGCCAAAGCTATTCCTCAACTTCTTTCTTCCGACAAAGATATCATTGCCTTAGCTCAAACTGGAACTGGTAAAACAGCAGCTTTCGGATTGCCGGCAGTACACTTAACTGATGTAAGTGATCGAAGTACACAAACAATTATTCTTTGCCCAACTCGTGAGTTGTGTTTGCAAATCTCTAAAGATCTCAACAAATATGCTGCAAAAATTAAAGGCTTATCTGTCTTAGCAGTTTATGGAGGTACGAGTATTGATACACAAATTAGAGCCTTGAGAAAAGGTGCTCAAATTGTCGTAGGAACTCCTGGACGAACAAAAGATTTAATCAATCGACGAAGATTGAATTTGGAAAATGTCGAAAGAGTTATCTTGGATGAAGCGGATGAAATGTTGACGATGGGATTCAAAGATGATTTGGATGCGATCTTATCAGCAACTCCAGATGATAAAACTACATTACTTTTTTCTGCAACTATGTCTCGAGAGGTTCTACGAATCTCTAAAGATTACATGGATGATCCTGTAGAAATTAAAGTCGCAAAAATGAATGTTGGTGCGACCAATGTAAAACATATTTATCACCAGGTTCAAGCAAGAGATCGTTATGAAGTGATCAAAAGAATTGCGGATATGAATCCCGAAATCTATGCGATCATCTTTTGTCGAACTCGTCGAGAAACGATGGAAGTGGCGAATAAATTAATGTATGATGGTTATAGTGCAGATGTGTTAAATGGCGATTTGTCTCAAGGTCAACGAGATGAAGTGATGCAAAAATTTAGAAAAAAACAGATTCAAATTTTAGTTGCGACTGATGTAGCAGCTCGTGGATTAGATGTAGATGATTTGACACACGTAATTAATTATAATTTGCCAGATGATCCTGAGGTGTATGTTCACCGAAGTGGTCGAACTGGCCGAGCTGGAAAAAGTGGAATTTCGATTGCAGTTATTCACTCTCGTGAAACCAATAAATTGCGTGACATTGATCGTAAATCTGGTATTCAGTTTACGAAAGAACCTGTTCCTAGTGGAATGGATATTTGTCAAACTCAATTGATGACACTCATCGACAAAGTGAAAGCTGTAGATGTAGATGAAAGAACGATTGAACAATTCCTTCCTGCGATATATGAAAAATTAGAAGATTTAGATCGAGAAGATTTGATTAAGCATTTTGTTTCTATCGAGTTCAATCGATTTTTAAATTACTATAAAAATGCTCGTGATATTAATGTTGGAGATCGTGGTCGTGATAGAAATGAAAGTAGAAGTAGAGACGACAGACGACGAACTCCTTACACTCGATTATTTATTAATGTAGGAGAGAGTAATCGATTGGATCCAGGTCGATTGATTGGATTAATTAATCAAGGATTGGATTCTGGAAATGCTGGAATTGGAAAAATTGAAATCCTTCGAAACTTTTCATTTTTCGAAATTGAGGAAGGTATAGAAAATGATTTGATCGATGCATTGAAAGGTAGAAACTTCGAAGGTGTGCCGATTTCAATTGAAGTATCTCAAGAGAAACGTTCTGCTGGTGGCGGAGGCGGTCGAGGATACGGCGGCGGCGGCGGACATCGTGGCGGTGGCGGCGGAGGTCGACGCGACGGCGGTGGCGGTGGTGGAGATGGCAAGCGCTATCGCAGCATCTGATCATTCACGTCATATATGCCGACAGTTTCCCTTTTAATCATTAGATTTTCAGGGAGTTGTCGGCGATAGCAACAGTCACCGGTTCAGGCAGTTTTAAATTGTTTGAAGCCGGTGTTTTGTTTTTCTCTGCACACTCGTATAATTGAGCGTATTATTGTAACGAAGCGGGCCATCTTCCTACTCCTCCTAAATCAGTATGATATCCAAAATTCCATTTGATCGTGTGAACTGGGGCACCAGTTCCTTTCTGATTCTCTCATTCGTAGCTTCGCTTATCGGTGTTCCGATCTACATCTATCATTACGGAATCGACTTTTTCCAGATCGCCCTTTTCTTGATCTTCTTTTTCCTCTCGGGGATGAGTATTACACTCGGATATCACCGCTTGTTTGCTCACAAGGCTTTCAAAGCCAGTGCCCCGGTTCGGTTCTTCACACTCGTTTTCGGTGCCTGCGCTTTCGAAGATTCCGCACTGGATTGGTCCTCAGACCACCGTCAGCATCATAAGCATGTTGATCATGAAGAGGACGATCCCTACAGCATTACCAAAGGGTTTTTCTGGGCTCACATGGGCTGGATCTTCTTTAAGCTTTTTCCGAGAACTCTTCCCAACGTCAATGACCTTCGCACTGACAAGTTGGTGATGTGGCAACACAAGTATCCCCACCTCATTGGTGTGTTGATGGGATTTGTCTTTCCTGCCTTCCTTGGGTATTTATGGGGTGGTTGGAGTGCAGCGCTCGGAGCTTTCCTGATTGCAGGTCTTGCCCGTGTCGTTTGCGTTCAGCATTGCACCTTTTTTATCAATTCGCTTTGCCACACCATCGGCAACCGTCCCTATGATTCCTCTACCAGCGCACGTGACAGCTGGCTCATGGCCATTTTTACCTTCGGGGAAGGTTACCACAACTATCACCACTCCTTTCAGCATGACTATCGCAATGGAGTCAAAGGATGGCAGTGGGATCCGACCAAGTGGGCGATTTGGAGCTTGGAAAAGCTTGGTCTGGCGAGTGATCTCCGTCGGGTGTCCCGTGAAAAAATCGTTCTGGCGGAGTTGCGTGAAACAAGAAAAGTGGCTCACAAAAGCCTCGAAGAATTACGCGAAAATTCCTCTTCTTACCCAGAAGGGCAGGATACTCAAAAGCAACTGAGTTCTCTCTACGATCAGTTGGGTGAGAGTTATACGGAGTTGGAGGAGGCGGTTTCTAAGAAACTGGAAGTTTCACGCGAAGCTCTGGATCGTTGGCAGAAAGATGCGTCCGAGATTTTGGCTTTAATTACGCGTTTAAACAAGCTGAGTCCTTCTCTTGCCTGAACTGGTTCCCGGGGAATTGAACTTTTCTAAACACATCCTCACTGGGTGTGTTTGCACTTGTTTTGAAGGTCTACTGATGTCAGTTTTCAGTCCTTCAATCAATTGGCAATATTTATCGAAATAACATGGCACAGGAAATTTCTCTGAAAACGAACGTCGAGCTTGGCGTAGTTCCCACACACGTAAAATTTGTAGGCGGACTCGTTCCCGATGATGACGGGCGACTGCCCAGGGGAGAAGACGGGAATTTGATCGTCGTCAGTGAGATGGCGCATCTGAGAACGATTTCTCCTGTGAAAATTCAGAGTGCTCAGATCACTGCTTTTCCAGGGGTTCATGAAGGCGACATGGACGACATGATTAACGGTCTTCGAGCGCTTGAGCTGGAGGTTCATATCATCATGATGGTTGGTGGAGCTGATCCGATGAACCCGGATGATGAGGATGCTGTCGTTGAGGTTCTCAAATCCGGGATCGAAGTCGCAAAGAAATACGGGATCACCCAGATTGCCTCCACTTCGATTGAGGAATGGATGAAGCCCGGGGCCACTCCCAAGGTCGGAGCTGATTTCGATGCCGCAGTCGCTCAGGATGCTAAAGTTCACTGTCGGGCCTACCATGAAGCCGATGTGGCGAACAGCTGTATCAAGAACTGGCATATCGAATTTCTGCGTGGCGGTGAGTTTCAAACCTTTACCGATATTCAGAAATGTTGGGAATTTGTGAAAGCTGCCAATGCAGATTTGGGAACCAAGTTCTTTAAGATCATGGTCGATGCGGCTCACTGTGGAGACTCGGATCTTTCAATTCCTGAGAACGAAGACCTTATTGCACAGATCGCTGAGTCCGGCGAAATGGGAATGTTCCATGCGTCTGCCAAAACGACACGTGGTTGCCTCACTACTGACGATGGTTGGATCGGGGCACTTCTAGCGGCCGCCGCAAAAACCGGAAAACTGGAATATGTTTTCGTTGAACTTTTTCACCACGAAGATCCTGCTCTTCAAGGGCTTCGTGACCTGGATCCGGGGCATGGACTGGATACGACTGATGGCCGAACTTATTCCGAGGCGGTTGCCGATGGCGTGACTGAAGTTGCGCACCGTCTCAATAATCTCGTTCTGCGTGGATATTTGAAAAACTAGAGTAGGCCTAAGTCGGCGACAAGGTTTCAGGGGTGCTGTTGGAAGAAGAGGGGATGAAAGCCATTTCCTTCCCTACCTTCATTCGGGTAATTTGCCTTCTTGGGGCCTTTGGCCTGGCGGTGCTTTTCCTGCCGAAGATCTCTTTCTTTCCACGCTCGGCATACGGTCCGGTTTTGCACGAGGAAGTCTCGGGTTTCTCTTCAATCAGGGTTCGAGGCACCGATTCGAAACGCCATCTTCTGTTTGTTTCCGAACGCGGAAAGGAGCAATTGCAGTCCTCGATTGATCTTCAAGAACCGCAAGTTCTACAGGTTGCCTACACCCGCTCTTTGTTTGTTTCCTTTCTATTTAAAAACCCTCAGGAGAGAATCTTGATCGTCGGTCTCGGAGGGGGAGGGATGATACGGTTTTTTCATCATCAGTTTCCGAATTCAATTGTCGAAGTCGTGGAGATTGATCCGGCGGTGGTGAGGGTCGCGAAAGAGTATTTCGAAACTGATGAGAAAAAGGGGATTAAAATTCACACGGCAGATGCATTTGAATTCCTTAAGCGGGACCTCCAGGCCTACGATGTCATTTATATGGATGCATTTCTCCGGCCATCTGTTGATCGGGAATTGGGTGGAAAAACGGCACGCCTCAAAACGGTTGAATTTCTGAAGGAAATTCGGGATCAGTTGGAACCGGACGGGGTATTGGCCTGCAATCTGATTCGCCATCGCCCGGCAACGGCTGGTGACATTGCTGCGCTCCGGGAAGTGTTTCCCACCGTGAGAGTTTTCAATGTTCCCGGCACGGGAAACATGGCGGTGATGGCGTGTAAAAAGGAAATCAATCTCTCCAGGAATCAGTTGATCTCCAGAGGCGAAGACCTTGAGGCAGAAACCGTGACAGGATTGCCTCTGGGAGAATTTGCGGCCTCGCTGGAAGAGTAGGGGGAAAGAAATAGGATAAAAATGGTCGGGACGACAGGATTTGAACCTGCGACCCCCACACCCCCAGTGTGATGCGCTACCAAACTGCGCCACGTCCCGGTCGACCATTTCTGATCCTGCAGAAAATCCGCAGGGCCGATAGTTTGACCGATTTTACTCAAAGCGCAAGCGTGGTCAGGAGAAAAAAATGGCGCAGATTTTTAAACAATTTTGGGGTAAGGAGGAAATCCTGTGGCATGATGGACGCCCCATGAACCAAGAGCCCAAAATTAAAGTCGTCGTAGTCGGAGCGAGCGGATACACTGGGCAGGAACTCCTTCGCTTGCTTATCATGCATCCACTTGTGGATTTGGTAGGGATTACATCGCGTCAGGAATCGGGACGTCCGATCGGGGAGTTGTATCCACGTTTTTCCGGCGCTCCGGGTATCGAGAACCTCCGGTTCATGGATCCGGATATTGACGCGATTGTTGAGACAGGTGCGACGTGTGCATTTTTGGCTTTGCCTCATGGGGTGGCTTATGAATTCGCGGGTGCGCTGCTCGATCGTGGGCTGAAAGTGATCGACCTGAGCGCTGACTTCAGGCTGAGAAGTGCTGATGTTTATCGGGAATTCTACGAACATGAGCATCCGGCTCCGGAGTTGTTGAAGGATGCCGTTTTTGGATTGCCTGAGATTTATCGGGATGAAATTTCGTCGGCCAGCCTCGTGGCTTCGCCTGGATGTTATCCCACCAGTATTTTGATTCCTTTGATCCCCTTGGTGAAAGCAGGACTCGTTAATCCTGACACAATCACTGTATCCAGTGTCAGCGGCGCCAGCGGTGCCGGAAAAAAAGCGGACACATCTTTGCTTTTCACCGAGGTGAATGAAAGCGTCCGGGCTTACGGGGCACCAAAGCATCGGCATTTGAGCGAGATTGAACAGGAATTGAGCAATGCCGCAGGTCGCGAAGTTGTGATTTCCTTTGTCCCTCATTTGATGCCGGTAAACTGCGGAATCGCGACGACGATTTTCGCAGAGCTATCCGTAGCTCCAGATAAAGCTGGAGGCATGGTCGATCGGGAACTCCGTGACTTCTATAAAGACGCTTGTTTCGTCAGGATTCTCGGGGAAAACGCATTTGCGGATACGAAAAATGTGACGAGGACTAACTTTGTCGATGTCGGATGGGTTGTAGATCCGCGGACCAAACGTTTGATTGTTTCGAGTGCGGAAGATAATTTAGGAAAAGGTGCTGGCGGACAGGCAATACAAAGTTTTAACGTAATGAATTCCTTGCCTGAGGACATTGGATTGCGTAACTATTGATCCGAAACCGTTTGTTTATTCATTGATGAGTTCAAAACTCGAAGAAATCTCAGGAGGAACTTGTGCTCCAAAAGGATTCCGCTGCAGCGGGGTCAGCTGCGGGATTAAGGATCCGGAATCGGATAAGCTTGATCTGGCGTTGATCTATTCCAAGTATCCAACGGTGGGCGCTGCGGTTTTCACCCAGAATGAAGTGGCTGCAGCTCCAGTACAATTGTCTTCAAACTATATCAAGACAACTGAGCCGCAGGCGATCATTGCCAACAGTGGAAATGCGAATGCGTGCACTGGAGTGATCGGGACCGAGCACGCCAGGAGAATGGCGGTGCTGGCAAGCAGGGCCTTAGGGATAAAGCAACGGGCTGTTCAGGTCTGCTCGACGGGAATTATCGGTGTTCCTCTGCCCATCGAACGCATCGAGTCGAAAATCCCGGAACTGGTAGAGGGCCTGGAGAAAGATGGAGGAACTGCGGCTGAGGCAATTATGACCAGCGACACGAAGCCCAAGTCGTACTCGGTCAAGCTTACGATCAACGGGGAGGCGATTCGGATAGGGGCAATTGCGAAAGGAGCCGGTATGATTAATCCTCATATGGCGACCATGCTTTGTTTTGTGACCACAGATGCGGCAATATCGAAGGCTGAGATCGTCGCCGCGACCCAGGATGCTGTCAGTGCCAGTTTCAATCGAATTTCCGTGGATGGGGACATGAGCACGAATGACACGGTTGTCGTCATGGCGAACCATCGCGCCGGAAACAGGCCGATTACCCGGGCCGGAAAGGGGAGCAAAGAATTCAGAGAAGCGCTTTCTCATGTGATGTTGAATCTCGCGAAGAAGATTGTTGCCGACGGTGAGCGGGTCACCAAGCTGGTGGAAGTTCAAGTGAGAGGGGCTGCTAGCTTGATCGATGCTCAGCGCGTCGCCAGAGCTGTTGCCAACTCAAAGCTCGTGAAATGCTCCTGGAATGGAAACGATCCCAATTGGGGGCGAGTCATTCACGCAGTCGGATATTCAGGTGCGCGAGTGAAAGAGCAACTGATAGATATCTTCTTTGGAGGCGTCGCCGCAACGCGGGGCGGATTGGCAACCGATACTCCCCTTCAGGATCTCGTTGATGTGGTGAAAGAAAGAGAGTTCACTGTGGGGATCGATCTCAATCTTGGAAAGGGCAGTTACAATATCTACACTGCAGATCTTTCTCCTGAGTATGTGGAGTTCAATCGCGAAGAATACGCGTTGAACAGAATGAAAAAATAAGGGTCGATTCGGGCTCGATCCGCAGATTCGATGTTCTAGAGTTTCTGAGGGCAAAAGCGATTGCCTTATTGGCCTGAGCGATCTCTTCCGGAGAAGTGACTGACGGCGCTTCTCCGACAAAATATTCATTTCCAGGCAATAAATAGAAACGGAATCTTTTCTTGCCCCTCACAGGAATTCCGGCATGTTTACCGCTTCGCTTTTCGATGGCCTCCGAGTTCCAGCAACAAATAGAAAAGGCAGCCGTGCTGTTAGAGGCACTCCCGTATCTACAGACTTTTCGAGGGAAAACTTTTCTCATCAAAGTTGGCGGTAGCGCAATGGATGATCCGCAGCTGGTTCGTAAGCTTCTTAGGGACGTCGTTTTTATGGAAGTGGCAGGAATCAATCCGGTGATTGTCCATGGCGGAGGAAAAGCTATCTCTGCAGCGATGAAAGAGTCGGGCCTGGAAGAAGCTAAATTTGTTGGAGGACAGCGAGTCACGACGGATGAGGCCATGAGCATCGTGGAAAAGACACTATCCGAAGTGATTAATCCGGGGCTGGTCAAGAGTTTGATAAGCTTTGGAGGAAGAGCCGTCAGTGTTCCCGGGAGTCGTGCCTTTATTGGTGGCCGCTTGAATGAGGAGCTATGCCGGGTAGGAAAAGTAATTGATATTGATTTGGCGGAGATCGAATCAGCCATTGCTGAGGAGGTGGTCCCGGTTGTATCACCGATTGCCCGGGAGAGTGAGACTGGTCTAAGTTTGAATGTAAACGCCGATTTGGCCGCGAGTGCTCTCGCATCGAAGTTGAAAGCGTCAAAGTTGGTTTTTCTTAGCGATGTTCGTGGACTGATGCAGGATCCTGCAGATGACTCGACGCTGATTCCCTCTTTAAAGGTTGATGAAGTAGACGGCTTGATCAAAGACGGAACGATCGGCGGAGGAATGATTCCAAAAGTAAGATCCTCGGTTGAGGCCCTGGAAGCCGGCGTTGGGAAAGTTCACATGGTGGATGGCCGGGTTTCTCATTCCCTGCTCCTTGAAATTTTCACTGAAAGCGGAATTGGAACCGAAATTGTAAAATGAATACCGCTGAGCTGACCGAAAAGTATGTGTTGGGAAACTACGGACGGTTTCCTCTGTCATTTTCGCGCGGAGAAGGCTGCTGGATTTGGGATGAAGCAGGGAGAAAATATCTCGATTTTGCGACAGGTATTGCGGTTTGCTCCCTCGGGCACAGTCCGGATGTAATGCGAAATGCCCTCGAAGAGCAGGGGGGGAAACTGATTCACTGTTCCAACCTTTATCAAATTCGGGAGCAGGCGGAACTGGCTGAGTTTCTCGTCGAGAAAGTAGTAGAGCGGCCGGGAAAAGTATTTTTCTGCAATAGCGGTGCCGAAGCGAACGATACCTTGATCAAGCTTGCCCGGAAGTATGCCTTCGACAAATACGGTGAGTCCGGAAAGAGTGGGGAAGTGATTACCTGTAAGCAGTCTTTTCACGGGCGAACCCTGGGAGGAATTGCAGCGACCGGACAGGAAAAAGTGAAGATTGGTTTCGATCCCTTGCTCCCGGGATTTCTGCACGTGCCTTTTAATGACTGCGAGACATTGCGTGAAGCCGTGTCTGAAAAAACCGTCGCGATTCTTTTTGAGCCGCTACAAGGCGAAGGCGGAATTCATCCGGCCACACCGGAGTTTTTACAGACAGCATCCGATTTGCGGGAGGAGTTCGATCTTCTCCTGATGTTTGATGAAGTGCAGTGTGGAGCCGGTCGGTCCGGGGACTGGTGCGGGTGGCGGACGGTTCTCAAAGATTCCGAAGTGAATGTCGAGCCGGATGCGGTGAGTTGGGCGAAAGGCCTTGGCGGCGGATTTCCAATTGGAGCGATCTGGGCGGCCGACAGCTGTCAGGCTGCACTCGGACCGGGCACTCATGGTTCCACTTTTGGTGGAACCCCGCTGGGATCTGCAGTTTCGCTGGCAGTGCTGAAGGAAATTGAAGAGGCCGGGCTTTTGCGGAATGTCAGGAATCAGGAAGCCAGAATTCGTAAGCGGGTTTCTGAGTGGAACGTTCCCGCTGTCGACTCTTTGCGCGGGCTTGGGCTGATGCTTGGATTTGTTCTGGACCGTTCGGTTCTGGAGAAAAATAATGAATTCCGGGATTCCGGAAAGACCCCCTCCCTCTTTGTGGTGGGCAAATTAATGGAGGCGGGAATGCTGACTGTTCCCGCTGGAACGGAGGTCGTGCGATGGTTGCCGCCTCTCAATGTCACCGACGGCGAGGTCGATACCGCGCTGCAATTATTCGAAGAAGTCGTATCCTCTCTGTGAGTTTTGACTTTTCGAAAAAGAAGAAAGGCTGAATGCCAAATGAAACATTTGTTAGGAATTGAAGAACTGTCGGCAGGGGATATCACCCGGCTCGTCGATAGTGCCGTCGAACTGAAAGCGGAACGTGGAAATCATTCTGTCCAGCCGCTCGCAGGAGAAACCTGGGCCATGATTTTCACGAAATCCTCAACGCGGACTCGTGTCAGTTTTGAAGTGGGATTGAATGAGCTCGGAGCCACCTCCATGTTTTTAAACGCCAACGATATTCAGCTTGGCCGGGGTGAGCCCATCAAAGACACCGCGCGTGTGCTCGGCAGAATGGTCCATGGTGCAATCATCCGAACCTTTGATCAGCAGGACGTGGTTGATTTCGCGAACTACGGAAAGATCCCGACGATTAATGCTCTCACTGACGAAGAGCACCCTTGTCAGATTCTGGCAGACTTGCTCACGATTCGGGAGAAACTCGGTGGTTGGGACGGAAAGAAGATTGTCTTTTTCGGTGATGGCGACTGCAACATGGGACGTTCCTGGGCCTGGGCTTCGAAGAGGCTCGGATTCGAACTGGTGATCGCGGCGCCATCGGAGTTTCAGCCTCAGGCGGAGTTCATGGAACGGCTCGGGGAATCACCTGTGCTTGTGACGGATGATGCCATAGCAGCGGCAGAGAATGCGGACGTTTTGTATACGGACACCTGGATCAGCATGGGAAAAGAAGCGGAAGCTGAGGATAGGCTCAAAGTTCTGGCTCCTTTTCAAATTGATGACCGGATTGTCGGACTCGCCAATTCCGGCGCAATCGTTCAACACTGCCTGCCAGCCTATCGCGGCAAAGAGATCACCGAGAAAGTTCTCGAAGAACGGCAGGATGAGATTTTTCAGCAGGCGGAGAACCGGCTTCACGCTCAGAAAGCCATTCTCGTCGAATTGGCTGCGGGCCGCTGAGTCAGTGGATCGATTCAAGAGGATTGACTCGACGATTCAAGCCTGTTAGGTGAATGGTAATGATTCGCGTTTTCGTTTTGGCTCTCATTTTGTGCGGCTGCGCTTCTCATCAGGGCACACGGAGAGAAAAGTGTCCGATACATGATGCGGCTCTCAGGAGAGTAACCGTGTTTTCTTTGGGGCCGGATGTCCATTTTTCCTCTGAGTATATGGCGGAGAGGTACAAAAAGGCGCCGCATGCTGTTTCTTTGCTGAGAACAACGGATCGCCGACTCTCGTGCGATATACTTCCACCCGAGCGGATCTTCTATTGTCCAGCCTGTGAATCTGTATTTCCTTCCTTAAAGTATCATTCGCTTTTTCCCGAACCGGTCAAAAAGGCGGAGTAGTCTATTTAAGGTGTCCACTTCAGGTCTGCTTGTTTGTTCACGAGTCAATTTCTGTTGCCTTCCCGGACTGGTCTCGTACGGTTTGCGCTTGTATGCGTGTCGAATATTCAGAGGGCAGGAGCATTCTTTGTGAATCTCCAGCCGAGGAAGTGGCGAATATAATCACCCACGGTTTTGGGGCCCTTCTTGGTGTTGCGGCCACTGTCGTGATGATTGTGTTGGCCGTTCCCCACTCAGCCTGGCATGTGGTTAGCGTTTCGGTCTTCGGGGCGAGTTTGATTCTGCTTTACACCTGCTCAACGATTTATCATTGGACGACTTCCCATCACGGAAAACTTAAGCTTCAGATTGCGGATCATGTTCTCATTTTTGTTTTGATCGCCGGAAGTTACACTCCCTGGCTCCTGGTGAGTTTGAGGGGGCCGTGGGGCTGGTCACTCTTCGGTGCGGTGTGGGTGATTGCGGTTTGTGGAACTTATCTGAAGATCAAACGGATCCGCGGATTGGAAAAAGTCAGTTCTTTTCTCTACATCGCGATGGGTTGGATCATCGTACTCGCATTTCGCCCCTTGATGGAGAATGTGAATTCAGTCGGGGTTTCCTGGTTGGTGGCCGGGGGTCTCTCCTACACCGTTGGCGTCGCGTTTTTCGCGATGCAGAGAGTTCGTTTCGCCCACGCAATCTGGCATTTGTTCGTTCTGACAGGGAGTGCCTGCCATGTCTACGCGGTGATCCGTGGAGTGCTAATCGCTCAGTAATCGAGAACAGGGTCGGGGCGAACAGCGGGTTCGGGATACTCAAAGGTCTTACCTTCGAAATTCCGAATCACGGTTCGTTCGTCATTTTTCTGGAGAACGTAGTCTGGATTGATGGGGACTTTGCCTCCTCCGCCCGGGGCATCGATCACGAACTGGGGAATCGCATAGCCCGTGGTGTGGCCGCGGAGTCCTTCGATGATTTCGATTCCTTTGGAAACCGGAGCCTGAAGGTGGGATGAACCCTGGATGAGATCGAGCTGATAGAGGTAGTAGGGCCGAACCCGGCTCATCAGCAATTTGTGAACCAGGGTTTTCATCGTGTCGAGATCGTCATTCACTCCGCGAAGAAAAACGCTTTGATTGCCGAGTGGAATGCCGTGATTGGCGAGGCGCTCGAGACCTTCTTTCACTTCAGTGGTGAGCTCACGTGGATGGTTTACGTGAACGCTCATGAAGAAAGGATGGTACTTCGCCAGCATTTCACAAAGTTGAGGGGTGATTCGCTGGGGAAGGAAAATGGGAACCCGGGATCCGATACGAATAAACTCGATGTGTTCGATTTTATGGAGGCGGCTTAGAATTTTTTCGAGTTTGGCATCCGAGAAAAGAAGAGGGTCGCCACCGGATAGAAGTACATCGCGAACTTCTGTATGTTCTTCGAGGTATTGAAAGGCGGCTTCGAAGTCGGTGTCGAGTTCCTGTTCTCCCGCGCCACTGACGACACGGCTGCGGGTGCAATATCGGCAGTAGGCGGCGCATCGGTCGGTGACGAGGAAAAGCACTCGATCAGGATAGCGGTGAACCAAGCCCGGAACAGGCATGTGTGAGTCCTCACCGCAGGGGTCTGCCATTTCGTAATCAGAGACCAGGGTTTCCTCAACCCGGGGAATGATTTGCCGTCTAATTGGACAATCTGGATCGTCTCTGTCGATAAGGTTGAAGAAATGGGGCGTAATCGCCATGGCCAACTTGGAGCCGGAAAGAATCACTCCGTTTCTTTCCTCTTCCGAGAGATTCAGATGCTCTTCCAATCCAGATAGAGAGGTGATCCGATTTTTAAGCTGCCAAGTGTGGTTACTCCATTCTTCATCGGTAACTCCGGAATTTGCCCAGTAGCCGGGAGCATGGGAAACAAACTCTTTTTTTAGATCCTGATCGCGAAGATGGTGCATGAAGCAAGGGGGGGGCGGGTTTTGAAAGGTTTCCGGTGGAGGTTTGTGACGAGTGATCTTCTGAAACCTTACAATCGTTTTGAGGGTAGATGCTCGCAGAAAATACTCAATTCAGCCAGAATCTCCACTGTTTAACTGAGCCAATATAAGGTGAATATAGAGGGGCGAGAGTATAAATTTAATGACCCTTTGTAAGGAGGTCTGAAGCTACCAGGCCACTGGAATGTGTGAAAATTGGAGAAATAGTGGTCTGTTTGTTAAAAAGCATTACATTCCACTATAGTGACTCCTGCATCCAAAATACTGGCCCGGCTTTCGCGTCCTCACTGGTTTGAGATCATTGAATTGATCAAAAGATCCGGGGGGCTGGCTGTGGGTGAACTCGCTGAAGAACTCGGAATGAGTTATATGGGAGTGAAAAAGCATTGTCTGGCGATGCAAAAGCTCGGCTATCTGGACACTTGGCGCCGTCCCAAGGATGTGGGCCGTCCCGAAAAGCTCTATCGTTTGACTTCCCGCCTCGATCCCGTTTTTGCCGGAATTGGAGACGAGGTGACCCTTGCCATACTCGAAGCTGCCGCAGAGATGGAAGTGAATGCGGCAGAAAAGCTTCTGTTTTCCTATTTCCGGAAGAGAACGGAGAAATATCTGTCGGAACTGAAGGGAGATTCCGTTCAGGAAAGGGCGGAGAATTTCGCGGCTATCCGAACGAAGGAGGGATACTATTCTCAGTGCGATTATTCTGAGGAAGAAGGATTGCGGATCAACGAGTATCACAATCCTCTGGAGCCGCTGTTTAATAAGTTTCCCACAGTCGAGCGGATGGAAGTTCAGATGATGGGAAAAATTCTTGCTGCTCATGTGGAGCGAACGGTCGAAAGAGCTTCGGGACTGGCAAGATACCGGTTTGACTTATCGCCGCGGTAGTGTCCGTTCGTCTTTGTTTTATGAGCAAATACGAAGACGAAAATGTTCTGGTGATTCCCCGCAGTTTGTTTGACGAGTTGGGAGCTTTCGAAGGTATCAGCCTTGAGCCCGAAAAGTATCTGCCAACGATGCTGGACCCGGAGAATAACTTTTTCCTCTCTCGTGATGACGCTGAAGATGATCCGTCTCACAAACAGATTATTCCCTACGCAATTTTCCGGTTTGAAGACCGGTTTCTGCATTATGTCCGCGGAGGTGGCTCAGGAGAAAAACGACTTGCTGCTAAAGGCTCTCTGGGAATAGGCGGGCACATCAATGATACCGATTTTGCGGCGGCTTCTCTTGATAAGGACACCTATGCGACCGGCGTTGAACGTGAGATAGACGAAGAATTAACGATTGATGGAGGCTATTCTCAAAAGGTTCTGGGATTGATCAATGACGATTCCAATGAAGTTGGGCAGGTCCACCTCGGCGTCGTTCACCTTTTCACCCTGACTACCGATCAGGTTACTCCAGGCGAAGACAATATTACCGAGCTTGAATTTTTTACTTTGGAAGAGTTGCAGGCCCGGCGCGACCGACTGGAAAGCTGGTCACAAATATGTCTCGACGGCCTCGCTCAGGTCTGGCGGGATTTGTGAAGGATCTGGCTGAGTCCGATCCCCAGTCCCAGTCCGTAGAATACTCCCCAGGCGAGTCGGGAGACTACTGCTGTCGTCTCTTTAGAGTCGAACAAATTCAAAGGCATAGGGTTTTTACCAAGAATGCTGTAGTGGATGAAGTCTCCCAGATAGTAGCCAATCGTGTGCCAGAAAAACACCACGGTAAGTGCTGAGAAAATACTTCCGCTGATTTGAGAACTTTTCTTCAGCACGAAGACAAATGCGAGTAGCCCGAGAGCAGATCCGGCCACTTCGCCGAATGTGTTCTTTAAACCAAACCAACAAATTGACCACAGGGTTGCGTAAAGGGAGAACCCGATCGCAAAACTGATTGCCAGTTTGATTGCGTTGCCGGCTCCCGCTTTTCCCGTAGCAGGGAAGAGGCTCAGGCCACCCAGTCCGAAGAAAACAATCGCGCACGAAACATAGAGGCCTACTTCTGAAGGGAAGAGGCGTATACTAAATGCCCAGCAGCAGAACGATGCGACGGCAACAAGTGTGAAGAGGATTGCGGGAGTTATGATTCCGCAGCAACAGGGTGGTTTATTTTCGGTCATAGATCTTCACTTAATATTAACATCTAAGGTAGTGAACACCAAATCGTTATAAACTTGAAAATAACTGCTTGGAATCTGGAATACCTACATTAGAGTTCGGACCCTAAATATAGAAAAAATACCATGGCTGTAAGATACGATCAGAAAACAAAAGACGAAGTAGTTGCCTTCATTGAGCAATACAACGAAGACAATGGTAGAGGCGGTCAGGCCGCTGCTGCTAAAAAATACAAGCTCAATCCGATCACGGTTAAGTCGTGGTTGGAAAAAGCCGGTGTGAAGACTCCGGGTAAGAGTGGCAAAAAGAGAAAAGGCGGAAAGCGCGGACCGAAAAAAGGTTCGAAGCAGACTGTTGTCTCCCAGGCTTCCTCGTCAGCTTCTAACTCCATCACAGACAATCTGAAGAGAATGTCCGAGATTCAAAAGGAGATTTCCAAACTCAGTAGTGAGTATGAGAAGTTGAAAGGAAAAATCTAATTTTCCTGTAAGACGAATCAATTCGAAAACCGCAATGGCTTGAACGCTGTTGCGGTTTTTTCGTTGGTAGCTGAGCCGATTGCCCTTTTTAAAAGTTCATCTATCGTAAACAACTATCTTCACCAATCTTGCATAATGAAAAAACAAAAGTTTATAGTTATATCTTCCTTTCTAATGACATGTGCATTTGTGGGTTCTGTTATGACTGCCGAAGCTGCTGAAGGAACAAGAAGTATAGTTGTATCCGGTTTTGAAACAGGCATTGTTTTTGAAGAGGAGAACGCGGATATGCCGAGGCAGGTGGCAAGTCTGACGAAGGTGGCGACAGCAGTCATCGTTTTGAAATGGATCGAAGAGGGCCATGGTAAGCCCTCAGATCTGATGACTGTTTCCACTACTGCATTAAAAGGCGGAGCCAATCAGATGGGCTTACAGGCAGGGGATCAAGTTGCGGTGGAAACTGCCCTTTATGCCGCGATGATGGCATCGGATAACGCGTCTGCGGCGGTGCTTGCGGAGTATGTTGGAGAGCGCTTTCCGGGAGGGCTTGAAAGTGGAGATTCGTTTGTCGAAAAGATGAACGGTTTGGCAGTAGGTATGGGAATGAATCAGACGAAGTTTGTCAATCCTCACGGACTGGACAGCGATGGCTCTCTTGGCGTTTCCACAGCACGGGACATTTCACTTCTTGCGATTCATGCGATCTCCAAAAATGGCTTTCTCAAGATCTGTTCTGAGAAAAAGAAGCAGGTTTCGTTTTTGCGGGGGAATGAAACGGTCCAGGTGACCTTGAAGAATACCAATTCCCTTCTGGGACGAGACGGCGTGGATGGTATGAAGACCGGAACGACCAGACGATCCGGGCCGTGTCTGATTGCCACTGCGACGAAGACCTTTCCAGGGGATGAGCCTGGTGATACGCATCGAATTATTTCCGTCACTTTAAATGTCGATGATCGGTTCGAGAAGTCCGCTGAGTTTCTTGAGGAGGGCTGGAAAGAATATGACCGTTGGCTGAAAATGGGACGTCCTGAAGAGGGCAGGCAGCATTTGCGAAAAGCGAAAAAGTAGCCGTTGGTGCCGCGCTATGAGCGGACAGAAAATTGGGCTTTTAAACGGTGGAGGGGATTGCCCCGGACTAAACGCTGTGACACACGGTGTTGTCGGTGCGGCAAAGAAATTGGGTTGGGATGTGATCGGATTTCGCGATGGCTTTGAAGGTCTGTTTCCGCCGGGAGACTGCAAACTTCTCAAGGCAGAGAAAACCGCCGGAATTCTCAAGCTGGGAGGAACGATTCTGGGGACGACCAATCGCGGAAGCTTCTCCTCAAAGGTAGGAGAGGGTGGAATTCGGAAGATTCCGGCTGAGATCATGGCTCAGGCACGGGAAACTTTAGAAGCTCAGGGAATTTCAGCCCTGGTTTGTGTCGGGGGCGACGGAACTCTGACCACCGCTTTGCAGTTTCAAGATGAGGGGTTTCCTGTGATCGGAGTGCCCAAGACGATTGATAATGATCTCAGAGCGACGGCGATGACTTTTGGATTTGATTCGGCGACCCAGGTGGTTGTGGATTCGCTCGATCGCCTGCATACGACGGCGTCGAGTCACAAACGGGTAATGATTCTTGAAGTGATGGGGCGTCATGCCGGGTGGATTGCGCTCTATGGAGGAATTGGTGGAGGCGCCTCGGCTATCCTTCTCCCTGAAATCCCTTTCGATTATCAGAAAGTCGCCAATGCGATTCTGGAACGCGAGGAACACGGTTTTCGCAGTTCGTTGATTGTCGTTTCTGAAGGAGCTGCTCCTGCCGGGGAAGCTCAGGTGATCGCGGATGCATCGGGCCAGGGTGAAGTCCGGCTCGGCGGAATCGGCGAGCAGGTCGCGGATAAAATCTCGGAACTCACCGGAAAAGAGACTCGATGCACCACCCTGGGGCATCTGCAAAGAGGGGGGAGCCCTACCAGCCTCGATCGAGTCCTGGGGACACGCTTCGGAGTAAAAGCTGTTAAATTGATAGAAGAGAAAAGATTCGGACGTATGGTCAGCTACCAACAATATCACGTGGGTTCCGTCCCCATCAAAGAAGCCGTCAGTGAGTTGAATCTGGTGGATCCTGAGGGGGAATTGGTGGACACAGCGAAATCTGTTGGTATTTGTTTCGGCGACTGATTCGCCTCATTCAAACTATAGAAAAAACAGCATGAATGCTCTCCTGAAACTCTTACAAACTAATGCCCGTCTCAGCTCCAGTGAGTTGGCGGATCGCCTTGGTATCGACGAATCCCAAGTTGAGGAAAAATTGGCGGTATTTGAGACGGATGGAACAGTCCTTGGATATCATGCTGTTGTTGATCGCGATAAAACGGATAACCGTGATGTGTCGGCTTTGATTGAAGTGAAGCTTACTCCGGAACGCGAAGGGGGATTCAACCGCCTGGCAGAACGAATCGCAAAATTCGATCAGGTCAGCAATTGTTACCTCATGAGCGGCGGCTACGATCTCGCTGTTGTTGTCGAAGGTTCCGACCTGCGTGAAGTGGCCAGTTTTGTCAGTGATAAATTGAGCACCCTTGAAGGTGTCGTTTCCACTGCAACCCACTTTCAATTGAAGGTGTACAAACAAAACGGTTTCCTCGCAACTTCGGCTGCTGAACCGAAGCGGCTTCCTGTCACTCCCTGACTTTTTTTCTCATGAAGCCTTTAGAAGAACGCATTGCGAGTCAGGTTTCCCGTATTCCGAGATCGGGTATTCGTGACTTTTTTGAACTCGTGCAAGGTAGGGATGATGTCATCTCGCTCGGTGTCGGTGAGCCGGATTTTGCGACTCCCTGGCATATTCGTGAAGCCGCGATTTACTCCATGGAGCAGGGGGAAACGAGTTACACCTCGAATCTCGGATTACTTTCCCTGCGGGAATCAATCTCAAGCTACGTTGAGGATCTGTTTAACGTTTCCTACGATCCCGCATCAGAAATTCTGGTGACGGTTGGGGTATCGGAGGCCCTCGACCTGGTTTGTCGTGCGCTTTTGAATCCCGGTGACGAGGTGGTTTATCATGAACCCTGTTACGTGAGCTACTGCCCGAGCATCGTGATGGCCTACGGCAAAGCGGTCGCGGTTGAGACCAAAGTCGAAGATGAATTTGTTTTAAAAGCCGAAGACGTCGCCGCAAAAATCACGGACAACACCCGGATGATTCTTCTGAATTTTCCGACCAACCCTACCGGCGCGGTTGAGCCAGTTAGCGAGCTGAAAAAGATTGCTGACCTTGCGATTGAGCATGACCTCATCGTGGTGAGTGATGAAATTTATTGTGAACTACTCTACGGTGGCGAAACCGGAATGGAACAGGGCGAGCATACATCGATCGCAAGCTTTCCCGGAATGAAAGAGCGCACGATTCTTCTTCATGGTTTTTCCAAAGCGTTTGCTATGACCGGTTTTCGACTCGGTTACGCTTGCGCCCCGGCCGTTTTGACGGAAGCGATGATGAAGATCCACCAGTATTCGATGCTCTGTGCTCCCATTATGAGTCAGAATGCTGCAATCGAGGCTCTGAAAAACGGTGCAGGTCCGGTTGAAGAAATGCGGCGTGCCTATGCCGAGCGTCGCAACTTGTTGCTAAAACGTTTCCGTGAAATGGGCGTCCCATGTTTTACCCCGGGCGGTGCATTCTATGCGTTTCCTGACATTCGTAAATTCGGTCTTTCCAGTAAAGAGTTCGCCCATCGGCTTCTTGAAGAGGAAGATGTCGCGGTTGTTCCCGGGACAGCTTTCGGTGAGGCCGGTGAAGGATCGGTTCGCTGTTGCTATGCTACTGCCTACGATAAGCTTGAGATCGCTCTTGATCGAATCGCTGCCTTTGTGAGTCGACTGTGAAATTCTCTATTGTTTGAGACCGTTTTTGTTATGAGCCAATTGAAAAAAGCTTCCATTCTTGCCGCAGGCAAAGGAACCCGGATGCGGGAACTGACTGATGATATCCCCAAGCCGATGATTGAGGTGAAAGGGGCGCCGATTCTAGAGCACATTGTCCGTGGTCTCGTATCGAATGGGATCGAAAAGATTCTCATCATCGTGGGTTACCGGAAAGAAGTGATCACCGATTATTTCGGCGACGGCTCAAAATTCGGCTGTGAGATTTCTTATGTCGAACAGGTGGTTCAGGATGGAACCGGTCGCGTTGTCGACCTGGTGAAAGACTTTTCGAATGGGGATCCATTTATTCTGAGCTACGGAGATATTCTCGTTCCGGAGGAATCCTACGCACCGCTGGTGGATTTTACGGATGTAGACGGAAAATTGACCGTGAAGATCGACGAAGACGTTCGCAAAGGTGGCGCTGTTTTTATCGAGAACGGAATGGTGACAGACCTCATCGAAAAGCCCAAAGAGGGGCAGCCGACGAGCCCGTATTACAACGCCGGGATTTACGCCTTTTCGGCACAGATTTTTGACTACACAGCGAAGCTGGAACTTTCCCCCCGTGGGGAATACGAATTGACCGATGCCATCGCTGCTCAGGTGAAAGACGGCTTGCGAGTCGAGGCTGTTGAACTCAAAGGCGACTGGGCGGATATCCGCGATCCGGAAGTGTTGGATGAGTTGAACGCGGAATCTTAAATTGATCGATTGCTGCGCATTATTCCGAGCTTCAGCAATCCAAGCACCGACACGCCGTCAACGATATCTCCGTTCATGGCCATGTGAATGGCTTCATCGACCGGGACGGTGCGGATAGCCAGTAATTCGCAATCTTCGGGATTTGCCTCGCCCTGAGTCAGGCCGGTCGCGACATAGATGGTGCATCTTTCGTCGGTGACGGAATTGGAAAGTGCCACGTTTTCGAGTAACAATTCCAAGTCGTCGGCGATCAGTCCGGTTTCCTCCTGCAATTCGCGGAGGGCGGCGGCTTCCGGTTCTTCACCTTCCGGGCAACCTCCTGCGGCGATTTCCCATTCGTAGGTCGAGGTCGCATATCGATACTGCCCGACCAGCCGGGTGCAGTCATTCCTGTCGATCGGAATGATGCCGATGGCGCGGGTTTTAAAATGGACCACTCCGTAGATTCCGGGTCCACCGCCCGGATGGGTAACCTGGCTTTCGGTGACTCGCAGCCACGGATTTTCGTAGACCACTTCCTGTTTGTGGGTTTGCCAGGGGTTCTCGGGGGCGTCGGTTTTATTCATGAAGATGGAACGGGCCGGTAACAGACCGGTAACAATCGTCAGGCACGATGGATGACGTTCAGAAGGATCCCAAAGACCAACTGAACCTCATACAAAATCAACTGGATCATCATACTATGAATAATAAAAAGAAAAACATCCGTCGTGTCAGTGGCTTCTCGCTGATTGAACTTCTCACGGTCATTTCGATCATGAGTATCCTCGCAACCATCTCATTTCCCGGCATCAAAATGGCGATGATGAGCGGTCAAATGGCACGGGCGACCTCTGATGCGAGAGGAATCTGTATCGGGCTTCGAGCCTGGGCCAACGACAACGATGGCCTCTTCCCGGTCGGAGAGGATGAAGAGGAAAATGAAATTGCCACCTCCAACGATGCATTTCGGTTGTTAATCCCGGATTACATCGACACCGAGAGGGTCTTTGCAAACGGGCGTTCGGCCCGGGGACGGGTAGCGGACAATCGCTTCGAAGAACTTGAAGATACCCTTGAGGCCGGAGAAAACCATTATGCTTATGTGGCAGGCCTTACCCATACCAGCAGATCAAACTGGCCGCTGGTAGTGGACGGAACCAACGGGAGCGGAGGCTACGTGAAGGAACAGGGGAGTAAAGGCGGGTGCTGGGAAGGGCGCAAAGCAATCGTCGCGTTTGTCGGCGGGAATGTCTCTGCGATAAAACTCAAAGGGGAACGCGATGGCGAACGCTTTATCCCACGAGATGGCTATCCCGACGAAAATATGCTCGATCTTGAAGCCTACATGGGGGAGAACGCCGAGCTTCTTGAGCCTGAAGAAGGAGAATGATTTCCTAAACAGTAAATCCTTGGTAAGTTAGAATTGTGAAAGCAGGAATGTGGCTCAGTCAGCGGCAAGTGAGATGGCTCATTGTGTTGCTGGCCTTGCTGCCACTCATCCCCGGTGTCCTTCTGGTGCAAGTGATGCTTCAGAATGCGATGCGCGACCGGGATTCTGCCGTCAGCGAAGTCACCGATATTTATCGGGCGCAGCTCAGCCTACTGGTGGAGAAATTTTCCGAGGAGAGTAAGGATGAAGAGGGCGAAAGACTTGTCCGACACCTGAAGACCATCTTTATCGAAGATGTTTCTCTGCTCATTGCAGACCGGGAGGGAGTCATCGTTTCGGGAAGCCTGAGTGATCTTTCCCGTGATGCGATTGTTTATGAGGTGGCGACGGGTCGATTCAAAGGCTGGACCATTTCTCTGGATCAGCTGGAGGAGTTTCCGGAATATTTTAATGAGCAACGGGCCCGGACTTTCTGGCACGCGGTGATCATCGTGTTTGGCGTAACTCTGATTGCCGGCGTGGTTTGGTTTACGGTTCATCGCCGTTTGCGGGTCGATGAACTTCGAAGTGATTTGCTGACGACGATTTCGCACGAAATAAAGACACCGGTCGCAGCGATGAAGGTGCTCATAGAAACCCTGGAGCAATCGGACGTCAATGAGGACACGAAGAGGGAGTATCTGAAACTGCTGGGTAGTGAAAATGAAAGGGTGGGGGAGTTGGCTGATCAGTTTTTGACATACAATCGGCTGGAGCGTGGGCAAATCAGCATTCGACCGGTAGAATGCTTTCTTCAAAATTTCCTGGCAGAAGAACTGGATCGCATGCGTCCGTTATTTGAGGCGGCAGGAGGGACCCTGATATTCGAATGCCCGGAGGATTTGCGAGTGAAGGTCGATGTTCCTGCCATGAAGATCGTGCTCGCAAACCTGGTGGAGAATGCACTGAAATACGGCGGATCCCCTCCGCGGGCCGAAGTTGTGGCGAAGTCCAGCGGACGACGTGTGGAAATAATTGTGAGCGATAGCGGTCCCGGAATTCCCCGCAAAGAAAGAAAGGCGGTGTTCCGGAAGTTTTACAGAAGTGATGCCCTCCTGAATCATGGGCATTCCGGAATCGGCTTGGGATTGGCCATCTGTCGGCGTTTTATGAAATTGCTGAAAGGAACGATCGAAGTTTCCACGGCGGAAAACGGAGACGGGGCCGAGTTGGTCATTTCTCTTCCAATGGCCCCGGTTGAGTGATGGACTATTTGAGCGAAGTCAGATGAGAGTATTGATCGTAGAGGACGACACCACACTGCTCCGGGTGGTCTCTGACAATTTTGCGAGTCGCAGTTTCGAGGTGGATACGGCAGTGGACGGCGAGGAGGCGATCGAGAAAGCGACTCGTTTTTCAGCAGATCTGATTATTCTCGATGTGATGATACCGAAGGTGAACGGCTATGAAGTGTGTCGCTATCTTCGTCAGGAGGGAATTCGGACTCCCATCATCTTTTTGACAGCGAAAGGGGAGGAGTCGGACATCCTGCTGGGCCTCGGTTTAGGTGCCGATGACTACCTCGCGAAGCCTTTTTCCATTCGCGAACTTCTTGCCAGAGCAGAGGCAGTGCTGAGACGGGCCGAAAATCGGAGTCCGGAAAAACAGGAGAAGTCGAAATTCAATTTTGGAGACTTTCAGCTCGATTTCTCTGCGAGGAAGCTAAGGGGAGCAGAGGGTAAGGCGATCAAATTATCGCCAAGGGAGTACCAGTTGCTGGCTTTTCTGGTTCGACATGGTGGAGAAGCATTGAGTCGAGAGCAGATCATGGATTCGGTATGGGGCTTTGGGGCCCGGGTTACGACTCGGAGTATCGATCGGTTTATTACCACGTTGCGGAAAAAAATTGAATCTCACCCGGGTGAGTTCATTGAGACGATTCGGGAATACGGTTACCGTTTTCGAAGCAGGGTGTGAATCGATTCCGTTTTCCTCTCTCGACGAAATTTAAATCGGGGATTAGGCTTTCGGCATGGGACCCAAAGTCTTGCTTCTATTATTTCTCTTCACTGTCTGGGTGTTTGCGTTCGAAAGTGAAGCTCAGGAAATTTCTCTGGAGTTCAGCATTTATCGGATGGACGAATCCATTGCCAAAGCTTTGGAAGACCGGCTCATTCAAGGAGGGGATGTAGCAGTCGCTACCTTTGCAAAACTTGCCGACTTCGAGAAACAACGTCGGGTGGTTAAAGAAGACAGCGTTTCCCTGCAACTGGAGAAGGCCGGCGATGCCAAAAAGTCTTCCAGTGAAAAGTCGATCGTTACTCACGCCGGTGATAGCAAAGATGGACTCGAGATCGAAGTGGATGTTGTGACAGGCGCGAACCTTCTGGATTTCAATTTGTATGCTGCCTACACTCGCGAGGGTAAAGGTGGCCCCCTTCAGGCGAATATTGCAACCCAGGTGCTCGCGAGGAGCGGTGTTCCCCTTCTCCTTTGTCGATGGCAATGGGAAGATGATTTACTCCTCTTGATCGGGGAATGTCGGGTCGAAGGAGCTACAGGTGAGGCTCCAGTTGGCGATCTTGTTTACCTTGAGTCTTCTTTTTTCCCGTCCGCAGCTGATGCGGCGTCCGGGAGAAGTCGATACGCTTCTGCTCGATTGGCTTGTAGAAGCGGACAGCGCGCTAAAGCGGAATTTGTTCGTGGCTTGGATGATCCCAACCTTCCCCAGGACGATCATCCCGGGTTGAGGGTGTTGGTTGATCCGGTACTCGGCGCGGATGGCTCTCTGGCTGTCTCTTATACACATCTGACGCTGCCGACGAAGAGGATAGTG
>OJCB01000207.1_pt1 | contig 24837 bp, 20 predicted proteins | sample 1591501 | NCBI WGS metagenome assembly OJCB01 (sample SAMN05416813, study PRJEB24817) | seawater metagenome | isolation source: Sea water | place: Canada:Atlantic | collected 2013-07 | reverse complement strand
CTATCCTCTTCGTCGGCAGCGTCAGATGTGTATAAGAGACAGCTATTAAATAAGCTATTGGAAGGCACAAAACACAGTTATAAACTAGAGAATGGCATGTACTTTTTTGGAAAAACAAAAGGGGTCTCTGTAGAGAAAACTGAAGTAATACCACTTGTAAATAGATCTATAGAGTTAATGATGCAACCTCTTCAAAACTCATCTGGGTTTTCAAGTAACCAATCTATGAACAATTCATTCTCTCAAGACGGCAACTTTAATCAAAATATGTCTGGTAGAGGGAATTCTATCACAGGAAATCAGAGGACTCAAACTACTGGATATACTAGAAATACACAAAATAGAAGCAATAACCTCAATAATACAAATCAGAATTCAAATAGTGAAGATTTAAAGAGCATTTTTCCTGAAGGAGTTTTGGATAGTTTAGATATAGGAACCGATCTAGAACAAAATAGTTTTATTGTAAAAGGGAATGCCCAACACATTGAAAAATTTAAAAAATTTATTAAAAAAATAGACAAATCTGTTCCGCTAATTTTAATAGAGGTCATGATTATTGAAGTTAATAAGTCATCCTCTGTTTCTGCTGGAATAGATATTGGTGTTGGAGATGCTCCTGTAAAAAGTCAGGGAAGTATTTTTCAAGGAACAGATCTAACTATTGGCGCTGCAAGAATTAATAAAATTATTGGCGGCTTAACTATTGGATCTTTAAACATTGGAAATGTGTCTCCTAATTTTTATGCAAAAATTCAAGCCTTAGAAACCAACGGAAATTTAAAAATTCGTTCAACTCCAAAACTATCAGCTTTAAACGGCCATACAGCATCCTTAAGCAATGGAAAAAGAACGTATTATACACAAACGTTAGTCAATACCGTTGGTGTAGAAAATCCGCAGACACAACAATATGAGAACTTTATTCCTATAGATGCCAATTTATCAATTAAGATACGCCCTATTGTTTCAGGAGATGGTAGTATTACCTTAAGCATAGATGTTCAACAATCTTCATTTAGCAATGGAGAACGTGTTGGTGATGGAGCTCCGCCAGATATAGATACCAGACAGTTTAATTCTACCTTGCGTATTAGAGATCAAGATGTAGTTATTTTGGGAGGCTTAGAAGTAGACTCTAAAAGTAATTCTGGTTCGGGTGTGCCATTCTTAGCCAAAATACCACTCATTAAATGGTTGTTTAGCAAACGAGTAAGAACTGCCCAAAAGTCTAAATTATCTGTACTTATTAAGCCTAGTATCATTAGAGCAGAATGAAAAGATATCTAACATACGGACATAGCTTTTGTGCTGTTGAACACGCTTACAAAACATCTTTTCAGGTTTTAGAAGTAACAAAAAAACGAAAAGAGTTGGTTATTTCAAAACAAGAAAATTACTCCTCACAAAATGCCGTTTTTGAAAACTTAAAAAATAAGAAACATCTATTTTTAGTTTTAAACAATGAGCAAATACTTTCTAAAAATATTCCTACAGCTGGTATTTCAGAAGACAGGCTAGTAAAAACAGCATTTCCAACAATTGTTTTACAAGATTTTTATGTAGAAATACTTAAGAATGATACTACATCATTTATAGCGATTTGTAGAAAAGATGTGATAGATACTCTCATACAAGAATATGCTGCTAAAGGAATCTGTGTGATCGATTTTTCTCTGGGGAATTTGGCAGTAAAAAATGTACAATCTTATATACAAGAGTCACAAATTTTTACTTCTAATGCCTGTATTATTTTAGAAAATAATAAGATAGAAACTATAGAAATAAAGACACCTTTACAAGAAATTTATCAAATAAACGGATTAGAGGTCCCAAATAAATACGTCCTTAGTTTTGCAGGAATTTTATCTTACTATTCTAATGAACTTCACACCTACTCAAGTACCCTAAAAAAAAGACTCACAAACATATACAAACAACAGCGTTTCTTTGCTTTAGGTCTAAAGTATTCATTGGGCTTTTTATTTATTACGCTACTCATTAATTTTTTAGTTTTTAGCAGCTATCAAAGAAAAGTTTCAGAACTACAAACAGAAGTATCAATAAATGAAACCTACAAGATGCAACTATCAGGTTTACGAGAAATTGTTGCTAAAAAGAAAAAAATGGTAGAAAGTATGACATCGGCAAGTAATTCTAGAGTAATATGGTATGTAGATGAAATCTCTAAAACAGTTCCTAGCAGCTTATACTTAGACGAAATTAACTATCAACCATTAGAAAAAACTATAAGAGAAGAAAAACCTGTAGTATTTAAAAATAACGAAATAACGGTAAAAGGAATTTCAAGAAACGATGAAGATTTAATTGCTTGGAAATCTAGTTTAGAAAAACTAACATGGGTAGAAAAGATTTCTTTTATAAACTATGGTAAGGGAAAGACAAAGAAAACCTCTTTTGATTTTATTATTCACATAAAAAAGACCCAATGACTATAAAACAAAAAAATATAGGACTGATTGTTGGTTTTTGTGGCATTCTATTTATAGCCTATCAATTTTCGTTTAAAAAAACTCTAGAGGTAAATAATAATTTAAAACAGTTAACTATAGAACAAAATTTGTTTTCTAATGCCATCACAAGAAGTAACTATTTACAGCAAGAGAATACATATTTAGATTCAATTTTAACGGTAAGTAATATTTCTGTAAATGAGTCTTTTGAGCACTATTTCATTGAAAAAATAACAGATTTAAAAGAACTTTATAAGGTAGCTCTTATTTCTTATGAAAAACCTCACACATTTAAGTTTGATGGTGCAACCATGCTAAGCTACAGCATAGAAATAAAAGGAGAATTTAGAAACCTAATGTTATTTACTAGCAGTTTAGAACAACTACAAATGGGAGAATTTGCTGTTGTTTCATTTAAAAAAAAGAAAAATTACAGCACCCGAAAAGACGAACTTTTCTGCAAATTAATCCTTCAAAAATTAAGTAAATAATGGCCTTAGCAAACATCCTTATGATTGGCTTACTTTTACGTGTCTTCTATGAAGATATAAAAGACCGTAAAGTTACATTCATTGTTCTTGTTATCTTGCTGCTCTTAGGAGGATTTATTCATAGCCAACATCAAAATTTATGGGTTTTCTTTTTAAGTTCACTACTAAATTTAAGTATTGTTTTAACAATTATAATGGTACTTTATGTATATGCTAACTTCAAATTAAAAACCTCTCTATCTAAGGTGTTTGGGTTAGGAGACGCCTTTTTTTTTATAGTAATGGCTGTTAGTTTTCCAACAGCTACTTTTTTAGTTTTGTTTGCTACTTCTCTTCTCTTCAGTTTTGTAATAGCTGTTCTTTTTAAAAAGACGTTAAAAAAATTTATTCCATTAGCTGGTTTACAAGCGTTGTATATAGGGCTTGCTCTAGCTAGCAATCAATTGTTTCATATTATAAATTTATATGCCGTATAAATGAATAAAGAACTTTTAGAAATACCAACACAAACTCTGCAGCTAATTAGCGCAGACCAAGCCTATCATTACAGAGTAATACCCTTCAACGAGTTTGGCAACAAAGTCTTTTTAAAAACAGACGCTACCAAGCCCAATGAGCTATTAGCAGAATTACAAATTATGCTAAATAAAGAAATTGTACTAGAACAAGAGTCTTCACAAACTATTGAACAATATCTTCAAAAAAACTACAGAAAAAGAGCCAGAGGTTTTCAGAGTAGTTCTCTTCATTATTCTGAAGACTTTTTACTGAATATGATCTATGAAGCAAAAGAAATAGGAAGTAGTGACCTTCATTTTGAAGCTTTTGAAAAACAACACAGAGTACGGTTTAGAATAGATGGAAAATTAATAGAAAAGTACATCATTTCTTTAGATGAGTATCCAAAAATTGTGAACAGAATAAAGATCATGGCTAGGCTAGATATTTCAGAAAAAAGATTGCCACAAGACGGACGAATAAATTTATCTACAGAAGTAGAAGATTTTGATATTCGAGTCTCTTGTTTGCCAACGCTTCATGGAGAAAAATTAGTGCTTCGTATTTTATCTAAAAACAGTGTTAGTGTTCAATTAGAAAATCTTGGATTTACAAAAGATGAACTAGAAATCTATAAATCATCTGTAAAAAAACCTAACGGAATTGTGTTAATTTCTGGTCCAACAGGTTCTGGAAAAACCACCACCCTGTATGCTACTTTAAAATTATTAAACAAAAAAGACACCAACATACTTACCATAGAAGACCCAATAGAATATACCTTAGAAGGTGTAAACCAAGTGCAGCTAAGAGAAAATATTGGGCTAGACTTTGCGAGCACTTTGCGAACTTTTTTAAGACAAGATCCAGATATTATTATGGTAGGAGAAATACGAGATGTAGCAACAGCAAACATGGCTATTAGAGCAGCTTTAACAGGGCATTTGGTCTTATCTACCATACATACAAATTCTGCTTGGTCTACAATTTCTAGACTGGTAGACATGGGAATACCTCCCTTTTTAATAGCTAGTACCTTAAATATTAGTGTGGCGCAACGTCTGGTTCGTAAATTATGTAATTCGTGCAAACAAGAAGAAAAAATTCCTCTCGGAATTCTTCCAAAAGGCGTTATTCTTCCTAAAAATATACAAACACATTACAAAGCTGTAGGCTGTTCTAATTGCTACCAAACTGGTTATAAAGGCAGAAAAGCAATCTATGAGATTATTCCTATTACTAAAGAACTGGTTCAGAAAATTCAAAACAAAGAATTAGAGGTAGATGAGTATCTTCTAGAAAATAAAATTCAAACGTTGCAAATGAACGCACTTAATTTAGTAGAACAAGGCATTACTTCTATTGAAGAGGTATATCCATTATTAGCTCATTAATTTATGAATAAAAACACCAAAACAACTGTATTATTAATGGTAGTTACCATTGTTTGGGGAGCCATTGGGTATCAGGTATATCTAAATTATCATCCACCTCAAGATGAAATGTTAGCAGCATCTACAATGTCTTTTACTCCAAAGCAACATATGGTTAAAAATATCTACAAAATTACCGCCAACTACAGAGACCCCTTTACTGGAAAAAAATATAAGAAGCCCGTACCAAAGAAACCACCAATAAAAAAACAACTTCCTAAGCCTGAAATTATATTTCCAAGAATACTTTTTATGGGAATGATAGAAGGAACAAAAAAAACCTATATCATCTCAATCAATGACAGGCAAGAAATATTTCAATTAAAAGATACATTTCAAGACATTACTTTAGAAGCTGTTAATGAAAAAACAATAACCATTCGCTATCAAAATAAGACAAAGAACTATACATTAATAGAATGAAAAAGTTTGCCAAAATAAACGCAGGAGCCATACAATATGTATTGGTAATATCAGTGGTAATTATCATTGTCTTATTTGCATTTATTTCATTGGTATACACACAAAAAAGAATTCAATTAAAATCTGTACTTTATAAAGCAGCAATAGAAGCCACCTACATGGGGTTTAATTATTTAAAAACAAACAGTATCTCTTACAATACAAACACAAAAATCTCATTTACAGACTATAATTTTGAGCAAACAGTGATCACAAAAAAACCATGGGGTATATTTGATATAGGTATTATAAGAGCTACTCTTAAAAAAGAAACATTTCTAAAGGTAGCCTTGCTTGGCAACAAAAACAAGGGTGGCAAAGCACTTTACTTAGCAGAAAATAATCAAGCATTAGTTCTTGTTGGTAACACAAATATTAAAGGTGATGTTATACTCCCTAAAAGAGGTGTAAAAACAGGTAATATTGCAGGTATCTCTTACTATGGTGCTAAGTTAATTGATGGAAACATAAAAAAAACTGCCAACAATTTACCTAAGATTCAAAATCTAGCCTATCTAAAACAACTTATAAAAGCACCTCCCACAGAGGCTATAGAATATATATCTTTAGAAGAAAATATGCAACTAAACCAATCTTTCACAGACAATACGCTGGTTTACAAAACACAAAGAAATTTATCTTTAAGAGACATTCAGCTTCGTGGAAATATTGTTATTATTTCTTCAGCCGATATTACAGTATACCCTACAGCAATCTTAGAAGATGTAATTATTATTGCTCCAACTGTTACCCTAGAAACAAGTGTAAAGGGAAATTTTCAGGTATTTGCCAGCAAAAGTATTCATCTAAAAAAAGGGGTTCAGTTGCAGTACCCGTCTTCTTTAGTGCTCTTGCAAGAAAAAGCACCTGAAACTTTGAATAGAAATCCTAAAAAAATAAATGGAATAAAAATTGACAACAAAGCAATGGTAAAAGGGCCCGTTTTATTTTACTCTAATGATAAGAAAAATGGATACGGTACACAAATACTCATAGAAGAAAATGCCCAAGTTATTGGGGAAGTGTATTGTACAAAAAATTTAGAATTACGAGGAAAAGTAGCAGGGGTTGTTTACACTAACAATTTTATAGCCAAACAAGCTGGTAGCGTGTATAGCAATCATTTATACAACGCAGTAATAAATAGTAGCAATATCTCTGAAAAGTACAACGGTCTTTTTATTGATGCAGAAAACAAACAGGTAGCAAAATGGGTAGAATAAGAAATCTCTTTACTAGAAAGAACCCAAAGGTATCTGCATCATCTTTAGTAGAAACTATTGTTGCTACTGTTATTATTATGATTGTTTTTGGAATTGCCATGAATAGTATGTTGGGTGTTGTAAAACAAACTACTGAAAATAGCACACATAAAATAGATAGCAAACTACAGAAACTAAGCTATGAATACCAAAATAATGTATTAAAAGTACCCAATACTATTGAAATACCTCAATGGTCTATTGTTATAAAAGAACAACAAGAAGGGAAACTAACATTTGTAGTTTTTAGGGCTACTCATAAAAAAAATAAAAAAACACGCACAAAAAAAGTTATTGCTCTGAAAAGAATAAATTAATAAGGTATTGAAGAAATTAGAATTTACGAATTAAAAATAGATTACTTGGCAGATGATAAAAATAAAAGCTTTTACATTAGGTGAATTACTAGTGGTACTGGTAGTCTCTAGTATAGCTATTACAATTTCTTTTTTAGCTTTAGAGAATGTGCAAAAACAGCTTAAAAGTATTCAAAGTATTTTTGAAACACAACAACAGATAAACCATCTAGAAAGAAGTATTACAACAGATTTAAATCTGTTTATTGGGGTTTATAATGCTACAAAAAATAATATAGTATTTAAAGATGGTAATAAGGTGATTCTGTATCAAATTAGCAAAGACCATATCCTTAGAAATAGAGATACTATTGCCCTTTCACCAAAAAAGCTCACTTTTTATTTAAACGGAAAACAAGTTACAGACGGTGCCATAGATGCTCTAGAATTTTCTTTTTCTAAGACCTATGCGCAGGGTGGGTTTTTTAGCTACAAGATAAAAGATGCAGCGCATTACATGAATAAAAATAGTACAAATGGCCTTTAAATTAGATAATTTACAACGCAATAAAGAACAGCATTCTTCTTTTAATATTCAGAGCATCTTACAAAAAGAAATCTCTTTGGGTAGCTCTTCTTTTGGAAACAAGAAAAAAGAAGCTTTTTATACAGAATTACATGTATTGGTAAAAGCCGGTCTTACCTTAAAAGATGCCTTGGCACTTATTACAGAAGAACAAACAAAAGAAGCAGATAAAACACTCTTAAAAACTATTACAAGAGCGTTAATTGATGGAAAAGACTTTTCAGAAGCTATTTCCTCTCTGAATCATTTTTCTGACTATGAATTCTATTCGTTACAAATAGGTGAAAAAACAGGAACCTTAGAAAAAATATTTGAAGATTTGGGGCTTTTTTATCAACGAAAAAACCAACAACGCAGAACCATTATAGGAGCCTTATCTTACCCAGTAATTGTTTTATTAACCGCTTTTTTAGCCATTGGTTTTATGTTAAAATTTGTGGTACCCATGTTTGAAAATATTTTTAAACAAAACCAAACAGAACTCCCCTGGATTACTAAAATGATGATTGCCGCTTCAGAAATGTTAGAAGACTACTTCTGGCTTCTCTGTTTTGTATTGTTGCTATTGATAGTATTTCAAAGAATATCTAGAAAAAAAAATTGGTATAGAAAATACAGTGCTTCTTTTTGGTTACAAATTCCTTTTGTTGGAGAATTTATTAGAAAGCTACGAATAGCTCAATTTACCCAAGCCATTCATTTACTAACCAGTGCAAAAGTACCGTTATTGCAAGGCATTCAGTTAACAAAAAAAATGATCAATTATTATCCACTTCAAATAGCATTAGCCAAGATAGAGCAAGATATTCTTCAAGGAAAAACATTGAATGAAAGCATTCAAAAATATGCCATTTTTGATAAAAAAATGAGTTCCCTTATAAAGGTAGCCGAAGAAACCAATCAAACAGCAACTATTTTTAAAAGACTTAGCAACCAGTACAACCAAGAAATAGACCATAAATCTAAAATGATTAGCGCTACTATAGAACCAATTATTGTATTGGTATTGGGCGCTATTGTAGCTGTAATACTTATTGCCATGTACCTGCCTATGTTTACCCTAAGTACAGTCATTGGCTAAAAAAAAACAGCTTCACTATTCTTTACATTTTTTCTGACAATTACTTTTTTAGCAATGTTAGTTGTGTAGTAATTTTTCAAGAAAAAAATATTAAAAACAATTCATAAAAATTATTAAATAATACACCTCTAGGAAAATATTTTATTTTTTTTTGCTTGCAAAAAAAAACTAAAACTTAAAATTACAAGAAAGCAAATCAGCTATAAACCCCTAAAAACAGGGAGTTAAAGAGCTATTTTAATGATATGTATCCCCATAAATGGTGATTTTAAAATTTCACCATTTATGGGGATTGTTTTTAGTTTAAAAAAACAATAGGTTTATAAAAAAATTATTGCTGTGGTTACCCCTAATTTTCAACAATTAATAATTAGTTAGTATAGCGATCATATATCTGTGATGGCTTTTACTTGTTGTTTAAAAAAAAAAGGGCTGTAACTTCTTCAGTATTTTTTATTCTTTTAAATGATAAAAAAATTAATGTTATTAAATATGTACTCTATGAACACTACACAAAAAAAACCAACTCTAAAAAAAATGAAAAAAACAATTTTACTATGCAGTCTTTTTATGGCAATGTCTTTTACTATTCACGCACAGCAGCCAAGTTATGACCTTGCTACATTATTTTATGGAGAAGAAATTAACAATACTGTTAATGACATCCATCAAATGACTCCCGAAGATGAACAAGTAGCAGTCTTGCAAAAACTAACCACAGAGAAACAGAGTATTCTCTTAAGCATTGCAGCTGTGTATGAAAATGATTTTTCAGCTACAGAAATTCAAACCATCCTATCTTTTTATACCTCCTCTTTGGGGCAAAGATGGCTAGCTCTAAAAGATCCTTTAAAAGAAAGTTCCAATGATATTTTTACAGAATGGCTAACTACTTTACAAGATAGATTATAAGCAAAATAAATTTAAAAAATGAAGCAGTAACCATTTATATAAAAACAAAAGTAGTCTGTTTCTCTAATAAAAAATTAAAAACAAGTACAGTTATGAAAAAATTACATCTATCACTACTCATGCTATTTCTTTGCGCTATAGCAGTTGCACAAAATGTTAATCAACCAGGGTATGGTATTACCTCTGCAGGAAAAAATGTTGGTACTGGAAGTTATGGCAGCACCTATTTTGGAGAAACTTCAGGAACATTATCTAATGGCTACTCCAATACTTTTATGGGAAGTAGCTCAGGACGAAATAATAGAGCATCCAATGGTGTATTTATGGGAGCTAATTCAGGATATTATAACACAACAGGGGCTAATAATTCTTTTGTAGGGTACTATGCAGGTTTTAAAAATACCTCAGGATATAGAAACGTATTTATGGGTTCACAGGCAGGATATAACAATACAACAGCAACTTATAATACGATGCTAGGAGACAGAGCTGGTTTATATACCACTACTGGATCTAGAAATACATTTGTAGGGAAGCTAAGCGGTTATAAAAACAGCTCAGGTTACGAAAACACCCTCATGGGCGGTGATGCAGGATACAACAATACCTCTGGGTATAGAAATACCTTTATTGGTTATATTTCAGGAAATAGAAATACCACTGGAAAATACAACACCTTTATGGGCTATCAATCAGGCTATTACAATACCACCGCCTCTTACAATACCTTTATAGGGCATCAATCCGGGTTAAATAATACCACCGCTTCTTATAATACCTTTATTGGTATGTATGCTGGAAGAAGCTCTAAAACAGGATCTAATAATACTCTTTTGGGAAGTTATGCAGGCTATAAATTGGTTTCAGGAACAGGCAATGTATTTTTAGGTAGGCAAGCAGGCTACAATGAAACAGGTAGCAATAAGCTTTACATAGACAATTCTTCAACCACAGCGCCTCTTATTTATGGAAACTTTAGTTCTAATCAATTAGGGGTTAATACTAATTATATACCGTCTGGCTTTGCTTTTGCGGTAAAAGGAAAAGTTATTAGTGAAGAAGTAAAAATTAAGGCCTACAGCGGTTGGTCAGATTTTGTTTTTTATGAAGATTATCAGTTACCAACGCTTAATGAGGTAGAAAATCATATCAAAGAAAAAGGGCATTTAAAAGACATTCCTAGCGCAGAAAAAGTAAAACAAGATGGGTTCTTTTTAGGAGAAATGGATGCTAAATTATTACAAAAAATAGAAGAATTAACCCTATACACCATTCAGCAGCAGAAAGAATTAAATGAGCAGCAAAAAGAATTGGAGCAAGAAAAAAACAAAAACACCAATTTAGAGGCAAGACTTGTTAAGTTAGAAAAACTGTTTTTAAAGGAATAAGTCTGGTATCTAAATATAAAAAAAGTTACTAAATCTATACATATAAAAATATTAATGCTATAAAATACCTACCCCTATGAAAAAAAGAATATTAGTTATTTTTTGTTTGTTTAACTTGATGCTAACAGCTCAAACAATTACAAACAATCGAAACCCCGTAGGATTAGAACATAATATGTTGTTTAATGCATCAAGTCGTTATCAAGTTTCGCAAGGAGAACATGCAAAGCTAAATTTAATCAGGCTTTTTGATGGAAAATTTACACCTTCCTATACCTCTTCAGCCCCTACTGTATCTCAACCTACTACAGTTTTAATAGAAGGATTACCAGCTAATCATACTCAGGCAGGTGCCTGGATAGGATGGTCTACAAGGTATTGGCCCAGTACACGTTTTAAAATTGAAGGATACGATGTGTATAATTCAATAAATTCTTGGAGAGTAATTGCAGATTACTCCAATCAAAATTACACAAGTACAAGTTTTTTAAAAAAAATTCCAACTGGTGGTAAGTACACAAAATTACGATTTACATTTTACGAAGCATCTGGGTCTAATGGTAGGCTAGGTGTTTCAGAATTATACTTTATTCATCCAGAAGCAGTTTCACCATATGAAGGGCTGTTTTCAACCAGTGGAAATAGTAGTTTATGGCAATCTAACGGCTCCAAGATATACTACTCAGTAGGCAATGTAGCCATTGGAACCTCTTCCACTGGAAATCACAAACTTGCCGTTGAAGGATCTATAGGAGCCAGAGAAGTAAAAGTTGAAGCTAGTGGTTGGTCAGATTTTGTTTTTTATGAAGATTATCAGTTACCAACGCTTAATGAGGTAGAAAATCATATCAAAGAAAAAGGGCATTTAAAAGACATTCCTAGCGCAGAAAAAGTAAAACAAGAAGGGTTCTTTTTAGGAGAAATGAATGCTAAATTATTGCAAAAAATAGAAGAATTAACCCTATACACCATTCAGCAGCAGAAAGAATTGGAGCAAGAAAAAAAGAAAAACACCAATTTAGAGGCAAGGCTTACTAAGTTAGAAGAACTGTTTCTAAAAGATTAAGTCTGGTATCTAAATATAAAAAAAGTTACTAAATTTTTACATATAAAAATATTAATGCTACTAAATATCTACCCTATGAAAAAAAAACTATTATTTGTTTGCTTGCTTTCTCTAGCCAGTATAGCTATTGGTCAAGAAAATCCTCCGCCTTCTTCATTTACAACGGAACTACTACCAAATAACCCTGATGTTGCTAATTTGGGAAAGTTTGGAGACATTCCAATTAATCAGTACAATGGTACCGCCAATATAACTGTTCCAATATATAATTTAAACTTTGATGGGCTATCTATCCCTATCTCTGCAAACTACAACACCTCTGGTATACCGGTTGCTCAAGAAGCATCTTGGATAGGCTTAGGATGGAGTTTAAATGAAGGCTATAGTATTACCCGAGAAATTCAAGGATTTGAAGATTTAAATAGCGGAGTTACCAATAGTAATAAAGGATGGATTTATACACCTAAATATTTAGATTTTTACCCATGGATCTTCTATGGATATAGCATTTTACCCGAAAATCTAGTTCAATTAGCGAGTGTTTATAGCTCAAGACCCCATGATACAGAACCTGATCTATTTACAGTGAATTTACCAAATTCATCTGTTAGTTTTTTCTTGCCTAAAATACAAGGGAACGAAACAATTTTAACCGCAGATATTGTAAATCAAAAAAATTACAAAGTAACGTACAATATAAATACTCAGAATTTTGAGGTTACAGACTCTTCTGGCTTTCATTATTTTTTTGATGTAAAAGAACGTTCTACAGGGTTTACAAATTCAGATGCGCCAAATGTAACAACTGAAGAAGCTGCTTTAGGAGGAGTGCCAAATTGGTCTATAAACCAAAGCACTCAAGTTATTTTAACTTGGAAATTAAGTAAAATAATATCTCCTTTAGGAAAAGAACTTACATTTAATTTTGAAGATGGTTTGTATTGCTCTTATCCTCAATTTTCAGAAAGATCCCCAGCACCTGTTCAGAATACAGAATTTGAATATGAAGTAATAGGTGACATCCCTGGTGGAACTCTAAGTGTTTCAATGACAATGTTTCAAAATAAGTACCTTAAAAAAATTGAAGGAGATTTTGGTTCAATTGAATTTGTGAACAGTACTCGTGAAGATTTATTTTCGAGGGAAAGTTTTAATTTATTACCTGGTGTTATGGGATGGAACCCACTTAATGGTACTTCTACAAATACAAAAAAATTAGATGCAGTTGTTGTAAAAGACTACCATACTAAAATAACCCATAGAGCAGATTTTTTATATTCCTATTTTAATGAAGATGAACAAAACACCAATATTTCTTTTGCAGAAAAACAACAATACATTCGTTTAAAACTAGATGGCATTAATGTAAGTGGTAAAAACTATCGATTTGAGTATATCTCACCTAACGAGCTTGCCCCAAAAGACTCAAAATCTACAGATTTTTGGGGCTTTTACAACGGTGAAATTAATACTACAAGAATACCCTCTGTAAATCGTTATTATATGGCTAATGTAAATAGCTTTCAACCAAATAATAGATGGGTTTTTTATAAAGGAATTGGAGCCATTAAAAAAAGTGATATTCATTATGGAAAAATAGGACTTCTTAAAAAAGTGATCTATCCTAACGACGGATCAACAGAATTTATTTATGAAGGAAATAGTGTAAGCTTAAGGCAACCTTTTCATACACGCTCAACAAGTTATGATTCATATCATTCTAGAAATATTATTAGTACTACAAGTTTAAAATCTTCAGAGTCCTATAATTTTAGATATCAATATTTAAAATTAGCAAATGACCCATCTTATTCTTTTTACAATAGTGTTAAAAATTCTATTAGCGATTTCCCTACCATCTATGAAGAGTTTGAAGTAGGAGGTGCTAGAATTTATCAAATAATAAATAAAGAGTACAACGGAGATACGCTGTCAACCAATCAATATGAATATGACCAAGTTCAAGAAGATGGTTCGTTACTTTCTAGTGGAAAATTAATGGATGACTTAGTTTTTACATCCTCTGGAAGAGGAAATTATGAATACACTCCAGAAATATTTATTTCAGAATCAGGATCTTACACCAGTGCCAATGGTAATTATCTTCATTCTAATAATATGGTAAGAACTAAAAACTCTGCCAGTGGAAGCCATGTTGGCTACAGTAAAGTTACACATAAGAAACTAAGCAATCTAAATGTTTCTTTAGGAAAAACAATTTCATTGTTTTCTAATAACACAAATAATTACTTAAAAAGAAATATAGGTACTGCCTATCAATTATATGGCGGAAATGATTCATGTCCTTTATGGGTGCCTGGCTCAGAAGAGTATTATGAAAATATTTATAATAATGCTAATTTTTTTGAATGTTTTCAAACACGTACCTTCTATTACGAAGACGTTTATATTGTTGGAGGTACTGTTTTTTCTTATGACTTTAGCAATGGAAGTTTAATTAAAACTAAAATTTTAGACCAAAATGATGATCTTTTACAGGAGACCGAAAATGTATATACAACCACATCTTTTCAGCTACCTTTCAATAACTACCCAAAACTAATTTATTACAGTAAAGGTAGCGGTTATCTTTTCAATTCAAATAGTTTATTTGAAGCCGTTAATGGAAGTTCAATATCATCTAATGAAGTTCACAAAATTAAAGAATCCATTCAGAAAAATATTCTAGATGGCAATACCATGGTAGATACTACAAAGTATTTTTACGGTAATCATTTAATGTTAGAAAAAACAACAAAGACAAACAGCCTAAATGAAACTTTTATTTCAGAAACTTTTTACCCACAAGATGTAGATGCTAACGAACCTTATATAGATGAACTAATTTCTCAAAATCGTTTTACTATGCCCATTATTCAAAAACAATCTAAAGAGGTAGGTGACCAAAATGAGAACATATCAAAAAGTAAAACTATATACGGATCGTTTGAGAATGGGCATATTTTACCTTCAAAAATTCAAATAGCCAAAGGAAATAAAACTTTAGAAGATAAATTTATATATCATAAATATGATTCTAAAGGCAATCCTATGGAAGTTAGTAAAAAAGATGGCACAAAAGTTTATTATGTATGGGGTTATAAAAAAACTCAACCAATTATAAAAATAGAAGGCTTTACAACATTAACAACAAGTCAAGAATCAGCAATTACAAATGCAATTAATGCCTCTAATGATGATATAAATGAAGAAAGTGAAAATAATTTACGCAATAAATTAGAATCGGTACGTAGTAGTTTCAGTAATTCTAATGTGTTGGTTACTACACTTACCTACAACCCATTGGTTGGAATAACCAGTGTTACAGATCCAAGAGGAAGAACTATCTTCTATAAATATGATGAATTTAACAGACTTGAGTTTGTAAAAGACCATGAAGAAAATATTTTAAGTAAAAACCAATACAATTATAAAAACTAACTGCTATGAAAAAGAATTTTATACAAACAGCACTACTATGTGTCTTTATAATTAGCATTTCAGTAAATGCATTTGGTTATGAAACATTTGATGCAAAGGTTACAATAAGCGGTCCTAAAGAGGCTAATTTAGGCAGTACGCATACCTACTTTGTTCCCATATCAGGAGAAATTATAAATTGGAATTGGACAGTTTCTCCATTAAAAGAGACCACTGTTCCTGGGGCTACAATTACAAGTCAAAACGCTACAACTGCAATTATTAATTGGTCTAATGTTGGTAGTTATGTTATAAACTATTCAGGAACTTCGCTAAAAAATGGTATTTCAATGAGTGGTGTAATTTATGTAACTGTTATTCCTGCACCACCTACCATACCTGTAATAATAAGTCAAAATTGTACACAGGCTACTTTGCAAAGAGAAAACCCACCAAGTGGTGTTATATGGTATTGGCAGGGAACAAACCAATATGGAGAAAGTAGATCTAACGCTAACACTACCTATCAGACAACTACCTCTGGAAAGCATTTTATAAGGGCATGGAAAGATAGATTCTGGAGTGAGCCAGTTGCTATTTCTGTAGTGTTAGGATCTATTGGAGGTAGTACTTGGTTTAAAGATCAAGACAATGATGGATTAGGAGATCCAAATATAGAAATGATTTCTTGTTCTCAACCTGCTGGATATGTTTCAAATAATAATGACCAATGTCCTTATTATGACGGTGGGGCTAATACATATGGTTGCCCAGATTTTGAAGGTGTTGCTTATGAAAACTATATTTATACAATTACCCCTAAAACAAAAATCCCTCAAGAATCTGAATTAGAAAATAATGACGAAGTAATAAAAAATATTACCTATTTCGACGGCTTAGGAAGACCCAAGCAAAGCATTGCTCACAAGGCAGGAGGGCAACAACAAGACATTATTACCCCAATGGGCTATGATGGTTTTGGAAGGCAAACCAAGGAGTATTTACCCTACGCTAGAACCAGTAATAGCTTACTTTTTAATGCAAGTTTGGTCCCAGATTCAGGAGGAAACATCTCAATACTTAATAGCTTTTATGATACTAAATTTCCAAACGAATGGTCTTCAAGCAATGCTGCTAATCCCTACAGCGAAAAACAATTAGACAATTCTCCCCTAAACAGAGTGCTACAACAAGCAGCACCAGGAGAAGACTGGAAAATAGTACGAAGCAACACCATACAATTTGCTTATCAAACAAACTTACAAGATGAAGTATACCAAATTAAAGTTTCATTTACAGGCGGTCAAACAGACGCACCATCATTAGATTTTTCAAACAGTCGATATTATGATCCAAACACCCTGTACAAGACCATTACCAAAGATGAAAATTGGCAAGCAAGTGACGGTAAAAACCATACTACAGAAGAGTTTAAAAACAAACAAGGGCAGGTGGTCTTAAAAATAACTTATAGCAATTCTCTGCTACATAACACCTATTATGTCTATGATGATTTTGGCAACCTTACCTATGTTATCCCTCCCAAAGTAAACCTCACTAATGGTGTTTCTAGTACAGAACTCTCAGAGCTGTGTTACCAATACAAATACGATGACATAAACAGATTAATAGAAAAGAAAATACCGGGCAAAGATTGGGAATCTATAGTTTATGACAAACTAGACCGCCCCGTGCTTACCCAAGACGCTGTTCAAAAAACACAACAAAAATGGAATTTTACCAAATATGACAACCTAGGCAGAGTTGCTTACACAGGAATAGTTACCTCATCTAACACCAGATCACAAATGCAAAGCCATTTTAATGCTGTAAACGATACTGCTTTAAAATTGTATGAGACTAAAAAAAGTTCAGGAACTGGTTTTGACGGAACGTACTATACAAACAGTAATTTTCCTTACTCTAACCTAGAAATACTTACCGTTAATTATTATGACAACTATACCTTTAATAGAGCAGGAGCGCCTACTACTGTAAATGTACATGGGGTAAATTCTACAACCAACCTAAAAAGTTTGGCTACAGGTAGCAGAATAAAAGTACTAGATCAAAGCCCACAAAAATGGATAACTACAGTAACGTATTACGATGAAAAGGCGCGTCCTATATACATGTATAGTAAAAATGAATATCTAGAAACAACAGATATTTCAGAGACAAAACTTGAAGATTTTACTGGGAAAGTACTGCAAACCAGAACAGTACATAACAAAACAGGGCAAGAAGAAATAGTAACCATAGACACCTTTAGTTATGATCATGCAGACAGGCTGTTAGACCAATACCAATGTGTTGGAGGAAGTAGCTTAATAAGCTGTAACGGAGAAGCACCCGATCATGTAACCAAGTCATCACCATTAGACCTCACGCAAAATGAGACTCAAATTATAGCCAAACAAAGCATTACACTCGCTGTTGGTTTTGAAGCAGCACCAAGTGCCAATCAATCTGTTGTCTTTACTATAGATGCTGATGCTCCAGCAGCAGCTCAATTAATTGTTTCTAATAGTTATGATGAACTAGGGCAGCTAAAAAGTAAAAAAGTAGGAAACTCTAAAGACGCCCCCTTACAAACAGTAGACTATACCTACAATATTAGAGGGTGGCTCACTAACATTAATCAAGACACTCAAAATGACAGTGATCTTTTTAATTTTACACTACGGTATAACAATCCAACCACAGGAACCGCCCTGTATAACGGAAACATTAGCCAAACCTCTTGGAATACAGCAAACGTAGATAGTGGTACAAAAACCTATAGCTATGCCTATGATGCCTTAAATAGAATTACAGGAGCTACAGGAGCAACCACCTCAAATTATAATGTTTCTGGGATTAGCTATGACAAAAACGGAAATATAAAAACACTTTTAAGAAGAGGACATACCAACCCAGGAGCAACAAGCTTTGGAACCATGGATAATTTAGTTTATACTTATGACATTGGAAATAAACTAAAAAAAGTAAAAGATAACGGTAACGATACTTATGGATTTAAAGATGGTATAGATACTACAACAGAATATGTTTATGATATTAATGGCAACATGACAAAAGATGACAATAAGGGCATTAGCGCAATAAGCTATAATCATTTAAATTTACCAACCTCTGTATCAAAAAATTCGAATAACATCCAGTACGTTTATGATGCCACAGGGGTGAAATTAAGTAAAACAGTAAATAGTTATCCATCCGAAACAGTTACCCAATATGCAGGTAATTATATTTATGAAAATGATGAACTCCAATTCTTTAACCATGCAGAGGGCTATGTAAAGAATGATAATGGTAATTTTAGTTATATTTACCAATATAAAGATCATTTAGGCAACGTGAGACTATCTTATTCAGACACCAATAATGATGGCGTAATTACAGCCAGTTCAACCCCTAGCACCAATGAGATTATTGAGGAGAGTAATTATTATCCTTTTGGGCTGAAACACAAAGGGTATAATAACGTAACTTCTGCGAATGTAAATTCTGTAGCAAGCAAGTTTAAATACAATGGTGTGGAGTTGGAAGAAAGTCTTGGACTGAACCTTTACGAAATGGAATTTAGACAATACGACCCAGCGATTGTACGATTTACGAGCATTGATCCAGTGACTCATTATGATTATTCTCCTTATCAAGCATTTGACAATAATCCAGTATTTTTTGCAGACCCATCAGGAGCTGATAGTGAACATGATTTTTCAGAAGACATCTGGGGTAGAAATAGATATGATTCTTTTACTGGAGTGTATATTCCTTCTCACGAAAGAGGTTCTAAAAGTGATCAAAATAGTATTGATAAAGTAGCTTCAAAAGCATTACAGGGAACAGCTAAGTTGTACTTAGGAGGTGAAAACGCTTCAAATTTAACAGAAAAACAAAAACAAAGAATATTTGAGAAGGATGAACTAGGTACTATTGGAATACTTTTACATGAGTTTGCAACAGGAACAGGACCCGAGACTAGAAAGTTTGTTGTAGGTAAACATGCTTTTGCTACTAGTTATACAAGCGGTAGAATTTTAGAGGAAATTATTGAAGAATTTTCTGCAAAGCTACGGGGACAAGGATATGATTTTAATGCACTTGGGGATACTGGGGTAAAACGAGTAGATTTAGAGTTTAGTCCTGACATTAAAGGATGGAATCCAGGATCGTGGATGGAATCTGCTGGAAAACATGCCGATTCGAACCATGCCCAATTTTTTATAGGTGGTTCTACAGCTAAAGTAAGTATAAAAGATCAAAACCTAATGATACAAGTTTATAACGAAACCAGTAGAAAATCATTATTTCTTCATTTACCTTTTGTAAAGAATTATAAGAGAACATCTGGACAAAAAAACAAACCCTTATCTACGATTAAACAATATATCAATGCTTCTTTCCCATTGCAAAAACAATAAAATATGAAAAAGTACTTTTTAATACTGTTTATGGGATTTATTATACAGGGTTGTTTGGATTTACGAAGTTGTGATTTAGATAAATTAGAAGGAAGGTATTATTGTTATAATAACGAAAATGCAATCAATTGGTTAGACATTTATCAAGATGGAACTTTTGAACATTACTACAAAGAGAGGGATACAAAATTATCTCATAGTGGAACTTGGGAAAAAAGTAAAAAAAATAATTGTATTATTGAATTGGATGGTTGGAAAAGTTTTAATGAGCATGGTGCATCTTATGAGGAATATGGTAACGAGTCTTTATCAGTTTCGAGTAATTGGGATATGCCTAATTACTATTTAGCTATTGGTATTGAGGGGTATTCTATAGGTTTTGAACGTTCCAAAGAAGATATGTCCGTGAATCCTCCGCTCCCGCTAGTTTGTAACTAGTGGCAGTAAAAACCCGATGGCGCGGATATGCCACACAAGATTGCTAGCGCGGAATTGTATTCCGTGCCGTTAAGAGTAAGAAAATAAATATTATAGAAAGCTACTTTAAGAAATTAGAGTAGTTTTTTTATGCGTATGCTTTTTTTGCTTTAGCCCCCCCGCTGTTCCTAGTATGGCTACCGCTAGCATTTGCTAGTGGCGTTATGAGTAAGCAAAAACAAATAGTAAATCTCCGCTCCCGCTAGTTTGTAACTAGTGGCGGCAGCAATAAGAACAACAAAAAGCTACGCTATAAAAGTGTAGTTTTTTGTATTTTAGCGTTGCTATGAGTAGAAATTACAAATTCCATAATAAATCAGGTTTATACTTTGTTTCTTTTGCTACTGTAAATTGGATAGATGTATTTACAAGGCAAGTTTATTTTGATGTTCTGGCAGAGAGTATAAGTTATTGCAGAAAAGAAAAAGGCATGGAATTATATTGTTATTGTTTTATGCCAAGTCATGTGCATTTTATATTTCGTTCAGCCAATGAACAACCCATGGAATTATTACGAGACTTTAAGCGACATACTTCCAAGAAAGTTATAGAAGCTATAGAAAATAATCCACAAGAAAGCAGAAAAGAATGGCTGTTATGGATGTTTAAAAGAGCAGGAAAAAAGAATGTAACTACCAGTAAATATCAGTTTTGGCAACATCATAATAAACCTATAGAATTATGGAGTGAAAAAGTAATCAAACAAAAAATAGATTATAGTCATAACAACCCTGTAACAAGTGGTTTTGTAACAAAACCTGAGGATTGGAAATACTCAAGTGCTAGAAATTATCAAGAAGATACTACTGTTTTAGAAATAGATTATACAGGTTTTTTAGGGTAGTTTTTGTTTACATAAAATACTTAACTCTATTGCCACAAGTAAATACTAGCGGTAGCAAAGGATTATTGCAACAATAGTGTGAAAATTATAAAATTCATTACACTAGTAAAATACTAAATAAAAAGTACTTAATTAGGTACTTTTTATTATCTTTGTATTATGGAAACAGTAAATTATACAGACTTTCGTTCAAATCTAAAGCATTGGTTTGATAAAGTAGTTAATAACGTAAGTGATATCATTATTAAACGTAAAAATGGTAAAGACCTTGTTTTAATATCACTAGACGAATACAACTCATTAAAGGAAACTACCTATTTGCTAACAGGAAAAAATAGAGATATTTTATTAAACTCTATCAAAGAGCTCGAAGCGGATAAAGGTATTCAAAAAGACTTAATAGAATAGATGAAATTGACTTGGTCTACTTCTTCTTGGGAAGATTATTTGTATTGGCAGAAAGTTGATAAGAAACTAGTAAAACGAATAAACGAACTCATTAAAAGTTGTATGCGAACACCTTTTGATGGTATTGGAAAACCTGAAGCTTTAAAAGGCGATTTACAAGGGTATTGGTCAAGACGAATAACATCTGAACATAGATTGGTTTATAAATATAAAAATGAACAAATATTGATAGCAGCCTGTCGATATCATTACGGAAAATAAAAACCATGTAGCATTTAAAAAAATATCTGTATTACCACTAGTAAATACTAGCGGTAGCAATTGCCATATTAAAAAATAAGATGTCTCCGCTCGCAACTCCGCTCCCGCTAGTTTGTAACTAGCGGCAGTAAAAGCCTTTCTACCACAGGCAAGTATGAAGATAAGAAGTTAGAAAACCATTGTAAGAAATTAAGGTAGTTTTTGTTTACATAAAATACTTATCTGTATTACCACTAGTAAATACTAGCGGTAGCAATTGCCATATTAAAAAAAAAGATGTCTCCGCTCGCAACTCCGCTCCCGCTAGTTTGTAACTAGTGGCAGTAAAAGCCTTTCTATCCGATGGCGCGGGTATGCCACACAAGATTGCTAGCGCGGAATTGTATTCCGTGCCGTTAAGAGCCTGTCAGAAGATTATGTGTTTAGTTCAGTAAGAAATTACACAAAATTGGATAATGAATTAGAAGTTATTAAATTAGAAGTGTTTTATTAAACGCACGTATTACAAATCTGCGCGATCGGGTAGTTTTTGTTTATATAAAATACTCAACTGTGTTTCCACTAGCAAATACCAGTTACTTCTCCAATTGCTACTTTTGATAAGTTTTTTATTAGCCCAAATTAATCAATGCACAGAGTTTATATTTTTTATCTTTACTCTGTGGATTTATTCAATCAAAATACAATACAAAACATTCTTCCTTTTGATGGCGAGGCCATTTACAAAGGAGTAATTTTTTCAAGAAAAGAATCTGAGGCACACTACAAAAATTTATTTGAAGAGATTCCTTGGGAAAACGATCAGGCTATTGTTTTTGGAAAACATTATATCACCAAAAGAAAAGTAGCTTGGTTTGGAGATAAACCCTACAGTTATAAATATTCTGGAATCACCAAACAAGCACATATTTGGACACCAGAATTATTACTACTCAAACAAAAAATAGAAGAAATTTCAGCAACTACCTATAATTCATGTTTGTTAAATTTATATCATACAGGAGATGAAGGCATGGCATGGCACAGTGATGCAGAAAAGACTCTTTTAGACAACGGAACCATCGCCTCAGTAACCTTAGGTGCAGAGCGGAAGTTTTCCTTTAAACACAAAGAAAGCAAACAGCGGATTGATGTTTTACTAGAAAATGGAAGTCTCTTATTAATGAAAGGAACCACTCAAAAAAATTGGCTCCACAGGCTTCCACCAACAAAAAAAGTATTTTCTCCAAGAATAAACCTTACTTTTAGAACTGTAATTTTATAAAGATTTGGCAAACAATCAAGATTCTATTAACCTCAATAAATATATTAGTGCAACAGGAATTTGCTCTAGAAGAGAGGCAGAGAAATTAATTATAGAAGGCAGAGTCACCATTAACGGAAAAGCAACTCAACTTGGTAATAGAGTAGTAGAAGGAGATGATGTTAAAATAGATGGAAAAGCACTAGCGCCAAAACCAACAACAAGGTATATTGCTTTAAATAAACCAGTTGGTATTGTTTGTACTACAGACTCTAAGGAGCGTAAAAATATTGTAAAATACATAAACTATCCAGAAAGGTTATTTCCAATAGGCAGGTTAGATAAACCATCAGAAGGTTTAATTTTTTTAACCAATGACGGAGATATTGTCAATAAAATTTTAAGAGCAGGAAACAATCATCAAAAGGAATATCACGTCACCGTAGATCGTTTAATAACCGATGGTTTCATAAAAAAAATGGCCAACGGAATTCCTATTTTAGGAACAATTACACAAAAATGTACTGTTGAGAAAATAAGCAATTACCAATTTAAAATTGTGCTTACTCAAGGTTTAAATAGGCAGATTAGAAGAATGTGCGAGTATTTAAGTTATGAAGTTACAAAGTTACAGCGAACTAGAATAATGAACGTTAGTTTATCTGGACTGGCATACGGAGACTGGCGAGAACTTAGTTTAAAAGAGATAGATACCATCAATCAATTAATAGCAACCTCTTCTAAAACAGCAGAAGCTTCTAAAGATCAAAATAAGAGAAAAGAGTTTGGAAGAAAACGCAGTAACTTCAATAGAAACAAAAGAAAATCTTAAGAATCTTTTACAAGCAGTCATTTACTGTTTTGTGTATCTTTGCCAACGATGAAATTTGAACTAAAGAGCAAAGACCCCAAGAGTAAAGCAAGAGCCGGAAAAATTACAACAGATCATGGTGAGATAGAAACTCCTATTTTTATGCCTGTAGGAACTGTAGGGACTGTAAAAGGTGTACATCAGACAGAATTAAAAGAAGAGATCAATCCAGATGTTATTTTAGGGAATACCTATCATTTATACTTGAGACCAAAAATAAAAATTTTGGAACAGGCAGGTGGCTTGCATAAGTTTATGAATTGGGACCGAAATATTTTAACAGACAGTGGTGGATATCAGGTATACTCATTATCAGGAAGAAGAAAAATTAATGAAGAAGGGGTAAAGTTTAAGAGTCATATAGACGGATCTATGCATTTTTTTACGCCAGAAAATGTGATGGAAGTTCAGCGAAGTATTGGAGCAGATATTATTATGGCTTTTGATGAATGTACACCCTATCCGTGCGATTATAATTATGCCAAACGATCTATGCATATGACACATCGATGGTTAAAAAGATGTTTGACTCACTTAGATAAAACACCTTTAAAATATGATTACAATCAAACATTTTTTCCAATTGTACAAGGAAGTACTTACAAAGATTTAAGAAAGCAATCTGCAGAATTTATTGCTTCTGTTGAGGCAGAAGGAAACGCTATTGGAGGGCTTTCTGTGGGCGAACCAGCTGAAGAGCTATATGCAATGACAGAAATTGTTTGTGAAATTCTACCCGAAGACAAGCCAAGGTATTTAATGGGGGTAGGAACACCTATCAATATTCTAGAAAACATAGCCTTAGGCGTAGATATGTTTGATTGTGTGATGCCTACTAGAAATGCTAGAAATGGAATGTTATTTACAGCTCATGGAAGTATCAATATTAAAAATAAAAAATGGGAAAATGATTTTTCAGCCATAGATGATATGG
>OJCB01000205.1_pt1 | contig 25052 bp, 20 predicted proteins | sample 1591501 | NCBI WGS metagenome assembly OJCB01 (sample SAMN05416813, study PRJEB24817) | seawater metagenome | isolation source: Sea water | place: Canada:Atlantic | collected 2013-07 | reverse complement strand
AGATCAGCCTCGGTCTCGTGGGCTCGGAGATGTGTATAAGAGACAGGTATCGAGGCAGAAAAGAAAAAGTTGTGGCGGTATATGCCGCTCATCTCGCTATTGGACTTCCTACAAACGCGGGAGTTGAGATTTTCGAGAGCAGATAAGTTCGAGGATACACAAGAAGGCTATGTTGGACTGGAGGCCTTGCTGTCGACTGTGCCACCGGAACTACATGAGAAAGCGAAGCAAGCATTGCATCGTCAGAATCTAGAATGCTTCGTGTCATGCTGGCACCTCTCCTCATCTGAGAGTCTTGCTATGTGGAAAATCTACGGTGCAAATGCCTTCTCTGTTGCTGTAGTGAGCAATGTGGGTAAGGTGATATCTGCGTGCCACGATTACTGCGCGGACTTGTCTGCAGCAGGAATGTTCGGTGAAGTTGTCTACGATAATTATGTGAGCGATGGAACACTTAATGTGCAAGCGCTTGGCCTCCCATTTGGCTACAAAGAGCTTCCAATATCGAAGAGCATATTGACCCTATTCATGAAGGCGAAGGCGTTCAGCTATGAGCAAGAGTGGCGTGTTGTCCTTAATGAAAAGAGTGTTAGCGAGCCAGCAATTCGCGTGCCGATTGGCGATATAGAAGAGTTTGTCGAGCACGTGTATGTTTCTCCAGAGGCGCCTGACTGGATGGTGTCATCGATAGGTAGTTTGGTGCGGGATCAATTCGGTCTTAGTCGAATTTCGGTAAGTAAATCACCGCTCGCCAAACATTTCGGAATTTAACAAGGCAATGCACGCGACAAGCGCGTGATTGCAGCGTTATGAGCTTATGGGGTGGGGATGGAGCAGGTTGAAATTTACCTAGTCTACGCTGGCCAGGCAGCCATCGTTGCGAGCACGGTTTGGTTGATAGTTACCGGGAGAGTTGCTGTGGGTGCGCTTCTCTTGGTTGGTTTCTTTCTAATGGGGCAGTATGGATATGTAGCACCAAATATGCCGAGTGATCTAGGTGCTTGTTGGGCTACTGGAAAGTCTCATTACGAGTGTTTGCCCTTTTGGTATAAATTTTCAGCGCATCTTTCGCAGCTAGGTATGTTTGTTACTGCAATTGGTGTTTTCACGATCAGCAAGTCGGGTGCTCATAACAAGAAGATGCACTGCGACAAGCGCGTGATCTAAGCGTTAGGTTGTAATTGAAGAGTAGCAATGAATAAAATCAATCCCCAAAAGTTGCTTAACAGCAAGTGGACTGCGGTCAAGCCAGTAAAGAAAGAAAAACATTTTCTGGTGACAGAGGTCGAGTTCGATGAAGAGGGTGAAGTCATTCACTGCCTGATAGAGGCGGTTATATCAAACCGTTCAGATTCTATTGATTGGAAAGCACTAAGAGATGAATCGAACTGGCAGCAGGGCTGGAAGTAGTTATTCCGGTCGTGTGGCCTCTGGAGAGCGGGGCGTAGGGCGGAGATACCCGGTCGGTATTTCCGCCCTGCGGGTTTAGCGGGGGTCGTTACTTTCGTTGTGTTCGCCATCGTTGGCTTTGGGCGCCTGCGTATTGTCGTCTTGCTGTCCGGTTTTTTCCTGTTTTTCCCCCTCAATGCACAGCTTGTCGCCATCCCCATTGCGGATATGGATATCCAGCTGGCTGAAGGCGATTTCGATGTCGTGTTCCTTGCACAGGGCATCGATGTGGCGGTTGAGCTCGTCGGTGGCGGCCAGGCGGTCGCCGATGTCGTTCACGTGGACGCGCAGTTCGTGGTCCAGGGTGCTGGCGCCGAAGGTGAGGAAGAACACCACCGGTTCCGGATCACGTAGCACCCGTTTGTTTTCGCGGGCGGCCTGCATGAGGATGTCGCGGCATTTCTGCAGGTCGGAGCCGTAGGCGAAGCCCACCTTGATGATAATGCGGGTGACGGTGTCGGAGAGGGACCAGTTGATCAGTCGCTCGGTGACGAACACCTTGTTGGGCACCAGGATTTCCTTGCGGTCGAAATCGATCAAGGTGGTGGCGCGGATGCGGATGCGGCTGACGGTGCCATCCAGGTTGTTGATGGTGATTACGTCGCCGATGCGGATGGGGCGCTCGAACAGCAGGATGATGCCGGAGATGAAGTTGGCGAAGATTTCCTGCAGGCCAAAGCCCAGGCCCACCCCCAGTGCGGCCACCAGCCACTGCATTTTGTCCCAGCTCAAGCCCAGAGCGCCGAACGTGATGATCACACCGCTGGCCACGATCACATAGGAGAGCAGGGTGGTGGTGGCGTAACTGGTGCCCTGGCGCAGGTCCATGCGTGACAACACCAGCACCTCCAGCAGGCCTGGCAGGTTGCTGGCCAGCAGGAAGGTGACAGCGCCGATGATCAGGGCGGTCATCACATCGCCCAGGCTGATGGGAGAGGTGCCACTGGCCTGGCCGGCAGCATCGGCGGTTTCCCAGAGCACGATGTTTTCGGTGTAGGAGAAGGCGTGGAACACATCTGCCCAGACCCAATACACCAGCAGGCCGATACCGGCGATCAGTGCCAGGCGGATCAGGCGCAGGGATTGTTGGTTGACCTGTTTCAGGTCCAGCTGCGGTTCTTCCACTTCCACCGCTTCTGATGCAGCAGAGGAGGTGTCAGAGCTTTTTTGCTCGGTTTCCCGCTGGGCCACTGCGCGCCGGTAGGCCAACCGCTGGGCGGCCACGGCCAGGCCGCGAACAGCCACGGCGTCGAGCAGAATCCATAGCACCACCAAGTAGAGGCTGTAGATCATGTGGCCGCTCAGTCGCACCGAGGTGTAGTAGTAACCGATGCCGATCAGCACGGTGAGGATAAGAGGGGCGGCGGCGCACAAGCCGGTGGATAGGCCTTTCATGGTGCGGCTGTAATGCCGGCCGGGATAGCTCCTGGCCACCGAGGGCAGGCTGATTATCACCACTACCAGGCTGGCTACCATGATCACCAGGCCGAGCCGGTCGTTACTGAGTTGCGCGGGCCACTGGTCACCGAAAGCGATGATGAAGGTCATGGGAATAAAGGCCAGGCCGGTGAGCGCCAGGCGGCGACGCATATGCTGATTTTGCTGGTTGTCCCAGCGGAAATGACGCTGGGCGATACCACCGTTTTTCAGCAGCCGGTAAAGCATCTCGAACACCAGCCAGAGCAGGGCGAGCTGTGCCAGGGCGGACCCCAGTACGCTGTTAATGGTGCTGGGCTGACGCCACAGTCCGGCGGCAATCACGGCCAGGGCGATGGGCGCGGGCGACGAGATCAGCACGGTGTAGATCAGGCTCAACGGCGTGTGCAGTTGGCTGTCACGGCGCAGGAAGCCCACATCCTTGTTCATGGTGTCGATGCGTTTTTTCAGTCGTGGGCGCAGCAGCATCAGAATAATGGCGGGAATCGCGGCCAGCACCAGCCAGCCCCATTTTCCGGTAACCAGTTCGCGGGCGCCCTGCCAGAGGGCTTTCCAGGGCATGTCGCGCAGTTGCTGGGTGATATGCCCGGGCAGCTTGCCGAGCCATTCCAGGCTCACCGGCTGGGTGCTGGGCATCCAGAAGGTCTGCTCGGAGATAATGCTGTGCAGGCTGCGTGATACCTTGTCCAGTTGCTCCTTGTTGAGCTGGGTACGGGTGAGGATAGCCAGTTGCCGACCCAGCTCCTGATTGAGCTGGTCGTACAGCTCGCGCCGCTCCCGATGCAAGATGGTAAACGCTTGCTCCAGATCCGGGGAGAGCTCCCCTTTGATTTTTTCCTGTTCTGGCAGGGGCGAGTTATCCAGCGACTGGATCTTTTGCTCCAGCTCGAATTGCTCCAGGCGAGCGTCGGAAATGCGTTTCTGCAGGTTCATGTCCGACTGGGTCTGCGGCAGGCGTTTCTGTTGCTGATACAGCACCCGTGACAGTAGCAGGCTGCCATCCAGCAGGCGGATCTGATCGTTGACGGTGCTGGACAGGGCGCGGGCCTTGTCCAATTGCGTTTTGGTGTCGATGGCGCGGCGCAGCAGACTGTTGACGGCCTGGCTGGTGCTGGCGAGTTGCTCACGCAGGGCCTGGTTTTCCGCCTTGGCATTCTGGATCCGCTTGTTTTCCAGCACGCTGTCCGGCAGCGATGATTCTGGCGATTTGGCCATCTCTTCCAGCTGATTGATACGGCGTTGCTGGATCAGGGGCTGCACGGCATCAAGCTGGGCTTCCAGGGTGGCTTGCTCGGTACGCAGTAACTGTTGTTCCAGGCGGGCCACATCCTGTTTCTTGTCGACGACGGTCAGTTCCTGGTTGTAGCGCTCGATACGGGTTTCCAGGGCGCGTAGTTCGGTATTGAGCCCCTGTTCCTGCTTTTCGCTGAGCGGCTCACCGTTTTCGTCGGTGCCCTCATTGAGCCGGGAGCGGATGGTATCCATGCGCTCCATGGCCTTGCTGATCACATTCTGGGCCTGTTCGGGCAGGGTCTGGGCGCGGGTCAGTTCACCGTTGACCTCGGCCAGGCGGCTCTGGTTCTTCTCCAGCGCATCCAGGCGGCTGGTCAGCCTCTCGATAAGGGCTTGCAGCGCTAAGTCCTTATATTGCGCGGCCCAGTCCTTGTCCTGCTGTTGCCGGGCCTTGGCCAGCTCGGCGTTGAGGCGTGCCCGCTGGGTGGATGCCTGTCGCGCGAAAGTTTCCAGATCCTTGATGGTTTGCTGGTTACTGTCGATCTCGCGGCGTAGCTCCAGGGTCTGTTGCAGAATTTTCTTGTCAGGGTTGGCGCTGCCATCGCTGCTGGTGTCTTCGCTGCCGGATATCTGTTTTTCCAGGTCGCCGACGCCGGGTAGGGCAAAGCCGCCGATCTGGGCCTGTGCGATGACGGGGAGAAAAATCAGCAGGAAAAGGGGCAGACGTCGATCCATAACCAACAAGCTCCAATGGGTAAGGGGGCTATCAATGTGTTTTGCAGGGAAATTTGCCGCGTTCACTGCACCCTGCAGAGACGATTATTTACGCCCAAGTCTCGGCAAGCTTACCAAGGCGTTGCAAGGGGCGCAGCAGTTGTTCTGCCTGTGCCGGCATCCGCTATCGGACAAAAGACCGTGTCCCTGTTTTGTCATCCCTTTTGGGCAGGGTGGGGGTTGCCATTGTGAACACGAGCCCTGTTGCCCCTGGCAGAAAATGTCCATTTTTTGTCCGGCTACGTCCTAGGGCAAAGCGGCCAGTGTGTTTATTGTTTAACCAATAAACACAACAAACTTCATAAGAATCGGGAGGGGACCCATGAACAAGCTCGCACTCTGTGGCCTGCTGGCCACCGCTGTTGCCACTGCGCCTGCCCAGGCGTTTCAGCAGATCACCCACAAGCGCATTGCTATCGATGCGGTGGAGTACATGAAGAATCACCCGGGTACCACCGAGTACAACCGTCTCAAGGCCTGGGTCAATGCCGCCGGTTACAGCATGGAGCAGTTCGCTGAAGTGATCGGTCAAGGCGCCTATGACGTGGATGATTTCCAGGATACCTACCTGTGTGGGGCGGTCTCCGGTGATTGTGTCTATGCGCCGGTATTCAACGCCGGTGCATCGCTGGTGAACTATACCTCCTACTGGCACTTCCAGAATCACACCCGAAGCTCCGATGTGCACGGTAATGACCTGGGCGGCTACAACTACGATCTGCTCACGGTCTGGGGCGATATCGACAATATGGCCGCGTCCTGGCTGTATGGCGATTACCTGGATGATGGCCCCGGTGGCATGACCGGCTGGTGGTGGTCCGATGACTCGCAGTACAACACCTACGGGATTACCGAAGCCAATTACCGGCAGGGCAGTTACTCCAGCAAGTCCATGTACGACGACTTCGAGGAAATGCCGTTCCAGCCCATCGATAACCTGGGGCAGTACTGGTACAGCCAGTTCCTCAGCCAGCCCACCGCCCAGACCCTGGGTTTTGTGTTGCACACCACCGACCTGCTGCAGCCCCACCATGTGTGGACCACCTCGGCCCTGAATCACAGCGGCTGGGAATCCTGGGTGGCGGATTACTACGATAGTGAAAATCTGAATGACACCGCCCTGGTGGATCAGGCTTTGCAGAACTTCACCCCGCTATCGCCCAGCGGCAGTGATATTCGCCCGCTACTCACCGAGGGTGGCGTCCTGGCCTATGGCAACGGCGGCATCGTGCTGTCCAGCACCGACCATACGGACCGGGTGCAGGTAGGGCAGACGGTGATCCCCAATGCTATCGCTATGGTGGTGCATCTGCTCAATCACGCGGCATATCAGGTTAATCCCTGATACCGCGAACCGGCCCGTCACCGGGCCGGTGTTTTTCCGATGGGTGCACTGAGTCTAAGGCGAACTGCACCATCCAAACGCCAGATCGGTGCAGTTCACTTAGGCTCAGTGCACCCTACGGCTAATGAACGCGCAATAAGAAAAATAAGAGGAAAACTTCCATGGCAATGCACCGATGGATGTTGGCCATTGTGTTGGCGGTTGTCGCCGTGGCCGGTTATGCCGGTTGGCAACAATGGGGGCCGCTACCCGATGATGTGGCCGCCCGAGTGGATGGCGATGTGATTCCCGCCGCCACCCTGGATGTGTTTGTGGCCGCCGCCCGTCGCAGCGAGCCGGATATCAGTCGGGAAAGCGTCCTCAAGGGGCTGGTGGAAAACCGTCTGTTGGCGGCGGTGGCCAATGCGCAAGATGACCACCACGAGCACCCGGAACGGGTGGGGTATGACAGTGCTACCCGCCATGAACAGCAGCGCTTCAAGCTGATTCGTACCGCCTATGCGGATGCTCTGCGCAAAGCGGTGAACGACGACGGAATGGGCAACAGCCTGGACAGCCTGACCACACCGCTGGCCCTGTCTCGTGAGGCGTTGGCGCCCATGCTGACGTTGGAGCAGGCGTTGTACAGCACCATGACTGACGCCCAGCAGCAAGCGGCCAGCAACTATGTGCTGGCTCGTTATCGCTTTGCCGACGATCAGCCGGAACAGACTCTGACCCTGTGGGATCTGTACCGCCGCCAGAACATCCAGTTGAAGGTGCAGATGCATAACCTCAACCTGGATTTTATCCGCGAAGCGGTGAAACAGCAGCTGACCATGGCCTACGTGTTTTACTGGTTTGAGCAACAGGCCGGCTTGTCCCGCACTGCCATCGCCGCCGTGGATCGCAGCATCGACGATGCTCTGCAGCGGGAGAGTCTGATGCATGACATGGGGCTGATGCAGGACATCCACGACGACAACCCGCAGCTGCGGGAGCTGGCGGCCCAGGTGACCGATGGGCAGATTGCCGCTTACTACGAGGCGAACAAGGCGCGGTTCACCCGGGTGGAGCGGGTGCGCGCGCGACATCTGCGCGTGAACAGTCAGCAGCAGGCGGACAGAGTCCATGAGCTGATCCACGATGGCCTGTCGTTTGACCAGGCAATAGCGGATTACTCCGTGGCGCCGGACCGGAAGCAGGGCGGCGAACTGGGCTGGATTGATCGGCAATCCCGGCAGGATCACTGGACCCGGGCACTGGCGTTTGTGCAGCCGGAAGGGGTCGTATCGCCGCCGTTTCGTAGCCCCGGTGCCGACGGAGCCCCTTATTGGGAACTGTTCCTGGTGGAAGAAAAAGTGACCGCCTACCAGAGCCTGGATAGCGAATCGGTTCGCTACCGTGCGGGTCGGGCAGTGGCTCAGGAATTGTTGCAGCAGCGCTTCCAGAGCTTGCTGGCGGATGTCACTGAGCAAGCATCGCTGCGAATCAATCAGGAGGTGCTGTGATGAAGGCGCTGCTGGTTGCCCTGTTGCTGGGCGCGGTGGCCTTGGTGATGGCCAGGTGGTTGCCGAGTGCAGCACAGGTTCCGTTGGCGGGGGTAGCCGAAGGCAGGACGTCGGTCGCAGAGGTCGCAACGCAGCAAGAGCAGGAAACAGCGGCCACAACTTTGCCCATGATCGACACAGTGGCGGAAAGGGCGCGGCCGTCGCTGGCCTCCCGCCTCGACGATGCTGCTGCCGTGCCCACTCCCTCGCCACAGGCGGTAGCGGCCCTGCGTGAAAGCATGCGCGATGGTGATCCGCGCACGCCGCCGCTGGCCTCGCGAACTGACTTGCGTGCGCCGCCCAGCGCCGCCGAACTGGCCGACCCGGCGCTGTATCAGCAGTACGAGCAGCGCCAGCAGCAGGCCGTCTATGCGTCTTTTGCCAACGCCGCCGATCAGCGTATCCCGGAACTGGAAGCGATGATTGCCAAAGGCCGCGCCAGCGGTATCAGCGAGGCGCAACTGGCGGAAGGGGAAGCCAAGTTGGCCAGGTTACGTGAGCAGCGCGATCAGTTATCGGCGCAACAGACGGAACCGGTCGACGAGGCATCCTCGGGACAGGATTGACCCGTCAGCTCCATGACGCTATCGCGGATGGCTTTGTCATGTGGGGCAAGGGCATGGGCACGGCAGATACTGTCGCGGGCTCCTTCCTCATCGCCCAGCGTCTGCTGGGCGTAGGCCAGGTTATTCCAGGCGGCGGCAAAGTCTGGCGCCTGGCGGGTTGCCCGTTGGAAGGCGTCCAGCGCCGGCTGCTGTTGGCCTTGACTCCACAGGCTGTTGCCGTGGCCGAACCATAGCTTGCCGCTGTTCGGGAACGCCTCTACCGCCGCCGGCCAGAAGGCCTCGGCATTGGGCAGGGCAGAAATCGCCCGGAACAGGCTTTCCGGTTCCGCACTGGCCGGCAGTTGTCCCGGTTCGACCAGGGTAAAGCCCCATTGATCGGCACGGGCCCAGGTGCGGATAAAGCGGTTCCAGTGAGTGGTCTTGCCGGCGTCGGTTCCGCTGTGCAGCACCATGGTATTACCTTCGTCCTGATAGCCGGTGACTACGGCAAAATGCCACTGGGGCCAGCGACGCAGGGCCAGGTTCTGTAACACCAGCACCGGTCGGCCTGCCTGCAGTTCCTGGAACAACGCCTCGCTGTTTTCCACCGGATACGCCATCAGGCCACGGCTGCGGGCAGCGGCACGCAATTCGATGCCCAGGCTGCCTTCCCGCTCCGGTAACCACACCTCATCAACCAGACTGTTTGCACTCACCGGCTTGCCGGCCCATTGCAGCATCATGGCCAGGGCGGCGGGGCCGCATTGGTATTTTTCCTGAGGTACAAAGGGCACCACTAGCTGCTGCTCGGGGTCCACCTGCGCACTTTGAGGCGGCGGGAAACTTTGACATCCACTCAAGGAAAGCAGAGCCAGCAGGCTGACAAGGCATGCCAGGTTGAAAGGGCGGGTAAGGCTTACGAGTGAAAGGCGAGGAGCGATTGGCTCCTCGCCATAGGGGACAGACATGGATCAGTTTATAGGATCGATAACCGGAAAGACGTCGGTGGCGCCCAGCAGATCCAGCAACACCAGAATCAGGATGATGGCGAGGATTACGCCAACCACGCCTTGACCCGCGGGCAACTCTTCCGCTTTCTGGGCCAGCTGCTGCAGTTCCTGATCAGTAAGACGGTCGAGACGCTGGCTCACCTGATCCTGGCTGACACCGTAATCACCCAGTGCCTTGGCGGCGACCTTGTGGTCCATCAGCTCCATTACCTGCGCCTTCATGGCCGCACGGTCCTGTTGTTGAATTACCGTGTCGTTACCGATCATGGCGGCCTGGGCGGCCGGCACAATCATCAACTGCATGAAAAGCAGCAATGATGCACTGAGAATACCGGTAATACGCTTGGTCATGGGATATCTCCATTCAGCTCAATTAATTCAACACTAACACCTTGACCCTAATGCAGAAGAATATCTCTCGAAGAATCACCATTTTTTACAAGGACTTTACCAATTTCTGACGCGTTCACTCCCGCTTCACGCAATTGCACAAGGGCCTGGGCCAGTGCCGCTTCGGGAATGCTGAACAGCAGTCCGCCGGCGGTTTGCGGGTCACACAGGATAGTCAGTAGCGACTCAGCAATCTGCTGCGTATCGCAATGCATCAACACTTGCCGGTTGGCCTCGTTGAGGGTGCTAATCACTCCGTTTTCAATCAGCGACAGAGTGCCGGGCAGCAGGGGAACGCTGTCGCTATCGACGGCCATGGCCACATCACTTTGCTGACAGATTTCATGGAGATGGCCGAGTAGACCAAAGCCGGTGACATCGGTGCAGGCGTGCACGGGAAAACCCTGCATGACCTGTTGGGCGATGCGATTGCTGACCAGCAGGTGGTTCAGAGTGGCATCCAGCCAGGGGCCGTACAGTTTATTTTTCTGCATCATGGCGGCCAGCTGCACGCCGCTGCCCAGGGGTTTGGTCAGCAGCAGACGATCGCCGTTCCGGGCGCCGCGTTTGTGCCAGAGTTGTTGCGGGTCCGCCTGACCGTTGACGGTAAAGCCGGCGGCCATCTGCGGGCCTTCGATGGTGTGGCCGCCCACCAGGGTGCAGCCGGCGGTGTTCAGTTCTTTCACGGCACCAGCCATCAAGCGGTGCAGATCCCGACCCTGCAATTTCGGGTGGTGCCAGGGCAGGGTCACGTTGGCGAGGGCAGAGTGGGGCGTGGCGTTCATGGCGTACAGATCGCTGAGGCTGTGCAGGGCGGCGACTCTGCCGAACAGGTAGGGCTCGTCAATGAAGGCCGGGAAATAATCCAGGCTCTGCACCAATCGCTTGTTGTCTGCCCAGTGAATGATGGCCGCGTCGTCGGCGGCATCAACGCCGGCTTCAATGCCGTCGCTGAGATAAGGCTGTAAATCCCGCAAGGCATCATGGAGCGCGCCACTGCCCACCTTGGCGCCGCAGCCGGCGCAATGCAGGGTATCCGGGTCCGCCGCAGGCGGTGTCATGGTGGGTAACTGGCGATCGAACTTGTCCATGAAGGCGCGATCGATGCGATCCTTCCAGCGCCATACCCAGTGTCCGGCAACGGACAGGGTTCCGCCACGGCTGGCCACTGCCTGCTTGCCGCCAGCGGAGAGCAAAGAAAGAAAGCGTTTCTGCGGTTGGTAGGCCTGCAAGGGTTGGCCGCTGATGGCGGCGTTCAGGTTGTGGGCCAGCACCTTGGCCTGACGCACGGCATAAACGCCGGCCTTGGGCAGGCTGTCGGGGAAGGCGGCGCAATCGCCGGCGGCAAACACGCGGCTGTCGCTGCGGCTTTGCAGGGTCTCGTTTACCCGCACAAAGCCCTTGTCGTCACAGTCCAGATCGCTGTCAGCGATCACCCGGGTGCCACGCACGCCGGTGCACCAGAGCACCCGGGTGGCGTCGAGGGGAGCCTCGTTGGCGTAGAGGACATCGCCGTGTTTTTCCACCCGAGTGTGCTCACGTAACTGGATGCCGTAGCCATCCAGATAGCGTTGCATGCGCCGCCGCACGGATTCCGGGTAGCCTGGCAGTAGTCCGCCGCCGCTGATGAGTGACAGGGCTCCATGGTGTCCGGCCTGTCGCTGATGTTCGGCGATGGCCAGGACCATTTCTGTGCCACCGGCGCCTGCGCCTACCACTACCAAAGGGCTGTCGTCATCGCGCCATTGCTGCCAGCGTTGATGGAAACTGGCTACCGGTTTTACCGGCACGATGTCCGGATGACCGCCACCCACGGGTTGCAGGTCCGGTGTGGCGCCCACATCCAGGCTTAGCCAGTCATAGTCCAGGGTACTGCCATCATCCAGAGTCAGGCGCCGTTCGGCGCTGCAGATCTGTGTTACCGCAGCGCGGATAAAGCGGGTGCCGGTGGTCAGGCATAGCCGGTACAAATCCACGTGGCTATCGGTGAGGGTGTAGTGGCCGGCGATCAGGCCGGGCAGCATACCGGAATAGGCGCTCAACGCATCGGGCGACACCAGGGTAATCCGTACGCCGGGGATCGGTTTCATTGCCAGCATGCGCAGGGCCAGGGCATGGCTGTGGCCGCCGCCAATCAATACCAGGTCGTGGTTGGCCGAGGGGGTCATCACAGCAGAATATCGCCTTTCAAAAAGCAGCGTGCCTGGCCGCTCAGGGTAACCCGGTCTCCTTTCAGGGTGCAGTGCAATTCGCCGCCCCGTGCAGAAAGCTGGCGGGCATGCAGGGTGGTCTTGCCCAGCCGGTCGGCCCAGTAGGGCACCAGGGTGCAATGGGCGGAGCCGGTCACCGGGTCTTCCGGCACACCCTTGGCCGGGGCGAAAAAGCGGCTGACAAAATCGCAGTCATCGCCGGGGGCGGTAATCATGATCGCAAAGGTATCCAGTTTGCCGATGGCGGCAACATCCGGTTGGAAGTTGCGTACCTGTTCAGCGCTGTCCAGCACCACCAGGGTATCGCGAGCTTGAAGAACCTCCGTAAGAGGAATGCCCAGCGCCTGCTCGTAGGGCGCCCGGCTGCTGACCGGGTGCGCCGGTCGGCTGGGGAAATCCAGGCTCAGGGTCTGGCCGTTGCGCTCCACATACAGGGCACCGGATGCGGTATTGAAACGAATCCGCTCACCGGGAAATCCCAGCGCATTGAACACTACCCAGGCAGCCGCCAGGGTGGCATGGCCACACAGATCCACTTCCACACTGGGGGTAAACCAACGCAGCGTATAGCCGGTGTCGTCCGCCACCAGAAAGGCCGTCTCCGACAGGTTGTTCTCCATGGCGATGTTCTGCAGCAGGGCATCGTCCGGCCAGCTTTCCAGCGGCACCACGGCTGCCGGGTTGCCGGCAAACAGGGAAGAGGTAAAGGCATCGACTTGATAGAGTTTCATGAGTTGCCTTGAAAATAACGCGTTCGTTTCATTGCCTTCATAGACCCAACCCCGGTTTTAGCCGCAACCGCTTGCGCAATCCCCGCGACAATGCATCCACTGCCAGATTGAGCATCACCGTGGCCAGGATCAATAGCAGGGTCCGATCGAAGCGGAATTCCGCCACGCTGGAATCAATATAGAAACCCAGGGTATGAATGCCAAGAATCCCCAGCACCGCCGTTTCGCGCATGATCACTTCCCAGCGGTAGAGCAGGAATGCCAGCAGATTGGGGGTGACGCGGGGCAGTACTTCCCAGGCGTAGCGGTTGAGGCCGGTGGGGGCATCGGCGCGCAGCGTCAGGCTTTCGCTGAAGCGGCCGGTGAGGTGAGCAACGATGGCACCGGTGTGCAGGGCCAGGGCCAGGATGCCCGGCAGCATGGAGGGGCCGAGCAGAATCAGGAAGAAGAAGGCGAGAAAGAATTCCGGGGTGGTGCGCATGACCACTAACAAGCCATGGCCGGCGGTACGGCTGACCCGGTTACCGAACAGGGGCGAGATCAGCGGGAACAGCAGCAGCGATAGCAGGCCGGTGAGCAACATGGCACCGAGGCCCAGCACCAGGGTCTGCCAGAGCCCCGGCCACAGTTGTTGTTGCCAGAGCATGGCAAACCACTGCCACAGTTCCGTCAATCCACCGCCCTGACGTAACGGCATTGGTACCAGATCCACGGTGACAAAGCGCACCAGGGTATCGAGCCGGCCGGTGAACAGCGGTGGCGCCCAGGCAATGGCGGCCAGCAGGTATACCGGAATCAGCACCGGGCGCAGCCACCAGCGCAGGGTAAAGATGATGGCAAAGAACAGGTAAAGCAGGGCGGCGCCCTGGTCGTAGCTGCCTTCACGAAAGGCGGTTTCCAGATGGAAACCCAGGGTGGGCAGGCCGATGAAACCAAGGATGGCTGAGGCGCGGATGGCGCATTCCAGCCGGTAGCCGCCGTAGGCCTTGAAGGCCTGCCAGACCAGTGGCAGCCGGGCATAGAAAAAAACGCTCAGGCGCTGGCCGCTGGCTGGCAGGGCGCTGGCGGGGGCCGCGTCGGCTTCCTCCAGAAATTCACCGAAGACCTTGGCGAAGATGCCCGCGTAGGGAATGGCGATGGCCAGTACCCCGGTGACGGTGCTCAGCCCGGCCACCTGTAACAACAGCAACCCCCAGAACAGCTCATGGACAGCGCGGATGCTGGCGGCAAAGCCCCGCACCCAACGTTGGTGCCAGACCATGGCCATGAGAAAGCCGAACAGGGCGGCCAGGGCGGTGCCCTGCCAGGCGAAGGCCAGGGTATTGGCCAGTGCTCGCCAGAGGTTATCGGTGGAGAAAAAGTCTGGTGCCAGAAAGCCCTGGCCCATGCGCAGCAGCTCGCTGCCCGGGGAGGAGCGGGCTATCTCCAGGTCGGCAAACGCCAGGGCAATCAACCCGGCCACGGCGAGCCAGAAGCTGGCACGGCGCCAGCGGGAGGCGGTGGTGTTGATGACGGGATACCGGGCGCCGGAAGCCTGGCCGTGCTCGCCGGGGCTCATTGGTAGAGCGTGTCCAGGTCACCCAGGCTCAGGGTGCTGGCGGGGGCGTCGAGCAGAATCTTGCCGTCACCCAGGCCGATGATGCGGTCGCAGCATTGCAGCGCCAGCTCCCGATCGTGCAGCGCGACCACGGCGGTATGGTGGCGGCCCAGTGCCTGGCGCAGCAACGCCAGCCCCTGGTGTTCATCCAGGCTGGAGACCGGCTCGTCGGCCAGCAGTATCGGTCGTTGTGTGTAGAGCGCACGACCCAGAGCAACCCGTTGCGCCTGACCCCCGGATAACTGGTCCACGCTGGTGAACAGCTTGTCCTGTAACCCCAGCTCCCGGGCCAGTTCGCCGACGCTGGACTTTTCCCGGGCGCTGGGCCAGATCAGGTTGCGCAGATTGGTCAGCGTCGGGTTACGGGGCAGGGCGCCCATGTAGAGATTGTGGAAGACGCTGAGCATGGGGACCAGGTCGCCGGTCTGGGGACACCAGGCACAGCTGGCTTCCTGCTGCTGGCGCAGTGCCGCCAGCAGGGTGGACTTGCCGGCGCCGGAGGGACCCAGCAAGGCGACTTTTTCCCCGTCGGCAATGGTCACCGACAGGGACGCAAACACGACCTGGCCCGGGTGGCCAAGTCGTGCATTCTCAAGATGGAATGTCAAAATCCGATCCTGTTACTGCGCGTCCAGCAGGCCGATGGCTTCGGCAGTTTCCTCGATGGGCGCAAAGTCGTCATTGCTGGCGGGGATGAATTTTTCCCGCGGGAACGCATTCAGCAATACCGGGTCATCGATGGCCAGCAGGGCCTCGGTGACGCGCTGGCTGAAACCGTCGCCGAACTTGTCATTCAGATCGCCGCGTACGGTCCAGTGGTAGTCCGGATAACCGGGGGTTTCCCAGATCACCTGTACCTTGCTGGTGTCGATCTTGCCTTCTTCCAGCTCGCGCTCCCATACCTTGTAATTCACCGCGCCGGTAGCGTAGGCGCCGCTTTGTACCAGGGCGATGGTGGCGCTGTGGTCGCCGGAGAAGCCGACTTTATCAAACAGTTGGTCCGGGGCCTGGTTGAAGGTCTCGCGCAGGTAGAACTCCGGCATCAGGCGCCCGGAGGTGCTGCCCTTGGAGCCGAAGGTGAAGGACGGCTGATCGATAAAGGACTCGGGGAGGGTATCGGAGGGAGTCAGGCCGGTACTGGTGTTGGCGATGAAGTAGGACTTGAAGTCAGGATCTTCCAGGCCCTGGGCGATGGCCTGGGAGCCGGGCACCAGGCGACGAGCCTGAACACCGGACAGACCGCCGAACCAGGCCATCTGCACTTCGTTATTGCGGAAGGCAGTGACGGCAGCGGCATAGGACTTCACCGGCACATATTTCACCGGCACGCCCAGTTTTTCTTCCAGATAGAGGGCAACCACGCCGAAGCGTTTTTCCAGTTGCGATTCATCCTGATCAGGGATGGCGGTGAAAACGAAGGTCCCGGTGTGGGGTTCATTACAGGCAGAGAGCAGCAGTGCTGCAAACAGGGCGGCAAGAAGCTTGAAACGCATTGTTGACTCCGTTCAATAGGGAGGCTTACCGGACAAAGTGGACATTCCGTCGCGGGTCCGGCCAGACACGACAAGGTGATTATAGAGCGCCGGGTGCTGGATACCAGTGTACAACGCAGCCCGGAAGAGAAATCCCTGTTGGAGCCTTGCTTGCAAGGCGAAGGGCATTATTCCGGTGCCATGCCAGCGGGTAGCTCTTCGCTTTGCGAGCAAAGCTCCAACGGAGGCTTCGGAGGCAAACCGGGGAGATAATTCCCCTCCGCCTTTCGTTGGAGCCTTGCTTGCAAGGCGAATGCCCGCCAATAGGTTCTGCGGATTATTCGCCTTGCGAGCAAGGCTCCAACAGTCGCTTGGAGTTTCAGGCGTCTGGCGTCTGGCGTTCTTCCAGAAACGCCATGACCTCGTTGCGGCTACCCTCAAAGACGATGTCCCCTTCCCGGCGGGAAAGCATGTAGTCGTACATGGGGTCGTAGTAGTCGCTGAGCAGAGAGCGGATCCAGTCTTCGTGTAGCCCGGTGTCACCGCTGATGGCTTGTACGGCCAGGGCTTCGGACAGTTGCTGGCGGAGCTGTTGGTGGCGCAGTCCGCCCAGGCGGCGGCGGATGCGGTCCATGGCTGCGAGCAGTTCTTCCCCCAGAGAGTGGAGAGCCTGCTTTTCGCCGAAGTGCTGGCGGTATTCTTCCAGCGGTCCTACCACGTAATCTTCCAGGGTCACCTGCACCCGGGATTCCAGCGTCTCGTTGATGATGATGCGCGGGCAGGCCTTGATCTTGTCCTGCAGGGAAAAGGGTAGGTGGCAGCGGCCGATCAGTTTGCTCTCGTCTTCCAGCAATACCCAGGCCGGGCTCTGTGCTCGCTGCTTGAGCATGGCGATGGCCAGGGCATTGTCGAAATCAATCTGGGTGGGCTGACCGCCGGGGCGGCGGCCGAAGGAAGAGCCACGGTGATGAGCCAGCCCTTCCAGATCCACGGCATTGGTCTGGCTTTCAATGACCCGGGTCTTGGCGCAACCGGTGCGGCCGCAGAGGATCTCGAAGGGCAGGGCGGCAATGCAGGCTTCCATCTCGTCGAGCAGGAAACGGCGCATGGCCTTGTAGCCACCGGTAACCAGCGGCGCATCAATCCCGGCTTCACGCAGCCAGGCCTGGGTGGTCTGGCTGCGCAGCCCGCCCCGGAAGCAATACAGATAACCGTTCGGATTGGCCTGCCACCATTGCCGCCAGGCTTGCATGCGCTGTTCGCGCTCGGTTCCGCTGACCAGTTCGTTACCCAGATCAATGGCCGCCTGCTGGCCATGCTGCTTGTAGCAGATGCCGATCTGGTGGCGTTCGTCGTCGTTGATCAGGGCGAGATTGGCGGCACCGGGGAAGGCGCCTTTGGCAAATTCCACAGGGGCACGCACGTCCAGCAGGGGCGTGTCGTTCAGGAAGAGGGACAGGAAATCGTCGGTGTCGTTGCGCATGGGAAGCGAGTTTAGAACAGCTACAAGCTACAAGCCACGCTTGTAGGAAAGGGAAAGGCTGGAAAATTCCCCGGACCTCGTCATTTCTACGAAGCCGCTGTAGGAGCTATGCTTGCCCCCCAGGGGATCTGCGACATGCGAACCGCGCTTGCGCGGAAATCGGCCGCAGGCTGATCAGGGATATCAGCGCTCGACAGGTTCCAGAAAGAATGGCGGACGGACTTTGATCTTTGTCGTCTCGCTTCGCTCGGTTCGCACCTCAAGAGGTGCTCCTACATCAACAACCTACGGCAAGGTTCGAATCGCGCCGTGAGCGACGCTCCTACTGTTCTTTGCAAGCCACCCACAAAAAACGCGGGCAGGGCGCTATGTGATTAGCAAGGCCCTGCCCGCGTTGCAGCTTGTGGCTTCAAGCTTGTAGCTACTATTACTCCGCCGGGCGGATCTGGCCGGCCAGGTGCGGCTTGATGCCGTCCTTGGCGAGCAGGCGGAAGTCGCTGCCGCCGTCTGCCGGCTTGTTCTCGAATTTCACGGTGGCGGGGATGAACATGGGCAGTTTGAACTGCACATCCACGGTGAAGGCTTCTTCCGGCAGCTGATTCTGCAGCTCGGCCAGGCAGCGGGCTTTGGACCACATGCCGTGGGCGATTTGGCGTTTGAAGCCGAACAGCTTGGCGGACAGCGGGTACAGGTGAATCGGGTTGCGGTCGCCGGAGACAGCGCCGTAGCGACGGCCGGTATCACCGGGCACTTTCCACTCCACGGTATCGGTGGCCGGTTGCGGTTTGGGCGCATCCTTCTTCTTGCTGCTGCCACCGCCGCCGCTGCGGAAAAAGTTCACCGATTCGCTTTCCCAGACGCGCTCACCACCGGTGCTGATGCTGGTGAAGATGGAGAACTCGTAGCCCTTGTCTACCTTGGTCAGGTTGCCCAGGAAGCACTTCACGTTCAGCTGCTCGCGCTCGCTGATCGGGCGGTACTGGGTGATGCTGTTGCGCACGTGCACCAGGCCCATGGCCGGGAACGGGAAGCCGTCGCTGAGGATCAGGGCCATATGCAGCGGGAAGGCGTGCATGTGCGGGTAGGTGACCGGCAGCTTGCCGTCGGCGGCGAAGCCACAGACCTTGCGGTAGGCCGCCAGGTGTTTTTCATCCAGTGCCACGTCGTTCAGACGCAGGCCGATGTCCGGCAGGGTGGGGTTGCTGCCCGGCTTCACGGTGGCGCGCAGGACCGCCTTGGCGAAGTTGATCACCATGGGGGGCGCATTTCGCAGTTCGCGGAATTTTACCTCACTCATTACTCGATCCTTTCCCGTTGGTCGTGTGGTGGTCTCAGACCCATGATCTTTATGTCCCTGCGTTGTGACAGGCAGAGGCGTAAAGATCATGGAACGACGACACGGAAGGAGTATAGAGCAGGGCAGGCGACACGCTATTGGCCGCGCAGACAGGCTGGATAGGGACTAAAGCACACGAAAAGAAAACTGTGATGGAGGTTTGCTGTCGGGAGGAAAGGGCCGCAAGCCCGGGGATCATTGATCCGGTTTGGACTTCCAGAAGCCGACGCCGAAATAAATCAGCCGCAGCTGCTTTTCCGCCGTGCCGAGCACCTGGTTCTGACCGAACTCGTCGTCTTCTTCCAGTTCCAGCATTTCCTGGGTCAGGGCCGTCACATTGTTGACTACCAGCCCGGCCATCATCTGCAGGTCTTCCGCATTCACATGGTTCAGAAACGGAAAGCGTGCCATGTCCATGGCCAGCTCGTTGGTGAACATGCGGATTTCCCGGCGAATGGCGTTGCGCATGGTGGGGGTGCCGCCGGCCAGTTCCTTGGAGACGAACAGGAAGTGGGCGCGGTTGTTGCGGACATAGTTGAAGTACACCTCCAGGGAGCCGCGCAGCATGCGCTCGTTGGGCAGCTCTTCCTGACGGACCTGGCGCATCATATGGCGCAGGGTGCGGAAAGATTCATCCAGCAGGGTCAGGCCCAGGGCGCTCATGTCCGGGAAATGCCGGTAGAAGGCGGTGGGGACCACGCCGGCTCGCTTGGTCACTTCGCGCAGGCTGAGGCTGGAGAAGGGGGCTTTCTTGACGACCAGATCCAGCGCCGCCGCCATCAGAGCTTCACGGGTCTGGCCCCGTTTCGGCTTGCGGGCTCTGCTGGTGGTTTCCTTGGTCATTACCGGTCGCCTCTGCATTGGGATTCAGGTCGCTGGTCAGGCCTGGCCGGCAGTGTCTTTTCCCTGTTGCCGGCTGGCCGGGCAGGAATGTGCCGGGGTGGTGGCGGGCTTCAGACACCAACAGACCCTGAAAATACGCTGTAAATTCTCCTCGTTGTAGGGCCGTGATGCAACTGGTGCGAAAAAAACATATGTAACTGCATGATAATGCAGGCGTTTACAAATTTAAGTGTACAGGTGTTGACGTAAATAGTGGGTCTGTGAATAATGAGCACAACTGTTCACTTACAGGGATGAACCCAATGAACGCAATGACACAGACCTCCAGCCGTTTTCAGCAAGGCCTCACCCGCCTGCTGCAGTCCCGTGTGGCGGATATTCTTTCCTATCCCCATGGCGTCGACCGTTATCTGGAAGTGTTCAATCCGCTGTGGTCCGTTAATGAGGTGCGCGCCAAGGTTGAAGCCGTGCGCTACCTGACCAATGACAGCGTGACCCTGACCCTGCGTCCCAATCACAACTGGGAAGGCTTTGTTCCCGGTCAGTTTGTCCAGCTTTCCGTCACCATTGATGGCAAGCGTCAGACTCGCTGCTATTCACCGGCCAACTCCCTGCACCGCGCTGACGGCTGCATCGAGTTGACCGCCAAAGTGCACGCCAACGGCTTTGTTTCCCGCCATCTGCGTGAACAGCTGAGCGCTGGCGACGTAGTGCTGCTGTCCCAGGCAGACGGCGAGTTTGCCCTGCCGGCACAGCGTCCGGAGCAGGTGCTGCTGATCAGTGGCGGCAGTGGTATCACCCCGGTGATGTCCATGCTGCGCACCCTGTGTGACGAAGGCTTCAGCGGCCCGATCACCTTCCTGCATTACGCCAACAGCGCCGCCGACATGATCTACGCCAGCGAGCTGGATGAGATTGCGCGGGCTCACGACAACGTGACCCTGGTGCGCTGCTTCAATGATGAGGGTGAACAGGGTGAACTTTCCGGCCTGTTTTCCCGTGAACATCTGTACATTGCTGCGCCGGAATTTGCACAGGCAACCACTTTTCTGTGTGGTCCGCCGCCGATGATGGCTGCGGTGGAAAAAGTCTGGGAAGAGGATGGCCTGGCAGAGCGTTTGCACAAGGAGCAGTTCACCCTGGCGACGCCGCAGATCGAAAGCGACAGCGCCGAAGGCGAAGTGCGCTTCGTACAGAGCGAAAAAATGGCCATCAACAATGGCGCCACCCTGCTGGAACAGGCCGAGTCCGCCGGGCTTACCCCGGAATCCGGTTGCCGCATGGGTATCTGCCACGCTTGTACCTGCCGCAAGACGGCCGGTGAAGTGCGCGATATCCGCACCGGCGAGATCACCAGTGGCGAAGAAGACATTCAAATTTGCATCAGCGTGCCGGTGGGCACGGTGACCCTCGACATCTAAACGGATTCACCCAAACCGAAGCGTCCCGAGACGAATCTTCAAACCGGGTTTAAGGAGAAAGCACATGAGTATTTTCAGCAACTTGACCGCCGAACAATTCGAGACCATTGGCCAGGAACTGGACGTCATCCGTAATCGTGAAATGGCGGACCTGGGCGAAGAAGATGCCACCTATATCCGCACCCTGATCAAGCGTCAGCGTCGTCTGGAAGTGGCCGGTCGCGGCTTGCTGATGGCGGGTTTCCTGCCGCCGGCATGGCTGGCGGGTGTGGCTTGTCTGTCTGCCTCCAAGATCCTGGACAACATGGAAATCGGCCATAACGTGATGCACGGCCAGTACGACTGGATGGGCGATCCGGCCATCAACTCCAAAGTCTTTGACTGGGACAACACCTGCACCAACACAGCCTGGAAGCAGACCCACAATTTCGAGCACCACACGTTCACCAACGTGCTCGACAAGGACCATGACATTGGTTACGGCATTCTGCGCATGTCGGAAGACCAGGAGTGGGAACCCCGCTTCCTGTTCAACCCAATCCTGGCAGGTATCCTGGCGACCTTCTTCCAGCATTTTGTGGCGATTCAGAGCCTCAAGCTGGAGGACTACCTGATCTACAAGACCAAGACCAAGGAAGAGGTGAAGGCCGAATTCAAGCCGACCTGGAAGAAGATGCGCAAGCAATTGGTCAAGGACTATCTGTTGTTCCCGGCCCTGGCGGGTCCGTTCGCCCCCTTCGTGTTCGCCGGTAACCTGACGGCCAATGTGGCGCGTAACCTGTGGTCTTCCCAGGTGATTTATAACGGTCACTTCCCGGAAGAGGTGGAACAGTTCCCGGAGTCCGTGATTGAGAACGAGACCCGTGGCCAGTGGTATGTACGCCAGCTGCTGGGCTCTGCCAACTTTGAAGGCAGCCGTCTTATGCACGTGATGAGCGGCAACCTGAGCTTCCAGATCGAGCACCACCTGTTCCCCGATCTGCCGGCTCACCGTTACGCCCGCATTGCGCCTGAAGTGCGTGCCATCTGTGAAAAACATGGCCTGCCGTACAACACCGGCTCTTTCGTGAAGCAGTCCCTGAGCGTCTGGAAACGGATCTTCAAGCTGTCCCTGCCCAGCAAAACGGAAGGCGGCAGCAAGAAGGGGCCGCTCAATGGTCTGCGAGCCAAAGTAGTGTCCCTGACCCGTGAACCTGAGTCAGAGACACGCAAGGCTGCCTGATAGCCTCAAGGTGGTCTGATCTCCTGGTTCGGGCCGGTCCTGCGCTGGTTCCGGCCCTGCCATCCTTATGCTACTCTCAGTCGATCTGAGAGTAGCTTTTTTTATTTGGGGACAAGGCAGAACGCATGGCAGAAATGACAGATTCCGGTGTGCTGTTGCGAATGGCCTATAAGGCCATGATAAACGCCGGTATTGATGCCGATGCCGTGTTGGCAGAAGTCGGTCTCGACAAATCCATCCTTCAGGTGCCGGACCTGCGTACGCCCCATGACGCCCAGGAATGGTTCTGGCAGGCCCTGGAGAAGGTGTCCGGCGATGAACACATCGGCCTGCATCTGGGTGAGCATATTCCGGTCTACAAGGGCCAGGTGCTCGAATACCTGTTCCTTTCCAGCCCCACCTTTGGCGAAGGCCTCAAGCGAGCCCTGGATTACCAGCGCCTGCTGTCCGATGCCGCCCAGGGAGAGTTGTTTGAAGAAGGCGACCGAGTCTTCCTCAAGCAGATGATCTGGAGCAAACGCCTCAGTCATCTCAACGAATGCATGATGATGGGCGTGATCAAATTTTTCCGCTTTGTTACCGACGGGGCCTTCGAGCCGCTGGAGGTGCACTTTGGTCATACCCGCCATGCGGACAAACTGGAATACGAACGTCTGTTCGACTGCCCGGTGAAATTCGACATGCCGAGCATTGGCATGTACTTCGATGCCCGGGTCATGAATTTGCCGTCAGCCCACCACGAGCCGGAACTGCTGCACCTGCATGAACAGCTCGCCAGTGAGCAGGTGGCGCGGCTGGAAAAGCAGGACCTGGTGGCCCAGGTCAACCGGTTGATCGGTGAGCTGCTGGAATCCGGTCATGCCAACCTGGAAGAAGTGGCCGAACGCCTGGGTATCAAGGCCCGTCAGTTACGCACTCGCCTTGCGGATGCCGGCACCAACTTCAACCAGCTGGTCGCTGACTATCGTTGCCGTCTGGCCAAACGCCTTCTCGCCGGCACCGAAGAATCCATCGATGAAATCGTCTATCTCACCGGGTTCTCGGAACCGTCCACGTTCTACCGGGCTTTCAAACGCTGGGTCGGTATGACCCCGATTGAGTACCGCAAGCTGAAGGCGGAAGAAGACGCGGCGGAAAACAGTTGAGCGATGCGAGTTGAAAGTTGAAAGCAAAAGAAAGGCGCCAGTGGCGCCTTTTTGCGATTTGTCGTAGAAAATTTCGTGCGTCACCCTGCGATGGTGCCGTTATTCTTCGCCTCACCGGGTTGTGAGGCATCTATCAAAACTGTTAATCGGTGTGAATCAGTGAAAGAGTCTCTGCGCAAAGTTTTCTCCCCCATTCTCAACCCTTTTGAATCCGGTGATGACAACTATGCCTATCGCCCCTCGCACCGAAAAATCCTGATCGTGGTGGGTACCTTGTTTCTGGTGCTTGCCACCGGGGCCATGGCAGCAACACTGGTGGCTGAACTGTATGGCGGGCTGATTCCCGTCGCTGTTTTTCTGGCGGTGGGCCTGGTGTGTGAAGTGGTGGGCCTGTTGGGCAGTGACAAGGCGGTGGCCCGGATGTGGAAGAGCAAGTAATCCGGGGCTGTAGCGTTTGTTTGTTCGTTGAAGCCTTGTGAAAAGGCTCCAACGGTCAAGGTAGCGGACTCTCTATTCAGAGCACCATGGCGGCAAGCCAGCCTGCGGCGATCAGTGGCAGGTTGTAATGAATAAAAGTGGGAATCACCGTGTCGCGGATATGGTCGTGCTGGCCATCGGCATTCAGGCCGGCGGTGGGCCCCAGGGTAGAGTCCGAGGCCGGTGAGCCGGCGTCACCCAGTGCGGCCGCACTGCCGACCAGGGCGGCGGTAGCCAGCGGGGAGAACCCCAGTGCCAGACAGAGCGGCACATACAGGGTGGTAATGATGGGAATGGTGGAGAACGACGAGCCAATCCCCAGCGTCACAAACAGGCCGAGCAGCAATAACAGCGCCGCCGCCAATGGTGGACTTTGCAGGCCGCTGGTCACGCTTTCCACCAGCACCGGCACCTGCCCGCTGGCGCCTACCACAGCGGCATAGCCGTTGGCGGCAATCATGATAAAACCGATCAGGGACATCATTTTCACGCCCTGGGTAAAGGCATCCTGGGATTCCCGCCAGGGCACTACACCCCCCGCTGTAAACACCAGAAACCCCACCAGGGCACCGAGAATAATGGAGTCGCTGTAAAGCTGTAGTGCCAAGGCGGCGGCCAGGGCGATGGCGGCGACGATGACGTTGCGCGGCGAGAGCGAGACGTGTTGTTCCTCGCCGGGGAGCTCTACCGGCCGGTAATCGCGGGGCTTGCGATAGCGGATGAACGCCAGAATCAAACCCACCACCATGCCCGCCGCGGGCAGCAGCATGGCTAGCGGCAGTTCTCCTTTGGGAATCTCAAGGCCGGCTTTTGCCAGGCTGGGGCCGAGCTGGGTATGCAGGAAAATACTGCCGAAGCCCACCGGCAACACCATGTAGGGCGTGATCAGCCCGAAGGTGAGCACGCAGGCGGCCAGTCGTCGATCCAGGCGCAGCTGGTGCATCACCTCCAGCAACGGCGGCACCAGGATGGGGATAAAGGCGATATGAATGGGCACTAGGTTCTGGCTCATGATGGCGGCAGCCAGCAGCACGGTGAGCAGCAGGGTACGAATCCGGCGTAGCTGGTGTGGGGCCGGGGTGCGACCCAGCCGGGCGATGATGCGGGCGGCCAGCCATTCGGTAATGCCGGAACGGGCAATGGCTACCGCAAAGGCACCGAGCAAGGCATAGCTCAGGGCGATATTGGCGCCGCCACCCAGGCCGTCGCCAAAGGCCGCCAGAGTGCTTTCCAGATCCAGCCCACCACCAATGCCTGCCACCAGCGCCGCGCACAGCAGCGCCAGCACCACATTCATGCGCGCAATGCTCAGGCCCATGAGCAGAATCACGGACCAGACGATGGGGTTGAGTAACTGTCTCTTATACACATCTCCGAGCCCACGAGACCGAGGCTGATCTCGT
>OJCB01000199.1_pt1 | contig 25759 bp, 20 predicted proteins | sample 1591501 | NCBI WGS metagenome assembly OJCB01 (sample SAMN05416813, study PRJEB24817) | seawater metagenome | isolation source: Sea water | place: Canada:Atlantic | collected 2013-07 | reverse complement strand
CGAGATCAGCCTCGGTCTCGTGGGCTCGGAGATGTGTATAAGAGACAGCTCTTGACTCGTTCATCAAGGCGAAGCTCGGTAAAGCCGGTTTCGAAATGGCTGAACAAGCAGAGCCGCGCAAACTTTTGCGTCGGGCCAGCTATGACCTGATAGGCCTGCCCCCGACACCCGGGGAAATGGACGCATTTCTGACGGCATGGGAAAAGAATTCCGAAAGTGCCTGGAGCAACACCATCGACCGACTTCTCGCCAGCCCTCAATACGGCGAACGCTGGGCTCAACACTGGCTCGATGTGGCTCGCTATGCCGATACCGGCGGTTTCTCGAATGACTACGAGCGTTCCAATGCCTGGCGTTACCGGGACTATGTGATCCGCGCATTCAACGAAGACAAGCCCTACAATGAATTCATCATTGAACAACTTGCCGGCGATGAACTCGCAGATAACTCGGCGCTGAAGCGCTTCGGCGGAGACCGGGAGAAATTGAAGCAGGCACGACTCAAAGGAGACTTCACCGCAGAAGAAGCAGAATGGCTCGTCGCGACCGGCCTTCTTCGCATGGGTCCCTGGGACGATGCCATGGTGATGTTCGATGAGGCTCGTCAGCTCTACCTGGATGATGTTCTCAATTCCGTTGGTCAAACATTCCTCGCAACAACGATGCGTTGCTTCAAATGTCACGATCACAAGTTCGATCCGCTCCCTACGAAAGATTACTACCGTATGTATTCGACTTTCGCCGGAACCTGGATGGCCGAGCGCAATGTCCCTTTTCTCGAAGATGAAAACCGGATCGGATTCGAAGACGGCAAAGCTCACGTGAAAAAGATGCTCTCTCACGCCGACAAAAATTATAAGCGAATTTTCAAGAAGCAGGAAGATGCTGCTCGTGCCTGGTACAAAGAAAACGGGAAAGAGTATGTTAATGAAGACGCCCGCAAAAAGCTTCCCGACGAAGAAAAGCCGGCGCGCGACGTTGGCCTCAACGAAACCGAGAAAGGTCAGAAAAAAGTCTATCGACAGGACCAGTGGATCTGGGGCCGCCGCAAGGAACGGTATGAGCCGATGGCTCACAGCGTTTACAACGCCGCAACGGAAAAGGCGAAATCAGGCAACGCGCGAAAACTCAGAATCGATCAGAAAGTACCCACTGAAGGTAAAATTCAGAATTTCATCTACACCGGAGGTTCCTACGAAGCAAAAGGCGATTCTGTAAATCCGGGCGTGATGAGTGCTCTCGGGCTTCCTGTTGAAGGCGCCCCGAAAGACGATCCCTTCGTGCTGGGTGATTCTGTCGAAGGTCGCCGCCTCTCGCTTGCCAAATGGATTGCGAATCCGAAGAATCAGTTAACGACCCGCTCCATCGTCAACCGGATCTGGCAATACCACTTCGGTGAGGCCATTGCCAGAAACCCAAACAACTTTGGCGTCAAAGGCGCCAAGCCGACTCATCCCGAAATGCTCGACTGGCTTGCTGCTGATTTCGTAGATAAGGGCTGGACAATGAAGAGGATGCATCGCCTCATCATGAGCTCGCAAGCCTATCGTGCAGCAACCACTCATCCGGATTTGGAAAAACTTCGCACAGTCGACCCTGATAACAAACTCCTGGCCTACAGGAATCCCCGCCGCCTCACAGCCGAGGAAATGCGCGACACTTTTCTCTCTACCACCGGGGAATTGAAGGACGAAGCCGGTGGATTACCGATTATGCCCGAGATCAATATGGAGGTGGCTCTTCAGCCGCGAATGATCCAGTTCTCTCTGGCCCCTGCCTATCAGCCCAGCCCAAAGCCGGAACAGCGTAATCGTCGTTCCATCTATGCCTATCGCGTTCGCGGTCTCGCCGATCCACTCCTGGAAATTTTCAATCAGCCGAATCCAAACGACTCCTGCGAAATGCGCGACGCCGCTGCAGTTTCGCCCCAGGCATTCACTTTGTTAAACAGCGACGTCGTAACCGACCGGTCAATCGCGTTTGCCCAGCGACTGGAGAAAGAAGACGAAACGATCGAAGGACAAATCAAATCTGCTTTTGAGCTTTCACTCGGTCGTAGTGCGGACTCCGCCGAACTTGAAAAGATGAAACAATACGTCACCGAAATGCGCGATTACCACGCAAAGGTTTCGCCCTCACAAATCACCTACCCGACTCAGATCACAAGGACGCTGATTGAAGAATTTTCCGGTGAACCCTTCGACTACGAAGAAATGCTCCCCGCGTTTGCAAATTACGAACCCGACGCCAAGGCCAGTGACGTCGAACCCGGCACCCGCGCCCTCGCTGACCTCTGCGTCCTGCTCTTTAACTCCAACGAATTCATTTATCTTTACTGAGAATCTCTAACAAAGAACTACAAGCTATGAAATCACCACTTTGTTCACACCCGGCTTCGACACCTTCCTCCCGCCGCGAGTTTCTTTACGGCCTCGGCGCAGCGTCCCTCGGCTCTGTCGCTTTCTCCAATCTCCTGGCTTCAGAGAAATCTGCCGCGGCGGCCGGTCCTCTTGCAGTGAAGCCTCCGATGATTCCGCCGAAGGCGAAGAATGTCATCATGCTGTTCATGGAAGGCGGCCCCAGCCAGGTGGATACTTTCGACCCGAAGCCGAAGTTGAAAGAACTCCACAAGACTGAGTCCAAACTGACCGCCGGACTCGCGACCGGATTCAAATTCTTTGTCGGCAGTCCATTCGAGTCACGCAAGGTCGGCAATGGCGATATCGAGATGACTGATCAGTGGGTCCACATGGCCGATCCCGAAGTCGCCGATGAATTGTGCAACTATCGGGGCTGCACTGCTGAGTCGCTCAATCATCCCGAAGCACTCTTCCACATGAACACCGGTAGCCGTCTTGGAGCAGATCCTGCTCTCGGCGCCTGGGCAACCTACGGTCTTGGCAGTGTGAATCAAAACCTCCCCGGCTATGTCGTCATGACTGAGCAGGCCTTACCTCAAGGTGGAGCCCGCAACTGGAGCAATGGATTTTTGCCTGCCTACTTTCAGGGAACTCGCCTTCGTCCCGACGGCTCACCGATTCTCGATTTGCAGTCGCAGGAATTCAAGAGCCGCGAGCACCAGCGTCACGCGCTTGATGAATTGTCATTTCTCAATCAGAAACACGCAGATGCCCATCCAGAGCATGCCGATTTGAAAGCTCGAATGGAAAACTACGAACTTGCCTACCGCATGCAGATGGAGGTTCCGGATGTAGTCGATCTCGCCGGTGAAACAGAGAAGACGAAGGAAGACTACGGTCTCAACGACAAAGATACCGAGAAATTCGGACGACAGTGCCTCATGGCCCGCCGCCTCGTCGAAAAAGGAGTTCGCTTTGTGCAGATCTTCTCCGGCGGCTGGGACAGTCACGATTACCTTGAGCGTGGGCACTCCAACAGAATTCGAAGTGTCGACAAACCGATGGCTACCTTGATCAAAGATCTCAAGGAACGCGGCATGCTGGAAGACACCCTAGTCATCTGGACCGGTGAATTCGGCCGCACTCCCGACAATAATAAACGGGGTGGCGTCTACTCGCTCGGACGCGGCCACAACGCCGATGCCATGACCATGCTTTTCGCCGGAGGCGGCGTGAAGAAGGGGGCCGTCGTTGGAGCTACTGATGAGATTGGTGGAAAGGCCGTCGACGTGGTTCATCCGATCCGTGATGTGCATGTGACCTTAATGCATCTGTTAGGACTCGATGACAATAAGCTCACCTATCTTCACGCTGGAAGACACAAACAGCTCTCGCAGTTTGGTGGACAGGTCATTAACGAACTGATCGCGTAATGTATTGAGAAGTTTCGATAATCGTCCCAGACTGGGGGTATGTCGCAGATTTCCGATCGACTTCTCAGCAGCGCCATTCACATCGGTGAAATGCCTTCGGGGGCTTTGCTTTTAAATGACAATGCTCTCTATCCCTGGTTCCTCATCGTTCCCCACGGTGACTTTGTCGAATGGGTGGATCTTCCGCTGGAGATTCAGAACAGGATGCTGACGGACATCAATTCGCTGTGCGGTTTTCTGATCGGGGATGAAATGTTGAAAGTGGAGAAGACCAACATCGCCGCGATCGGAAATATCGTGTCGCAGTTTCACCTTCACATCGTCGGTAGACACTCCAAGGACCCCGCCTGGCCCGATCCGGTTTGGGGCCATCCCGATAAACGGGATTATGAGGCGGGAGAAGTGGAAAGAATGTTAGAGCGGCTTACCGGTAAAATTGTCTCACTAAGGCTTCGCTGTTAAAGCGATTTTGCGCGCCCACATCGAGGTTATTAATCGAGATCCATAACGACTGAGCCCAGGGAGATTCCATGGTCGGACTCTACAAAGGAAAACTCTATATTCGCTTTCGATTCCAGGTTGTTCTCAAGCCATTCATCTTTCACGTTCCAATGTAGTGCTGATATGCATGGCAATAGAAGTTTCCCGGGTGGGAGAGAGAAGAGAAAAGGCGGCACATTTGTAAATGGATCGCTTTCGGAAAAAGCAGTCATATCTTCGACAAGAGCCACAAAAACTCGACCCTCAGGAACCCAGGAAACAGACACTCGTGGAGACAAATATTTCTCTCTAACCTGATAAGTTGTTCCATCAATTTTGAGGGCATAATACATTCTGGAATCCAACATATCAGAACCTCCATCTGCCAAGCAGTTCTTCTGCAACGCGCTCTTCCACTCTTCAGGAGCAGTTTTCCAGGAGTAGATTTCATTTCCCGATGCCCCCCGGTCTGAATCCAAAACGTTTTCAAGCAAGTCCCCGAACTGAATCACCGTATCTGCCATCCACAGATCACCTGACTCGCTTTTCACAATTGTCTGAACTGCGAGAGGCTCTCCATCTTCATCGCCCTCACAGATACGCAAGCGAATCACTACTTCATTTTTCCCAACTGGAAAACAAATCGATCCGTTCTCAATTTTCCCGAACTGGACGGGTTCATTGAGTTCAAATCCGATCACGACCGCATCGAGATGACCGGACGCGGAGAATCTCCATCTATCTTCAGTCGGATCCCCGGAATGAAATTCCTCTTTTCGAATTCGATCCCGCTCTTCAAGCTCTCCCATTTGCCGCTTGGATTCTTCGCGTTCTTTTTCATCTCTCTTACCGTACAGCCCCATGACAAAAAGGGCGAAAACGATTCCAGCCCCAATGAGCCACAAATAGTAGCCTTCTCCCGTAATCGAATAGATAACGGCAAAAGCCCAGATCCCACATAAACAGGCCCAGAAGCCTCTGACTGCTCGATGTTGGATCAAAGGATACAACGAGAGCATGAGCAATATCGAGAACAGGACTGTAGTAAACTTAATAACCATGGTTGAAGTCAGGTAGACGCCCCCTATATCAAACAGTCTGCTGAATTAGACAATCGAAAGGTACAATATTGTGCCTAGCCGTCTTTCGGAATTCGCGAAGCGGAAAGGGCACAAAAAAGGCGCCGCATTTGCGCAGCGCCTTTCTTCTCAGAATTTCTGAATCTACCGAAGCTTTTTAGTCCCCTTACTTGAACGGATGTTCCTTCAGCAAAGCTTCGGGATTATACATATCCTTCTTGTCCTTCATTTCCTCACGAATGGCTTTCACCTGCTGGGGCGAGATAACACTGGCTTTATTGCCAAATGAATTCCGTACATAAGTCAAGGTTGCCGCAAGTTCTTTGTCGTTGAGCAAGTGCTCGAACGGAGTCATTGGGACGACGCCGGGGTATTTGACTCCTTCGACTTCGATCGGTCCGAAGAGACCTTTCATCGAAAGTTTGATGAGTCGCTCAGGATCTCCGGTGGCCCATTGGCTTTTCGAGATCGGCGGAAAGCTGGCGGCGGGAAGTCCTTTTCCATTTGCCTGGTGACAAGTTCCACAATGAGCTTCGCGAGCGTAGATTTCGGCTCCGGTGATGTAGGCTTTAGCGTCTTTGCCCTTCAAATGCTTCGGTGCTTGAATCCGAAGCCCCGTCTCCCCTTTGTTTAGAATTTCCCCATTGAGCACAGCTTTGGCTGCACTGAATGATTGCTCGGAAAATTTGTCGATGCCTTTCAATTCAGCGGTGGCCACAAGGGCGAGCCCTTGATCTTTCGGCAAAAAGGAAGCCGTAGTAAGGGCTTCAAGTCGAACGCGACCGTGATCATCATTAGCAGCGGCGAGCAGAAGCTCATACCCCCCGTCGACACGATCGAAATTGTAACGAAGGACGCGGGCAGCGCCGGAACGGATACGGTGATCTTCGGATTTCAATAACTCCTTGAGAAGTCCCCCGTCCACTTGACTCGCACCCCAGGTCACCCAGAGGGCTTCGAGTTTGTGACGATCATCTTTCTGCTTGGCAGCCCAAGCAGTAGCGGCGGCCACTACTTTGTCTGCATCGTGTCCACGAAGCTCACGGCGAGTGCGGTAACGGGTCCGATACTCATGAAGCTTCAGATTCCCCAACAACTCCCCAATACTCGCACCGGCCACTTTGGCGGGTTTGACGAGAGGTCGACCGGGATAGGTAATCCGATAAACCCGACCGTGCTCGTGGTCACGATTGGGGTCGCGAGCACTATGTTGCATGTGCCCGATGAGAGCGTTGCACCAGTCGACTACGTAAAGCGAACCATCGGGAGCGAACTCCAGATCGACAGGACGGAAGTTGAGGTCTTCGGAAACGAAAAGATCGTGCCGGTACTTCGTAGTGAACCCTGTCCCGTCATCGATCACCTGATGCTGTTTCGCACCGAGAAATCCGATCGCGTTGTTTAAAAGAATATCCCCCTGGACTTCATCTGGGAAATGTCGGCTCGATACAAACTCGAGACCGGAAGTCGGGCGAACCGATTCCGAAGTGATCAAATCAGGCGCATCAAGATTCACTCCGTAGACTGCTTTGGTGGAACCGGGAAGCATCCAGGAAAGTTTGGTCCCGGAGGTGTGCAGGAAAAAGTCCTGACCGTAGTCATCGAAAGCCACACCCCATGGATTCGGGATCTTATATTGCGTGTGGCGCTCCACTTTCTTCCGCTGCGGACTGTAGCGATAGAATCCGCCGTTGGTTCCCCGAACCGGACCGTAGGCCGACTCGACATTGGTGTGAAGAAATACCCCTTCACCCATCATAATGGCACCGGAAGGATCGACGACAAAAGCGGAAATCGCGTGGTGAGTATCGTGATCATCGAAACCACTCATGAGGACCTCCTTGGTGTCGTACTGATCATCACCGTCGGTGTCTTTCAGGAAGACGAGACTTCCGCTTTGGGAAACGTAGACACCGTCATGGGCGATTTCGAATCCGATCGGAATATGAAGATCGCCGGCAAAAACAGTCTGCTTGTCGGCCTTGCCATCGTTATCGGTGTCTTCAAGGATGAGCAACTTGTCCTGTGGAAGCGGATCACCAATTCGGTAGTGAGGATAGCTCGCCATAGTCGCAACCCAGAGTCTGCCTTTGTTATCAAAAGCGAGTTGAACAGGATTGGAAAGATCGGGAAACTCGTCTTCCGCAGCGAAAAGCTCGATCTTGTAACCCTCAGGGGTCTTGATTTTTGATTCGACGGCTTTTCCGGATTTGTATTCAACCGTTCCGTTTTTCTTGCTCGGTGTGTAGTTGGTCTCTACAGGAGGGAGGTCGGAAGTTTTCGCATCGGCGGCTGCCACATCGAAGGCCTCCCCTTTCAGCGCAGCATGGATCGCCCGGTCACGAATGCTTGTGTACTCGCGGGTTTTCTTGATCTCGTAGGGATAATTGTCAGGACCGAAAGGGTTGTAGCGACGACCATAAACATGAACTCCGTTGGGAACTTTGAAATCGTTGTGCCAGAAGTAGTTCTTATCCTTCACTGCAGCGTGAATACCGGTCCGACTGCCTTCGTTGACTTTGCCTTCTCCGAAGAGGGCTGCAGCCAGAGTAGGGGCCATTGTCTGATAACCCAGATCACTTAATTGAACTCCATCGATCGTGTATTCTTTTCCGTCGGTATACCATCCTTTGGACGGGGAAAATGCATCCACAAAGACCACATCGTTTTTATCCGCCACTTCTTTGGACGCCTTGGTGTAGAGCTCGAGATTTTTGTTTTCCTTTTTCCCGTCAGGAAGATCGTAGGTTTTTGTCAGATCCTGAAAGGCGGTTGGGGAAACAAGCGCCAACTGAGGAGCCGATTTTCCGTTGTATTTCTGAGCGAGCGTGTGAACGAGGAACGCATCCAGTTCCTTTTTGTATCGCTCCAAACCTTCGGGTCCCTCAAACGAGGAATTGAATCCGAAAAAGGCGATGACTGTGTCCGCTTTGAGATGGGTTAACCACTGGTCAGGTGTTTCAAAATGCCCCTGGGGCTTGGAGTTTGTAAGAAAGGCGGGATTCACCAGGGCCTTTGCGCCGGGGAAGGCAAACTGCTCTTCGTAATTCCGACTTGGATGAGGACGAAAACCGGGAGTGTTTCCTTCATCCCCCATATTTCGAATGACGAGATCCGCTTCTGGAAAACGGAGATGGAGCTCCGTCTCGAAATGGTTGAAATGCATCATCCGGCTGGCCATTCCGGCACCGATGAAGACAATATGGTCGCCTTTTTCCACTTTCAGTTTCTCAGCAGCCTGCGTGGAAGGCGCGAGAAGAAAGGCGAAGGCCAGTAATGAAAGGATAAAGGCCGAAGCTCTCTTCCGTGATCGAGTGACAGGTTTCTGTGATTTCATAGTCAAAAAAGGGTCTCTGGTTTACTTCAATTCAAGGCTTATTGCAATTCCGACCTTTCAGCCGAAAACACGTCCCCGGTTGGTTTTGCGGGGAGAGTGGCTTTCCAGTCTTCCAGTTTTTTCTGCAGGTCTTTCACCACATCAGGGTGCTTTTCTTTCAAATCCGTTTTCTCGTAGGTGTCTGCTGCGATATCGTAGAGCTCGTGATAGCTGTCGTCTTTGTTGACGACCAGTTTCCATTTCTTATCTACTACAGCGTAGGCAACCCAATGGTTAGGTTTACTTTTCTGCGCCGGCCAGGGGGCGCCCATCTTCCAGAAGAGCGGCTTCGTGCGCTCAGCTCTGGCTTCGCCTTTCAAAACGGAAACCTGGCTGAGGCCATCGGGAGAATAGCCATCCGGCAACTCAACTCCCGCAACTTCACAAAAGGTCGGCAACAAATCCACCGCCGAAATCAGAGAAGAATCATCAATAGCACCGGCAGCAATCTTACCCGGCCAGCGAGCGATGAACGGAACGCCGACACCACCTTCGAACAATGCACCTTTGTAGCCTTTACGGCCTCCGGTGATTCCTTTCGCGGCATTGATTCCCCAACCCGCGCCGGTCGCAGTGTCATAGTTGAGTTTCAACTCTCCATTCGGAGTCCCCGCCCGGGCTGGTCCATTGTCCGATGAAAAGACAACGAGCGTATTGTCAGCGATCTTTAACTCGTCGAGTTTGTCGAGAACTTCACCAATGCGATCGTCGGCGTGGGACAAAACCGAAGCGTAAATTGCATCCGCCGGATTTTCCATATCGCGGAAACGCCATTCGTATTTTGGCACGGTATGAAAAGGTGTGTGTGGTTCATGAATCCAGAGATTAATGAAAAATGGTTTCCCTTCAGCAACGGTCTTTTCGATGAACGCATTGGCATGCTCTGAGTCTTCATGAACCGGCATTTGTTCGCCCGCACAATTGAAAGCGCCATACGCATCGTAGCCATAAATCCCCGGAACCGGAGAATCAGGGATCATGTTGTTGGCAAGATGCCATTTTCCGAAATGAGCGGTTCGATATCCTCCGCCCTGCAACATACGGGGAAGCAGCGGGGCTTTGGGACTCAGCCAGTCGGGCATGCCTCTCTTGGCATTGCTGGGAACCCAGGCAAAATGTCCGTCGATGTTGTATCGGGCCGGGAAATGGCCTGTCATCACGGCGGTCCGACTCGGAGAACACACCCCGCTCGCAACTGTGAAGCGGTGAAAATCCGTTCCCCCTTTAGCAAGCCGATCAATATTTGGTGTCTTCACATAAGGATGATCGTGACAGCTCAAATCGCCCCAACCCCAGTCATCGGCAAAAATGAATAGAATATTCGGCTTTTCCGCAGCGGCGGCGAAATCTTGCCCGGACCAGGAAATCAAAGCTGCCAGAATGGCAATGAGAAGGGTTTTCATAGGAGTAGAAAGGAAAAGATAATCCTGTGAACAGTAAATACCGGATCGGGAGAAAGCGTTACATTTTTTGGCGACGCAATCACTGGAAAATATCGATTTATCCCCGACTTTTGGAAGGAATGAAACCGCATTTAGACCCGGGAATACTATGGACCTAACTCAAGTTCCTTTTTGCAAACACCTTGGCATTCAACAATCCAGCCGTGAAGGCGGAATTCTGGAACTATCCCTCTCGCCCGATATGGTGAATCACCTGGGAACGTTTCACGCCGGAGCCATATTCACCCTTGCGGAAGCCTGCAGCGGAGAATTCCTGATTCGACACCGTGGAGAAAGAGAGGATATCGGAGGTGTCGTCAGAAGAACTTCGGGAAAATATTCCTCTCCGGGCACTTCTGACCTGTTCGGAAAATCAGATCTCGATCCCGCCGCCGTGAAGGAAGCCATCGAAACAGTCGATCAAAAAGGACGGTCGCTGATCACCATTCCGATTTCCATTTTTGATCAGAGCGAAACCTTGATCGGGAAATTCACCTTCGACTGGCTGCTCGCAAGTACGGGAAGCGAGTGAGCTGACAGGGTTGAATCGACCATCCAACCCTGTTAAAGCGAAAAATCACTTCTTCTTTTTCTTCTTCGGCTGAGGAGCTGCGCCGGTGTTGTTGTTCGCCGGAATCTGACTCTCAAAACCATCATACATGGCCGGCTTCACTCCGCGGGCGTATCCACCTCCGCGAAAGGTGTTTGGTTTGTAGGGACCGACAAAACCGATAGGAGCATCCGCTTTAATCTGATCTTCCATGCCCAGCATCCAGTATGTGGCGTTGACCAGCATGCGGCGATAGCTCTTGTCGAGAATGTCCTCGGAAGCCCCGTAGAGAGAAGTAAAGACGCGGCCTTTCTCCCCGTTTGCGCCGGCGTACTCACGGGTCCATTCGGATGCCATTGGAGGCTTGCTTGCGTCGGGTTCAGCAGTGGGTTCCATGCTCATCAAGGGCTGCGCCATTGTCAGAATATTCCAGTCATCGGCTGGCACGGCATTGTATCCGCCGGCGTGGGCATGCATGACTTTCTCCACTCCCGTCAAAATGGGATGATCCGTTTTCTCAGGAATAACGACGATGCGAGTAAGTTGTTGATGGTTTTTTCCATAGTGCCCTACCCAGGTTTGACCGAGGACCTGATGACCGAATCCTTTCTCATAACCTTCCGTCTTCGCCTGAAAATCATATTTGGAAAAGGCACTCTCGATCTTGCCGTATTTGAATCCATGAGTCGAAGTCCGCAGCCCCATGACCGGACCGCCGCGATTCAAATAAGCGTCGATGTGTTTCATCTGATCGTCAGGAAGCGCCTGGAAGCGTGTAAAAAAGATCGCCGCATCGGCAGTTTCGAGAGCTTCGAGTCCCGGAATGTTGGATTCACCGGCCTTGACCTCGCCGTTTTCATCGAGCCCGAAGAGCACAGTGCAATCAAAGCCGTGATGTTTCGCAAGGATACGGGCAAGCGCCGGAAGCGTCTCTTCGCCACGATACTCATGATCGCTGGCGATGAAGACGATGTGCTTGCCTTTTGAAGACGATTCTGAACCTTTGTATTTCACAGGATTGGCTTCCGCCTTTGGTAGGACAGCAGAAATAAACAGGGCAAGAAGTGTAGCAGAAATCAGTTTGGGAATTCTCATAGTTTCGGGAGAGGCTACGTCATTCGCTGGCGGATGTCATTTCAAAAAGTAGAAAGCCAAAGTGATGCAACGCAGGTTCGATTGCCAAAGGGGCCCCACTTCCGCTACAGCGAATCCGCAATTGATTCCTGCTCCGATCCGGTGTCAAATAACCCCATGCTTAAGTCACGTAACTTCTGGAAAACAATTCTCCCTCTCAGTGTTCTTCTTCTTGCCGTAGGGCTTTCTTTTGCCGCGAAAGGTAAGAAAGACGGACCGCTGAAAGTTCTCATCGTCGCCGGCGGTTGCTGTCACGACTACGGAATGCAAACCAAGCTGCTCAAAGCGGGTATCGAGGAGCGACTCAACGCGGAAGTAACGGTGGAATACAATCCTGACACGACTACCGAAGCAAAATTCAAAATTTACGAGTCCGATGACTGGGCCAAAGCCTACGATGTCGTCATCCATGACGAATGCTCCGCCAATGTCACTGAACCGGGCTACGTGAACCGGATTCTGAAAGCGCACAAAGACGGAACACCGGCAGTCAACCTCCACTGCGCAATGCACAGTTATCGCTGGGGCGAATTCAAGAGCCCCGTTAAATTGGGCGCCGACAATGCCGGATGGTATGAAATGATCGGACTGCAATCCACAGGTCACGGCCCCAAGACTCCAATCGATCTTAAATTCGAATCCGTGAAACATCCGACCACCGTGGGAATGGAAGACTGGACCACGATCGATGAAGAGCTTTACAACAATTTGCAAATCTTCGAGGGGACCACTGCACTGGCCGTCGGTCATCAGGTGCAGTCGCCAAAGAAAAAGAAAGGTAAGAAAGCTGATCCTAATGCAAAGCCCAATAAGGCTGAAGCAGTCGTTATTTGGGCCAATGAATACGGACCTAACAAAACTAAAATTTTCAGCACCAGCCTCGGGCACTTCAACGATACGGTCTCCGACACCCGTTACCTTGAGTTGGTAACCCGCGGACTTCTCTGGGTAACCGACAATATCAACGAGGACGGATCCGCAGTTGAAGGACTCGGGAAATAGTATCGTGAGCGATGTGAGCCGGAACTTTAGCAAGGTTCCGCTACGACCATTCCTGTAGAAGATGATGCCAATCTTCTTTTCGCTTCCAGTTTAGAGCCCACCGACAGAAATGTAATTCTCCCTTGGAATGGCGGAGCCAATACATTTCGGTTCCAAGCCGGGTATTGCGACGATTGGTACCCGCTGAACTCTTTTCAAGAACCGTCTGATTCCTGATTTCGAAATTCCGTAGGAGTCAGTCCAGTCGCAGACCGAAAAGCGCGAGTGAATGCACTGTGATCACAGAACCCGCATTCAAGCCCGATATTCGCGACGCTGTCGTCCGTTTCCAATAGGAGCCGCGATGAAGCCGTGATCCGGGCACGTGTGATCATCTGAGAAGGGGTCAGCCCGAATATTTTTTTCGTAAGCCTAGCAAATCTTGCAGGGCTCAATCCTGAAGCCGCCGCGAGTCTCGCCGGAGAAGTTGGCTGTCCGCAATTTTTCTCAAACTCAGCGATGATACCGGCCATCGACTCGGGAATATCATCCAGTGGAACCGGCTCCCGGAGATCACGTGAGAATCCAATTACTCCGGTAACGTCCCCTTTCTCATTCCGCATGGGCAATTTGGTGGTCAAACACCAGCAGGGACAATGCGGTTGGCGCAACTGCATTTCCAGGTGATTGAGGATCGGACGCCCGGTTTTTAACACCCGCGAATCCTGATTTGCCGGAACCCGCCCAAACAAGCCGGGACAAATATCGCTCGGTCGATTGCCTATCAGCTGACTTTTTCTCTGAAGCCCATGACGCAACACCAGCGAACGATTCACCACAAGATAGCGCCCCGTTTGATCCTTCACAAAAAATGCAATTTCGGGAGCTTCGTCGAAAAGCGTTTCTAAAATTTCCACGCCAACCGCGAGAGTTCCGTCGGCTGTGACCAGATCCGGTGCGTGGATTGTGCTCATTTTTTCAAGAATACGAAGATCCGGATCAAGACAAGGACCCAGACTTAAGGCTAATATAGTAAGGATACTTTCAGTTAACTTAAATCAGCTCCGATGAAAATCACCAAAATCTCAGCCTATCAAGTCGACCTCCCTTTGCACGAGGGAAATTACAGTTGGTCCGGAGGTAAATCCGTCGACGTTTTCGACAGCACCGTCGTCTGTGTGGAAACCGATGCCGGAGTAACCGGGTATGGAGAAGTTTGTCCGCTCGGCCCGTTTTACCTTCCTGCCTTTGCAAAAGGCGTCCGAACCGGAATAGAAGAACTCGCTCCCCATCTCATCGGAGAGAGCCCTATTGAGTTGGGAAAACTGAATCAGTTGATGGACGCCGCCCTGAAAGGCCATCCTTATGTAAAGTCAGGTATCGATATGGCCTGCTGGGATATTCTCGGGAAAGAATCGGGACTTCCTGTTTGCGAGCTTTTGGGAGGAAGATACGGAGATGATTTCGTCCTCTATCGCGCCATTTCGCAGGAGAGCCCCGAGGGGATGGCGGGCAAGGTTTCCGGATATCGTTCCGAAGGCTACCGGCGTTTCCAACTCAAGGTCGGTGGCGATCCTGATGTGGATATTGAAAGGATTCACCAGGTAGCCGAACAGGTTCAACCCGGGGACAAGCTGATCGCCGATGCCAACACAGGATGGCTCAAACACGAAGCAATGCGGGTCGTGCGTGCCGTCCGCGATGTCGATGTCTATATCGAACAACCCTGCCTCAGTTACGAAGACTGCCTTTCTATCCGAAGACACACGGATCATCCCTTTGTTCTCGACGAAGTGATTGATGGCATCCCCGAGATTCTGCGCGCCTACAATGATCTGGCAATGGATGTGGTGAACATCAAGATCAGCAAGTTCGGTGGACTCACCAAAGCACGGCAAGCCCGCGACCTTTGCGTTTCCCTCGGTATCGCGATGACTCTGGAGGACAGTTGGGGAGGCGACATTATCACAGCTGCGATTTCCCACCTCGCCCACAGCACACCAACGGAGTTTCTGTTTACCTCGACAGACTTCAACAGCTACGTCACGCAGCCCTTTGCCGAGGGAGCACCTCAACGGAAAAACGGTCGGATGACGGCGTCCTCTGAGCCAGGCCTTGGATTCTCCCCAATGATGGATGTGTTAGGAGAACCTGTTCTTTCAATTAGCTAACCCGGAATCCCTGACATGAGAAAATTCCACTTCGTCGCCCTACTCGCTCTGCTTCTCTTTTTCTCGACCGCGAGAAATTCATCCGCGGCAGATGCTCCCAACATCGTGTTCATTATGGGTGACGACTGGTCCTGGCCTCATGCCTCAGTTCTTGGCGATCCAGTGGTAAAGACACCCAATTTTGATCGCATTGCCCGCGAAGGAGTTCTCTTCGAAAACGCATTCGTTTCCTCTCCCTCCTGTACACCTTCGCGTCACGCCGTTTCCAGCGGACAATACCACTGGCGACTTGGAGGAGGGATGGATCTGGGTGGATCCATTGCCGCCGATGTCCCGGTTTACCCGGATTTGCTGGCAGAGACCGGATACCAAACCGGCTACTGCCGAAAAGGCACAGCCCCCAGCAAACTAGAACACCGGGGAAACGATCCCTTTGGCGAACGCTACAAAAACTTCGGAGAGTTCTTCGAGAAGCATGGTGAAGGCGGCCCCTTTTGCTTTTGGTATGGAGCGGGCGAACCCCATCGTCCCTACGAATGGGAAAGTGGGAAAAAGAGCGGCCTCGATCTCTCAAAGATTCACGTGCCTCCCTTTCTCCCTGACAACAGCACAACGAGAACCGATCTCGGCGACTACTATCAACGGGTCGAAAAACTCGACCTCTTCGCAGGGCAGATCCTGGAAATTCTCGAGCAATCAGGGGAACTGGAAAACACCGTCGTCATCATGGCCGGCGACAACGGGATGCCCTTCCCTCGAGCAAAGGCGACGCTCTATGATTCAGGAACACGAGTCCCTCTGGCAATCCGCTGGGGAAAAATGATTCCCGGCGGACGGCGCATTAGCGACTTTGTCAGTTTGACTGACCTGGCACCCACCATTCTTGAAGCCACCCGACTGCCGATCCCTGAACAGATGACGGGACAATCGCTGGTTCCTACTTTGCTTTCGGAAAAGAACGGAACCATAGATCCAAACAGAGATCATGTTCTCACCGGAATGGAACGACACGTCTATCCCTATCCATCACGGGCAATTCGAACGGCGGAGCATCTCTACATTCGCAAGTTCGGACCCAAAAGTTGGCCGACAGGACGAACGAAGGGCCAGCCACCAGTTTACGACTTTCAGAAAACACCGTGGCCTACCGAAGCGGGCGCATTCTCTCATAACATCGACCCCGGCCCGGCAAAGCAATGGATGCTTCACAATGACTCGCCTGAAAATGAAGGATCTTTTGGCCGTCACCCTGCCGAAGAGCTCTATGCTCTTGCCACAGATCCTGACCAACTCACCAATCTCCTTTCCGGAACTCCTGTCTCCAAAGAGACAGAGAAGGTTCGAAAGAAGCTCTCGAACCAGCTTACCCGGGAACTTCGCTCAAGCGGTGACCCGCGTTTTGCTGAACCCGGTCATTCCACTTTCGAGATCAGAGAATGGACCATTCACCTGAACGATCAACTGTGGGAAGAAAATCCGGATATCACCCGAAGAATGCTCGAGTTGCTCGACGGGCAATTGAGCCGAGTGGTCGATGTAGTTCCCGGAAAAGCGCTTGAAAAATTGCGCCGCGTTCCCATTTGGATCAATCCGCCTTATCCCGGAGCCCGTCCGGCGGCTGAATATCATCCCAATGGAAAATGGCTTCGCGAAAACAGTCGCAACCCGAAAATGGCGAAGTGTGTTGAGATCACCAACACGCAGAATTTCCCATTCGAAAACCGGCGAATGCCCTATCTCATGTTGCACGAACTCGCGCATGCCTATCACGATAGATTTCTGGATCAGGGATATGGGAATAAAGAAATCCGGACAGCTTACAAAAGGGCCAACGATTCCGGTACCTATGAAGAGGTAGCGCGTTTCGACGGAAACAGAAATGTTACCGACAAAGCCTACGGTATGAGCAATCCCATGGAATACTTTGCCGAATCAAGCGAAGCATACTTTGGGAAAAACGATTTCTTCCCTTTCAACCGCAAGGAACTGGAAGCTCACGACCGGCCCATGTTTCACCTCGTGAAAGAACTGTGGGAAAAGAAGTAGGTGACGAATCACGGATTAGTGAGCTCGAGTCGCTCGCCGGAGTATTTTTTGAGAAGAGCGTCAAGGCCAGTCGTAATATTCTCTTCGTTCCCCACAATCATCCAGTAGCGATAGTTCAGTGTCGACTGAGGTCCCAGCTTCACCTTTGCAATCGGGGCCATGTGAACACAGGGGGCGTCTCCGGCTTCCGAACTGTTCCCGCCTCCATGAGGGCCAAAATTCCAATGCTCGGTCGCCGCAGGACTGAAGACTGCAATGCCTTCCCCTTTTGAATTGAAACAGGCCATCACATTTTTTGGTGGTGTCGCCTTTCCCCAGGGCGGACCGGGAGACTGTTTCTCATCCCGCCATTTCCCTTCGCCTAGATAAGTCCTGAATTTGCTGAAGTTACGAGTGAAATACAAAGCAGGCATTTCCTGGTGACGAACCAGGGCCGGGCCCCAACGATCCCCGGGCTTCCGGCGACATTCCAATTCACACTTCACTACAATAGCATTCGGCATATCCAGTTCGAACGAAGTCCACTGACGCATCACGGCTTCAGCATCCTCGTCCTCCATATCCCACAGCTTGGGTATCGTTTCAGAGTAAAGGGTGTTGTCTCCCTGTTTTTCAAACTTCTGAACTTTTGCCCACGAACCAACACCGCCACCCTGAATCGGATTCCAGGCCCACGGACTCCAGTTTTTACTCTGGCCATCAGCAGTCCTCACCAGGGTCTTCCCTGCATAGTAGGACTGTTGAATAAGCCGACCCGGATCATGAATATTGACGACGTTTTTCTGATAAATGAACCAGGACAGATGGGAAATGGATGCTCCCATTTCCCGGTCGATTCCAATTTTGGCCGCGCGGTTTTTGAGGAAAAGAAGATCCTTCACCTCCTTGGGCGCAATGTTAGGAGTCCTCGCAGAATCTGACGTTTTTTCAAGCGAATCGACATCTGCCTCCCATTGGTCCAGTTCGACACGAAGTTGTTTCGCCAATTCCGGGTTTCCCGAAATAACATTTTTCCCCTCTGCCGGATCCTCTTTGAGATTGAAAAGCAATCGCTCCCCCCTGGCGCCGGAATTCTCGACCAACTTCCACACCCCGCGCCGGACGACCCGACCGGGATTGTCCACTTTCCGGCGGGGACCGGATTTCCTCCGCCAAAACAGAGACCGCTCCGGAAGACTGTCTACTTCGCCCTTAAGAACAGGAAGCAAATCCACTCCGTCTTCACGCCCGGCTTGAGCCTCCAGTCCTGACAATCTTCGAATGCTTGCTGACCAGTCCATCGTGATTGCCGGGTCAGAGATGATACGCCCGGCAGGGATTTTCCCCGGCCATCGAGCGATACAGGGAACACGAATCCCTCCCTCTTGAATAGAGGACTTCCCTCCTGAGAATGGCGTGTTCCTAGCATGAACGTCCCCGCCATTGTCTGAAGAGAATATCACCAGGGTATTTTCCCGAAGACTTTGTTTGTCCAACTCCTTCAGCACTTCCCCGATCCCGAGATCCATGTGCTCGACCATTGCGATGTAGCTTTCCCGATCTCCGAGTTGCCACGACTTCTTTTTGGGTTCCACCTGTTTCTCCCGGTCTTTCGGTCCCTGAAACGGAAAATGGGGAGCAGCATGAGAAATGAATAAAAAGAAAGGTTTCCGGTGATTCTTCCGGATGAACTTGATCGCGTCCTCTGAGATCAAATCCGTCGTGTAGCCCTCATCTTCAATCTTTTCCCTACCACGCCAAAGGTCGGGAACACCAATGCGGTCCATGTGTTTAAAGTAGTGATGGTTTCCTCCTAACAATCCAAAGAAATGATCAAACCCCTGATCCAGAGGAGTTCGTCCTTCATCATATCCGAGGTGCCATTTTCCTGACAAACCGGTCACATACCCCTTCTTCTGCAACTCTGTCGCAATCGTTGATCCACCGGGTTCGAGCCCTCTCCCCTCCTCTTGATAGACGAGAGCATTATCCAATCCGATGCGCTGCTGATATCGTCCCATTAGAAATGCCGCCCTGGTGGGAGTACAGGTGGGACCATTCGCATAGAAATCGGTAAACCTCGCTCCTTCGCTTGCCAGCTTGTCCAGGTTCGGAGTTTTCAGGTCAGTGGCTCCGTAGCAGCCCAGATCACCGTAGCCCTGATCATCTGACAAAATGAAAACAACATTTGGAGAATCCGCCGACAGGCAGGGCGATGCCATGCCTGCAAGGAGAGTCAGGACTGATATCCAGCGTACGCGATTCATTGCGAAGGGGATGATTTCAAGCCGACCGTATTCTCCGAAATCACTCGATACTTGTGCTGCTTGCCTGCTTCCGCAGCATCGTCTTTGAAATACATTTTCACCAGAGGGTTTGAAGGAGTGTCGCTATACTGGAGGCCTTGAAAAATCGGGCGGCCGAAGTTGTTTTTACTTTTGTCAGGAACTGTCGCAACAACTTTGCCATCACGTTCAATAATGAAGCGGGCGATCCCACTTTCAAAATCGGCTTCGGCACTCCAGGTCAACTCATTCCCCTCTACCTCAAGATTCGAAGGCGCGGGAGGTGGCGTAGTGTCAGGGACCACTGTATCCGTTACGTAGCTCATCCATTTCTTCGCAATGTGTTCATTTGGCAGCCAAACGGAGTTCGCTTTGTCTCCGGTGAATTGCTCCGCCGGAACTGCCTTTTTGCTGAGGAAGGCCTCACCGTACCATGAGCCTTTCGATGACATTGCCTTGAGTTCAGCCTCCCCTTTCCCCGGAAGCCGAGCCGAAAGACAGGCATCCAGCCAGGGGATGGCGAGATATCGCTGATTGCCACATTCGTGAGCTGTTAAAGGATCAATCGCCACGCCAATAAGTCCGCCTCTGGAGCGGACGGCTTTCAGAAAAGTTTGGTTTGCCGGCCAGACACCCGAAAAGCGACCATCCTTAACCGTTACTCCTTCCTTCGTTCCCGGATTGCACATGATTGGAACCTGCAAGGCCGCATCGACCACTTGATGAGTCTTGATAGTGGGCCGGTCTGGATTCTCTTCAACCAGGGGGACCCCTGACCGTAGCCACGCGGCAGCGACACGATCCGGATAGAGAAGGGTCATTCCGCCGGCCCAGTGCCCGCCACCACTGTGTCCCCACAATGCCCACGGAACTGTCGCGAGTTCGGAGTGTCCTGACTTTTTGCCCAAATCAACGAGCGCCTTCTGAAAAGCATCACCTGAGCCATTGCGTGGATCGCACCACATCTGGCAATCCGCAGCCTGAGGCTGCTCATAGGACGGCCCCATCAATGCGCAGTCATATTTTTTCGCCAGAGCCTGCCAGTGCAGGTCAAACGCACCAGTGAGCCCCGATTTGCAGGAGCCTTCGCCACATCCGTGTTGATGAACAATCACGCCGCGCAATGTTTCGACACCGTCCGGTATCCAGACGGTGTAGTTCACCGGGAAAACCAGCTCCCCTGTTTTTTTCGAAGCATCATAGCGCACCCGGTAATAGGGAGGATCGGCCTCGGGGAAAACATCATAGGGCGCGTTCTGAGCAGATAACAATCCAACAACCAGAAAGAGAAAAAGGGCAATTATAAATGCATTTCGCATACTCTACGAGATGGCAGGAGAAGCCGGCAGGCAAGTCCAAATCCGGCCGCAATAGCCGCATGCTTCGAACAATCAATACTCTTGATTTTCATATACTCTTGTTTTAAGAGTATATGAGAGACCACCTTGAGCACGGAACCTCCCATCAACTTTTCGAATATCGATTCGGCCGTTCACGGGCCCATCCGGCTCGGCGTACTGACTGCACTCCAGGCAGAAGGGCCAATGGATTTTACGACCTTGAAGAAACGCCTTCAGGTCGCTGACGGAGCCATCGGAACGCACCTTCAAAAGCTCGAGTCCATTCAGTACATCGAATGCGAAAAACAGTTTATCGGTCGAAGACCCAAATCGACTTATCGAATTACCCCGACCGGAAAGATCTCCCTGTTTAACTATCTCGAGATGATGCAACAACTGATCAATTCTCTCGCCGAAAAGGAAACCGAAAACAAATAAATAGAGCCAAAAGAACAATGGAGACTAGCCCGCAACAGCAGCCGCAACCAAACCCGGATCAAATGCAGACCGATCTGGATACCATCAAAAATGTCCTCTCGGAATCAGACAAGGAGCGGGGACCACACCGAATCATCATCTCAGCAGGTAATTTCCTTTGCGGGGCAGTGTTCCTCATTGGCGTTCCCTTTATCCTTCTTCCTTTGGGAATTATTGGAGTCGCCACTCCCGATACTCCCCAAGGTGAACCTTCTCCGACACTCATCTATGGAATGACTGCAACCGCGATCTGCCTCGTCCTCTTTTGTTTCGCTTTGCCATTCCTCCTGGCAGGCTGGGGAGTGTTGAAAGGGAAAAGTTGGGGTTCGGTGGCTGCTATCATCGCAGGCATGCTCAATCTGCTGAACGTTCCTCTCGGGACCGCGTTTGCTGTTTATACATTCTGGGCAATTCTGGATGGAAGACTGTCGACGACTCGATAACTCCGTAACGCTTTACCGTTGACGACAAAGGCTCGCCCGATCACGCTTGGCATTCTTGAAAGAGCGCATCTTCATCTTTGCCGGAACCCTTTTGCTGGCAGCTACATCCACATTTGCAGAAACCGATACCGGATCGGCACACAATCTCATTTTCAAACATTCGCTGGATGAGGGCTGGTATCTGGCTTCGCGGAACCTGATCACTTCCCGCGACGGATTCGACGATCTTTTCTTCGGTTATCTCGATTTGAATCTGGGATACGAATTGAGTAAGAAGTGGTCCATTGAAGGTGGCTATCGCCACGCCTGGTTTGAAATTGGCGACGACTGGCGGGACGAGTATCGACCGTCCGGAATTCTCAGCTACAAGACCAAGCTTGGCGACTGGTCTTTCACCAATCGACACCGTCTGGAGTATCGAATGTTCGAAAGCGAGAGTCGGGCGAAAGATCGTATTCGCTATCGAAATGAAACGCGCCTGATTGCTCCCTGGGAGATTGGACCGAAAGGAATGCGGTTTTTTGTAGAGGAAGAATTTTTCTACGAATTCACTGACGATCAATTTAACTTCAACTGGTTCACCTATGGCCTGCGCTGGAAAGTGCGTGATGGCGTGGTCGCCAAACTAGGCCACCGATGGCAGGCTTTGAAATTCGGTGATGAGTGGAATCACCGACATCAACTTGTCACCGGTGTTTTGTTTTTCTTTTGAATCAACCCCCAAGCTTCTTCATGCGACTGATCTTCACTGTGATCTTCCTTCTTATTCTCCCAACCTTCACTCCCGCCCAGGAAAAACCGAATACAGACTGGCCGGTGTATCTTGGGAACAAAGAGAGAAATCTCTATTCATCACTCGACCAAATCACCCCGGAAAATGTATCTGATTTAAAAGTGGCGTGGACCTTTGATACCGGAGACGCTGCTGAGTATCAGGCAAACAATCTCATTGTTGGCGGAGTTCTCTACACGCCGACACAGACTCGAAAAGTTGTCGCGCTCAATGCTTTTAACGGTGAGGAGATCTGGAGATGGGACCCCGCCGACGAACACACTGGCAAAGGTCGGGCGCGGCAGCGGGGACTCGTGTTCTGGAAAAATGAATCCGGTGGGGAAGCCCGGATTTTCACTGCTGTGGCAGGACATCTCTTTGCCATTGATCCGAAAAATGGAAAGACCATCCGCAGCTTCGGTGAAAAGGGCTCCATCAATCTCGGCTCCGGATTGAACACGCCCGGCATCATTTACGAAGACAGATTAATCGTCGGCGGGGTCGGCGGAAAGGGCGCTGTTCGGGCCTACGACGTGAGGACAGGTGAGCAACGCTGGATCTTTCACCTCATCCCTCGTCCCGGTGAACTCGGATACGAAACCTGGCCGGAGGATGCATATAAAACCGCCACTGGACTGATGCCCTGGTGTGGTCAGTCTCTCGATGAAGAGCGGGGGATTGTTTATGTGGCCACGAAAACCGCCGAACCGGATTTCTATGGAGGAAAACGCCACGGGGCGAACCTTTTCGCCAACTGTATCCTCGCTCTGAATGCTGCTACCGGTGAAAGGATCTGGCACTTTCAAATCGTCCATCATGATTTGCTCGACAAAGATCTGCCCTGCCCTCCTGTTTTGCTCACCGTAAATCACGAGGGGAAGAAAGTGGACGCCGTCGCCCAGGGATCCAAACACGGACTTCTTTTTGTGTTTGATAGAGTCACCGGCAAGCCACTGTGGCCGATTGAAGAACGTCCTGTCCAGCAATCCAGCCTGGTCGGGGAAAAGGCATGGCCGACTCAACCATTCCCCACCAAGCCCGAGCCACTGATGCGCCAGAAGTATACTGAGGAAGACTCCTCGAATATTTCCCCGGAGACCCACCAACTGACTCTCGACAGAATTCGTGCCTCTCCAAACTTTGGACCCTTTCCTGCACCGAGCCTCAATGAAACGGTCATGTTTCCCGGCTACGACGGCGGAATGGAATGGGGCGGCGGCGCGGCTGATCCTGACGGCATTTACTATGTGAACATCAACGAAATGCCCTGGCTTCTTCAAATGGTGGAGACCCGCCGGCCTGATGGAAAGCCTCTGATCCCCGGCCAGAAGGATTACATGCTTTTTTGCGGGGCCTGCCATGGACTTGATCGCAAAGGAAACGCTGCTGCTGAATTCCCTACACTGATTGACATTGGGAAAAGAAAAACCCGGGCGGAGATCGAACTGGTTACCCGACAGGGCGGCGGGCGAATGCCGGGTTACTCCACCATGCCGGAGGCAAAGCGCACAGCCATTATCGATTACATTCTCAATGAGACCGAGCCGTTTACGGCGAATCGCAAAGAGCCCGGCATTCCGGATTCAACTCCCTCTGCCAAACAGCCCACTGACTATGCTTTCGGCGGTTTTCGGCGCTGGCTCGATCCGGAAGGTTACCCTGCCATCAAACCACCATGGGGGACGCTGAATGCCGTTGATCTGAATACAGGCGAGATCAAATGGAAAGTCATCCTCGGGGAGTATCCTGAACTGACCGCGCGAGGTATTCCGCCAACAGGAACGGAAAACTATGGCGGGCCCCTGGTGACAGCAGGTGGATTGATTTTTATCGGTGCCACCGCCGACGAAACCTTTCGGGCCTTCGACAAGGAGACCGGCAAAACCCTTTGGAAAGCCGAACTTCCTTTTGGAGGAAACGCGACTCCGAGCACCTACATGGTGGATGGCAGACAGTTCGTCGTGATTTCTGCAGGTGGCGGAAAATCGGGAAGACCAAAGGGCGGAAAGCTTGTCGTATTTGCCTTGCCAGAGTAACTTTCACCCAAGCATCACGCCGTGAACATCTCTGATACCGAAAAGTCAGCAATCAGCTATCGAGTCCCCTATGCTGACACCGATCAGATGGGCGTAGTCTATTACGCCAACTTCCTGATTTACTTCGAGCGAGTGCGGAACGAAATCCTTCGCGACCGGGGCTTTCCCTACGCGAAAATGGAAGAGCAAGGCATCATCCTTCCCGTGATGGAAGCCCACTGTCAGTATCGGGTTCCCGCAAAATATGATGACGTTCTCGAAATTAGAGGATGGCCCGAAATCGTCGGCCGCACCCGGGTCAAATGTTATGCTGAAGTGCTGCGGGGAACAGAAATCCTCGCAAGCGGCTATACGATTCACGCCTGTCTGAATGCGGAATCAGGAAGACCCACCCGGCTACCTGAAAGCCTCGCCAATTCCTGACAGATACTCAATCTCTTTTGTGACTGAACAGCCAGCGAAAGAACTCGGGATCGCTGGTAGGACGCTGGCCGGCATTGTGTCCCATATCCTCGTAGACAATCAGCTCCGCTTTCTGACCTCCCGCTTTTTTGATTGCAGCAAGAATCATCTCACCCCGATCGGCAGGAACAACGCGATCCGTTCCTCCGTAGTAAGTTTTCATCGGAAGCGTGGCGAGATTCTTCCCCCAGAGATCCAGATCTTTTGTAATATCTTTCGGTCCTAGCGGACCAATCCCGCCAACCATCGGGGCGATCGCCGCGAAGTGTTGCGGGCTCACTCCCGCCCATGCGTATGTACCGTAGCCTCCCATGCTGTTCCCGGAGAGGTAAACTCGTTCGGGATCAATCGGCAGCGTTTTCAACAGGTGAGCAATGAGCAAATCCAGATCGGCAGGAACCCAACCTGCCTTTGCCCCTTCTTTCATCGGATTCTTCATCGCCTGGGGCGCGACGAGAAGGGTTTTGATTCCAGCTTCACGAATTGTCATCAGTGGCCGCGCTCCCTGCCCTTTGATCTTTTCAATCTTGTCACCGGTCCCTCCGGCACCATGGAGATAGATCAGCAAAGGCAATTTTTCACTTCCCTTCACCAGCTCCTCTCCAAAAACCAAATACTTAGGATTAAGCGAGATCGTTTTCGCGGCCTCATTCGCGGGGAGTTCGTGAATCTTTGGCTCGGGACGAGACTGTCCGCAGGCAAACCCCGTCGCCAGGGCAATGACAAGAACTTTACACAAAAGGAATTTCATCTAACGACCTTACATGAGATTCTCGATGGAGAAATGAAAACGATTCTTAAAGAATACGCAGCCGTTTTGACGGTGCTGGCCACCTTCACCCAATGCATTGGGATGATCAGTGTAGGGACTGTCTCTTATACACATCTCCGAGCCCACGAGACCGAGGCTGAT
>OJCB01000198.1_pt1 | contig 25759 bp, 27 predicted proteins | sample 1591501 | NCBI WGS metagenome assembly OJCB01 (sample SAMN05416813, study PRJEB24817) | seawater metagenome | isolation source: Sea water | place: Canada:Atlantic | collected 2013-07 | reverse complement strand
CTCCTACAGAGGAAGAGGGGTGCCGCTGTAGGAGCCTGCCTGCAGGCGATTCGTCTTTGAAAGCCGTTGGCACTTGGCTTGCAAGCGAACCGCCAACGGCGAATCGCCTGCAGGCAGGCTCCTACGGCGGCACTCAGTATCACGACCGAACATAAACCGGCAAGACAGGCCGGAGTAGAGAGACCAAATGGAACTGGAAAACATCAAACTGGCTGTCATCGGCCTGGGTTACGTGGGTTTACCGTTGGCAGTGGAATTCGGCAAACACCGCTCGGTAGTAGGGTTCGACATCAACCAGCCCCGTATCGATGCCCTCAACAACGGTCATGACGTCACCCTGGAAGTGGACGATGAAGAGCTGGCCAGTGCCGAACGTCTCACCTTCAGCAATGATCCGTCAGCCTTGAGCGACTGCAACGTTTACATTGTCACGGTGCCGACCCCCATTGATGAGCACAAGCGCCCGGACCTCACCCCACTGATCAAGGCTTCTGAAACCATCGGTAAGACCTTGAAAAAGGGTGACATCGTCATTTACGAATCCACCGTCTATCCGGGCGCCACCGAAGAAGACTGTGTCCCGGTACTGGAAGCCGTGTCCGGCCTCACCTTTAACGAGGACTTCTTCGCCGGCTACAGCCCGGAACGGATCAACCCCGGTGACAAGGAACACCGCGTTACCACCATTACCAAGGTGACGGCCGGTTCTACCCCTGAAATTGCCGACCTGATCGATCAGCTTTACGGCTCCATCATCACCGCCGGCACCCACAAAGCCTCCTGCATCCGTGTAGCCGAAGCGGCGAAAGTAATCGAAAACACCCAGCGTGACCTGAACATCGCACTAATAAACGAGCTTTCCATGATCTTCAGCCGCATGGGCATCGACACGGAAGAAGTGCTTCAGGCCGCCGGCACCAAATGGAACTTCCTGCCGTTTCGCCCTGGCCTCGTCGGTGGGCACTGCATCGGTGTAGACCCGTATTACCTCACCCACAAGGCCCAGGCTATCGGCTACCACCCGGAAATCATCCTCTCCGGCCGCCGCATTAACGATGGCATGGGCAGCCACGTAGCCAGCGAACTGGTCAAAGCCATGCTGAATCGCTGTATCCAGGTCAACGGGGCACGGGTACTGGTCATGGGGCTCACCTTCAAGGAAAACTGCCCGGACCTGCGTAACACCCGAGTGGTAGACGTGGTCAGGGAACTGCAGGATTACAATATCCAAGTCGATGTTCACGACCCCTGGATCAGCGCGGCAGAGTCCGAACACGAATACGGCATCAGCCCCATTGCCGAGCCAGAGCAGGGCGCCTACGACGCCATTATCCTCGCCGTAGGCCACAACCAGTTCAAAGCCATGGGTGCCACCAACATCCGCGCCCACGGCAAACCGGAACACGTCCTCTACGACCTGAAATACATCCTCCCCAAAAATGAGGTGGACCTCAGGCTGTAAAAGGCAGCTATGAGTTGTGAGCTTCTAGCTACGAGGAAAAGACAAAACCTCGTTGAGCTGCATCTGTAGGAGCTCCTCTTGAGGGACGAATCGATCTTGTAGGAGCACCTCTTGAGGTGCGAACAGGCACTAACAACGGAATCACCATGACAACCCGCTACCAACAGATCCAACAAGACCTCAAGGCCAGCCCCAAAACCTGGCTTATCACCGGTGTGGCGGGCTTCATCGGCTCCAACCTGCTCGAAACCCTGCTGCGCCTCGACCAGACCGTCATCGGTCTGGATAACTTCGTCACTGGCCACCAGCACAACCTGGATGAAGTCCAGGCTGAAGTCACAGCAGCCCAATGGGCCCGCTTTACCTTCATCGGAGGTGATATCCGTAACCTGGAAGACTGCAAAAAGGCCGTCGCCGGGGCGGACTATGTCCTCCACCAGGCCGCCCTGGGCTCTGTCCCGCGCTCCATTGAAGACCCAATCAACACCAACCAGGCCAACATCGACGGTTTCGTGAACATGCTGGTGGCTGCCAAAGACGAAGGCGTGCAAAGCTTCACCTACGCCGCCTCCAGCTCCACCTACGGCGACCACCCCGGTCTGCCCAAAGTGGAAGACAAAATCGGCAAGCCCCTTTCCCCTTATGCCGTCACGAAATACGTCAACGAACTCTATGCTGACGTATTTGCCCGCACCTACGATTTCAACACCATCGGCTTGCGCTATTTTAACGTGTTCGGCAAACGCCAGGACCCTAACGGTGCCTACGCCGCGGTCATCCCCAAATGGACCGCCGCCATGATTCAGGGCGAGGATGTCTTCATCAACGGCGATGGCGAAACCAGCCGCGACTTCTGTTTCATCGAAAATGTGGTGCAGATCAACCTGCTGGCGGCCACGGCGGAAGCAGAAGCGACCAATCAGGTTTACAATGTGGCGCTTGGCGACCGAACCACCCTCAACACCCTGTTCGATGCCCTCAAGACGGCCCTTGGCCAGTGTGGTGTAGAATACAGCGCCGAGCCGCGCTACAGAGGCTTCCGGGCAGGGGATGTGCGCCATTCCCAGGCGGCTATCAGCAAGGCCAGCGAGCGGCTGGGCTATGAGCCTGCCTACCGCATCTATGACGGCATCGGCAAAGCCATGCCCTGGTATGTAAAGACATTAAACGACAAGAGTCATCCATGAAGATTCTGGTAACTGGCGGCGCAGGCTTTATTGGCTCTGCCGTCATTCGTCACATCATCAACAACACAGACGACAGCGTTGTCAATGTGGACAAGCTCACCTATGCCGGCAACCTGGAAAGCCTGCTCAGTGTCAGCGGCAACCCCCGCTATGCCTTTGAAAAGGTGGATATTTGCGACGGGCCTACCCTGGATGGGGTATTTCAACGGCACCAGCCCGATGCCATCATGCACCTCGCCGCAGAAAGCCACGTGGACCGCTCCATCGATGGCCCTGCGGCCTTCATGGAAACCAACATCATCGGGACCTACACCTTGCTGGAAGCGGCACGCCAATACTGGAATACCCTGGACTACAACGCTCAGCAGGCCTTCCGCTTCCACCATATCTCCACCGATGAAGTGTACGGCGATCTGGACGGCCCCGAAGACCTGTTCACCGAAACCACCCCCTATGCGCCCAGCTCGCCCTATTCGGCCAGTAAGGCCAGCTCCGACCATCTGGTTCGCGCCTGGCGCCGCACCTATGGCTTCCCGACGTTGATCACCAACTGCTCCAACAACTACGGGCCTTACCACTTTCCGGAGAAGCTCATCCCGTTGATGATCCTCAATGCCCTGGAAGGAAAACCTTTACCGGTCTACGGGCAGGGTACTCAGGTGCGTGACTGGCTTTATGTGGAGGATCACGCCCGTGCGCTCTACAAAGTGGCAACTGAAGGCAAAGTGGGCGAGACCTATAACATCGGCGGCCACAACGAAAAGCAGAACATCGAAGTGGTACACACCCTCTGCGGCCTGCTCGAAGAGCTGGTGCCGGAAAAACCAGTAGGCATCACCAAGTACCGGGACTTGATTACCCACGTGCAGGACCGCCCCGGCCATGATCTGCGCTACGCCATCGACGCCAGCAAGATCGAGCAAGAGCTGGGCTGGACCCCGCAAGAAACCTTCGAAACCGGCATCCGCAAGACCGTGCAGTGGTATCTGGATAACAGTGAATGGTGTCAGCGGGTGCAGGATGGCAGCTACCGTCGGGAAAGGCTGGGTACAGGCCAGGATCAGGACGCAGAGTAACCCATGGCTTCCTCAACTCGCATATTGCTGCTCGGCAAAAACGGACAGGTTGGCTGGGAGTTACAGCGCAGCCTGGCTCCTCTGGGTCATATCATTGCCCTGGATCGTGCGGGCGAGGATGGCCTGTGTGGTGATATTGCCAACCTCGACGGCTTGCGTGAAACCATCGAGCGCATAAAACCGGATGTGCTGGTTAACGCAGCCGCCTATACCGCGGTAGATAAAGCTCAAAGTGAGCCAGAGGAGGCTGCCTGCCTGAACCACAGGGCGCCGGCGCTGATGGCCGAGCTGATGAAAGCCAATGGCGGCTGTCTGGTGCATTACTCAACGGATTATGTTTTTGATGGCAGCGGCGACCAGCCCTGGAAAGAAGACGATCCTACTGGTCCGCTGAGCGTGTATGGCGCTACCAAGCTGGCGGGTGAGCAGGCTATTCAAAATAGCGACTGTAACCACCTTATCTTCCGCACCAGTTGGGTCTATGCCAGTCGTGGCAACAACTTTGCCAAAACCATGCTTCGTCTAGCGCAAGAGCGAGACACGCTGAACGTCATTAACGACCAGATTGGAGCCCCCACGGGTGCCGATCTGATTGCGGACATCACCGCCCATACACTGCGCCAATGGCAACAGCGGCAAGCTTCCTCTGGCCTGTATCACTTGGCTGCCGGCGGCGAAACTTCTTGGTATGACTACGCCAGCTATGTCATCGATTGGGCGGCAGCCGCCGGGATACCAATGGCGGTTCAGGCAGTCAATCCGATACCGAGCCAAGACTACCCCGTGCCCGCACAGCGCCCGAAAAACTCACGGCTGGACTGCCGGGCACTGCAGCGCACCTTCGAACTTCAATTACCCGACTGGAAGCAGGGCGTGGAACGCATGCTTCAGGAAACCAGCAAGGAAATCTCATGACCGACCGCAAAGGCATCATTCTGGCCGGTGGCTCCGGCACGCGCTTGTACCCGCTGACCATTGGCGTATCCAAGCAGCTGCTGCCCATCTACGACAAGCCGATGATCTACTACCCGCTGTCGGTGCTGATGTTGGCGGGCATTCGCGAAGTGCTGATCATCACCACCCCGGAAGATCAGGCTGGCTTTCAGCGGCTGTTGGGAGATGGCAGCCAGTTTGGCATTGAGCTGACCTATGCCATACAGCCCAGCCCGGATGGCCTGGCCCAGGCCTTTATCATTGGTGAAGAGTTCATTGGTGATTCTCCTGTCTGCCTGGTGCTGGGTGACAACATCTACCATGGTCCAGGCCTGTCGCAGCTGCTGCAAACTGCCAATGCACAGGAAAGCGGTGCTACCGTCTTTGGGTATCACGTTTCCGACCCGGAGCGTTTTGGTGTAGTGGAGTTCGATGAGAACAAGCGCGCAGTCTCGATCGAAGAAAAACCCACCACGCCAAAATCCAACTACGCTGTCACCGGTCTCTATTTCTACGACAACGATGTGGTCGAAATCGCCAAACAGGTGAAACCCTCCGATCGGGGCGAGCTGGAAATCACCACAGTGAACCAAGCCTACCTGGAGCGGGGCGATCTGAATGTCCAGCTGCTGGGCCGTGGTTACGCCTGGCTGGATACCGGCACCTTTGATTCGCTTCACGAAGCGGCTGGCTACATTGAGACCTTGGAAAAGCGACAGGGCCTGAAAGTGGCCTGCCTTGAAGAAATTGCCTATCGCATGGGTTTCATTAGCAAGGATCAGCTGAAAGACCAGGCAGAACTGCTCAAGAAAAACAGCTACGGGGCTTACCTGATGAAGCTGCTGGAGCAGGAATAACCATGGAAGTGATCGCAACCCGTATCCCGGATGTAAAAATTATCAAACCCAAGGTGTTTGGTGATGAGCGCGGCTTCTTCATGGAAACCTGGAATGCGCGTGCATTTGCCGAAGCGGGTATCGAAGCCTCCTTCGTTCAGGACAACCACAGCCGCTCTGTCAAAAACACCCTGCGGGGGCTGCACTACCAGATCAAACAGGCTCAGGGAAAACTGGTGCGTTGCACTCATGGTGAAGTGTTCGATGTAGCGGTAGATCTGAGAAAAGGCTCCCCGACTTTGGGGCAATGGGTGGGGGAATTCCTTTCAGAAGAAAACCAGCATCAGCTCTGGGTCCCACCCGGTTTTGCCCATGGTTTTCTGGTAACAAGCGAAACGGCAGACTTTCAGTACAAATGCACTGATTTCTACGCCCCAGAGCATGAGCGCTCAATCCACTGGGCAGACGAGACGTTATCAATTGACTGGCCACTTTCTCTTAGTGAGTCGCCATTGGTATCCAATAAAGATGCTCAAGGGCAGTTGTTTTCCCAGACAGAGAAATATGAACAGCAAGGTAATACGTTATGAGCCTTGTTAAATGGATTGATTTTCAGACGTTGGGCGATAAGCGTGGCAGCCTGGTTGCCGTCGAAATCGGCATGGATAAAGCCGTGCCATTTGAGATCAAGCGCGTGTATTACATCTACCACACGGAGCAAGGTATTAGCCGTGGCCATCACGCTCATAAAAACCTCAAACAGGTTGCAATTTGCGTAGCTGGAAAGTGCAGAATGGTGCTCGATGACGGAAAGAGTCGAGAAGAAGTCTGGCTGGATTCCCCCACACAAGGTCTGTTGATCGAAGATCTGGTATGGCGGGAAATGCATGATTTTAGTGATGACTGTGTCTTGCTGGTATTGGCTAGCGAGCATTATGACGAGTCAGACTATATCCGAGACTATGAAGATTTTAAATCACGGATAGTTTTATGAGTGATATCCATCCAACAGCAGACGTTGCCACTTGCCAGGTCGGAGAAGGTACAAAGGTCTGGCAATTTGTTGTGATTCTGAAGGGGGCCAGCATTGGCCGCGATTGTAATATTTGTGCGCAAACCCTGATTGAGGATGATGTGGTTCTGGGCGACCGGGTTACCGTGAAATCAGGCGTGCAGCTCTGGGATGGATCACGTATCGAAGATGATGTTTTTATTGGCCCTAATGCCACATTTACTAATGACACGTATCCTCGTTCGAAACAGCATAATGTCGAATTCTCGGGGATAACGGTAAAAAGGGGAGCAAGTATTGGAGCAAATGCGACCTTGCTACCCGGCGTCACGATTGGAGAGGGTGCTATGGTTGGTGCAGGCTCTGTTGTCACTAGGGATGTTCCCGCGAAAGCCGTAGTAGTAGGAAACCCAGCAGAAGTAATAAGGTATATAGATTAATGATTCCCTTTCTTGATTTAAAAGCGATCAATGCCCAATACCGCGATGAACTGGTTGAAGCGGCAACCCGTGTGATTGACTCCGGCTGGTATATCCAAGGCGAAGAGGTTGAGGCCTTTGAAAGGGAGTTTGCCGATTACTGCGGTACCAGGCATTGCATCGGTGTTGCCAATGGTTTGGATGCGTTGACATTGACCCTGCGTGCCTGGAAAGAGCTGGGCAAGCTTAAGGAAGGCGATGAGGTCATTGTCCCTGCCAACACCTATATTGCCAGTGTCCTGGCCATTACCGAAAACCGCCTGAAGCCCGTTTTGGTTGAGCCGGATGAGGCCACGTTCAACCTGTGCCTGGAAAAGACCGCAGCCGCCATTACGCCAGACACAAAAGCGATTCTGGCCGTACATCTCTATGGCCAGATTGCCCCGATGAGGGAAATTATGGCGCTGGCGAATACCCACGATCTGCTGGTGTTGGAAGATGCTGCCCAGGCCCATGGTGCCTCAATCGACGGCCAGAAGGCCGGTAGCTGGGGGGATGCGGCGGGATTTAGTTTTTATCCAGGAAAGAACTTAGGAGCCCTTGGTGATGGCGGAGCTGTCACCACAAATGATGATGAGTTGGCAAAGACTGTCCGTGCCTTAGGTAATTACGGCAGCCATAAAAAATACGAGAACCTTTATCAAGGCGTGAATAGCCGTCTAGATGAGATTCAGGCAGCAATGCTGAGGGTCAAGTTGCGGCACCTTGATACGGAAATATCGAATCGTCGTAGGGTGGGTGAGCAGTATCTTGGAAGAGTTGTGAACCCAGTGGTCCAGTTACCCGAGGTCGGGGCTCGAGAAAGTCATGTGTGGCACTTGTTCGTAATCCGATCGGAAGCCAGAGATGACTTACATCAGTTTTTGGCTGAAAGTGGTATACAGACATTGATCCATTATCCAATACCCGCACATCAGCAAAAAGCCTTTTCAATCTGGAAGAAAAATGTATACCCGCTCACTGAGTCTATTCATAAGGAAGTGCTCAGCCTTCCGATGAGTCCTTCGCTTAGTGAGACTCAGGTTAATTTAGTTGCTGAAGCAGTGAATAGTTTTAAGCGAAAGTAGCGCTTACGGAGAAAAGACACTATGTTCCTCCTCGATTGCACCCTCCGTGACGGAGGTTATTACAATGACTGGGATTTTTCTGACGAGCTAGTCGGTAGCTACCTTGCTGCAATGGCGACTGTTGGGGTCGATATCGTTGAAATAGGTTTTCGTTCCCTGAAAACTGACGGATTCAAAGGTGCTTATGCATATTCGACAGATGAATTTTTAAAAGGCCTCGATATCCCGCGCTCCTTAATGTTAGGGGTAATGGTGAACGGTTCAGAATTAACCAGCGGCGTTCCTCTAGCTGATGTTATTGAGACCCTTTTTCCCCTTGGTGCCGAAGATACACCAGTAAAACTGGTTCGAATCGCATGCCACGTCCATGAATTTGAAGCGGCACTCCCTGCTGTAACGATGCTCAAAGCTAAGGGTTATCAAGTCGGATTCAACTTAATGCAAGTTGCTGATAGATCAGAACAGGAAATCAGAGCTCTTGCGAATAAAGCAAATGAATTCGATCTGGATGTGCTTTATTTCGCTGACAGTATGGGCAGCATGAATCCTGATCAGGTGAGTGAAATTGTTCAAGTTCTGAGGTCAGAATGGGAAGGAGAAATCGGCATTCATACCCATGACAACCTGGGGCTAGGCGTTTCAAACACACTGCGTGCCCTGGATGATGGGGTGACGTGGGTAGATTCTACAGTAACGGGAATGGGGCGAGGCCCAGGTAATAGCAGAACGGAAGAGCTGGTTGTAGAGATTGCTGAAAGACGAAAAATACAACTCAACATGGTGCCTCTTCTGAAGCTGGTAAATCAGTACTTCAAGCCGATGCAGAACCATTATGGCTGGGGTACTAACCCGTACTATTACCTTGCTGGAAAGCACGGGATTCATCCTTCTTATGTTCAGGAAATGTTGTCTGACTCTCGCTATGGAGAAGAGGACATCCTTTCTGTTATCAACCATTTGTCAATGGAAGGCGGCAAAAAATTCAGTGTGAGTACGCTAGATTACGCTAGAAGTTTTTATACCGGAGATCCTAGAGGATCTTGGGATCCAAGCGATGACCTCGAGGGTAGAGAGGTCTTGCTCCTTGGTACCGGCCCTGGTGTTTTACAGCATCATAATGCCATTGAAGCATTCATCAAAAAAAATAGCCCTGTTGTCATTGCTTTGAATACACAGCAATCGATCCCCGCTGAGTTGATTGATTTCAGAATAGCTTGTCACCCCGTCAGGCTATTGGCTGATTGTGAAGAGCACACCAAACTTCCTCAGCCGCTAATTACTCCTTTTTCGATGCTGCCCGAGGACGTTGCAAAATCATTGGGTGAAAAAACAATACTAGATTATGGAATGCAGGTTGAGAATGGAAAGTTTGAGTTTGGTAAAGAGCATTCTATCGTTCCTGCGTCACTTGTGATGGCTTATGCATTTGCAGTGGTTGCAAGCGGAAATTGCAAGAAAGCCTACCTTGCCGGATTCGATGGATATGCAGGTGAAGACCCGCGTAATGCGGAAATGAATGACATTGTTAAGGTCTTTCAGGGCGCAGAAAAGTCAATTGATCTTGTTGCTATTACTCCGAGTCGGTATGACCTTGAGCAGATCAGCGTTTACGGTATTGTACAATGAATAAAGAAGTATCATGTTTTCTTCCGTGTAGAAAGGGTAGCGAGCGTGTGCCTAGAAAAAATGTAAAGCCTTTTTCCGGATTTAAGAATGGTTTGATTGAGATAAAGCTCTCGCAATTGATTTCTGCAAAGAAAATTGATCGGATTGTTTTAAGTACAAATGATGATGAAATTCTGGAATATGCACATTCCTTGAGGTCAGAAAAAATTCAGCTTCATAAGCGTTGTGATGAGCTTTCATCGAGTGAAACCAGCACGGATCAGCTTGTCGGCCATGCATTAGACCTCATTTCGCATGGCCATATCCTGTGGACGCATGTAACTTCTCCATTTATAACCGCAGCATGCTACGACTCTATCGTAGAACGGTACGAAGAGACTCTTGAGAAAGGCTTCGATTCGTTGATGACAACAACCCTCCTTCATGGTTTCTTGTGGCAGGACGGGAAGCCGATGAACTATGACCGGACGATCGAGAAATGGCCTAGAACACAGGCCTTGCAACCTGTTCATGAGGTGAATAGCGGTGCGTTTCTTGCTCCAGCCTCGGTATATTACGAGCTTAATGATCGGATTGGCGCCTCGCCTTATCTATATGCACTCGATAAACTGATTAGCCATGATATCGATTGGCCAGAGGACTTTGCAGTTGCTGAAAGTCTTTATGATAAGGGATTGGTCACTGTATGAATCTGTCGAAATATAAAACCATTATCTTTGATTGCGATGGGGTGATTCTCAATTCGAACAAGATTAAAACCAATGCCTTTTACTTGGCGGCCCTTCCATATGGCGAAGGTGCTGCGAAAGAGTTGGTTGAATACCATGTCTTGAATGGAGGGGTTTCCAGATACAAGAAGTTTGATCATTTTCTCAGTGTGATTGTTCCCAGGCATTGTACTGCTGCAGATCAAAGTCCTTCTCGGTATGGTTTTAGTACTATGCTGGAGAAATTATTAGATGAATATGCTGGAATTGTTACTAAAGAGCTCTTGGCTTGTGACATTGCTGAAGGGTTGGTAGAGCTGCGCGAAGAAAGTGTGACCTCTAAGTGGTTGGTGGCATCAGGAGGGGATCAAGCCGAGTTGCGGACCCTCTTTAGGGCTAGGGGGATCGCGGATTATTTTGACTCAGGTATTTTTGGTAGCCCGGATACCAAAGAGGAGATCATTAAACGGGAAACGCGAAAAGGTAACATAGATTACCCAGCAGTTTTTCTGGGTGATAGCAGGTACGACTATGAGGCTGCCAGTTCTGCGGAAATGGATTTTGTTTATATCCGTGGCTGGTCTGAATGGAGGCCTGAAAAGAGCTGGTTAGATTCAAGTGGGGTATCGTCATTTCAAAGCCTCAAAGGGTTGCTCAATGAAAAATAATATGAGCACCATTATCTATGCTCGAATTAAAGGCTATATACCCAGTTTGATCAAAAAGCCAATTTTAAAAATTCTGCAGTTATACCGGAAGATCCGCTTGGCTAAAAGAAAGAAATACGTTGCGAATCATATTGACGTAATGCATTCAGAGCTGCGTTCTCTCTATTCTGCTCAATCGCCTGTTTCAGTAGTATTTATTGCTTCTAGCATTGCGTCATGGAAGGTTGATTCTGTGGTGTCTGCAATGATGGATTCTCCCTATTTCGAGGTGTCATGTGTTGTTGCTCGTTTGGTGAATGGTTCAGGAGCCAATGTTGCTTCTCATGAAAGAGAGAAGCTGCTAAATCATTTTTGTTTAAAAGGATATCGGTATATCGATACTTACGGGATGAACGAAGATGAGATCCGTAAGTTGCTAGGGGACCTGAGTCCCCATGTGGTTTTCCTTACGAACCCTCATGCGCTTGTAAAACCAGTACTTCATGAAGAGATATACATGAATTATCTGACGTGTTACGTGCCATACCATCATGAGGTCGTGTCGTATGGAGATAACAAAGAGCAGTATGACCAACTGTCACACAATGCTTTTTGGAAGATTTATTCCCCCCATCAGACTTCGAAAGACATTTACAGAGCCACAAGAAGGAGGGGGGATAATGGAGTTGAGGTGACGGGGCTTCCAGCTTGTGAATCGCTGTATAATCAGTCTTCAAAAGCGAAGTGGCACTGGAAAGCCCCAAGCGGTAAAAAGCTTAGGGTCATTTGGGCGCCGCATTGGCTGATTCGCCCGGACCTGAAACTGGCCACAATTTATGAACTGGGCAACGTAATTCGCGAAATAGCAGAGAAATACAGGGACAGGGTTGAATGGGTTATGAGACCCCATCCATTTTTACGACCTACATTAGAGCAACACCCTGAATGGGGAAAAGAAAAGACGGATGCTTTCTTCCAGTTTTGGTCTGATTCCCCATTCACCCAGATAGAAGAGGGTGACTATGTTGATCTGTTTCGCACATCAGATGCCATGATACATGATTCAGGGTCATTCCTTGCGGAGTATCTCTGTGTTGATAAGCCTGTGATGTATCTAAAAACAGAAAATACATCTGACAATTATCTGAACTTTTTTGGCCAAAAGGCCTTGGCTGCATGTGAAATTGGTCGTAACAAAGATGAAATCGAAAATTTTATTCTGTCTCTACTAGATGATCCAAAGCCTGATGATCACAAAAGAAAAGCGTTTATTCGAGATTTTCTTGACCCTTTGTACGGTAATGCACCATCCACCAAAATATGTTCGGATCTTCTGCGCGAACTTAATGTCGTTACACCTCCAGGTGACTAATTCGGTATGTCGCTAAAAAAGCAAGCAATCCATGCTATGTCCTGGAGTCTGGCTGACAAACTGGTCAATCAGGTGGCCGGTTTTTTTGTAATGGCTTATCTGGCCAAGCTGTTAGGCCCTCAAAGCTTTGGCTTGATAGGGATGTTGGCTGTTTTCATCGCCATTTCAGACAGTTTGGTCAATAGTGGTTTTTCCCAGGCTCTAGTCCAGAAGAGTAATGGAGCAACTGATCGAGACTTCTCGACGGTGTTTATTATTAATCTTGCTATCAGTATTGTCTTGTATTTGCTGCTTTTTGGGGTCGCTCCAGCTATCGCTACATTCTATAGCGAGCCATTACTCCTTGATGCAGCCAGAGCCCTATTTCTCGTCATTATCATTAATGCATTTGGCGTCGTAGTTAAAGCAAAACTGGCAATCAGTATAGACTTCAAGAGTGTCGCTGTTGCTAATACCGTATCTACCTTGGTAGGCGCAGCAGTTGGGCTTTATCTTGCAAGCGAAGAATATCGGCATTGGTCTCTTGTTGGAATGACACTGTCAAAGTCATTACTGAATGTGCTTGTTCTATGGTGCTTCTGCCGCTGGACACCGCAGTTAACGTTTTCCTGGGAGTCATTCAAGGTATTATTTGGCTTTGGCTCCAGGCTACTGGTGGCGGGCATTATTGCGCAGCTAGTTAATAATTTATATGTGTTGCTGATCGGCCGTTATTTTTCTGCCACTCAGGTCGGTTTTTTGACACAGTCAAAAACGCTAACAGACCGTGCTTCAGGCTTGATTAACTCTGTCCTACAGGGGGTAACATATCCTGTGATGACATCGGTAAATAATGATCAAGAAAGAATGGTATCAATTTACAAGAGATTGATTGAGGCCTCTATGTTGGTTTCCTTTCCTGCAATGGTAGGGTTTGCGGCTATAGCCGATCCCTTTGTCAGGTGGTTCCTGGGGGACGAGTGGCTGCCAGTCATACCCGTGATCGTTATTTTGTCACTAGCCAGATCAATTACCCCTATCAGCAGTGTGAATTTGAATGTTCTCAATGCTATTGGAAGGTCTGACCTTTTTCTAAGGGTAGACTTAGTCAAGCTACCGATGACACTGGTAGGCGTGGTCGTGTCGGCACCGTTTGGAGTCATGGCCGTTGCATTTTCAATGCTTATTACAACAGCCATTAGTTTTTTCATCAATGCTTACTATCCGGGTAAGCTTTTTGGCTTTGGTGCATTAAGTCAGCTGAAAGTCGCATCAAGATTGATAGTGGCGACGCTTGTTATGTTGGCATCTGTTTTGTTTGTCGAGCACAACAACCTCCTTGTTGAGATTTCAATGAAATCGATCACCGGCGCAGTGGTTTATTGTTTGATGCTTTTTCTTCTAAGGGTTGAGGTTTTTACTGACAACGTCAAGACTCTTTTATCCCGGCTGAGTGGTTTTATTTAATACCGTGCTTTGCCAATGTTATTAATGTCGTCAGCTCGTAGAGAGCGGGATGCTGCTGAAAAGTACTGCTAAATACATAAACATTGAGAATGTTAGCGTATCAAATGGTGCGAATAATAAAATTCCCAATTTTTAACAGGTTGGTGCGTCGTACGGGAAAATTTCTTTGGGTATGGTTTCCGGTGAAATATAAAACTCGGATTTTGGAAAATTTAAATCACAAGTTTTTGAGCCGATGGCTATACCGGAAAAAGAATTGAAAGCGTTTTACGAAAAGTTATTAAATGAGATTGAAGAACTTGATGTTGTCTTGCAGAGAGACTTGTCTTTATTGAAAAGTAAATTTATGAAAGAGTTTCGCTGTGAAGCTGCATGCTCGTCCATTAGAGTGTCTATATGAGCAAACCTAGGCAAACCCCGAATGTTACATTTGTAATGCTATGCTATAAGCAGGAGCAATATGTAGAGGCGGCAATCCGTGGTGCATTAGCTCAAGATTACTTGAATCTAGATATTGTTATTTCAGATGATAACTCATCCGATCGGACGTTTGAAGTTGCTGAACAAATTGCCAGTAATTACGAAGGGCCGCATTCCATTAGGTGTCAAAAGAATAAAAAAAATATGGGGCTGACGGAGCACCTGAATTTTCTTATGTCAGGAATAACCACGGAGTTAGTGGTGGTCGCTGCAGGGGATGACGTTTCACTACCGAACCGAGTCAGCAAAATCGTTGAGGCTTACCTGCGTGAGGGGAGACCAATGCTCCTTTCATCAAAGGCGTATCGAATAGCTGCTGATGGGAAAAAACTGGACGGCTTTGCTCCAGCAACGGTCATCCCTATCGAGAACTTATACGCGGTCGTCTCTTCATTAGATACCCTTGATAGTCGAGTTGGTCTGTACCTTGGTGCAAGCGGCGCCTGGAGAATGGACCTTTGGAATAAGTATGGACCTATTCTGTACGAGCATTGTTGGGAAGATGTGGTGATGGGGTTCCGCTCGGCACTTGAGGGGAGCTACTATCATATAGATGAGCCATTACTCGAATACCGGGTTGGTATCGGTTTGTCTACAGCAAAAGCCACTTCGTTAAAAGACAAAGTTATTTCCAGAAAGGCCAAAGCCCTCCTAAAAAGAGATTTGGCCAAGCAGCGTTACCAAGATATTCAGTTGAGTGTGCTTTCACCTAGTCTTATGGAGGCCGTAAATGAGCAGGTGAGGCGGTATACCATCATGGCGTCAATTTATACTTCACCCGGTGATTTTCTTTCTGCCTTTAAATTAGATCCACTTGAAAGTGTGGCGGGGGTCGGAAGAGAGGTTTATTTTTACATGCGCGCTTTCTTTTCAGTTTTTCTGCGCCGAAAGTGATACTGGGTTCAATCTTTATGCTGCATATAATGTGCTAAGCAAAGCAGGGTGAAAGTGAATAATGAAAGTCTCTATTGCAATGGCAACATACAATGGCGAAAAATACATCAAAGAGCAACTTGACAGTTTTTCGGCTCAAACTCGCCTGCCTGATGAATTGATTATTACGGATGACTGTTCAACAGATAGCACTGAAGAAATCGTTAAAGAATTCGCTGAAACTGCACCATTTACTGTGGTTTTTCATCGCAATGAAAAGAACCTGGGTTACTGTGGCAATTTCAATGCGGCATTGATGAAAACCACCGGTGATCTGGTGTTTCTCAGTGATCAGGATGACGTCTGGTTTCCGGAAAAAATTGAATTCATGGTAAGGTTGGCGGATGAAAACCCGGATATGCTGGCACTGATGAATGATACAGTGCTAACAGATAGTGATCTTAATTCAGTCGGGTTGACCAAGCTTGGTCAGTTTAAGACTGCAGGAATAAGCTTGGAATCTTATGTGATGGGCTGTTGTTGTGCTATTCGCCGCGAGCTTCTTTATATTTGCATGCCAATCCCAGAAGGTTTTAAGGCGCATGATAACTGGATTGTTAATTTTGCAGATGGGTTGAATGCAAAATTAGTTACTTATAAAAGCCTACAATACTATCGGCGGCACGATTCGAACGAGTCACAATTTATCGCCAATAGAACGGTAAAAGTTGGTAAGCTGGATGTTTTTATTTCTCGATTTCAATACCTTTTTTCTGATGATAGAGAGCGGATTGAAATTAATAAGTTAGCTCAAATGATGATTTTTTCTGAGGGCTTGAGACGAGCTGCTTATAGAGCCTCAAGATTTAAGGCTCGGATTGAATTGTTACTACAAAGCAGTGAGTTGAAGGTTGAGCTATATCGCGAAAGATCCCAAATAAGGGCTCAGTCACTTTTTGCAAGGCTCCTCTCTTCTGTTAAATTTTTTGCCCGTGGTGGGTATAAGGTTGCTGGTGGTTTTAAGGGTTTCGTCAAAGATGTGGTTGGATGATTTGTATGTGTTGATTTTTCCTGCGTCTATTTTATTTTGGTTGAGAATTTGTCGTGAAAAAAATATCTATACACATCGGTCTCCCTAAGACCGCAACTACATATATTCAAAAGACCCTATCCTCACAGAATAGTTATTTGGGTTTGGAAAGCAAAGGGGGGGGGGTACTGAACATCTTTTTTCTATTTTTGTGAAATACTCTAAGGGTGAATCTGTAGAAAAAGATTTGGTTGAATGGTGGGGACAGGTTAATGACTATGTCGATAGCTATGGTGCAAGTTTTCCCGTCGTATTTAGTTCTGAGTATTTTTTTTCAGGCGACATCAATGGTTTTCCAGAGTTTCCTTTTGTGTCGCCGCCGTCGTCCCAAGATCGGCTTGTTATCGCTGAATTTCTCAAGTTTATGTCTGAAGTTTTGTCGAAAGAGGTCATGATTGGTGCGGTGCTGACTATACGGAATCAACCGGAGTGGCTTGCCTCTAAATATGCTCAGGCGTCTCCTTGCCTTTTTAATGCTGGACAATCCGATTTCGAAAAAAGGATCAAATATTTTGCATCATCAGGTAATGATCTTTGGTGTAACTGGGGAAGGATAGTGAGCGAGATTGATGCTGCTATCGGGAAAAATAATGTTTTGGTTGTCTGCATGGAAGATATAGATAAAGACTTTTTCTGGAATGATATTTCTGATTTTTGTTTCGGGTCAAGCGCTTCTCTGAAGCTTGATACTATGCCTGCATCGGTGAATGCCAAGAAAGTTAGTAATACCGAGTGGGGGTTGAGAAGGTTTCGACCTGGATCTTATCTTGCCAGTCGAATGTGTCTTATCCCTGGCTCTTTTTTATATGGATTGTCACGGCGTTTTGATAATTTTTTGGTTAAGGGTGGTTTTATTAAAAAGTCCAAAAGACAGCATGTGATTTCGCTTTCGAAATCGGTTATTGATAACTGCGCTTCGTCATGTGGAGAGGGTAATTCTTGGTTGGCATGTAGGCTCGAAAAAAAGCTCGAGGATCTTGGTTATCCAATGAAAGTGGGTTGATTCAACAGCAATTCCTTGCAATTTTACGTGCTGAATCATGGTAATGGTCTGAAGAATGAGAATTAGCTGTATTATTCCAACGTTTAATAATTCAGAGGGCCAAATTAGATCGGCTCTAGAATCTGTGATTAATTCGAGTTTCCCTGTCTGGGAGATTGTTGTTATTGATGATGGTTCTGACTCAAATTTCGCAGAAATGGTAACTGTTCAGATGTCTCAATTGTATCCTTCCACAAAATTTGTTTTTGCCAAACAGGCTAACAAAGGGCCGTCTGCTGCAAGAAATTTTGGTGTTGATCTTGCAGAAGGGAATTGGCTTGCTTTTTTGGATGCCGACGATGCTATGTTACCCAGTGGTGTTCTTTCGAGGGTCGATGTTATTAGTAATTCCGAGTCTGCAGCCCTGGCTTGTGTTTTTTCCTCTTTTGTTTGGTCTGATTCGGGTAAATGTCAAATCTTTGAGTCTGTGCATTTGCCCATTAAACCTGATGAAGTTGGTGTGTTGGGTAAGGCGCCTGGTGGTTTGCCCTCATATTTGATTCGTAGAGATGTTTACTTGAGTGTGGGAGGTTTGGACGAGTCTTTAGTCTTCAATGAAGACTTTGACTTAATATTGAGGATTATTTCTCGTGGCTACGAGGTAAGAGGAGTGAGTGCCCCAGGTTTTGTAAGGTCTGTCAATCCTTGTTCTCTTACCCGGTCTAATATGAGGCGGTCTCTTTCTGGCGGGCGAGCTTTCCTGAGAAAGGCTTGGCATCATGGGCTTTTAAGTAAAAAGGAAGTGTTTAGGCGCTATATTCTTAACGTTTTACTTAATATCAAATATTCAGCTGTTTCTTTTTGCGAAAATATAGTTAAATGAACGATTTTGTGTATGGTGTGAAGTATAAAATTAACATTTTTCGCCGTTATTTTTATTGGAATAAAGCTGGTGTTGTTTTTCTTCACGTTCCCAAAGCGGCTGGCACAAGTGTTAATTATTCTATATACGGAAAAACTTTGGGTCATTATTCCGCTCTTGAAGTGAGAAGGGTTTTTCCTGGGCTTTATTCTCGATGTTTCTCTTTTTCATTGGTAAGGAACCCATGGGATCGGGCTCTATCCGCATATCGCTTCGCGCGTATAGGCAAGACTGAATCAATGGGTGTTTACAAACCTGAGCAGTATAAAGTGCCTGAGTTTGATTCGTTTGAAAGGTTTGTGTGCGATTGGCTTCCCCAGCAAGACTTGCTGAAATGCGATTTTATCTTCAGGCCGCAGAATTATTTTGTTTGTGATACTGAAAAAAGGCTGATAGTTGATCATCTAGGTTGTGTCGAAAGACTTGATGAAACACTGGCTTACCTAGAGCATCATATTGGTTATGCGTTAGATGTAAAGGTGGTGAATGCCAGTGGTCAAAAAGGTAACAGTTACCGTGATGCTTATGTCAGTAATGAAATGGTTGATGTCATCAGTAATATTTATAAGGACGATGTTAGTATTTTTGGCTATGAGTTTTGATTGTTCGGGCTTTTTGACATGAAATTAATGCATTTTGTTGCTGCGCCTGCAGCCGGTGGTGCGGAAGTTTATGCTAAGGATCTTTGTCGGGCGATGGTTCAGAAAGGACATGAGGTTCACTTGGTTTTTCTGAGCCGGGCTGAAGAAATTGGTCGTGATCCTGATTATGAGGAGCGCTATCTCAACGAAATTGACACCGCGGGAGTTACCTATTCGTTTATGCCTCCGGGATCAAGACGGAGACCTTTTAAGGCTGGTCTGTTTCTGAGGAATATCGTAAGCGATTTCTCACCGGATTTGCTGCATTGCCATCTCTATTACGCGGTATTTTTTTCCTTTTTTGTTTCTTCTGTTCCTGTTGTCTACACACACCATAATATCTTTCTGAAAGTACCTGCCTTGTTGTATCGAGTTTTCGACTTTAGGGTCTCGGCCTATATCGGCATTTCACAAGCTTGCGCTAAGCTTTTGCGTTCAGTTTCAGGAAAAGCGGTTCATCGTATCGATAATGGCGTCGATTTTGAACGGGTGCTGCCGGTGGCGGCCAGGCGTGAGGTGGCCCCTCATATCGCAATGGTCGGTACGTTGTGTGAGCAGAAGAATTATGATCTCTTCCTAGAAGCCGCTGCGTTACTACTGGATCTTGATTTCTCAGTTTCCATCGCAGGAGAAGGTGAAAGTAAGGCCCGTTTGCTGAGAAAGGTTGATGATCTTGGACTGGCTCGTAAAGTTACCTTTCTGGGTAATATCTCCAGTGTAAAAGAACTGTTGGCTGGGGTAGATATTTTTGCCATGTCTTCCTCGTGGGAAGGATTGCCGATCTCCCTTCTGGAGGCAACAGCGGCTGGCCTGCCTTCCATTGTGACAAATGTCGGCGGGTGCTCAGAAGTCATTCACTCCTGTCAAAGTGGCGTGGTTGTCGATGAGCAGACGCCCCAGGAGTACGCGCAGGCCTTGCGCTCTTTGATTGAATCTCATGAGTCTCGTTGTTTTTATGGATGTAATGCTTCTCGTTACTCCAGTAAATATAGTATTCGGTATTCTGCTGAAAGACATTTAGCCCTTTACGATCAATTGGTTCGATCATGAGGTTGTTTTGTGGGTGATCTCGGTTCTTCTGCTATTCAGCTTGTTTCATCCCTATTGGTCTTCATTTTAGGGGCTATTATTAGTCTCTCCCTGAGGCGTGCTTTTAGCAGTTCCTCTTCTCGGGTTTTGCTCATCTATTTTTGGCACTCCTTGTTCTCGGTGGTCTCTTTTCTTTACATCATCAATTTCGGTGGCGATGCGATTGCTTATTTCCGTTATAGTTTTTCTCCTGATCTGGATTTTTCCTTTGGTACAGCGGCAATACGGTTTCTAACGTCATTTTTGACCCAGGGCTTTAATCTCTCATTGCTAGGTTGTTTTCTGGTTTTCCAGATATTTGGGGCGATTGGTTTAATTGCCTTTGATGCGGCTTTGCGAGAAGTTACGTGGCATAAGTCACGTAACCTGCGGCTATTAGCTACAGGTATTGTGTTTTTGCCTTCAGTGAGTTTCTGGTCTTCTGCCTTGGGTAAAGATGCCTTGTCGTTTTTCGCTATGGGATTGGCTCTTTGGGCCGCATTGAGCTTGAGACGTCGGTGGTTTTTACTGGCCGTTGCTATGTTTGTGATGTTCATTGTAAGGCCACATATGGCTGGAATGCTGGGGCTTGGCCTCGCCGGTTCTTTCGTATTTCAAAAAGGCATTCCTCTGCCGCAGAGGGTTGTTCTGGGCGCATTTGCTTTGGTTTTGGCGGTTGCTCTTGTTCCCATTGGTCTGAGTTACGCTGGAGTTAGCGCCGACGCTGATGCCGGTGATGTGATGGAGTACATTGAAGAGCGGCAGGGCCATAACCTGAAAGGTGGCGGTGCGGTTGATATTTCGGGCATGAGTCCCCCTGTTCAGATGTTCACATATCTGTTCAGACCTACGCTGATCGAAGTGCGAAATCTGTTCTCTCTTGCTGCTGCGCTGGATAATACCATTCTGCTTTTCTTGTTTATTGCTGGTGGCTGGGCGTTGATCAGGAAGCCCTTGCCCTCGCATTTGCTGGCCCACAACCGGATGTTTTTGTGGATTTATTCGCTGGGGGCTTGGCTGATTCTGGCGATGACCACCGCCAATCTTGGCATCGCGCTGCGTCAGAAATGGATGTTCGCTCCAATGTTGATTTTTTTGCTGATCTCGGTGATCGGCCGGCCTCGGTTGCCGGTTGAACCCGAGCCAGCCGCTCCCGAGGCCAGTAAACGATGAAAAAAAAGGTTTTCTTGCTGGTCGCGAGTTTTCCGGATTCGTTGATCAAGTTTCGTGGCCCTTTGATTGAGGCCCTTCTTGCTGCGGGTTGCGAAGTTCATGTGGCCGTTCCTGGTCTTGATCCTCATTCCGATATTGCTACACAGCTGAACGCACGGGGTATTCAGGTTCACGATATTCCTCTCCAGCGGACGGGTATGAACCCGGTCAAGGACCTGTCTGCCTTGTTCGCTTTGCGCAAGCTGATGCGGCAGATCCGCGCGGACTATGTGCTGGGCTATACCATCAAGCCGGTGATATATGGTTCCCCGGCTGCCTGGATGGCGGGGATAGCGAACCGTTTCGCCCTGATTACCGGTCTAGGCTATGCCTTTACCGGTGAGGCGACGGGCTTACGCAAGGTACTGCGGACGTTGATTCAGCAGCTGTACCGGTTTTCGCTTTCCCGCAATCGGCTTGTGTTCTTCCAAAACCCTGATGATGAGGCGCTATTTCGGCAACTCTCCTTGCTGAAGCCTGCCATTCCCTCCTGTGTAGTGAATGGCTCCGGGGTAGATGTGGCGGAATATACGGTGGCCGCGCTGCCTGAAATGCATTCTTTCTTGCTGATTGCGCGTTTGCTTGGGGATAAGGGTGTGCGTGAATACGCTCAAGCGGCTGCGCTTGTGAAGCAGCGTTTTCCGGATGTCTCGTTTCGGCTGGTGGGCTGGATTGATGACAACCCGGATGCCATTAGCCAGGCGGAGCTGGATGCCTGGATTGCGGCCGGTACGATTGAGTTCCTTGGCAAGCTTTCTGATGTTCGCCCCGCGATCCGTGATAGCTGTGTGTATGTGTTGCCCTCCTACCGTGAGGGCACCCCTCGTACCGTGCTGGAAGCCATGGCCATGGGGCGGGCGGTGATTACGACGGATGCCCCTGGCTGCCGTGAGACGGTGGTGGACGGCGACAACGGTTATCTTGTTCCGGTTCAGGATGTGTCCGCGCTGGCTGCGGCCATGATCAAGCTTGTCGAGAACCCGGCGCAGGTGGCGGCCATGGGCACTCGCTCGCGGCAGATGGCGGAAGACAAGTACGATGTGCACAAGGTGAATGCGGTGATGCTCAGGGAAATGGGGCTGGCATGAAGCGATTGATGGATATTTTAGGGGCCATGGGCGGTTTGCTGCTGCTTGCGCCAGTCATTGTTTTGTTGTCTTTGTTTGTTCGGATCAAGCTGGGCAGCCCGGTGTTGTTCCGACAGACCCGCCCGGGCAGGGCCGGGCAGGCGTTTGAGATGGTCAAGTTCCGCACCATGACTGATGCGCGCGATGCTCATGGCGGGCTGCTGCCGGATGCGGATCGGTTGACCGGCTTTGGGCAGTTTCTTCGCGCCAGCAGTCTGGATGAGTTGCCGGAACTGTGGAATGTTCTCAAGGGGGATATGAGTCTGGTAGGGCCGCGCCCCTTGTTAATGGAATATCTGCCACTGTACTCCGAGCGCCAGGCTCGCCGCCATGAAGTCCGCCCAGGCGTTACCGGCTGGGCGCAGGTGAATGGGCGTAATGCACTCGGCTGGGAAGAAAAATTCGAGCTGGATGTTTGGTATGTTGAAAACCGGACTCTGTGGCTGGATATCAAGATCCTCTTTCTGACGGTTTGGAAGGTGATCAAGAGGAATGACATTAATCAGGATGGTGAGGCAACTATGACCCGTTTTACCGGGAGCCAGAAATGAGCCGTCGTCTTGGGATTATCGGTGCCGGTGGACACGGCAAGGTTGCTGCAGATACGGCTTTGCGTTGTGGTTGGTTCGAGGTGGTGTTCTTTGATGGTCTCGCGGCTGAGGGGCCGTACTCGATTGGCCATTGGGATGTACTGGATGTCCCTGAGAATGCCGATAATCATGATTGTGATGCATTTTTTGTTGCCATAGGCAATGCACAGCATCGCAGAACCTGGTGCGAATGGGTGCTTTCGAAATCCCTCCCGCTGATATCACTGGTTGACCCTTCCGCGATGATTAGCTCGTTTGCGGAGATTGGTGAGGGTGTGTTGGTGGTGGCAGGTTCGGTCATCAATGTGGATGCGAGGGTTGGGCGCGGTGCCATTATCAATACCCGTGCCAGTCTCGACCATGATTGTGCGCTTGGCGATTACAGCCATGTCTGTCCGGCCGCTGCCTTAGGCGGTGAGGTCACGGTAGGTGAAGGCTCATGGCTGGGCATCGGCTGCCAGGTTAAGCAATGCATTGCTATTGGTAGTGCTGTGACAGTTGGCGCCGGTGCCACGGTGGTTTCTGATATTCAAGATGGTTTGACGGTGGTGGGTACCCCTGCTCGCCCGCAATAATTTCTCTGAGGTTTTCCATGCTTAACGGCCCTTTCTCCCCCTGGCCTTCCTTTACTCAGGAAGAAGCCGATGCAGTGTCTCGCGTATTGCTTTCCAACAAGGTGAATTACTGGACGGGTCAAGAAGGGCGAGAATTTGAGCGCGAGTTTGCGGCGTTTGCCGGCACCGAGTATGCCATTGCGGTGGCCAATGGCACCTTGGCGCTGGATCTGGCCCTACAGGGGCTGGGTATTGGGCCGGGGGATGAAGTGGTGGTGACACCGCGCACCTTTCTGGCGTCGGCAACGTCCGTGATCAATGCCGGTGCGACGCCGGTGTTTGCGGATGTGGATCCGGATAGCCAGAACATTACTCCTGAAACTGTAGCTGCCGTTATTACCCCAAACACCAAAGCGGTTGTCTGTGTGCACCTGGCGGGCTGGCCTTGCGAAATGGATGGTTTTATGGCGCTGGCCAAGCAGCATGATTTGTTCGTGATCGAAGACTGCGCCCAGGCCCATGGGGCCACCTACAAGGGCAAGCCGGTGGGTGGCTTGGGGCATATGGGGTGCTGGTCGTTCTGTCAGGACAAGATCATGTCCACCGGCGGGGAAGGGGGCATGGTGACTTGTAACGACCTGGCGCTGTGGTCGCGGATGTGGAGTTTCAAGGACCACGGTAAAAGCTGGGAAGCCGTGTATGAGCGCGAGCATCCGCCGGGGTTTCGCTGGTTGCATGAGTCAGTAGGCACTAACTGGCGGCTGACGGAGATGCAGTCGGGCATGGGACGGATTCAGTTGCAGCGTATGGCAGCCTGGACGGCGGCGCGGCAGGCGAATTGTCAGGCGATTTGGGAGACGGCGGCGTCGTTGCCTGGGTTGCGTGTGCCGGTTTTGCCGGCCGAGATCGGCCATGCCGGCTACAAGTGTTATGTGTTTGTGGATGAGCAGGCTGTTGAGGATGTGGCTGCCGTGAGAGACCGCATCATGAATGCCATGGTGGCGGAAGGCGTTCCGTGTTTTTCCGGGTCCTGTTCTGAGGTGTATCTGGAGAAGGCGTTTACGGATCTTGGGCTTGGGCCTAAAGAGCGGTTGCCTGTGGCGAAAGCGTTAGCTGAGTCTTCGTTGATGTTCCTGGTGCATCCTACATTGGCCGAAGCTGAAATTGAGAAGACATGTTCTGTGCTTCGAGACGTTATGGCCCAGGCGGTTTGATTTTTGTGGATCGTGGCAGAGTAACGTACGCAGTTCACGCTAGACGGAAGGGGGAGCGTCGCGAATAGGCAGTACTTGCATGGTGAGTGACGCGTTGTTCGCCATGCAAGCATAGCTCCTACGGGAGCTTAGCCCTGTATGTTGGTTTTGCTGATCTGATGCGTTGATGCCTCCGGGCTAGGTGATGGTGTGATTCGGTGGTGCCGGTTCTCGGCGAGTATTCTGCTTTTTTCCTTTCTTTCCCTATCGCTGGTGTTTCGTTATGCCTATGTGGTGTTGCCATTGGTGGCTGCGGGGCTGACGTTGTTGTGTGTGCTTTTATGGGCCGTTAGTCGCTATGGCCGGCTGCAGCTGGATCAGGAGGGTGGCGTCTTTCTGTTGGCGTTGTTGGTCTTTGCAGCGATGTGGCTGGGGCGCCGGCGCGTAGGTAATGGGATAAACGCGATTCCATTCCGGAATCTTGCCTAGTTGCTGGCTTCGGTGCTTTCCGGTACGCGGGGTGGCTGGGTGGTTTCCCGGTGTTGGTGCTGCACGCAACCCGTCCCGGATGGGGGAGGTTTCGGGGACGCATGGTGGGGCTGGTGGTTGTTCTTGGGGCGGTACTGCTGGCAATGTCGCTGATGCCGGGCGCACCGGTAAAAGGGCGCCAGGCCGAAGGGATAACGAATTTGCAGGAGTATGCGGGGGGCGAAGCTGGCTCATCTCTGGGCGTTCGTTTGGAAATGTGGCGTGCGGTATGGCAGTTAATCCAGGCAAAGCCTGGGCTGGGTTGGGGCGAAGGGCTGTTGGAGACGCGGCGTGATCTGTGGGTAGAGGAAGGGCGTTTTCATCCAAGGATTAGTCGTTATGACCAGTTGCATAGTGATCTGGTGGATACCTTTGCCCGGCGGGGTGTGCTGGGGCTGTTGTCGCTGATGGCCTTGTATGGGGTGCCGCTGGGATTGTTTTGGCGTCATTGGCGCAGGTGTAGTGATGAGGATTCCCGAGCCCTGGCGTTGTGTGGCGTGTTGATTGTGGTGGGGTTTGTCAGCCAGTCCATGTTGCGGGATGTGCGGGGGTTGTCCGGGTATCTGGGGTTGGTCGTGGGTTGCTGGTGTCTGGTTAAGGGCGAGGCCTGTCTCTTATACACATCTGACGCTGCCGACGAAGAGGATAG
>OJCB01000197.1_pt1 | contig 25797 bp, 18 predicted proteins | sample 1591501 | NCBI WGS metagenome assembly OJCB01 (sample SAMN05416813, study PRJEB24817) | seawater metagenome | isolation source: Sea water | place: Canada:Atlantic | collected 2013-07 | reverse complement strand
CCTCGGTCTCGTGGGCTCGGAGATGTGTATAAGAGACAGCACCTAGCAGGGTTGCCTCCCGCACCCAATTGACTTTGCTTTGCGTTGGACGCTTCGCTTGCTCCTTCGGAGCACCCATCTCGCAGAGCTCGATTGTCTTTTTCCGCTTCGCTCCGAATCTGTTGCGCCATTGCCGCGTCCGATACAAAAACAACGCTGCCAAATCTCCATTCCTGCCTCAAACTACCACCCATGAAGCCCTTTCTTCTGCTCACGCTCATCATCTTCCTCTCCAGCCTCACCCACGCGCAGGACCGTCCCAACATTGTTCTCTTCCTTGTCGATGACATGGGGTGGATGGATTCGGAGCCTTACGGATCGGAATACTACGACACGCCGAACATGTCCCGACTCGCGAAGCTATCGATGCGGTTCACGGATGCTTATGCGATGCCACTCTGTTCTCCAACCCGGGCGACTTTGCTGAGCGGACAATATCCGAGTCGTCACCTCGTCACGACGGCGAGCGGGCATCAGCCGCCGCAGGAGCCGGGGGCGTCTCTTTATCCAGAAAAAGTGGCGCCGACGCAGCCCTTGATTTATGCGAAGAGCAAGAATTACCTCGACCCTGACATTGTCACGCTGGCGGAGATCCTGCGGGACGCTGGTTACCGGACGGGGCACTTCGGCAAGTGGCACCTCGGGGCGACACAACCGCACTGGCCGGATCAGAACGGCTTCGATACGACCTGGTTCTGCACGCCCGATCCGGGCCCGCCGAGTTACTTTTCTCCCTACGGCGTGGTGCCGGAGGGAGAGCCGGGCAACCGCAACAAAGTGGGCAACATCACCGATGGACCGGAGGGCGAATACATCACCGACCGGCTCACCGATGAGGCGATCGGATTCATTAAGGGCCATGCGGGAAAGTCAGGGGAGCCTTTTTTCCTGAACCTCTGGCAGTACGGTGTTCATGGTCCCTGGGGTCACAAGGAGGAATACACTCGCGAGTTTGCGAAGAAGACCGATCCGCGCGGCGAGCAGCGCAACCCGATCATGGCGTCGATGTTGAAGAGCGTCGACGACAGTCTCGGTCGCATCCTCGACACGCTCGACGAACAGCGGCTCACCGAAAACACGCTTTTCGTTTTCTTCTCCGACAACGGCGGCAATATCCACAGCAACGGCAAGGACGACCGGAAGATCGCCAATGTGGGTCCCGGTCATGCTAAATACGCAGCGATCCAGGACTGGAAAAAGTGGGCCGGGGATGAATATCCGACCAACAACGCCCCGCTGCGCGAAGGCAAGGCGAGGATCTATGAAGGCGGACAACGAGTCCCGCTGATGGTGCGTTGGCCGGGCCAGATCGAAGAGGGCAGTCTCAGCTCGGAGATCGTTCACGCGGTGGATCTCTATCCCACCATTCTTGAGGCGGCGAAGGTCGGCGCTCCCGAAGAGCAGCCGCTCGATGGTTTGTCCCTGCTCCCGGTGCTGACCGAGGGCGCGACGATCAAACGCGAAGCGATCTTCACCTGGTTTCCTTTCCCCCAGGGCGGCGCGACGGTGCGCAGCGGCAAGTTCAAACTGGTCAAGCGCTTCGAAACAACCGCAGCGCGTCCCAACCTGGTCGAGCTGTTTGACCTCGAGGCCGACATCGGTGAGACGAACAACCTCGCCGGGGAAAACCCCGAAATCGTGGCAAGGCTGACGGCCTTGCTCGAGGCGCATCTCGAGGAAACCGGAGCACTCCAGCCCAAGCCGAATCCGAACTACAACGCAGCGGCGGCGAGCGTGCAGGCGAAGGCGGCGCGCGCTCCCGATTTTGGCCTCGTGCCCAAGCAGTGCGAAACGCAGGTCGCGGAGGGGATTCTGAAAGTGACCCCGGCCGGAAAGACTCCCTTCCTCGGAACGGCCCAGGTCAAGATGCCGGGACCGATCGCCTTGCGCCTGACCGTGCGAAGTGAAGACGGCGGCACCGGACGCATCGCGTGGCGGAACGCTTCGCAGGAGACCTTTCCGGAAGAGCAAGTCGTCAATTATTTCGTTGCCAGTGGTAGCAAGTGGCAAGACGTGAGCGTGACGATTCCGGCCAAGGGCGTCACCAGCACGATTCGCATCCATCTACCCGGAGGGGCAGTAACGGAGTTTCAGGCGATCGAGTTTTCCGGGGGAAATGGGGCGAAGAAGGCCTGGGATTTTGAGAAGTGAGTTTTGGGTAAAGAGTCCCCAGCCCTCACTCCCGCTCCCACGAGAATATCCACTCAAACACGCCCGGCACTTCTTTGGAGCGCCCCGCGGCGGTGGCGTGACTGGCGCCTTCGAAGACCGAGATTTTCACCACGGTGGAGCCCAGCTCTTTGAGGGCCTTTTCCATCGCCGGGATTCCCTCAACCCGGGGCCTGGAATCTTTGTCTCCCACCATCGCCCAGATCGGCAGGTCCACCATTCCGTCAAGTTTGCTGAGGTCGGGAATGAAGCCCTTGGGAAGGATCGCGGCAAAACGATCGGGGTAGTTCATGGCCCACTCCCAGGTCCCTTTGCCGCCCATGCTGTATCCCATGCAGTAGATTCGCTTCGGATCCACGTCAGGATTCTCGCCGATCACGTAGTCCAACATTCTATTGAGAGAGTCAGGATCCCACTCGCCTTCGCTTAGCGGTTCCAGGACCAGGGCTTCATACTTCTGGTTCTCCGGCGTGAGCAATTGCCGGATCGCTCCCTGCCACTTCTTCTGTTCAATGTCCCGCCGACCTCCGCCCGAGCCGTGCAGGGTCACGACAAGAGGGAGCTTTTCCTGGGAGGTTTCGATCGGACGATAAAGCAGGGCTTTGGGTTTGAGCCTCGCAAATTCCGATGCCACGCCCTCGGGGATTTCCACGACTGCGACGCGATAGTTGCCCTGAGTCTCTGACTGTTTGCGAAGACCTCCTTTGCCTTTTTCTTTTCCTTTGCCTTTTCCGTTTTGGGCTTCGGCAGGGAGGCCGAGAACAACAAGCGCGGCGATGATGAGGAGATGGGCAATCTTCATGGAAACTTTCGGGGTGGGGGAGGGAACGAATCTGCGGGCAAGCATAGTTATCCCATAGCGATCGGAAGGGCAAGAAACGGCGGCCCGGGGGAGAGGGAGGCAAGAGAGGAATTGATGTTTAAAGATTCCTCTGCCCGGTTGGGATGTAGTTCAGTTACTTTGGTTGGTACAGTCCCAGAGCCGGACGGAATCAAACAGGATGCGGCAGCTTTCGCCGCCCTTGAAGGTGAAGCGGGGACCCAGTTTGTCCTTCTCGTTGATGATCGTGACGGCCTCGTGTTCGTAGGTCTTGGAGTCACCGTTGACGTCGATGACGAGGGTTCCCTTCTTGTATTCAATGATGAGGTCGATCCATTCATTGAGCGCCATTTCGGACTTTGGTTCGGCAAAAACGGTGCCGTCCGGTAGCCTGACCCGGTGTCCGCCGCCCTCGGTGATCCCCAAAGAGATCATGTGGTGACCAATCTGAAAACTGGGGCGGCCGGGGGTGAGCCCCGGCTTCTCGAACTGGTAGCGGAGGTGGCAGACGAACTGCTCCGGGATCTTGTTGAGATGCGCCACGGGTTCGAGTCCAAGGTGATGATCTCGATTGAGTTTCGCCATGGCTTCCTCGGCATTTTTGAATTGAGGATTCACGATGAGGTGGCCGCCTTCGATGGTTTTGCCTTTCGGGGCGCCCCAGAAATCGGGATTGAGTTCGCCGTTGAAATCGTCAGTGTAGACCAAGGTCCCGGTTTCGAAGAGTTCGGATTCGAAGGCGGGTTCCTCGGCAGAAAGATATGAGCTGAATGCCAGGGCAAGGGCGAAGAGGGGTAGGGCGCGTTTAGTTAGCATTTTTGAAAGGGTTGTTTGATGCGGGGGAGTGCCCGATGGTCATTCTTCCAGGATGGTTTTGATGAAGCCGGCCAACTCCTCGACTGAAATGCCGCCGGATTTGTCCTTGTCTGCTTGTTTTACACGGGTATCCAAGTGAGCGGTGGTGCCGAGGAAGGTCACGAATTCCTCCTTGTTGAGGACGCCGTCGGAATCGGCGTCCACTTCCGCGTGCCACTCGGCGGGAGTTTTTCGGGAGATCCGATACCACTTCATCTCCGAGATTTTGGGTTCGAATTCAGCCAGGTTCAGGGTGCCTGACTTATCTTTATCCGATTTGGAAAACCCGACTGCGCCATGCTTGGGGGAACGGTAAATAGCGGTCGCGTATTCGACATAAGAGAGCTCACCGTCGCCATTGCTGTCAGCCATCTTGTGCAACTCAGCGGGCGTCATCGTAAGCATCTCAGGGCTGGGTTTGAGCTTTTCCTTCGGGATCGGAGGGGTGACCCAGAGCGATCTGCCGATACCCTTGGAATCGACGCCTACGCGAATGACGAAACCCGGTTTGATTTCCTTTACCGCGTCCAGGAAGCCGACGTAGTGGATCCCGGTCTCCTCGTTGATCGTGAAGACCCGGCTTTGCCTGCGGTGATTGACGGTGATGTTGTTGCCATCGACGGCTTCGACAAAGCCGCTAAGAGCCTCGCCCTTTTCTTGAGCGGCGAGTTCGTTCGCAGCGAAGGTCAAGCAGATGGCAACGATAAGGAATGGGAAAATGGGTCTCATGGGGTGAAATATTGGTGATGTGATGGTTAGGACTGAAACTTACTTCCTGTGAAAGGGCTCGCTCAGCACCAGCGCTTGCACAAACTCGCTCACAGCGAAATCCCCGGTCTTCGCCGCATTCATGATCTCGTCTGCCAAATCTTCATCGGAAAAACCGAAAGGACGCCCAAGGGCATACGCGGTCAAATGCTCGGTGAATCCACGGGCGAAATCCTCCTCACGGGCAGCGATGAGGTCGCGCATCTCGTTGTAGTTGGCGAACTCAGGCCCATCGTGGAAGGAACCGGAGGTGTCGATCTCCCAGGTCTTTCCTTTTTTCCAGTTCTTTCCACTTTTGACTCGGTGTGTATTTGTCGTGCGCCACTTACCAGCAGCGTCGAAGTTTTCTAAACCGAAGCCAATGGGATCGATCTTGCGGTGGCAACTGGCGCATTGCGCTTCCTCCATGTGGGCGGCCAGTTTCTCGCGAGTCGTGAGCGGTTCGGCTGCGAGACGCGAAAGCTGGGGAACGTTCGCAGGCGCAGGTGGTGGCGGATCATTCAGTAGGTGTCGCAGGACCCAGGAGCCGCGTTCGACCGGGCTGCTTTCGATGCCGTCGCTGCCCATGGCGTGGATCGCAGCCATGCCTAACAAACCACCACGGGGTGAGTCTGTGGGCAGGGTGACTCTTTGAAATTCATCGCCGGTGACGCCGTCGATGCCGTAGTAGCTGGCGAGCAAGCCGTTGACGAAAATGGTGTCGCTCTTGAGTAGTTTGCCAATGCGGCCACCTTGGGGATCGCGGAGAAGGTGGGCGAAGGATTGATAGACTTCCTCGCGTGCTGCGGAGCGGGTGCTTTCGTCAAATTCGCGGTGCAGCGTCACGTCGAACTGGAAGAAATCGAGGCGCTCCATGTCGAGCCACTGGTGAAGGAAACCGGAGACGAATTCATCAGAGCGTGAATCGGCAACGAGACGATCAACCTGTTTTCGGAGGATGTCTGGATTGCTCAGCTCGTTTCGTTCCGCCAGCGCTAGCAGCTCCTGATCGGGCGGGGCGCTCCAAAGGAAATAAGAAAGGCGCACAGCCAGTTCGCGATCGTTGAGTTCGCGGTGTTCGCTTTCGTCGCTCGGTTCATTGAGGTAAAGAAATCCGGGTGAAGCGAGGATCACGCTGAGTGGGGTGCGGATGGCGATATCAAAGGGATCTCCTGCAGCGCGTCGGGTTTCGAAAATAGCAAGCAAGCGGTCGATGAAGTCGCTCTCGGGTCGGACTCCGCGGAGGGCCTGAAAGGCAAATTGTTCTAGCATTTTGCGCGCCCGTGAGGACTCGTCCGGATCTGCTTCGTGGCCAGTCAACCATTCCATAGTGGCTGATTGGCTATCCGATGAGTTCAGCGGTCCTTCCCACTCGACCCAATCGATCCACAGGGCAGGTTCCGGGCCGACGCCGGTTTTCGCCCGGGCGGCGCGGAACTGTTTGAGATCGCCCTTCGGGTCGCGCTTTTCGCGAAGCGCGAACTTGCGAGGGCCGTCCGCTGTCAAGGTGATGGGCACCTCGATGGTCTGAGGTTCGTCGGTGGTTCCGGTGATTTGAAAGGTGCTGAGGTGGTTGAACTGGTCCTTGTCGGGAACCGCACCCAGATCGACAAAATGCCGGTCCGTTGGCGTTCCTTCGACGGCGCCGATGCGGAAACGCAGTTGGTAATCACCGGGAGGAAGGGTCTCGACGACGTGCTTGGTTTCCTTCCAGCCCGAGGGCTGTTCCGGAGGCAGGGCGATGTATTCTTCCTTGTTCAGGTTGGAGATCGTCAGGTAGGAGCCGGTCTGAGTGAGCGAGTCTTCGAGGTAGCGGCGGTAGGTCGGACCGTTTTCTTCAAACGCACGAATGCGAAACTTAGCCTCCTGTTCATCCGCGATTCCTTTTTGAGGCTTACCTGTTTCGAGGAAGGTCTTGGCCTGTTCATGTCCGTCTTTGAAATAGCCATTGTAAGTGCCACCAACCTTGGCGTTGGCATGGTCCTCAACTTCACGTCGCTGGGTCCAGTTTGTGGGCTTGGCAGGGTGTGGGCCTTCCAGTTCCACCCAATCGACCCAGATAGCTGGAGGAATTCCGTAGCCGTTCTTTTTCTTTTCGGCATTGTAGGTTCCCCAGAGCGCCTTCATTTTGCCGTTGTTGGGTTGTTTCTCCTGCACCGCAAACTCGCGGAGAGTATCGGGACCCACCTCGATGGGAATCTCAAGGATTTGGGGCTCTGCAAGGGTTCCGGTAACCTGATTGGTGCTGATCGCTCTCCCTTCCAAACCCCAGTCCCAGTCTATACCGGTGTAGGTTCGCTGAGGGTGGCCGACCTGGATAAAGTGGCGCCCGGGATCAGAACCCTCCACGGCACCCACGCGGACCCGAAGCGTGTAGTCCCCGATGGGCAGTTTCTCCGGGGAAACGATGACGCGTCCGGTTCCCTTGGTGGGCTTCAAGTAGCTCCCCGTGTCCCGATGGGGCAAGTCCGCGTAGTGTTTGTAATAGGCGTGAAGGTTCGGCCAGTCGCGGTTGGCCTTTCTCGGAGCCCTTACATCTTCAAAACCGAAATCCCTGGCATCGGGGGCGTCCTTGAGGCGATCGGCAAACTGGTAGAAACGAAGGGGGTCCAGAATTTCCTTCTCGGTTTTGGCGATCTCCGCGATGATCGCCTGGTTCTCGGGCGTTTTGGCAACTTTGTCGACGCCTTTCTGCCATTGGGCATAGCGCTCAAAGGCGTCTTCCATTCTTTTGATTTCCTTTTCGTTTCTTAGATTGATCGTTTTCTCCGGCTCGACGCGATGAATTTCGGATTCGGTTAGATTCACCTTGGGGTGAGGCCCTTCCAGCTCCACCCAGTCAATCCAGATGGCTGGCGGGTGGCCGTAACCGTTCTCTGCCTTTAGCTTATTGTGAGCATCCCAAAGCGCCTTCAGGTTGCCGTTGTTGGGCTGTTTTTCCTGAATGGCGAACTCCTTGATTGTATCGGTTCCCACTTCGAGCGGAATCTCGATGACCTGTGGGTTTTCGATGGTGCCGGTGACCTGATGGCTGCTGATGGCCTGGCCCTTCAGTCCCCGGTTTCTGACCTCGATCTCGCGCTGGGGATGCCCGACCTCGATGAAATGGCGCCCGGCGGGTGAGCCCTCGACCTTGGCGGCGCGAACGCGGAGCGTGTAGTTGCCGGGAGGGAGTTCTTCGGGCGACACGATGACGCGACCCGTACCGTGGGCGACCTTCAAGTAGGTGCCCCGGTCACGATGCGGGAGCGCGGCATAGTGTTTGTGATAGGCCAGATTGGCCCGGTCTCCCGGGGGATAGCTGGCGGCAGCTTTCTGGGAATCGCGGAAACCGAAGTCTTTGGGATCCGGCGTGCCCTCGAGTCGATCGGCAAACGCGTAGAACCATTGGGGGTGATTGATCTTGGGCTCGGTTTTTCGGATCTCGGCAATCTTCGCCTGATTTTTCGGGGACTTCACGGCTTCATCGACGCCCTTTTGCCATTGGGTGAAGCGTGCGTGAGCATCTTCGATCTCCGCGATCTCTTTTTCGTTCGCGGGGTTGATTGTCTTCTCCGGTTCGATGCGGTGGATTTTGGATTCGGTCACCCCGGTGTCCTGGATCGGGCCAACCAATTCGATCCAGTCGACCCAGACGGCGGGCGGGGTGCCGTAGCCGTTTTTCTCCTTGTGACTGTCGAACTCCTTCCTCAGAAGTTTCCCTGATTCGGGCTGGCGTTCCTGAATGCCAACATCGCGAGGGGTGGTTGCGCCGATTTCGATGTCGACCTCAATGATCTGCGGATTCTGGATGGTGCCGGAAATTTGTTGTGTACTGAGCAGTTTCGTGAAGCCGAGTGAAGTTGCACTGCGACGCTGAGGGTGACCAATCTCAACGAAATGGCGAGAGGGATCGGAGCCCTCCACTGTGCCGGCACGAATCCGAAGCTTGTAGCTGCCGGGAGGCAAATCTTTCGGATCGGGGGTCACATCGAATCGTTGGATCCCCGATACAAGTTTCAGGTAAGCTCCCCGGTCGTTGTGAGGAAGCTCTGCGTAATGTTTCGTGTAGTCGAGGATTCGCCGAATCGACCTGTAGTGCGCCGCGGCGTTGATGGGATCCCCGAATCCAAAATCCCGGGGGTCGGGTGCTCCCTTCAAACGATCGGCGTTTTCGTAGAGCCGGAGAGGTTCCGTATCGAGGCGGGGATGCTCCTTGCGAAGTTCAGCCATGACCTCTTGATTGGCCGGATCTTTGGCCGCCTTGTCGATCCCTTCCTTCCAGGGGAGCCATTTTTCTTTAAACTTTTGTTCCTGACCTTTGATGATCTCCAAATTCTTGACGTTGACAGTTTTCTCCACCTCGACGCGATGGGTTTTGGCCACCACCCCAGTGCGGGGTAACGGACCTTCGAGTTCGATCCAGTCCACCCAGATTGCGGGAGGAGTGCCATAGCCGTTTTCTCTTTTGTTCCGATTGTAGGCATCGCGGAGATTCTTTTTGTCAGCTGGCTGTTTCTCCTGAATGCCAAATTCGCGCGGGGTGTCGACACCAATCTCGACAGTCGTTTCGATGATCTCTGGCTTCTCGATGGTTCCCGTGACCTGATGACTACTGATCGGAGGGGCGGCAAAACCTGCCGGAACTTGATTCACGCGCTGAGGATGTCCGATCTCGATGAAGTGACGTTCTGATGGCGAACCTTCGACGACTCCGGCCTTCACCCGCAGCTTATAGGTGCCGGGTGGTAGGTCCTTTTTCGGTGGAGTAATATCGAATCGTTGAATTCCCCATGTGAGTTTTAAGTAGGCACCTTTGTCATTGTGGGGGAGTTCCAGGTAGTGCTTCTCGAGCTCATAATTCCTTTGGTAACTTAATTGAAAAAAGTTCGTCGCTGACTGTTCGTCGGAGAAGCCATACTTCTCGGGGGCAGGGTATCCGGCCAGTTTGTTGGCGTTCCGGTAGATGCGGAAAATGTCGGTGTCGATGGTGGGATACTCTTTGCGAAGCTCGGCCATGACCTCCTTGTTTTTCGGAGCCTTGGCCGCCTTATCGACACCTTCCTTCCAGGGCAGCCATTGTTTTTCGTAAGTTTCCTTCAACTTCTTGACCGTCTCGGTGTTTTTGACATTCACCGTAGTTTCAGGTTCGACGCGGAAGACTTTCGTTTCCTGTCCCATCGCCGCCTGACGTTCAAACAATTCATCAATCGCGCTGCGACCGAGTTTTAGATACTGCTCAATTTGATCACTGGAAATGAACTGCGAGGCACCCACCGTATCAAACGTTCCGGAACCGCCATCTGCCGGCAAAGTGGCAGCATCAATCTGGACGCCGGTCAGGTGTTTGATCGTGTTTTGGTATTCCCGCCGGTTTAGGCGACGCATCGTGATCTCGCCGCCGGAGTCGGAAAGCGAGCGGCGTGCATCGACCATGGTCTGGGCGAGCGCGTCGAGGAAGTCCGCCTTTTCGTTGTTCCCGGGTTGTGGCTCGTCTTCCGGAGGCATCTCCCCGGAGTTCATCGAGTTGAGCACCTTCTGCCAAAGCTCGGCGTCTTTGAGATTGGTGACCTGGAATGGAATTTCTTCGAGGTTCACCTTGCCTTTTTCAGTGAGAGTGTCGTGGCACTCGAGGCAATACTTGTCGAAAAATGCGAAGTGCTTCTCGGGCAGGGCAGGGGTGGGTTCTTCCGCGTTCACCATAGGAACGAAGGCCAGACAGAGGAGGAATTGAATAGGAGGGAAGGGCTTCATGAAGTAGCTGTAGAACGTTTTTTGCGCATCTGGATAGTGGCTTCGTCGGAACCATCATGATAGGTGTCGAACCACTTGTCCCAGGGCGCGTCAACCGTGCCGTAATTGCATTCGAAAAACCGGTGGTGCAGTTGATGATGAAAGTCGGCCGCATCGAAGGCTCCAGTTTTTCCAAGCTGGAGTTTTTCAAAGCCAGCGTGCGAAAAGGCCGGACCCAGGCACCGGCTGAAAATGTGAACCAGAAAAATGATTGGATGGGACGGGACTACGAAATGGATGAGAACCGACGAAATATAGAGAATGTGTTCGACCGGGTGCATGGACATCCCGGACCAGGGACCAATGTGAATGTTGCGATGGTGGAGGCGGTGAACCGTTCGATACAGGGGAGGCCAGTGAAGGAGTCGGTGGACCCAATAGAAATGGGAAGAAGTGAGGACGGGCAGGGCCAGGAGCCAGGCGATAAAAACGAATGGGTGTTCCCTTAGAGAAAAGGTCGGGATGACTCCGTTGGCGGCGCCCCAAAAGTAGAGCACTTCATAGATTGACCAAATCGTTGTCCCGCTGGCCAGGGACCAGAAGATGTTGTCCCAAACCTGATTTCGGAAGGAGAATTTTCGGCTCTTCTCCAGTTGCTCACGGGGATCAAACTTCAAGCGTTTGCCCTGCATTCGAAAGGTGAAAAGGTAGAGGTGTAGTCCTCCGGCGATGAAAAGCATGAACAGGTAGTTGCGCAGAAAGAGGGAGCCCACCCATCCCGGCGACAATGACTGCGCCACGGTATCGTCAGGTGCAAAATATCGGAACACTAGAAACGCCATCGCGAGAAAGAGGACATTTCGTGTAATCGTGACCCACCTCTTCGTGAGCGCGAGGAACGCTTCTTTTGGTTTGGGAGGCCAATCAAACAGCGGCGAGAAAACCACCGGCGTCGTGTGGTTCCAAGTTTCCTTTTCTTTTGAGGAGGTCTCGCTCATCGCTTTCCGCTCCACTAGGCCTGCAACTCCTTCACGATTCCGGAGCTGTCCCCGTGTCTTTCAACATCTATGCCCATTCCCTGGAGCATCGTTAGCCACACGTTGCACAGAGGCGTGTCCTTGGGCAGGACTAGATGCTCACCTAACTTCAGGTTCGCTCCGCCGCCGGTGAGGACGGTCGGACAATTGGTGAGGTAATGAATCGAACTGATGTTCGAACCAAAAGCCAACGCGGTGTGATCGAACAAACTTGATCCGTCGGCTTCTTTGGTCGCCTTGAGCTTGTCGATTAAGCCGGCCAGCATTTGTGAATGGGCTTTGTCCTTGGTTTTGGACGCTTCCATGCGGTCGCCGGGGGCGTAGTGACTCACATTGTGGGCGCTGTGTTTGAGCTCGAGACTCGTCAGAAGCGTGTTGGCGGGGAGGCGATAGGTCAGCGCACGGGTGCTGTCGGTCTGCATTGCGGCGACGATGAGGTCATACATGATCTCGATTTCATGTTTACCTTTCAAGCCCGGTTCGGGTTCGTCGATGGGAGCTTTGGCTTTGGGAACGTCGAGCCAGTCTTCGTCTTTGCCGAGGCGCGTCTCGATGTCGCGGATGCCCTGAAAATACTCATCGAGCTTGTCCTTGTCGGTTTTCGAAAGGCCACGCTGAACGCGTTTCGCTTCGGATAGCACGGCGTCGAGCACGCTGCGGTTTTCAACGATGGCGGCCTGCCGTTGTTCCAGAGGAAGGTCGTCGGCCGAGAAAAGTTTGTGAAAAACCTGAACCGGATCGTCGTGTCCGGCGACGGGTTTCCCGCGCTGATCCCATGCCAGCGATAGGCCGGGACCATGCCCTTGAAGTTCGGAGCTGTTGAGCTGAATGGAGGAAAATCGCGTTTCTTGTCCGAGGTTCTGAGCGACGACCTGATCGACGGAAATGCTATTGGCCATGTTCTGGCCGGGCACGGAGTAGCGATTCGCTCCCGTCAGCCAAAAGGTGCTGCCCCAGTGAGCTTCGTTGGTGAATTGGTTGGAGCAACCCTGGACCAAGGTGAAATCGGATTTGTGACGGGCGAGGGGAGAAAGACCTTCGGAAAGTTTGTAGTCGGAACCTGTTTGGGCCTGATCCGGAAACCAGGTCTCTTTCGTCATCCCAAAGCCGGTGCCGAGAAAGACGGAACGTTTAGGGGGCGTGCCAGGTGCGGTGGAAGCCGCCGAAGCGAAGCGGCGGAAACCGATGGACTCCAGCGCGGGCAGGGCGATGAGCGCTCCTGTCCCACGAAGGAAGTGGCGACGATTGAATGGGGTCTTCATGATGAAAGGAAACGACAGTTGGGAGGTTTATCAATTCCCGTAGATACGGGTTGAGGCGCCCGGATGGCCGGGCCCGCCAGGCGTTCTCACATCAGGTCCACGAAACGACCTGAATTTGGACAAAAAAGTTGGATCTTTTTTTGGACCGACGCCGAACCCTCGCGGTCGGTCTCAATCAGCTTGATCGGGCGCGCCCCGATATAGCAAAAGCACAGCGATCTGCCGTGTCTGTTCTCCACAATCCCAGAGCCGAACAGAATCAAATACGATCCTGCAATCCGGCCCCCCCTTGAAAGTGAAGCGGGGTCCGGGTGCGGGAAAAATTCGGGGAACTATAGGCAGGCCGGTTACAGGGCCTTAACCCTGATATTCTTAACCAAAACCACGCTGCCCGGATCGTGTGCCTGAATACCGAAAGTGCCTTCGGATAGCTTTCTTTTGCCTTCGACATCGGCGGCTTCTTCGTAAACCACCACGGTCTCTCCATTGACCTTTGTTTCGATGCGCTTGCCTTTGACGATAATCTCGTAGCGGAACCACTCATTGTCTTTCGCAGGTGCTTCGAGATTCTTCTTCACGATATAGATGCTACCGGTTTTTACCGGGTCTTTCTGGGTTTGATTGATTTGCGCTTCGTGTCCAATGGGCCAGCCTTTGTCCTGGTATTGGGTGTGGAAAAAGATGCCGCCATTCGCGCCCGGCTTCGTCATCACATCCGCCACAAAGTGGAAGTCCTTCATCGACTTGGCTTCGCCTGAATAATAGATCATCGACGGATCTCCGTGACATTTGATAGCACCCTCTTCGATGGAAATGCTTTCAGGATTCCACTTGTCGATCTGCCAGTCGGTAAAGTCCTTGCCATTGAACAGCAGGATCCAGCCGTCTCCCTGTTCGGATTTGGTTAGGGTATTATCGTCTGCAGTTGCCGACGCTATGGAGGCGAAAATGCCGATAAGGCTGAGGAGTAATCCGTTTTTCATGGTGGTGTATTGGTATTTATTAAGTTCTATGACTGTAAAAGACTTTGCTCAATTAACAATCACCTCGATGAAAACCGGTCTTCGACCTTCTGGCATAGAGCGCCATTTTTATCATTCACTCCGTTAACTTAGGTCTGTTCATCGGTTCAATCGTTTTTAAGTTTTCTTACTTCCAGTTGGTAATTATTGTTTCGCCTGCCTCGCCCCCGGAATATTTCATTGCCACTTGGGCTCTGTCGATTTCACCGGAGGATGATTGAAACCAAACCTTTGCGGCGGCATTGCGAGTGCTGCGGGCTTGACTGTGAGTAGCAAAACGAAATGATTCAGGTATGACTCTCCGCTTCAGTCTCTGTTTTTGTTCCTGGATCACACTTCTCCTTGGATTTGCCTCCGTTTCAGTGGCCGGTCCTCCCCGGGTTGAGGCAACAAACATCCGCCGCGTCTTCCACAACGGCGAGCACAATGCGTTTACGGATCTGATCAAATGGAAGGATCGTTACTGGCTGACTTTTCGCACTTGTCCGGACGGGCACATGGTCCATCCTACGGCCTCGATCATGATCCTCTCCAGCGCCGATTTGAAGGAATGGCGTCAAGAGCATCGCTTTAGTGTAGCGAAGCGGGACACTCGAGACCCGCACTTTCTCAAATTTAAGGGCAGCTTGTTCGTTTACACGGGAACCTGGTATTGCGGCGATACCTCACCGGCGCGGGAGGATTACACCCTGAACCGGCATCTCGGTTACGCCGCCTGGACTGGAGATGGCAAGAGTTGGAAAAGTCCGGTGATGCTGGAAGGCACCTTTGGCCACTATATCTGGCGAGCCGCAAGCTACGACGGCAAGGCGTATCTCTGCGGACGCCGCAACCGTGAGTTCGATATCACCGCGATAGGCGAGGGCACCAGTGTCGAGTCGGCGATGCTGGAGAGCGACGACGGGTTGATCTGGCGAACCCGCACCTTATTCCAGGAAGCACGCGGCGACGAAACCGCATTTCTTTTCGAACCGGACGGACGGATTCTCGCAATCGGTCGATGTTTTCCCGATGCGCAGCTGCTGGAGTCATCGCCGCCGTGGACGACATGGAAACGCCGCGAGTTCGACCGCCATATCGGCGGGCCGCTCCTCGTGAAATGGGGTGAACACTACCTCGTGGGCGGCCGAAAGAGCGACAAGGACCTTGTTGGCGATCGCGGACCAAAAACGGCGCTCTACTGGCTTAACAAAGACGCCGAAGACGCTGAGGGACTTTTGACGGAATTCGTCGAACTGCCGAGCGGAGGCGATAATTCTTATCCGGGTTTTCTTGAATTGAGCCCGACGAGGGCGGTCGTGTCGTGGTATTCCTCGCATGAGAAAAACGATGCAGGCGAGGGGATCACGGCGATCTACATGGCGGATCTCGAAATCAAGGAGGCCCAATGAGTGAGCCTGTCGCATATCTCAAGGGCGAGTTTGTTCCCGCCTCGCAATGCGTCCTCCCGGTATGGGATTTGGGAATCGTGCTGGCCGCCTCCGTCACCGATTTCCTGAGAACTTTTCATCAGAAGCCCTACCGGATGGAGGACCACGTCCATCGCTTCTACCGCTCATGCAAATACGCGCGCATTGAGCCGCCGGTTAACATCGAGGAAACCATTTCGATATCGGAAAAACTTATCGCAGAGAACAGCAAGCTTCTCGGGCCGGACGAAGAACTCGGTCTGGTCTACTACATGACCGCGGGCGAGAACGCGGTTTACGCTGGTGCCGCCGGGATGCCCGACGAACTAAGTCCCACTTATATTCAGCACACCTTTCCGCTGCGTTTCCCACTTTGGCGCAAGCTCTTTCTTGAGGGAGCCCACTGCATCACTCCGGCGCCGCGCCACTGGCCGCCCCAGTGTCTCTCTGCCAAGATTAAGAACCGCAACCGCCTCCATATGTGGATCGGAGAACAGGAGATCCGTCAGGTCGATCCGGGAGCGATGGCCTTGTATCTTGATATCGACGGAAACATCACCGAAACGGGCGGTTCCAATTTCGTGATCTATCGCGACGGTCAAATCGTGTCTCCGCGGCGCAACAACATTCTCTGGGGTATCAGCCTGACTGTGCTCGAAGAGATCGCCGCCGAGATGGGAATTCCCTTTGTCGAAGAAGACATTCAAACTTACGACGTGATCAATGCCGACGAAGCCTGGATTCCTTCGACTCCCTATTGTCTCGGTCCAGTGGTTCGGATCAACGGTGCCCCCATCGGCGACGGAACTCCCGGACCGTTGTGGCGGCGCATCCTCGACCGTTGGAGCGAGATCGCCGGGAAGGACATCTACAGCGAGATGACGAATTTGCCCCCTCAACCCCGGCAGGACCGACGCCCCGATAAAGACCCTTGAATAAGCAAATTCCTATGAGTTCGCCGGATCTTCAAAGCCGAATTTGCTGCGTGGATGAATGCGCTTGGATAAGCACCTGTATTCCCCGATGACTGCTACTGCGTCCGTCCCAAGCGGGAACAACTCCCGGTTGATGCATTCGTTATCAATCCTAAGATTAGTCATGAATCTTCGCCACACTACTTTCAGCGTTCTTTTCGTTCTTCTGGCAAGCAGCAACTTTTCTCTGGCCGAGCCAAAACCGGAAATAATCGCACAAGCTTCTGACGGCTTGAAGAATCCTTTTGGAATCACCTTTGATTCAAAGCAAAACACCTACATCGTTGAGTACCTCGGTGGACGCATTTTCCGCATTGGAAAGGACGGCGAACTGGAGTATTTCTCAGGAAAACCGGAAAAAGGATTTGCCGGCGATGGAGGTCCTGCAAAGGACGCTGTCTTTAACGGCATGCACAACGCCGTCTGCACAGCGGACGATCAACTCTATATTTCCGACACCCGAGGCAACCGCATCCGCAAAATTGATCTCAACTCAGGAGTCATCACCACTTTTGCCGGCACGGGTGAAGCCGGATTCACCGGTGACGGAGGACCCGCTTCTTCGGCACAGCTGAGTGATCCTATCTCAATTTCGTTGAGCAAAAATGGTGATCTTCTTCTAATCTCCGACATCAATAATCGACGCATCCGTGCAATCGATCTTAAGAGTGGACAAATCAATACCGTTGCGGGAACAGGCAAAAAAGCTGTGCCGAAAGACGGCGCGCTGGCGACCGAAGCTCCGCTGTTTGATCCACGAGGATGCGCCATGGATTCCAAAGGCAATCTTTACATCCTTGAACGGGGCGGTCACGCACTCCGTATCGTAGGGAAGGACGGCAAAATTAGAACGGTCGCCGGAACCGGAAAAGCCCACGCTATAGATGGCCCTGGACTGGAAGCCGGCCTGAGCGGGCCTAAACATCTGTGCATCGATGAGCAGGATAGAGTCATCATTGCGGATGCGGAAAACCACCTTATCCGTCTCTACGATCCAAAAGATGGCTCAATAAAAACGATACTCGGGCGCGACACTAAATTGAACCGACCCCACGGCGTCACTGTTCACGAGGGCTGGCTCTACATCGCCGATAGTTGGAATGACCGAGTCCTGCGCATTCAATGGTGATCTTCCGCTCCACTTATCGGATTCAAGGTTTCAGCTCTTTCACATCTTCCTCCGATTCGATGCTCATGCTCTTGTCGTGGATCTTGAGGGGCACTTGCCTTCCCTTAATTAATGCAGGACTAACGCAACAATAAATTTCCTGACACCGCCTCAAACTCGACCGGATCACTTGGCCAGCAACCAGTCTTTCACTGCTTCGACATTTTCGAATTCGGGAATCCAGGCGAGCTCGTCAGGGAGATCGGTCGTGAACTCGCATCGCAAGCGAACGGGGTGGGCTCCGGATTCGATGGCCGCGTATTGGTTGTAGATCCGATCATCGACGAGAATGGTCTCCTCCGGCTTGAGCTGATACTTTTGATAGCACTCTCTCAGCCGATCGATCTTCGCGGTATCGTGCATGAACTCACCATGTTGTACACATTCGATCGTCAGGAAGTCGGTGACGGGGGCGAGGATGGTATTGAGGTAAGCCATTTTGGCTTCGACATCAAAGGTCGCTGACATGGTGAACTGACGGTAACCCAATTCATTCAGCTCTTTGAGAACTTCAATCACCTTGGGGTAGAGTGGTCGATTCGTGAAATAGCTTTGGTCAGCACAAAAGTCGCGATCCATTTCGGCTCCGTGTTCCGGGTGGGTCTTTAACTCCAGCGCGCCATACTCCGGAACGATTGGCAGGACTTCGGGGAGTTGCTCCCATTTCAGATCCTGGTATTGATCCCGGTAGTTGGGATGCCCGGTTAAGAAATGGAAGTAGGCGTAGTTCAGATCTGCCAAGACCCCGTCGACATCCCAGAAGATATTTTTGATGTTGGTTCTGTCCATTTAAGTGAAGAGGCGTTTTGGAAAGGAGGAGCGTGAAGCGCTTAATCCATGTCATCCACGTTCAATCCCTTAAAATCCATGCAAAAGGATTTCGCGGGGCTTCGCAGTTAGCATGGATTAAACATGGATTTTCACGGATTACATGGATTTTCTGATGTAGTGCATTGCGTATGTTACGCAATCAGCGCACACCGCTCACTTCACAAACCGCACTGGTAGTTGCGGCGTGCTTGTCACGGTGAGTTGCACGTCATCCACGAAGTAGCCGCCCAGTTCGATGGGGGTTGATGTGCCCCTGCGCGTGTTGGCAGAGACAGCGATGAGCGCCATGGTCGCTTCTGAACTCAGGATGCAGGAGGTGGAGATGGTGGCTGCTTCATCTCCGGGGGCGAGCTTGACGGACTGCTTGCTCAGGGCTTCTGCTTCACGAGTCACCTCGGGCCAATTGTTGCCGATGGATTCGGGTTCTCCCTGGAAAAGGTAGATGCGGATGCTCGAATCAAGTTTAGGCAAGTCGGCATCATTGGGGGCTTGTTCCCGGTGAAATTGGGCACTGAGTTCCAGCGTCAGTTGAGAGTCTGGTCGATCGGCGTCCCATTGACGGCGCATGGAAACGAGATCGATCAGTTGAAAGACCGAGCAATTGGAGGCACCCCCGTCAGGATTGCCAATGACATTTCCGGTTTCGAGGAATCGGAGCGTTCGGTTTCCGTCGGCCTCCTCAATGACTTCAGCAGGGTTGCCACTCCAGTATCCCAATCGAGTTGGGAAGCCTGCTTCTACTGGTCCTGACATGGACTGAAAATCGCCATTCGCGACCGGAATGAAACTCGCTTCCGATTTGGGCGAGTTCACCGCCCAGACAACGCCCACTCCCATCAAGCCTACAAAAGCACCGGTGACAATCGCAGCGGCAAGTTGTTTGGGCCAGGCAAAGGAATGAAGCGGGCGATCCTTTTTGGTTTCGGGGGCAGGGAAGGGGATGGTTTCCAGATCCAGCGCCACCGTTTCATCGCCGAGTGCGCCGTGAATGCGAGCAGCCTTGAGGTAGTCAGATCGCACCGCGACATTGTTGACGATTTGCTCAGAGAGCGCTGCCGCTTCCTCATCGGAGCTTTGTCCGTCGAGGTGCTTTTGGATGAGGGCTTGCCAATCGCTTGTGTCAGTCATGCCAGTTCGGAGTTCATTTTTCGTTCAATGCACGCCTGCAGATCGCGGCGGGCACGTTGGATCGTTTTGTAAATCGCTTCGACCGTCCGGCCTTCGCGCGCTGAAAGTGTTTCGGGGCTGTGCCCCTCAAGGTAATAACCTTTGACCTGGCGCTGGGCTTTTTCGCTAAGTTTGCCGAGGCAGGTGGCGAGATGCGTTTCAATGGCGTCGTCAAATTCACTCGAGTCCTGCATTTCGTGCTCGAGCGCTTCCATGGCCTGTTCGGTGAGTTGGGCCCGGCGGGATTCTCGGGAGAGGAAACGCCGCGTCTCGATCCGCGAAAAGCCCATTGCCCAGTTGAGGAAGGGACGGGCGGGATCGTAAGTCTCAAACTGCCGCCAGAGCGCGACGGCGGTTTCCTGAAGGATTTCGCGAGCGTCAGCCCGGTGGGGGACCGAGACGAGAATCGAACGCAGCATCACCGGCTCGCTCACAAGGAGGAGGCGGGTAAAGCGTTCGTGCGAGTCGTTGTGGTCCGCGGTTGGCATGGAGGAAAAGAATAGCTTCCACTACTGGTCCACGGAAGGACGGATTATTGGACAAAAAAGTTGGGTCTTTTTGCGTGATGGGCGCCAGTACCCGCCACCGCGTCATCACCTTCGTTGGATTGACCCGGATCCGGAAAACCGCTATGCCTTGAAGTCGCTGCAAGGCGTCCGGCATCTCACTCTCCAATCCCATTTTTCCCGACTCATGATCGAAACGATTCGAAACCTGTTAGCTGGACTGCTCCTACTGATCGTCCTGGCCGCCCCGCTCCGAGCGCAGGAATACGATGTGATCATCCACGGCGGAACGATGATCGACGGCTCCGGATCCCCGGGCGTTCGGGCGGACGTCGCGATCAAAGGAGCGCGCATTGCGAAAATTTCCGTGGAGCCGATCGAAGCACAGGGCGCAAAACGCGTAGACGCAAGGGGCCTTGTCGTCACACCGGGGTTCATCGATATGCACGCGCACATCGACCCGATCACGAAGCTGCCCGAGGCGCAGAGCATGGTTCGGCAAGGCGTCACGACAGCGGTTGGAGGACCGGATGGCGGTGGTCCGTGGCCGCTCGGTCCCTATCTCGATCAGTTGGAGCGGCAGGGTGTCGGCCTCAATGTCTGCATGCTGGTGGGACACAATTCCGTGCGGCGAAAAGTGATGAAGCTGGATGATCGCGCGCCCACGGACGAAGAGCTTTCCAGGATGAGCGAGATGATTGCCGAGGCGATGGAGGAAGGTGCCTGGGGTATCTCTACCGGGCTCAAGTATCTGCCAGGTTCCTTCGCAGAGATCGATGAGATTGTGGCGCTGTCGAAAGAAGCCTCGGCCCGCGGCGGATTCTACACCTCGCATCTGCGGGAGGAAGGATTGGGCCTCATTGATGCGGTCAAGGAGGCGATCGAAATCGGGCGGCAAGCGAAGATCCCGATCGTCCTGACGCATCACAAGGTCGTTGGTCAGCCGATGTGGGGCAAGAGCAGCGAGACACTGGCTCTGGTGGACGCGGCACGCGAGGAAGGGCTCGACATCATGATGGACCAATACCCTTACACTGCCACTTATACCGGCATCACGATTCTGGTTCCGGCCTGGGCGCGCGCCTTCGGGACAGAGCGGTTTCTCGCACGACTCAAGGATCCAGAGACCCGGGCCCGGATCAAGAAGGAGATCGTATTCAACATTGAGAACGATCGCGGCGGAGGCGATCTGCGTCGGGTCCAGTTTGGGTTGGTGAAATGGGACCGCGACCTGGAAGGCAAGACCCTCCACGACTGGGCCGTCATGAAAGGGCTCGAGTCGACGTCTGAGAATGGAGCCGAACTGGTTATCGAAGCGATTCGAAACGGCGGTGCCTCCTGTATTTACCACGTGCTGGATGAGAAAGACGTCGATCGAATCATGCGCCATCCCATGACCATGATCGGCTCGGACGGGCGACTAACCGAGCCCGGCAACGGCCACCCTCACCCGCGCTGGTATGGGGCTTTCCCGCGGGTGCTCGGTCACTACGTTCGGGAGAAGAAGACACTCGAGTTGGAGGATGCCGTGCGCAAGATGACCTCGCTGTCCGCCGCGCGAGTCGGGCTCGAAAAACGGGGGCTGGTCGCGGAAGGCTACTTTGCGGACCTGGTGGTTTTTGATCCAAAAACGATCATCGATAAGGCCACATTCAAGAAGCCACATCAATACCCCGAGGGAATTCACCACGTCTTCGTCAATGGCAAGGCGGCCGTAGCTGATGGCAAGTTCCAGGGCCTGCGCGCCGGACGTGTTTTGAGGCGAACCGATTTCAGCGAAGGCGATGTGTTTCCGGGAAAAGACTGATCGAGATCGTCGATCCGTAAGTCAGCGCTGCAAGGGCGAAAGGGGGGCGGTTGAGTTCGCTCCGGACAGATTTGAAATTGTCGAAGGAAGGAAGATTGGCATCTTCCGCTACAATCCTTTGCCGTAGCAGAACTTGCCAAAGTTCTAAGGCTTGGAACGTGAGTGTCAGGATCACTAAAAACACTGCCATTCTCGCCTGAGCCCGGAGTATGCGAGTATCGGAACGATGGAGATTTTGTCGATTTCCTACTGGTAGCGTTTTGGGTTCAAAATGCTTACCGCCGCTATGGTGGGTCCTGGCAACGAATTCAGCGAAAAAGCAAATTCAGTAGTGTTGACAGTTTCTCCGATTTTTCTAGCGACCCAGAGAAGTTTCGACAACAATCAGTGCTTATGAAAACAATCTTGCCTCGATTCCTCATTGCCGCTGCTTTTGTGATTCTCACCGGTTCACTCCACGCTGAAACCTATTCCATCGATCTCAACCGCTTCGGGCGTCTCGTGTTGAAAACGGACGAGAAGAAGGTGACCATAACTCAGGGGAGCAAGTCGGAGGACGATAAAGTCCGCTTCGAGAGCAAAATAAGCGCGGCTGGCAACAATAGCTTTACCACTCCGTCGGGTGTGACGTTTACGGTCTTGGAACTTGCCGCACCTTATATCAGAGACGCAAACCGCGGCATCAACAGTGGGAAATGGTCGATCACCGTTTCCGGAAACGGGGCTGAGTATACGAAGGTTCTCGCCACTATCAAGGAAATGACCGGTTACAACGAAAATGTAGTCTACGGGGATAAGTTGGACTAAAGAGAACCGCCGCCTGTTTCGGAGAAAACGATCCCGAACTGGCCGAACTGGCCAAGCGCGATCTCGAAGAGTCCCTGCTTTATGCCGTGGCGTTCCCAAGCCACGAAGTGGTGGAACGCCCGATCGAACCCTACCTCGAAAAGCTGTGATCAAATTTCTGGCAAAAGAATAAGTCGTTCGGAAAATTGTCCCAGTCTCCGGTAGCAAAGGGGTCAACTCCCCGGCTGGATTTGCGCGGGGTCTGTGCTTTTCGTTAAGCCGGCCACTGTGAGCAAATCGATGCTACGCGAGGTAACGTTTCGCGTCCTCGATGACCTCATCGAGGCAACCCGGTTCGAATGGCGAACGCAGTCCGGCGGATTTGAGCAGTCCGGTGTAGTCCTTGCTGCCGCCGCGGGTGCAGAGTTCTGCATAGGTTTCCAAAGTTCCTTTGGCATCCGTGCGCGATTTCGACCAGAACTGCAGGGCACCTGTCAGGGCCAGACAATAGTCGATGTAGTAAAACGGGCACTGATAGATGTGCGCCTTTTGTTGCCAGAGGCGTCCACTGCTCTCGGCCGGAAGGTCGGCGTAGTCCCACCACGGAAGGTAGGTCCGCTCGATCTCCTTCCACATCTCGTTGCGTTCTTCCGGCGTGGCCTCTGGATTCGCGTAGACCATGTGTTGGAAGTGATCGATCGATACTCCGTAGGGTAAAAATTGCAGATAGGCACTGAGGTGGAGGCGGCGTAGTTCCTCGGCTGCTCCTTCGCCGTAGAATTTTTCCATGTGCGGCCAGGTGAGAAACTCGAGCGCCATCGAGTGGATCTCGCAGGCCTCGGTGGTCGGCCAGACGATGTCGCTCATCGGCTGATTGCGGCTGCTGTAACTCTGAAACGCGTGGCCCACCTCGTGCGTGAAGACGTCGACGTCGCCGCGTGTGCCGTTGAAGTTGGCAAAGATGAAGGGGAATTCGAACTGGTGGAGAAAATCGCAGAATCCACCACCGGCTTTACCTTTTCGCGATTTCAAATCCATCGCTCCTCGGGCTTTCATCTCGCCAAAGAAGCTGCCCAGTCCCGCGCCCATCTCGTCGAACATCTCGGTGGCTCGATCGACCATCCAGTCGTGGTCGCCTTGCGGCTTCGGGTTGCCGCCCACGGTGTGGACGCAGTGATCCCAAAACATCAGCTTCTCCACACCGAGTGTCTGCTTTTGCTTTTTAGCGACTTCAATCGCGAGCGGCACGACCTTGTCGCGCACTTCATCGCGAAAGGCAGCCACTTCATCCGGACCGTAGCCAATACGCGTCATGCGCTGGTAGCCGAGCTCGGTAAAGTTGTTGTAGCCGAGTTTCACCGCCATCGATTGGCGCAGCGCCACCTGCTCGTCATAGATTCGGTCGAGTTCCGGGGCCTTGTCGATGAACCACTTCGAATTGGCGCGATAGGCGCCCTCGCGCAACTCGCGGTCAGCATCATCACCGAATTTATTGAGCTCGGAGATCGTAAACTTTTCTCCCTCGAACTCGATCTCGGCGGCTGCCGTCAGCGCGGTGTATTCCGATTGCAGTTTTGCCTCAGCGGCCATGTCGTCCTCGATGACAGAGGCGAAGCTCTTGGTGTTGCATTCCCATTTGGCGAACAGAGTCGGTGTCAGGGTTTCCTCTAACTCGCTGCGGAATGGCGAGTCGAGCAGCGCCTGTTTGAACCTGGTTTCGAGGTCGGCGTATTTGGGTGCGATGGCGTCGAGCTCGTCCTTCGCCGATTTGTAGGATTCGTTTTGGGTGTCCTGTTGAAAGTGGATGTAGGTGAGTGATGCCCATTCTTTGAACTGGCAGAGCAAGGCGTCCCAATCGGCGACGATGGCCAGACAGTCGGCTGCGGATTCGGCGGCTGCGAGACGGGTGTGAAACTCGCCATACTGCGCGGTGGTAGCGGCCAGATCAGGCTGGGGGATGGAGTAGTCGGGAAAGGTCGATGCCATGATAGACTTACTTTGTCGGGCATCTGAATTAGTTCAAGAGTTTGTGTGAAGGGCGGTTGATCCCTGTTCGTGCCGGGCTCTTTTCAGAGAAGGCGCGAGCTCTTTACCTCTGGAGCCGGTAGTGCGCACCGCGTCCTTTGCCGCGAAGTTCGGCATGGCCGTATTGAATGAGCTCTGAGAACTTGTCTTTCAAGGTGTGGCGATTCGCTCCCAGAGCTTCAGCGGCTTCGCTGACCGAGAGGGTTCCGCGCGCCTTCAGCACTTCGAGCAGGCGTCCGGCCAGTGGTGAGAGGTCTTCGGGAAAGGCGTCGTCAGGGGGCGCGGGGTGGGGGGACTCGGAGTGCTTACCAAGACCTTCGCCAAGTCGCTTTCGAAGGCTCTCGGTCTGGGACTTCAGTGACCGCAGGAAGAAGAGAATCCACGGTTCCCAATCCGCGTCCTCCCGGAAGGAAGTCTGAGTGCGACGGAGCGCGAGATAGTAGGCCTCCTTATTGTGTTCGACCACACTCTCCAGTGAGGCGTAGGATGCATGGGCATAGCCTGCCCGCAGGAGCATCAGATTCGTGAGCACGCGAGAGAGCCTGCCGTTCCCATCCTGAAACGGGTGGATCGCCAGGAAGACCACATTAAAAATAGCAATGCGCAGCAGGGGATGAAGCATCGGGTCGGCTTCTTCTTTGGCGTGCCAGCTCAACAGGTTTTCCATTAGCTGAGGCGTCTCAAAGGGGGAAGCCGTTTCGAAGACGATTCCGATCTCCTCGCCTTCGGCGTCGAACGCGGCCACATGATTGTCGAGCGTCTTCCACTGACCACGATGGCGCTCATCTTTGTCGCTGTAGCGCAAGAGATCGCGGTGCAGTTGCAGCAGAATGTTCTTCGAGATGCGAAGCTCCTGCCGAATCGTCTGAATCGATTCCATGACGTAGGCGTAGCCGGCCACTTCCTGCTCGTCCCGGGTCGGAAAGGACTCCTTGCCCAAGGTTCCGAGCAATTGTTCCACCTCGGTATCGCTCAGTCTGGCCCCTTCGATTCGGGTGGAAGAACCGGCACTTTCGATAGTGGCTATCCTTCTAAGAGAACTCAAGGTATCCGGGGCGAGATCACCCAGGGCACGCCATTCCCCTTTGAACTCATCGATCGCAGCGATCAGAGTCAGGAAGTCGTTGGTCAGGGGAAAGACCGGTGGCAGCGGAAGGTGCATGAAGGTAGTTTACCTCCAATTTCCTCTATTTTCATCCATTAAGATCCAATTCCATCCGTTTGTGGGGATTCTTTTGAGGTCTGTCCCTTGGATTCCGAGCCCATCCAGATCCCCAATTAGATTTGCGCGGTGCCTCTCTTTTTCTTTGAGGAAGCCACGATGAGCAAAGCGATGTTCGACGAGCTAAGCCTTACCCGAATGGACGAATGGCACTGCTTAAAGCGATCCTGACATTCACGTTCCAAGCCTTAGAACTTTTGCAAGTTCTGCTACGGCAATGGATTGTAGCGGAAGATGCC
>OJCB01000195.1_pt1 | contig 25808 bp, 15 predicted proteins | sample 1591501 | NCBI WGS metagenome assembly OJCB01 (sample SAMN05416813, study PRJEB24817) | seawater metagenome | isolation source: Sea water | place: Canada:Atlantic | collected 2013-07 | reverse complement strand
ACGAGATCAGCCTCGGTCTCGTGGGCTCGGAGATGTGTATAAGAGACAGGATCGCGCCTCTGATGGAGCTACTATCCGCCAGCAAGGTCATTAACTCAGGAAGGGGGATTCCTCAGCTATGAAACATCTCAAGCGGCGCTGGAAAACTTTGAGCATTGTTGTCGCGGCAGTGTTCTTGTTCTTCGCTGGCCGCTATACCGGGTATCGCAGCGCCGAACGGTCTCGCATCGTCACTGAATCTGCCAGCGGCTCAGAAACTGTAACCCTCGTTCCGAATCCAAAGGGGGAATACCCCACAGAGGCAACAGACGAGACTACCGCCTCCAAACCGGAGGAAGCGCCCAGGCCGAAAAGGCTCCGTGTTGAAGAGATGCCGTCGGCCTACCTGAAAAGCTTTCTCGAAGCTGAGGATTTTGCCAATCGACTTCCTGAAATTGAGCGGGAATTTCTGGCTCAAAACCCTCTCTATTCTAAGGCTCTTGAGATTGAAGCCAGGATGAAAGAGCAGAATGATCTGGACTATGAATCTGAAGATTCAAAAAAGATGCAAAAGCTTTGGGAAGAGTGGCATGAAACTCCAGGCAACTCTCTCAGACTCTTCATGAGGCGGCTCATTCAATGGCCCGACGCTTATCTTTCAATAATGGACGATCCTCAGCTTGCACCATTCATCGAGAACAGGCTGATCACTGATGGGTCAGGATCGATAGCCAATCAGTTTCGCGCAGACCTGCACGAGACCGTCGGATTCTCAATGGAGGGAGTAGATCCGATTGACGAAGGGATCACAGATCTCGCTGAGTTCCGCGGACAGTTTCAGCGGTTTGCAGATCAACTGACGAGCGTTCCCGAGAATCAATTCGCACTTGATCCCCTGCCTCCACACTTTGAAAAGGAGATCCCTCGAATGATCCAGAAGATATTGAGGCGGAGAACAATCTTGCAGTATCGCCATGAAGCTCTCCCGGACTCTTTGAGCACAGACCGTATCGAGCATGGTACCAAACTAAGTGAGATTTCGAGACGACTTGGATGGCGCACGCCACTGGAGGTTTTCGAACTCAGAGAGCGAATCCGAAAAAGCGATCGTCTTAAATATTGATGAATAGCGTCACAAAGACCATTGGCCTTCGGGGACTCTGATCCAAGAGCAACTTCCCTATCCTGTGGTGCGCAGCCCTGAAGCGATTGCACTGATCGAGACAAGTAACTCCTGCGGAATTTCTTCCCCGGTAGCTCGCCATTCCCGAAGTTGCTCAACCTGCTGCAGGTGAAGTTTCCGCAGGGGGGCATCGCGCAACTCGAGAGTCTTGATAAATCGCGGCCGGCGTTCTTCAATCGACTTCTGGAACAGTTTGTTAAGACCACTTTTCGCCAACTCCATCTCGACACCGATTCGATTCATAAAATTTTCACGAAGCGACTCGTCTTCGACCAGAGATGCGTAGGAATTCATCAAATCCCAATCAGCGCTCACAAGATTGGTTTCCAAACTGGTGAAGACATAGCGTGGGAATGTCGATTTCCTGATGGTTTGACAGAGATGGTCAAACTGATCCGGAGACTCTTTCTGAAGTTTATCCAATGCCGTTCCGATACCATACCAGCCCGGTAAGTAGAAACGGGATTGAGTCCAGCTGAATACCCAGGGAATGGCCCTAAGGTCATCGAGACTGGCGGTGCCGGTCCTCCGCGCAGGACGTGAACCCATCTCAGTCTGCTCAAGCGCATCGATGATAGACGCCTGCCTGTAGAATTCGATAAAGCGATCCGATTCGATCAATTCCCGATAGGCTTTCTCGCTCCACTCTGCCAGTTGGGGCATCAGATCGATACCGGGCTCTTCAGGCGGACTTGTCTTTTGATGAACGGCCGTTGTATGCGTCACCGATGCCAGGAGGCTTTCGATATGATAGACCGCATTGTCAGGATAGGCATACTTTTGAGCGATAGACTCCCCCTGCTCCGTCATCCTGAAACTCCCGCTCAGTGACCCGTGAGGCAAAGCCCGCAGGAACCAATTGGTAGGGCCCGCCCCCCGACTGATTGTGCCTCCCCGCCCGTGAAAGAAGCGAATGTCAATGTCATGGCGCTCTGCCGTTTCTGTGATGGAACGCTGGGCCTTCTGAAGAGCCCATTGACTTGCGAAGATCCCACCGTCCTTGTTGCTGTCACTGTAGCCGAGCATGATCTGCTGCATCTTTCCATTGAAGGCAAAACTACGTTTTGCGACGGGATGCTTGAACCAGGATTCGATGATCCCGGAACTGCGATTCAGATCATCCAAAGTTTCGAAGAGCGGAACAATCGGCAAGGGGCACACCGGCCCTTCCGCCGAAGATTCTGTGAACCCAGCCTCTCTCGCAAATAGTTGAACGACGAGCAAATCGGAAAGCTGCCTGGTCATACTCACAATGAGAGACCCGAGACCTTCGCCGTGCTCTCTCCATTGCCGGGCCAGAACATTGTAACACTCTCTTACAGTGTCTGCTTCCTGCCCAGCTGAGTGATCACGGGCAAGGAACGGACGAGGCGATTCGAGTTCTTCGCTTAAGAAATCAACCCGCCTGGTCTCGGGCCAATCAGAAAAGTTTTCACCACCTTCAATACCTGCAGCCTCCAACAATTGGGATACGGCTTTGTCGTGAAACTCACTGTTCTGCCTGATATCGAGATCTGCGAGATGCATCCCGAATATCGACAGCAGCTTGCGGATCGGCTTCACATAGGAATCAGCGAGACGGTTTGCTTTGATGTCCCGAAGCGATCGCTCATACAACTCAAGATCAGACCGGAGTTGATCCACCGGATAGTTCAGTTCCGATTCCAGAATCGCCCGAATTAAATATCCATAAGCCCTCCATGGCTCATTGGGATTTCGCTTTACGATATAAGCGCCAGTGTCCCCCAGAACGACTGACAGTTCTTTTATCCTCTGCGAAAGATCCAGAGGAACGTCCCCGTGATCAACCGAGATCGTTAGATGTTGCGCCGCAATTTCCAGTTCCCTGCGATAAAGTTTAACAGCATGCTTCCGCAAAGATTCCAGAGTCGAATGGGTCACTTCTGCAGTGACGAACGGATGCCCGTCCCGATCTCCCCCAATCCAAAGCCCAAATCGAAGTGAGGGGCCATGAATGGAGATCTCCTTTAGTGATTCTTTACTGAAGCCTGCCTCCAGCCATGCGGCCTCGAATCTCTGATCCACCGCTTTTACGGTATCGGGAAAGACTTCCCTCAGGTAGTAGATCACATTCCTCAATTCCTTTTCGATCGTGGGTTTCTCAACGTGGATCTCGCCAGTGTGATAGAGCGCTTCAATCGCAAGATTAACCTTCTCCTTATCCTCGTGTGCCCGGAAATCCAGCAGGGCCTGATAGAGGTCTCGATGCCGCTCTCTAACACTGGGGCGCTTCGCTTCGGTCGGGTGAGCGGTGAAAACCGGCTCTACCCGGACTTTCGAAAGGACATCGACAATGTCCTGTTCGCTAAGCCCGTTCGATTTCAGTGACTCGAGACAATGAGCCCAAAGCCCCTTTTCTGCTGCGGCTCCAAGAGTCTTTTCCCGAAGGGCTCTGGTTTCTCCGGAAATTTGTTCTTCGCAAAGATCAAGTAACTGGAAAGAAATGGAATAGATATCAGAGTCCGGATCTCCCTCGAGATCCTCAATCCAGGGCAACTGTCCTGCCACATCGCCAGCTCCGTTTGAAGCAAGGACTTCGTGAAACCTCTGCATCAGATTTTCAATCTCTGACTCGAGGTTTTCGAGCCCTTTTTGGACCAATTGAGAATTGGAGACCAAAGCATCGCTTGAATTTTCCATAGTAATTCCGGGAGCTTCTCGCTTAAAAGTCATTTTTCAATCTTCTATCGCCATATTCGATCCTTTAAGCAGCGCCACTTCCCCACCCTCTCCATGAGATCGGGTTGCCTTCCCATTGATGAGCAGTTGCCAAGATGGCTCCCGTAGAGTTCTTTACTGAGTGAACACACTCGGATATGGGAAGGTTGCTCAGGCAGCCATTTCGGCACTCAGCCACCTTGCCGTGAACTTTGATGGGGGTAAGACTTCCTTCAATGCTGCTGAGATCGCTGAGGCTAGAAATCTTCCACGTCCCCTGATCGCAAAAGTGCTAACTCAACTCGGCCAGACCGAATTTGTCTCGGGCATCGCCGGCCGGAATGGAGGCTACACCTTAGTAAGAGAACCGGAGCTAGTTACATTCTATGAAGTAGTAGTGCTGTTTGAGAGGGTCGGTGAGAAGCCGTTTTGCCCGTTTGGTCCCGGATGGTGCGCCAGGAAAACACCTTGCGCGGTTCATGACCAAATTGAGGAGTTGCATCAGTCCGTACATCGTTTTCTCAAGGGCACGAATTTCGGTTCGCTGGAAAACCCGGACGTATAGATTCTCGTCGCAAACAGGAGAGCCGACTGAGGCGCCACCCAGTCAATCCGCCGGTTGCGGTTCGCGGATATCGAAAAGCAGGGCGTCCACCGGAACGATATGCTTGGTGATGAAAGCCTGGGTCATGTCCTCCGCCGGAACCACATCGTAAGAAGCCACCTCCCGACCTTCCACGACTACCTTTCCCCGAAGCCTGATCTGATCCGGAGCTTCCGTGGGATACGAGGGAACGCCCATTGACACTTTGACGCTCTTCTCGCCCGCCGGAATCGCCATGGTCTTCAATGTATATCCATCTCGAGCGTCCTCCAGTTCGAGCTGGATCACACCATCGTAGCCGTCGAGGCGCAGAGCATGGACAGTGAAGCTGGCAGTGCCGCCGGGCGTCGCATTCACGGAGGAGGGAGTCATTCTCAAGGCGACGTCCGGCGGCCCCTGGGAAATCTTCAGCCGATAGGCGAATTCCAGACCACTTTGATTCTGCGTATCTGAGACCCTGACAAAACACTCTCCATTGCGGGGAAGCCGCACCGTGATCCTGGCGTCGGCGTGGTGAGTCGTAAGACCAGCGGAGGGATTCTCGAAATCGTCGTTCCATGCAATCTGTTTTCCGTCGCTGTCGAACACTGTTAGGTTGGAGTCCAGGGGAGAGCCGAGACGACGGGCGAATATTTCGAAGGTCATCGCTTGGTTGCCCGTTCCTTTCGCCCGGAAGTAGTCCACGTCTCCCGGTTCACTGATCGCGCCGTTTACGATTCCGGGCAGCTCGACAACGTTGGCTGCTCCGATCCGGTCATTGCCCTCCCGCTCCGCATCCTCAGGAACACCGTCTACGTGGAGGGCGATCGAATTAGAGACACCTCTCTCGCCCTTCGCTGAAATCTGGATGATTCCCGGCTCGGAAGGAAGCGGAAACCGCGTCCGCTCGCGCTCGGTCAAGTTACCTCCCCGAAAGGCCAAATCCACTTCTTCCCCCGCCTGCCCTCCCAGAGGAGATAGAGCGGTCAGGAAAGGAAGTTCCCCTATGGTGATGCGGTAGACGAAGTCTTCCCGCCCCCGGTAAATCGAGTCGTGGATCTTCAGCTTGAACTTTCCGTCACGTGGAATTTTGTAAAAAAGAACCGGATCAGGATTGAACCGATAGTCATCGGAAAATGCCAACTCGCGACCGCGCAGATCGGCCAGAGAAACGACGGCCTGGAACCAGCCCGGAACCGCATCAGCGAGGTAAGGAACGAGACTTCTCGCTTCGACGGATACCACCACTTGATCGCCTGCCTTCGCCTCGAAATTGTATTCATCGACTTCGCCCGGAAGAATTCGCCCGTTCACAGTGACCGGAAGGGGCAATGGACCGCCGACGATGGTCTCGTCCATATCCACATCCGGGGCGGTCTTGACTCCTAGATATTTGGCGAGCTTGAAGACCCACGGTTCGCGCTCCCTCATCTCGGGAAGGTCCCCGATCACGAACCGCATTGGATTGCTCAACCCGTTCCGCGTCCGCAAGCGGCAAAAACGAACACCCGGCTCGGCCCCGGGAGCAACTGTGACCCTGACTCGGACAGTTTCTCCGATCTGGCTGTTCAACTGCCGTTTGGGATCGTTGCGCTCGCGGGTATATTCTTCGATCTGCCTCACCTTTTTCTCATCCAGGTCCACCGTAGAGAGCAATGCCGTTATCTCCGGCAGGACGTCCGAGGCGGGCACCAGCGCACCCTGCTCGATAGACTGCAGGTCCGATTCAATCGTCTTCAACTTGTCCCGGAAATCGCTGATCATCTGGGCCGCCGGCAGCTTGTCATGCTCGAGGATCTCGACGCCCACACCGTCGCCTGAGACGATCGCGTCGTAAGGTTCGCTGAGATACTGCCCACCGAACTCCATCTCGAAGGACGATCCACTCTCCCCTCCGGCAGGATAGATATAGCCGATCCGCGGAGGAGCTGCCTCCACGATGGAAACCAGCAGTGCGACCCACACTCCAACCCGGAGGAGGACAATGGGGAGACGATTAATAGAGCAAAGCCAATTCATTATACGGGCGCTATACCAGTTCTTTCAACAAGCCCCCCATGGGAACATTTTCGGACTCGCCCGGGACCACGTTGGTGGGAGTCCCCTGCGGATGAGGAAGAGGAGCGTCGGCGGGAATTCCGAGTTGTCCGTACATTGAGCCGATCACGTCGGCTGGATAGACAGGACGTTCGGCGACTTCCTCACCGGTCGAATTGGTGGCACCAAGGACTTGGCCACCTTTAAATCCGCCGCCGGCGAGAAGACAGGAAAACGCCTTTCCGTAGTGGTGGCGTCCGCCGTTCCAGGGTGATTCGGTAGCCACTTTCGGCGTACGTCCGAACTCCCCGGTGCACCACACCACCGTGCTGTCCAGAAGCCCATTTTCCGAGAGATCTCCCAACAAGGCGGCGAGGCCTTGATCAAGCTCCGGAAGCTTCCGGTTCATGATTTGGAAGTGCTGCTTGTGGGTGTCCCACCCCTTGTAGTTGATCGTGATGTAGGGCACCTGCTTCTCGACGAGGCGACGGGCCATTAGGCAAGACTGACCGAAGGTATTACGCCCGTAGCGATCCCGCATCTCGTCCTTTTCCTGTCCAAGATCAAAGAGCTTTCCGGCATCGCCAAGGATTAACTCGTAAGCCTGCTCCTCGGAATCGACGACCGTCTTCAAAGCTGAATGCCCCGGAAGTGCCCCGCCCAAAGTGTTGAGTTTTCCCTTAAAGTCACGTCGCGCCCTTTGTTGTTCCTCAGTAACGCCGGGGGACACGATGCCCTCAACCGCGAAGACTGGCGAAGCCGGATTTCCACCCGTGGCGAACGGCTTGTAGCGGGGCCCCAGGAATCCGGCCTCAGAGAACCTTCCTTGTGGCTCTGTCAGGACGACATAGGGAGGAATCAGCCCCTCATACCCAGCGTCGTAACCTTTAAAATAGGAGACGACGGCCCCGGACCCGGGAAACACATCACGCTCCGATGTTCGACCGGTCTGCACAAGATAAGCGGCAGTCTCGTGTCCGTTAGTCCCATGCGTCATACTCCGGATCAGCGAGTATTTGTCAGCTTCCTTCGCGAGCCCCGGAAGAAGCTGCCCGATCTGCATTCCGTCGACATTCGTGTCCAGCGTGTCGGCCAGCGCGCCGGTGTATTCGCGCCCCGCACCCGGCTTGGGGTCGAAGGTGTCGATATGGCACGGACCGCCCCACAACCAAATCTGGATCACGGACTTCGCCGGACCGTCACCAGTCGACAATTTCCGTGGAGACAAAGGGTCTTGCGCTGCCCGAACGGAAAACGGTTCCATTAAAAGCATCCCGGCCGATCCGTAAACCGATCGCCGGAGGGCTTCTCTGCGCGAAACGGGAACTCCTCCCGACAACTGCGGAATTCGGCTCAACTCGCGGCGGTGGCGACGGGCGAGGAGGGATTGGGAGATGTTCATGATTGGGTGGCTTTCAGTTGGAGATTTGGGGAATTACCTAGTGGATAAAATAGAACTCAGGTTGATTGACGAGCGACCAGACCAAATCGAGCGCAAGGGAGCGGGTTCCCATGCCGCTGGCGTCGGCATACTCCCGGACCACCGTCCGCTCGTCCTCAGTCGGATAACGCGAGAGCACCTGCAGGTAGATTCTCTCGATCAGTTCCGCCGAATCTTCCCCCGCCGTTTCCGCCGCACGGGCGACCAGCGGACATGCCTTGATCTTCTTCTGCACGTGACTGGAGTTCAAGAGGTGCAGACGCTGAGCGGCTGTGATGTTCCGGCTTCTCTCCTCTTCGAGTCCGGTGTCGCGAGGCGGTCGTCCGAACAGTTCAAGGAACGAACTCGTGATGCTTCCATCGCCAAGCGCGATCGCCCGAATATCGTCAGGGACGAAGGTGAAGGGTTCCGGGATCGGGCTACTGTAATCCTCCTTAGTGTTAGTGATTTGATTCAAGGCATCGATCAGAACCTCAGCCTCCATACGTCGAAGCGGATAGTGAGCGAAATTCGCGACTGCCTCCGGCGATCTCTGCGCTGGGATCGACGAGAGCTGAAAAGTCTGCGAATTCATGATGATGCGGAACAAGTGCTTGATGTCGCAGTGCGACTCGGTGAACTCGCGCTCCAAGTGGGCGAGTAATTCCGGAATAGCAGGCGGGTTATGCGGCCCTAAATCGTCAGGTGGATCGACGATTCCCCGCCCCATGAGCCAAGACCAAATCCGGTTCGAAATCGTCCGGGAAAAGTAGGGATTCTCCGGTCGGATCAACCAGTCAGCGAAAACCATGCGGGGATCGCGTTGCGACGGATCGAGCTCGACAGGATTCCCGTCCGGAAAGATCGCCTGCCGGTGCAGATTGTCCTCATCCGCAGTCGGATCAAAATAGACGATCTCCTCTTTCCATTCCGAGGTCGACTTGTAGGCCACATTGGAAAAGAAACCCGCCATCGCGTCCAACTTCCGCTCCGGCCACAACTTGGTCCGCTCGCCCATCAGCGTCAGGGCCACTGTCGACGCGCACCCCCTGGGAGTGCGATCCTGCATCGCACGGTAGAAATTCACTTCCCCCCGGCGGAAATTGCTACCGCTACCGGTAAGCAGTTCGCGAACGAATTCATTGTAGGGCTTGTTCGTCCGGATGCTGTCATGAACCCAGTGATGATATGACTGTACGGCATTCGGCCACAGTTTGATGGGGAATTCCGCCTTGATTCGCAGCAGGTCGCCCCACTTCATCGACCAGTAGTCGGCGAACTCAGGGCTGTCCAACAAGCGCTCGACGACCAGAGTCCTCTTAACGTCATCGGTAGTGGAAAGGAAATCGCGGACTTCCTCCTCTCTCGGAAGTGTTCCGATGGCGACCAGATAAGCCCTGCGTATGAAAACTTCGTCGGAACAAAGTTTGGCAGGGGCCAGATCGAGTTTATCCAGCCTCGCCCAGACGAGCTTGTCGATCGCCGCCCCGGCGTCAAGCTCACCGTCCCCCGGGACCTTCATAGGGCCGGACTCGTAAAGGGAATCGTCAGCTACCGCAAATACGGCGAACAGGCAAAAAACCAAAGCGACGATATATACCCTGTTCATAACCCCTCTTCCGGTTCTGATTCGCTTCCGCCGCTCAACCGTGAAAAAGCCACCCCCTCGATCTCTACCAGCAAGTCGGGCCGACATACACTGGCTTCAGCATAGACTGCAGGCACCAGCCCCAGACGTCGTTCGCACACAGCGCGGCACGTCTCGTAGTCCTTCGCGTGTTTCACATACACCCTTACCTTAGCGAGATCGCCCAGCGTAGCTCCCGCATCCTTCCAGCCAAGACGGGCAAAATTATCAGCTGATATGAGATTCTCTATATTGTCGAGAGTCTGCTCCGTCTGCTTTGCCACATCATCGGGAAATACGGTTTCCGAGTCCACTATGCTGGCGGTTCCGGAGACCCATGTCGTCATGTGATCGCCCATGCGGATCGCTGTAGCCCGTGAGAATTTGGGACTCCTCGCCGAATATTCCCTGGGGTAGTCGAATGCCGATATTTGCTTCGGATTTTCCAAGGACAAAACCGCTACATCCTTACGGTCCGTCTGAACAGAGAGGGAAGCTATCACCAACCCATGTTCGTCCGTCCCGATCCCGGTACTCGCCGGATAGATACCCGCGTCCGGTTCATTGGCTATCAGCGGATTGGAAGCGAAGTCGATTTCTTCGAAAAACTCCGTCCTCCCCCGGTTCAACTCCCGATAGCGTTCGGTGCCCTCCTCTTCCTCGGTAATTCCCCCCTGATAGAGCCAGAGACGCAACACGTCCCTAAAGGGAATCCCCACAGCGCCCAGTCGCTTCCCGAGCGCTTCGAATGCTTCCACCGATTGCTCGTGTGCTGATCGCCCGGAAAGATGGATAGCACCCGCCGAAGCATAGACCCAACGAAGTCCATTGTGTTCCACTGTCAACAAATGCGGACCATGATGTCCGACCGAGACCGTGGTCGTGCTGACCGCCCAAGCCTCTACCGCGAGAGCCGAACCGTCGCACGGCGGCTGCACCACGAAAAGAGTCAACGGCAATTCTTCGTCGAAGTAAGCTTCGAACAGTCGCTGAATTGCCGGTACATCCACAGCGTCAGCAACGAAGACTGTCTGCATCGTCAGAGCCATTGGCTCCCCTTGGCCACGAAGGATCGCACGCATCATCGATAGCGCCTCCCATGCTTGGTCCCGAACTCCGCCACCGCACTGGGGAGTCACCATGATCGCCAGTCGGGTGACACCCTCGTAACGCACTACCGTGTGATGCTGACCTGCGAGAAGTCCAGCGGAGTCCCCGGCGTCATCCCCTGTCTGATCGCCGCCATTCGATCTCCCGATGTCGAGCAAAGATTTATCCGGACTCAAAGAACTACCGGATGGGGGGCTTTGAATTCCTTCTCTCATGTCGTGGTGCTGTGAAGGAAGATCGCCCTCCGCGGATCGATCCTGAAGACCTTCGCTGGCTATCGATTCAATCTGCCTTCTTACGCACTATAGGGAACGCGCGCCTCAGTCACCGCGCGCCTTCTGCTCTTTGCCCCGCACTTCTTGCTTAATCTTGCTTAATGGACGGAAAATTGGCCGGTGCGAACGCTAACACCAATAAACCCAGTTTACCGAGGAGGACGACATCATCCCTCGAAGCTGTCGTTTTTTTTCAGCGAGCATTTTTGTTTTGAGAGTCCCCATGAAGCACTCGGTCCAAGCCATTGTCGTAAGGATTAGGCCTTGCCGACATTACTTGCCGGATACCTGATCCCTCCGATCGACTTGGGAACGAAAAGGCTCCCATACAGACTCCCAATGTCCCTGTTGAATATGAATTGTATCGGCACTCCCTCCATCCCGGCAGGACCAAGCCGATAGAAATCCTTGAACAAGAAATCCCTCATCAATTCCCCCCCAGTATCTGATCACTTCTGGCTCACCGTCGGCGAGCTAATCAGACCAATCGGGAAATCTGAACCGTTCGCATAGTAAGTAGGAACTTGAACCTTCCCGGTGTATTTGGCACTCAGTTCAGGGAGATTGTCATTAACCCATGAATTGAGTTCTGACAGCTTGATCTGGCTGTCCCCATTGAGGTCCGCTTTTCCTTCAAGACCTTTCAATACAGAATAGCTGAAAAGTCCGTGCCCTAGATCCTCCGCTTCTCTGGCAAATTTGTCTTTCCCGGTAGATGTCAGGATCATGGTTCCGCTACTCCTCGCCAAAGTAGCCAGGGCCTTTTGAGTGGATGCTCCGCGGCTCGCCAACTGAAATCCCTCCACGACCCCGCCTGATTGACAGGCATCAATCACGAGAAACTGTTTATTGGCTTCGACAGTAGCGCACAGCTCACCAAGTAATCGTCCCGAAACCGCTTTCTTTTTCAAGCCTTCGGGATCGCCGTATACTTGTCCTACATCGTAGGGAATAAGATGAAACTCCTCCACATCATCGTTATCTATATCTGCCATGGCACCGTGACCGGCAAAGATGAAAATAAATGTATCCTGAGGCCGGTCGCGGCAGGCACTCGCCACATTCTCAAATGCCTTCAGGATGGATTCCTTTTTCGCTTTCGCATCGTAGATCTCAATTGAATTCGATTCGAGAAACAAACCTTTGGAATTTATCTCCATCCTACTCAGAAGCCCCTGAGCATCAGCGAGGCAATATCGCAAATCGAGAGCGTCGTTGTAGTAGTCGTTCAGTCCCACAGCAAGGATGTGGAGTTTTCCTGTGGCAATCTCTCCCGTGTACTCAACGATAACCTTTACAGGCTTCGATTCGACTCCATCCGCATTGGTCGCAACTGCCTTGAACTCATTTGCGCCGGATAAGAGAGAAACCTGGAAGGGCACAATCACATCTTTCCCCAGGTTTCTGGGGGGCCCCTCATACTCCACCGCCTTATTATGGAAAAACAGATCGACACTCGTGATATCGCTACCGTGGTTGATCGCTTTCACCTCAAGATTGACCAATTGATTATCGGCAACCTGCCCATTCGTGATCCCAACAATTTCCACTGAAGGGGCTTCCTCGTTAGCCTTTGAAATATCCATTACCGGGAGAGGCGGTTCAGGTGGCGTAAGCTTGGGTGATTCTGTCGCGGATGCCTTCACAGAAGCTACCGTTGTCTTCTTTCCTTCCCGAATGATCTGTTTAATTAAATCAGGATCATAAAATTTCTGGAAGAGTTGTCCGTTCCCCAGGAAATCAGCCAGTTTGCCCGGCCCATTATTGATATGCCATCCAACGTAATCGTCACCGTTACCAATATAATTGAAGTACCCATCAGGTGTCCAACAAACCCAATCGTCTGTCTCAGGGTCCCCTACAAAGAGGGAGACCAACAATGCTCCCGTTTCAAGGTTCCAAAGCCGGACGGTTCTATCTTCGGATCCCGACACCAGATATTTCCCATCGGAAGATGATGCCACGCTTCGCACTGAGCTTTCGTGTCCCTGAAATCTTTTTTCAATGTTGCGATTGGTAGCCTGATAAAGCGTGAGCCCGCGATCGTGAGCCACCAGCAAATCACCTTTTATTGAATAACTCCAATCACGAATGATGTCGTCTTTTGCGGTACCCAGATGCACCTTGCCTCCATCATCGAGGATAAGGGACTTGGTCTCTTCCGGTGTCCCTTTCGCTCCCCTTCTCACTCCAAGGAACTTTTCTTTCAAATGAGTGTGATGAAATCCCCCGGTTTCCTCCGGCTTAATCTTGCGCAACTGTAGATTCGTATAATCAAAAACGTGCGTTAAACCTTTTCGGCTCAGGTCTACCTCTCCTTCCGGAAGAATTGAAAACCCAACTTCGATTTTGTCGGCGGATTCAGAAAAAGCCACCTCAGTAATCGGCCGCCCTCTGGAACTGATTTTGGTAACAAGGAGATTGGTTGTCGGATTCCAAATGTTTATTTCCTGAGTGGCCCCATCCGAAAACGCAATCAGGTTTGAAGCAGGGCTCCAATCGCATGAGAGCAGCCTGTTGCTCTTCAAAGGAATCACTACTTTATTGGGCGAAGCCGGATCCAATCGGTAAACCGAGGCCTCACCGCCCACGGCATCCCGGCACGAAGCAAATACATGCTGACCGTCGGGAGCAAACTTTATCACCGAAAAAATTCTATTAATCGCCTTATCAAGGTAACCGATTTCCTGGCCATCCACTCCGTTCCATAAGAATAGATTGCCGGCCATATCGCCCGTTACCACATATCTTCCGTCTTTGGAAAAATCGGCAGCAGAGTATGGGTAACCATCTTTGGAAAGTTCTGCAATCTTCTGAATTGGCGCATCGCTGATCCGCCCCCCATTGCTGACATTCGAGATTCCGGAACTCGTGTTCCACAGCACTGCCTTGGAGTCAGAAGAAGCCGTTAACAAACGATTCCCCTCAGCTCCAAACGAGACTGAATTGATCGGTGTAGTGTGCCCGGCGAGAAGCTGGGAGTCCGGCACTGCAGGAACTGCGCCCCCTTCAGACAACCACCGCATATTCCAAAGCCGGATAGTGGAATCATTGCTGCCCGACGCGAGAACGGAACCGTCAGGGGAAAATACGAGACCGGTAATCGAATGACTGTGCCCTTTCAGGACAGCCACAATCTTTTCCTGCGTAAGATCGACAAGGTAGACCGAGGCTTCATGCCCCACCGTTGTCTCCAGATCCCTTCCTCCCATGGCGAGATAGAGCCCATCGGGTGAAATCGCAACTGACGCGAGCGCACCGGCATACTCATTGCCTATCTCCCTCCGCAAGGTTTGCAGCAAGGTCCCCGTTTTGGATTCCCAAACACGAATCGTCTTGTCGTAGCTCACCGTATACAGCTTCGAGCCGTCTGGAGAGAAAACCGAATCCATTACCCGATTGTTGTGACCTTGAACATCGATTACCAAACGTGTCTCTCTTACATCTCCCTGCGCTGTCAGACTCGCAGTCCAGACCAAAAAATGGCACATCGAAAGGGCGATCAACACAAGCCTAATCCCCGCAATAGGGAAAATGTGAATCGCGAGGGTTTCACTTCGCTTTTTGGAGACGGTCGCAAAAGAACCGAAAGCAGCGAATTTGCTCTGCTTTGATGCTGCTTGTCTCAGCTTCAAATTCATTATCTGGGTATTTCCCGTATCGCGTATCGTAATTGCACTATACCAGCATTCATTCGACGTTCCTCAACAAAAGTGATGCTGATAAAAGCTGGTTTTTTTCTTTTCGACCATCTGTTTCAGGCCTACTCTTTTTGGCACGGTACGAATCAATTGTAGCCGCAGATATCTTATTTTTTATTATGGAATCAAACAATCATTCACGAAGAAGTTCGTTAAAGGTCCTGGCCTCCTGTGCAGCGACTCTCGCCGGCGGAACAGTAGTTATGGCTCAGGGGCCCGGGGGAGCTGCAAACCGAGTTGCTGATCGTTCTCGAAGAATGATTGTCAGACGCCATTCGATTTTATCCTACACTCGAGCAACTGCCCGTCAGCGAGCTATTGCCCAAGAAAAAGCACGGAAAGCTCAAGATGCGCTAAGGAAGGAATGGGCCCGCAAAAACAAGGCGAAGGCAAAAGTTACTCCCGTAGCTCAGGTTCCCATGACGACGGTGGTTCGGGACTTGGGAAAGCCAAGAATCCAGGCGGTAAAGACGGCTTCTTCTCCTGGTGCAAAAACTTCAATTCTGGCGGTCGACATCACGACAGGAAACGTGGTGAGCGGTAATGTTGTCAACACTTCAAAGGCCCTCGGCAAAGGCGCCAACGTTTCAGAGAAGGTTCGCGAAGCTGCAGGCGATGGCAATGTGCCGGGGAATCCACCTGCGGAGTTTGTAAACGGAAACGTGACCCTGTCGGTGATCTAGTTATTCCATAACTACAGAATCATGCTCAGACTTCGCCAATATCATGTTGGCTGGCAATTGCCTGGAATCGTCGTGCTCTTGCTCACTTCATTGTTGAGCAACGGCATCGGCGGAGGCAAGGTCGAGTTTAGAGCGTTTGTCCAATCTGAATATCGTTTCCGGGCGAATCTGGGAGCCTGGGCAAATACAGCAAATCTTGTCTCTCAAGTTCTCACTAGCGAATTTGAAATGGCCACCGAGCCTCTGGTCTTGTTGAACAAGCCGGCAAGCTCTCTGAGCACTCTCCTCGCCAAACCCGAGACCAGTAAGGGTGCCATCAAGGTTTTCTACTTAGGCTGTCACGTAAGGGCTGATGGGAAAATTCTTTTCGCCGACGGAACCAAGGAACCTCCCTCCTGGGTGGCAGGCGCTTTGGCCAGAAATGATTCCCCTTGGAAACCTGATTTGATCATTATCGACACTTGTCATGCGGTCTCTTTTGCCTATGATCGGCCCTGGATCGATACTTTTCCCGCCGACTACCTGTTTGCTTCTGATACGAATCAGATCGCATGGCAAATCAATTTCAGGAACCGACAACCTGTTCTGTTTAAGGAAAAATACCCTGATGTTTATCAATTCACGGGGAACAGCCTGGGATCTTCCTGGGATGGGACAATCAGCGATCTGGGCTTCAGGCTCGGTAAACTGATGGCCTCGCCCAATAATGGATCAAAAAAGGTTTACCCCACCCCTTCTGCCCTGTTCCAGGCTTTGGGAGATATCCCAAAGGAAGAAGGTTCCTCCGGAAGGCGCTTGCGTCAGTCCAACCTTATCTGGAGAGATTCGGCAGGAGTTCGGGCTATTGGGCGGTAAGCAAAGCCGTGCTAAGAAAGGCCTTATGCCCGGTTCGACTGGTCTTCAGTTTTTCTTACTGGCGACTTCTTCTTTTGCCGCTTTCACCAAGGCTTGGTATTCGGGAAGCTTCTTAAGAAGATCGTAAATTTGCTTTGCCAGATCTCTACCCGCAGCGCTGTCCGAAACATAATGCACTCCTGCAATTTCCCTGTTTATCGCTACGGAGCGAGCAGAAGCTTCAAACTCTTGAATCTTTTGCGGCATGACATCAGCCAATACGTAGGCGTAGCAGTGACACATTGTTGAATGACCGCTCGGGTAGGCAGAATGCACAGGAAGATCGATAGTCGGCTCAATCCCGGGCCTGAGAAAGGAAGGCCTAACCCTGTCCTTGCTGAACTTGATTGACATAACAATCGGCTCCACTTCCCAAAAGGTGAATACAATCAAATCATTCAATTTTGGATGTGTCTTTGGAAGCCCCCCCAAACGAAATTCTCCAATCTCCAAACCATCGGAAGCCCTTTCGGCTTCGATCACTTTCTGTTTCTCGGGAGTTCTCAGCTTTTTAAGGCCAACAAGGTGATCCAACTCCGCTTTGGTGCGCGCTGAGGTATTGGAGGGAGGATCCGGGACAACTATGAACCGTTTCCAGTCACGTAAATGCCTTGGGCCGTCCTTAATCGATTTCAAGTGCCGCTCTCCCCATTGCTGGGTCCCTGAGAAAGTCAGCTTTTCCAATTCGGATGCCTCATCCAAAGGTTCGCCGGCAAGACTCTTGTAGGGATCCAATACATTCGATTTAGGATCTTGTGCGGTGAGCGGAACACCAAACAGGGTGGAACTGAATACTGCAAGAGTAAGATAATTTAGAAAGCTCTTAGTCATGGAATCTTAAAAGTGAACGCGGGGTAACAACCCTACTCGTGAATGCTTCTGTCAGTAATACTTGCCCAATGAAACCTCTTTGCGCAAACGCAAAATACCCCGAACACACGTGAGTGTATTCGGGGTATTGAAAAATACTGGTGAGTATTTAAAGAACTAATCAGATCAATATTCGTAGATCACTCCGAAACGCACCGTGTGCGTGTCATAAAGGGAGTGAGCGAAGTCGTAAGCGTATCCGCCATAGATGTCGAGTCCATTAGCAAGCTGAACGCCAACGTCCGCACTGGCTCTCCACCATTGCTCATCAATCAATGCTGCTGCAAAATCGTGATCGGTAATCGAGTTGTATTGGATACCTGAGTTCACGTAAACCGCATCTGTCACATTGTAGCGACCGCTAAGTTCAGCAACAATAGTTCCCGTAGTCGTATCTCCAAGGGCTGCAGAGCTGTGATCAGCATACAGATAGGAGAGTGTTCCCGTCACAACCACGTCACCGAGAACCACGCTGGTTCCGATACCGGGATTGATGAACAACTGCTCACCGCTTGCATTTGCAAGTGCAGGACCCGCTTGCGCACCGTCAGAGTAACCACCGACAAGCATTCCGAAAATGTTTTCGTAGATAGGAACCGACCCATAAGCGGCGACGGTGTGTGATTCCAAAGAGTTTCCTCCGTTAAGAACACGATCTCCATACTCATAGTTCAAACCCAGCATCGCACCGCTGTCCCAGGCCAATTCGTAGCCAAGAGCATAGACGTGCTGATGACCTGCGAGAAATCCTGGCCCACCGGCATCCGTTCCGATGTCGATGTAATTGTATTCGAAATATGGGGTATGAATCACACCACCGGAAGATTCAACAGGTGCTTTAGCGTTTGACCATCCGCCACCAGCGCCAACACCGGAACGACCGGAAAGGCGATCATTGAGGTTTTTCGAGGACCGCTGAGTCGAGTCCTGACTAGTAGGAGTGTTCGTTTCCTGAGGACCATCCGGTGAAGAATACGGACTTGATCCAGGAGGAAGCGGAGACGCTCCTGCGAAAGTAACGGAAAATGCTGCTGCTGCTGCAATTCCGAGTGTCTTGATTGATTTGATTGTCATGATTGGCCGATTACGGTTCTTTGAGACGCCTAGTTAAGAAAAATAAAGTGTATCCGTCAAACGCTTTTTTCACTTTTTTCTAATAAAAGTTTGAAGGAACCGTGTTTCTTGACTCCAGAGTTCAGCCAGATCGAAATTTGGACCGCAACAAACTGAGTATCAGGGGAATTCAATCCTGAGGTATCGCGCTCATTATTGTTAAGCAAAACCCTGGAAGGCTCCCTCCAGTATGCTCCCGTGCCCCCCTCAAAACACCTCGAATTTAACATTTCCTCGAGGGTAAAAGATCGAGGACTTTCGTTTCTTTCTTCACTGGGAAGGTCTGACTGACTTTTTCGGTCGCAGGAAGCAAAGAGAGATCGTCCCCTGTCCCTATCCCTTTTAAAATCTAAAATGCCCACGGGACTTGACACTTTTACTGAAGTCACAACACTTCCAAACAGTTGATGCCAAGTGATCCAACAATAGAGAATTCCTCAAAGCCTTGTCCTTTTGCGGACGAAATGCGATTCACTAAACCGTGGCGTCCTTACCAGGCTCAGGTTCTGGAGAAGCTTCCGCAGTTTCTACATGATCGTCATTTTCATCTAATTTCAGCCCCCGGTTCCGGAAAAACAGTCATCGGGTGGGAAGTCCTCCGTCGCGTAGGGAAGCCAACTCTGGTTCTGGCTCCAACAATTGCCATCCGGGAACAGTGGATTGAGCGCCTTCGTCATGATTTTCTCGATGGAAAGGAACCTGACTGGATCTCTCGCGAAATCGAGAAGCCGGCCCTGGTAACGATATCGACTTATCAATCCTTGAGCACCGCTTTTCGAAATGAATCACGCGGCTCCGCACTTTTGGAAACGTTGAAAACTTTTGGGGTCTCCGTCCTCGTTGTGGATGAGGCGCACCATCTCCGTGCTGTCTGGTGGAAATGTCTCGCCCTCGTAAAGAGTTCGCTGACTGAGCCCACCACTATAGCCCTGACAGCGACACCACCGATTGATGTGCCCCAGGCAGAATGGAATCGCTACGCCACCTTTTGCGGAGAAGTGGATCTCGAAGTCGGTGTTCCGGAGCTTGTCGCCGAAGGGAATCTCTGTCCGCATCAAGATTATGTCCTTTTGAGCATCCCGGAAGGAAGCGAGGTCGACGAACTGCAACGTTTTCACGAAGGCATCGAAAAGCTGATTTTGGATCTGCAGCTCGATATTGAGTTCGCAGAGTCGCTCGGCCGAAACGCAGAGATCCCCTGGATTCAGGCGGAAGACAGTAGAGAGGCAGTCCGCCAGCAGCAGGCATTCTTCTTTTCCCTGGCTGGATTTCTCCAACACACGGGTGGATATCTCCCACTGCCGATCGCTGAAAAATTTAAACTGACCGGAGAGGAGCTCCCCACGAAACTCGACCGGCACCGTGCAGAGACTTTACTGCAGGGCTTGCTCTTTGATTTCCGGGAAAGAATTGAAACCGCGGAGGGAACTGACGAAAACACAGTCCAGCAACTCAAGGGCCTGGAGAACCGTCTCAGAGATCTCGGTGGAATCGAGAAAGGGAGAGTCGTACTGCAGGACAACGAAGAGAACGAAAAGCTGCTGCGCAATTCCCCTGCCAAACTGCAAAGCATCGCTCAAATCATCGAGCACGAATTGGATGCCCAGAGCATCTTGATGAGAGCTGTAGTTCTTACCGATCATATTCGCAAAGACGCATTCCCCACTCCCGGTGTGGCCGAACCGCCTCTGGTAAAACTCGGAGTCGTCCCGATTTTTGAAATGCTGCGCCGGATGCGAATCCCGATGCTTCTCCCCGCAGTGCTGACGGGTTCGCTGATCATCATTCCAGAGAGCACAACGAACCACTTTCGTGGAATCGCCTCAGATCTCGGAATTAGTCCGAACAACCTTAGGCTCCGACCGCTCGATCATGATGAGAGTTATTCCCTCGTCGACATTCGCGACTCGGACAGACAGCGGGCCGTCAGTGCCGTGACCGAGCTTTTCCAACAGGGAGAGATCAATTGCCTGATCGGAACTGCCGCTCTCCTGGGCGAAGGATGGGACGCTCCGGCAGTCAATACTCTGGTGTTAGCTTCCATCATAGGTTCTTTCGTGATGTCGAATCAGATGCGCGGCCGTGCCATCCGATCTGATGCCGGGTTCCCCGACAAAACCGCCAATATCTGGCATATCGCCACGGTCCCGCCTGAATTCAAAACAGGCCGCAAAAACAAATACGATGCAGGCAAAGACTATCGGAAGCTGCAAAGACGGTTCGAGGCATTTCACGGGGTCGGATTTGGATTGAACGAAGAGGATCAAGCCATCATGGAAAATGGCTGGACCCGACTCGGCATTCCCGGAGACCTGAAATATGAGAAGATTGAAGAAATCAATAGGACGATGTTTCAACAGGCGGAAGACCGACCGAACATGCAATCTGTTTGGAATCGGGCCGTGGCTCCGGCAATTGACGGTCGCTTCCTTCGTCCCGTCCGAACCCTGACGGCGCCGAGACGGATCGCCACAAATCGATTCATCGCCCGCATTGCCGGAAGCGACTCAAGCGGTATTCGCTACGGAATCGCCGGGTGGCTGGAAAAGAAACGCCTTCGCCGAATCGCGATTGCCATTTTTAAAAGTCTTCAGGATACCGGACATATCGATTCAACAAAATCACCGCGCCTGATCCGGGCAAAGACTCGATTGCTTCGCCATTCGCTGGATGCTCCACATTTGGAAAATCTGGAGCAGGCAGTCTTCGTCGAATCACTGGGAGAATTCTTTGACGTTTTCTCCTCGAATCCCCGTTACCTGATTCAACAAAAAAACTCCTGGGCGGCAGTGCCGAAACGGCTCGGGGAGAATCAACAAATAGCAAAGCACTTCTCCCGCAGACTACGACGTCAGCGCTTCGGAAGACATCAACTTCACTACGTCCATAGCCGGACAGGAAAAGATCATCTCCTTGAAGCCCGCAAGCAGGTGCTGCTGCAACAAGCGACGTTCCAGACAGAGACACGCGTCCGCTGGGAAGCTTCCGATTGATAGTCACTGAACCGGAACGATAATTTCACTTTCTTTCCCTGATCTTCGAACCGTCAGCTTCACTTTATCCCCGGGGAACTTCTGCTCCACGATCCGGGCGATGAGCTGTTTCTCTGTCAGTCTTTCGGTAATGTTATCACATGCCACGATGATATCATTCTCCTTCACTCCTGCCTTATGAGCGGCGGCGTGCTTTCCGTATTTCCCCACGTGCTCTACCAGCAGTGCCATTTGGTCTTTTGACAGCCCTCTCCGCGAACGGTCATCGTCAGAAACTTCAGATAATTTCATTCCACCGAGTGCGATTCCACGCAGAGGCCAGGTTCCAACACGTTGCGTGTGATCGGGGTTTTCCCGCCACTTCCCTGTGAGTGATATCGTGAGTTCACCTTTCTTTCCCTGACGAAGAACCTCAGCCTTCAGAGAATCCCCGGACTTTGAATTGTGAAGAACCCAACTGAAGTCGGCGATCGAAATGAGAGGCTGCCCTTTTACTGTCAGAATCTCATCACCAGCCTTGAAGCCCGCCGCCGCCGCAAGGGAATCCCGGTCGACTGACTTCACTTTTGCGCGGGCGTCTTCGGCAAGATGAAGTCCGATCACCTCGGGTTGCGGAAAAGGAAACAACCACTGATCAGGAATCGGCATCTTCCGGTTCCGGTAGTCGAGCCGGATCGCATCGCCCACCTGATGACAGTGCACACAGCTCTGGACTACTTTCCCGTTCCAGTTCAAATCAGGCCCGTATTTCCCGGAAAGACCGGGAATGTCGACCGGGGTTTTGTAAGGAAGGGGTGTCGGTTTTTTCCCGCTTAAGCTTGAACCATTGTCCGGATATCCCTGATGCAAAGACAGCACGGCTTCAAGAGCTTCTTTCATACTGTTGGTGGCCTTGTTCTGCGCATCTTCCTGATGAGCCCAGGAACCAAACCTCCCGTAAATCGTTCCATCACCATTAAGGAACATGGCGGAAAAGGATAGATCGTAATCGAATTGAAACAGCGAAAGGTCGAGTGTGTTGGCATTGATCAGACGGACACAGACAAACTGATCGAGCAAACGCGTCAACTCCGTGTTCTCCATCAGAACCTGAGCATCAAAGCCGGAACACGCCAGACACGGAATACACCGCAAAGCGACCATGACGGGCTTCCCGGTCTCCTCCCCCTTTCTTAGAGCCGCTTTGAAATCGTTGTAAATCCAACGCTCGCTGCTGGATAAGGTCTTCCGGTCATTTCGCACGGCCCCTTCCCTGTCCTTGACAGTCTGAGCATGAACAAGCGGAACAACAGAAAGTGCCCAACAAAATGCGATGCGGGCTAGACTGATCAAATAACGGTTCCAACAATCGGCTATCATTCGTAAATATAGAGGGCAAAAGACCTCAATGTGACCAAAAAGTTTCCGTTTCTCATTCGGGATAGACCGGCTGCTCTCCAAGTCGAAATCTTTACTAACTAAACTCGAATAAGGATCTGCAAACACTTGTCCGTCGAGATTGACCGAGACGCCCGCATTGTTTATAGAAGAGTGAAGACACTTTTGTTATCTATGGGAGAAATTTCAAAAACCAGGCAGGACGCGAAAAAAATATTTATCAGCGCGGTTTCCTATGAGTTCCAGAGACACAGGAAAATTGTGGCGACCTTCGTCAAAGCTCATGGTTATGAGCCTGTCGAACAGACCCAGTTTGACCACACCGATGCAAAGGTCGAAGAGCATCTGGAGGATTTGATCAAACAGAGCTTCGCCGTCATCTGCATCGTGGGAGAAGGATTTGGTTCGAAATCGCACAGTAATGATCTAATTTCATTTACCCAGCTGGAGTATGACCTTGCCGTAAAACACGACAAGCTGATCTACGTTTTGATTGCAGACAAGGTTCCCAAGGGAAAGCGGCTGACACGGAAACTGAATTCCGAAACACCGGGCCAGAGAGAAAGCCAGGAAGGTCATTTACGAAAGATTAAGAAAAGCGGTAAGACTTACTATCCCTTTAAAGACTCGAACAGCTTCAGTGGACACGTCAATGGAATCATCGCCACCATCAACCGTGAACACCACAGCGCAGTTCGTTCTTTGACGGGTGACGAATCCATTCCTTCGCCTCCATCGAAACCGCCCAGGGCGCGTATTACTTTCTGGTGGATCTTTGATTGGCTAAAATCGGCAAAGGGAATTGGAACACTGGCGGCCATCCTCGCAATGCAGGCCCTGATTTTCTTGTTGTGGTTCGACCCCATTCTCCCGCCTCCGCCTCCGCCTCTTCTTGGAGAAATGCGAATCGGATCGCAACCGATCGGTGCCACCATATTTGATGAAAACGGTGTCGTAATCGGAAAAACCCCTTTTGAGAAAAGAGAAGTTACTCTGGGAATCAAGGAATACGAAATCGGACTACGCGGCTACGTTTCATCAACTGTAAGTCTCCAAATCATAGCCAATACGGTGGCCGAAGAGAATGTTACTTTGGAGAAGGAAATCGACATCAGGCCCGCAAAGATTCAATTCGTCAGCAATCCACCGAATGCTGACATTATCGACGAAGAAGGCACCCTTCTCGGAAAAACTCCAAGCGGAATTGAAATTGAAGCAGGCCCTCACGAATTTAAAATTTCGAAACCCGGATTCAAAAACGAAACCATATCCATCAATGCTGGACCCGGAAGTGACAATTTGCGGGAAATTGTTCTTTCACAATCTGCGATAAAAGTTCAATTCGATACAGTACCGCCAGGCGCCACAGTCCATGTCAGAAAAATGACTCCCCCCGGAGAAACTGCAGTATTTTTTGAAGAAATCGGAACAACACCTTGCCAGTTCGATCTCGACGCCGGTCCGACCGAAGTCGAATTCACCCTCGCGAATCACCAGTCGGTGATGTTAGAGAAAAATTTAACAGGACTTACTGAGGGCACCTTTTTCACAGTGCTACCTGCCCTCACCGGGGAACTCATCCTTTCAGCGGATCCTGCCTCAGCAAGAATCATGGAAGGTGACACTATTCTCGGCACTGGTATTTACCGTGAAGTGAAATCACAACCAGGAACCAGGAAACTCTTTATCAGTGCCAATGGGTATGAGCCACAGGAAGTTGAGCTTACCATCGTTCCAGGAGAAACGACGTCAAAAGCAGTCCGGCTTGTCGAAGTTGCACAGTATCGTGTCGTCTATGACATCAATGACAGTGGGGTCGCACTTCGATCGGAGCCAGTAGTTCAGGAGAATTGGGAGATCGTAACGCTCAAGACTCAGTCTCAGGTTTTCCTTCGGCAGGAGGGTCCAGTGCAGGAAGGGTGGGTACCCGTATCCATTACAGGATGGCTCGTCGCAGAAGGTGGACTCGGTGTTACCGCCCGGAGAACAACTTCACCAGACCAATGGGAAATCATCTACAATCACAGTAATAAAAACGAACGCTACATCTGGTTACGTTCCGAAACCTCAGACGAAACGGATAAGAATAAACTGGGCAAAGTTTGGAAAGACACCGAATTTCAAGTAATTGACGAGTATCGCTCCAAAGAATCAGTTCTTTGGGTACGCTGTATTATCGAAGGCTGGGTAGCTCTGGAAACCGAAAATGGAAATCTCTTGATCGAAAAAGTAGAATGATCTTCCCGCTTTCCTGTTTTCAACCCACCAGTTTATTTCAAAGTCTGCAGCCACCCTGCCAAATCCACCAAACCCTGCTCACCGATCACTGCAGCGAGTCCGGGAGGCATCAGGCTTTGTTCCATTTCCGTTTGAGTCTTGATCTCTTTTTTTGAAACGGACTGCTGAACTCCGCCGGGTAGTCTCAATTGCAGTTCGCTGTCGGTTTCGCCGGTGATGTACCCTAACAGATTCGATCCATCTTTCTTCTCCACTGTCACTCCGTGGAACCCGTGACTAATCGCGGCGTTCGGATAAAGAATTGCCTGAAACATTGCCTCCCGACTGAGCTTGTTCCCAATCTCCGTGAGGTCCGGACCAAAGTCGATCCCTTCGCCTTTCACCTTGTGACAAGTGGCACAGGAAGCCTGAGTGAAGAGAGCAGCACCTTTCGAAGAGTCCCCTTTCTTCTTCACCAGTTCATCGATCGAAGCAAAAGAATCCGTGCCGACGGCAGGTGGTGCGGGAAGAACCTTGGCAGCTTCTGATCTCACCGCCATGTTGGCATGCCGGGACAGATTAATCCCGGCGACTGTCTTGAGTTCATCCGGCAGTTGTTTCTTGTTTGCCAAGTCGATCAGATCCCGACCACCCTGAGTGGAAATCATGAGACCGTTGATGATGCTTCGTTTTGTTGCGAGCGAGACCTCGTCTTTTTTCAGGTACTCGCATAAAAAATTGCGGGTAGCGTTTCGGTCTGAAGTCTTTCCGAAGGCGGCAGCGAGTGGAGCGATCTTTCTTTGATCGTTTCCTTTGAATACTTCAACCACGGGGCCTCTATCATTCAGCAGCAGCATTGCCGCTTTGGCGACATCCTGAGCATTCGGATTTGCGACGATGTAAGCGATCAGTTCATCGGCGAAACCGCGCAGCTTGAGCTTGTCCGCCAGGGCTACAAACTCTGAACTGCCACGCATTGGACCGATCAGGGATTCGAGACGATCGGCGCCCCCCTTAAGGCTGTCTCTTATACACATCTCCGAGCCCACGAGACCGAGGCTGATCTC
>OJCB01000194.1_pt1 | contig 25996 bp, 22 predicted proteins | sample 1591501 | NCBI WGS metagenome assembly OJCB01 (sample SAMN05416813, study PRJEB24817) | seawater metagenome | isolation source: Sea water | place: Canada:Atlantic | collected 2013-07 | reverse complement strand
GAGATCAGCCTCGGTCTCGTGGGCTCGGAGATGTGTATAAGAGACAGATTTGGAAGAAGTTTACCCGGGGGAGATTTCCGAGGTAGTGGTATTGAAAGATAAGATTCGGGTCACTGGAAAAGGGAATGCCGGCATGCAGTTGAAAGAGCTTCCGGTTCATGTTCCTTCTTACGCGAAAGGGGGGCTGTTGATCGAGAAACTGTCTGCTTCGGGTGAGTTTTCATTTTTGATTGCTCGGTTTGCCAAGGGGCCTGGAAAACGCGATCGGGCACTTTCGCGATGGCGACTTGAGGGCTCATCGGGGGAGCGCTTCTCAAGTTCCCGTTGGCCGGACCGGGTGGATGAGTCTGTCAGCCGCGACCTTCCAAAACTAACCGCTCCGCATCAGAAGGGGCTTGGAGGAATTCCACATATTGGCAATGCCGACCACGAAATTTTCGAATTGGGCATTCGTCATGCGACCGTGAATTTCGTCCTCAATGGATTGATTTACAAAGAGCAGAAGCCGGGAACGAAGCCCTTTGCTTTCGAAGGGCAGCGATATTTTTTGAATGAGAATTTCCTCAGGGGGAGAGACAGGACGATTCAGATGCTTTGTGAAAAAGACATTATCGTAACCTGTATATTACTGGTGGGGAATCGGAGCGGAGCATTGATGACTCATCCGGAAGCCGAACCGCGCGGAACTTATGCGATGCCGAACCTGAAGACGGAGCTGGGAGGGAAGCTCTATCGGGCTGCGCTGGATTTTTTGACGAATAGGTACTCGACTCCGGAGAAACGAATTTCGAACTGGGTCATTCACAATGAAATTGATCAGGCGGGAACCTGGACAAATATGGGAGATCAGCCGCTGGGACGTTATCTCGAAACCTACATGCGCTCAGCGCGGATCGTTTATCACTCGGCAAGATTACGTGATCCCCATGCCCGGGTTTTTGTTTCTCTGACGCATCATTGGAATAAGACGAGTTTCGGAAACGGGGTCTATAATGTTCGGGACCTGCTGGATCTTTTTGGCCAGGCGGCAGCGGCGGAAGGGGAATTCGGATGGGGAGTGGCTTATCATCCTTACCCGCAAAGTCTCCGGAATCCGGATACGTGGAACGATGACGATGTCACCTACGATTTTGATACGCCCTACATTACTCCTAAGAATATTGAAGTCTTACCCGCCTATCTCGGTGATCGGCCGATTCTTCTTTCTGAGCAGGGATTCAATACGCCGACCCTTAGTCTTGAGGATCAAAGGCGTCAGGTCGCCGGGCTCATGTATCTCTTTAGAAAACTGCCGAATCTTCCCACAATCGAAGCGTTTCATCTGCATCGGTATCAGGACATGCCCGATCGCGAAGGAGGATTGCGCCTCGGGATTATCGACGAGAACGGGAATCGGAAACTTGCCTGGGATGCCTACACTGCAATCGGCACGGATAATCAATCCGAATTCGGGAAGGTTGCGAATGAGCTTTTGCCGGAATCGGAGCGCGGGAATTTAAAAGAAGTTTCCCGGAAAAAATCCGGAGATTAGGCGCGGATTTTTGAAAGGGATCTCGAGTTCAATCGTATAAGATAGAGAAGCCCTCTTTTTTGAATGATTCGATATTTCCTACTCCTCTTTTCGCTGGCAGCCATTTTCGCAGGAAATGCAAAGGCCCAGAATCTACCTCCGGCGCCCAACCCGATTGCCGTTACTGCGAATGATTATGCCCGCTTTTACGCCGGTCTCCCACTGCGTCCCGACAGCCCTCTTCAAAAAATTGTCGGATTACCATCCGTCAGAAAACACTCGGTCGAAGCTCGTGACCTTTCAGAAAAATGGGAAGACACCCGGCTGTCTAAGATTCGTGATTGGGCCAAAGCAGAAGTGCATCCGAAAATTTCCCGACCGAAAGTTTTGAAGTACATGTTTGGCGGACCTGATTTTGTCCACGCCGCAACCGTCTTTCCCGGCGTCCCTGAGTATATTCAAGTCGGTCTCGAACCTTTGGGCTCGCTGCCCGATTTCTTTCAAATGGCTCCCGGGCAGATTGAAAGCTATCTGACTCATTTGAATCATACGCTGAGGAGTATCTCGAGACGCAGCTTCTTCATTACGAAAGAGATGAGAGCAGATTTCGGAAAAGACGGCGTCGATGGCGTTTTTCCTGTCCTGCTCTATTTCGCTGCCCTGAGCGGGCATGATGTATTGAATGCGAAATATGTGAAGTTGGATGCTGCGGGTTCGCCGGTGGAATGTGGTGCCGCAGAAGCCATCGGAATCTGGATCCAGTTCAAGCTGGTCAATGCTTCGCCGGGTGCGCCGGCTGTTCAGAACCTTTACTATTTTAAGACCGACCTATCGAACTCAGGGTTTCGAGCCGGGGGACCTTTTCATCAATTTCTCAGCGCCCGTCCCGGGGGAGTGGCTTATCTCAAGGCGGCCTCCTACTTGATGCACATGGAAGATTTTTCCAATATCAGAAACTTCCTTGTCGGCGACGCTCAATATGTCCTTCAGGATGCGTCAGGAATACCGGCAGCGTTTCTGGCACAGTATTACAAAGTGGACTATTTCGGGAAATACATCGGACCGATTGACATGTTCTCCGAATACGATCAGCCGGATCTCCGCGCGATTTATCAGTCAGGGGTAGGCAAACCCCTTCCATTTGGAACCGGTTACCGTCTGCGTGACGAAGATTCCGTGCAGATGCTGGGCGTCCACAAGTGAGTCCAGTTTTTCCGGCGGGACGAGAAATGAGATGGCGAAATCTCACTGCTTCGCTATCTTTGGGAACGTATGAGATTGTTCCAAGCTATTGTCCTCCTATTTTGTCTGTCCCCGCTTTGGCTGAATGCCGCTGAAAAGTCGAAGCCGAATATCATTGTGATCATGGCCGATGACCTCGGTTACGGCGACCTTTCCTGTTACGGTGCCACGGAACTCGATACTCCTTACATTGATCAATTGGCAGCTGAAGGGACGCGTTTTACGAGCGGATATTGCTCTGCTTCCACCTGTACTCCGACGCGTTATTCTTTTCTGACCGGGTCGTATGCCTTTCGGAAAAAGGGAACCGGAATTGCTCCTCCGAACAGTCCAGCTGTCATTCCGGCAGGAACTGTGACGACGGCTTCGCTTCTAAAGAATGCCGGATACAAAACCGCTGTGATCGGGAAATGGCACCTCGGCCTTGGCGGTCCCGAAGGTCCGCAATGGAACGAAGAGCTGAAACCAGGGCCCCTGGAGATTGGATTTGATCATTGCTATCTCCTGCCCACAACGAATGACCGCGTTCCTCAGGTGTATGTTCAAGATCACCGGGTATTGAATCTCGATCCGAAAGATCCAATCACACTCTACAAGAAGAAACCGTCAGAAGATCATCCGACCGGAATCACTCATCGCGACACCCTGAAGATGGATTGGACGCACGGGCACAACGCCACCATTCACAATGGAATCAGCCGTATCGGTTTTTACACAGGAGGGGAAAAGGCCCGTTTTCGCGACGAAGATCTCGCTGACGAGTGGGTGGATCGCTCCGTAAAATGGATCGAAAAGCAGAAGGATGCTCCGTTCTTCCTCTTCTTCGCCTCGCATGATATTCATGTCCCGCGGATGCCGCATGAGCGTTTTCAGGGGAAAACCAAACTCGGATTTCGCGGAGATTCAATCGTGGAACTGGATTGGTGCGTCGGTCAGCTGGTGGAAAATTTGAAGCGACTGAAGATTGAAGATAACACCATGATCGTTTTCTGCTCCGACAATGGACCGGTTCTCGATGATGGCTATGCTGACGGTGCCGTCGAGAAAAACGGCAAGCATCGCTCCGGAGGTCAATACAGTGGCGGTAAATACAGTGTTTATGAGGGCGGAACCCGGACACCGTTTATCACCTGGTGGCCGGGAACGATTCCTGCGGGTAAGGAATCCGACGAAGTGGTTTGTACGATTGATTTGGCGACCAGTTTTGCCTCAATGACAGGATCGGACATTCCCGGCGACTCGGTTCTCGACAGTCTGGATGTCATGGATGCACTGCTTGGAAAAGACGGCGCGAAAGGTCGTGATCACCTGGTGCAGCAGGACAACGGAAAAGGCGGAAACTACGGTTATCGGGAAGGGGACTGGAAGCTCCTCCGGCATGATTCCAAGAAGACCAGAAACCTCGTGGTAGAGCGCCAATTGGAGAATACGGTGGTTCCGGAATTTCAGTTATTCAACCTGGCTGAAGATCCAGGTGAAAAGCAAAACGTCATTGACGCAAATGCCAAGGTCGCAGAGGAAATGAAAACCCGACTCGCGAATATTATCGAGTCAGGTCGGAGCCGCTCTGAGTGAGCGGCCACCTTCCCTTCATCGAAATAAAGTTTAGGATGATGCGTCAGCGATGAAGATTCCATCGCCGCCGTTTCCTTGAAACAATTGCTGCGGATTCCATGAGTCAACCACTTCGACGGTGATTCCGCTGCTGGTGTTGTCGAAAATCACCGGAGCAATACTCTCCGGAAGTCGAATGCAACCGGCGGAAGCAGGATAGCCCGGCAGATCGCCGATGTGCATGCCGACAGCGCTTTCATCGAGACGCATCCAGTAGGGAAGTGAACATCCGTAGATCGTCGAAGTTTTACCGGACCGAACCCGCTGGGTGATTTTGAATACTCCGCGCGGGGTGTGTTTTCCTTCACGGGCGGTGGAGACAGCAGTGTCGACTGCGATGGTGTTGTTAACGATGAGAAAGGCTCGCTGCTTACTGACGTCAACGACGATGCGGCGCTCTGCACTTCCGGCCTCCTGCAGGAGTTGGTGATTGATGTAAGCGTCCTGGTGCACATCCCGCCATCCCGACTGAGATACTTGCTGGATAGGGGCAGGAACAGATTGGATTACCTGTTGAGCCATGACTTGCTCCATTTTTGCCTGGCGCTTCTGCTTCATCTTCTTGAAAAGTCCAGCTTCCGCGTTCGTCGCTGCTGACATGGTCACTCCGAGGATCAGGAGTGCTGTAGCGGTTTCGCGAAGCCCGTGAGCAACAACTTCTGCATCTTCGAAAATCAGTCCGAAGGCGTCGTCGTCAGTCTGACAGAAATCTTCAAACTGCTCCTTATCAGCGACGAGAAGACCGAGCAATTGGACCTTGGCCCCGCCGTTTGATTCGTCAGCTTCCCATCGGATCAGAGGGACACGCTGTCCTTTCGCTTTTATTTCGGGTCCATCGAGAGAAGTGGAAAGTGTATGTAGAAAACGTCGAACGTAGTCCTGCGGCTCAGATGCGTCTGACATGTCAGAAAACGGATCAGCCGATGCCAGCAGACCATCCAGATCAATCTGATAGGCTTCCTCAGCCCAATTCATGTCGGTGTCGGATTCACTGGAACTCTCCATTTCCACCCGTTGAAAAACCGGTGGTTTCGGACTTGGGAATAGTGGCTTGATACCGTTCCGGTCGACGTAAAAACCGATGCGGCTGTTCGATACAGCAGAAGCGAAGCGGTCGACGGTGTTACTTTCTGCTGCGAGTTCCGGCAGTTCTGCACCTTCGGCAGGGAGTTCATCAACGGGTCCAAAAAAGTTCACAAGCGGTTGCGTAGTCATATTCTTGAGTTGTCAGGGGTTACCATTCTGAATTTAAGTCATCGCGCCACGGCTCCGAAACTTCAGCGAGTAGCGCTTTCATGATCGGAGGTGGCACTTCAGGGTAGACGGATAGGATTCTGGATAATGCAGCAGAAATTCGGGGAGCCGCAAAACTGGTGCCTGTCTGGCATTGCGTAGCACCTCCGAGCCACGCAACTTCCACATTTTCGCCACGGGCGGAAAAGCTGACAAGCTTGCCGGGGCGATGGTAAATATCGTCCGTTTCACTTCGGGCAATATTTACGCTGATAACACTGGAGAAATGGGATGGCCACTCGGCTTCGGAATCATCATTGTTGCTGCAGGCGGCGACCACATGGATTCCCGTAAGCCAGGCTTCGTCCGCCCATGCTTTGTGGGGAAGGATAAATTTGGCCAGCCCGCGGCAGCCAAAGCTGCAATTGAGAATGTGGTAGCCGCGCTTGATCGCTTCTTTCACTCCGGCGTAGATCAGGTTGGTTCTGGAGAGGCTTCGGGCATCGAGGACGCGAAAACTTCCAATAGTGGCTTTCGGGGCAAGTTCATGAATGATTCCTGCCACTCCGGTGCCGTGGCCATAAACATCGGTTCCCGCTCCTTCAATGATTTCAATTCGGCCATCATCCTCCGCGAGGCCGATCGAATCCCCGGCAATCATGTTTGCGAGTTTAGGGTGATCAAATTCCACACCGGAATCAATCACAGCTATCTTGATGCCTTCACCGGTTCCAGTGAGAAGAGCTTCCTTCACCTCGTCCGTTGTTGGCCAGGCTGATTTGGCGCTAACTGGTTCTGTCATACTTCCAGCCCCAGAATGGCATTGAGAACTCTGTAGTTAATAAGCCGTTCCATTGTCGTCGAAAGCCGGCTGATTCGGTTGAGGTGTTTTGCGGAGAATCCTACCGGGTCCGGTCCTTCAGGAGTATCCTTCAGTTGGACGCAACTCAAAACCCCGACTGCAGTGCCGGCCAAGTAAAAGGGAACGGCGATCATGGAGCAGGTGATCTGGTCCATTGCTTCATCCGTTCTCTTCGAATGCTGCTTATTTTGATAGACGCTGTTCTCGCAAAGAGGCTGCTCGGATGCCAGCACCAGACTGATGAGACCTTCATTCAAAGGCTGTTCCCAGCCGATTAATTTGGGATCCGGTTCGCTGTAGCTGACAACCAGCTTGGTTTTTCCGGGATCGACCAACCAGATGGAAATCCCGTCTGCGCCCACTGAATCTGAAAAAAGCATGAACACCTCCCGGCCAGCCTTACCGATTAAGTTGTCGAGTTCCTCCGGGGCTACGGACTGGAGGGTCTTTACGAGACGGCGCTCGATGAGAAATGATTCTTCGGAAAATTCCGGGTCGGGTGATATCACGGCTACAAAATCTAAAGTTTCAGTTTAGTGGGACAGGGAAGAGAATAATCCTGATCCGACTCTCACTCAATTCTAAAAAGGAAAAGCTACTCGGCGGTTTCACCTTCCAGTTTCTCCATCGTTAGAAGCGTTCCGGCCACTGTCGCAAAGGTAGGGGCCAGAGTCCATCCAAGGATCGGGATAGAAAGCATGGCAATGTATCCAGTTCCGAGGGCGGTTGCTTCAGGGCGGTGAGCTTTCGAAAACTCAAAACTTTTGGTGGTTGTGTAACCGCGATACTCAAGAGGGAAATCCATCAGCCCGAACCCGGCGAATCGTGATTCTGTCAGGAAGACGCAGAGGGTTGCGACGAGGCTGCCAATCAGGGGAATGAACAGACCGATCACGAAAAATAGAATCGTCAGGCTGATTTCCAGGAACACATTTCGTAGATTCACTTTTGCACTCCGTCCGATGCTTTGGATGATGGAAAGCTTTGGGACAAAACGTTCCTTTTCGATTCCCCGGACGGTCATTTCCGCGAGTCTTCCTAAAAAGGGAGCCAAAAGGACGATTACAAATTGCTTGTGAATCAGGACGAAAAGAAAAGCCATTGCCACGAAGCCCAATACAGCAGCAGACCAGTTGATCGTGGCATCAAGCCAGGCCCATGGAGCGGTGACTTTTGCATCGATCCATTCAAAGAGTTGGCCGGAGAGCAGGTAGATTCCGTAGAAAATGAGACCGCTCAGTATCAGACTGACCATCCCGGGGGCAAAGAGGAATCCCCACAGTTTATATTCACTCAGGGTGCGGGGAACCTGTGCATAAAACTTCAGCGTGCGGAAAAAACGTCGGATCATAAGGGATAAATCTGTTGTGATGATTATTCATCATTTTTGCGGGAATTGAATCGTCTTTTCTCCGGAATCGTAATTCAAAAATTCAGTATATGAAATCTGCAGTCAGATGATTGAGCTCACTTTCGTCTGTTTGATTACTCGATCCTGCCGAACTTGATATCGTAATTTATCTCAAGCGATGGGAGGTGCTTTTATCTGAGGCCAGATACAAGCCTGTTGAATCGAACACCTAAGCCTGTTAAATCGACGCATGCGAATCGCTCTTTTTCTCACACTGCTTGCTGTCTCTTTTTCCATTGAGGCAAAAGAACCGCATCCCAATGTCGTCTTTTTCATGGCTGACGATATGGGGATGGGAGACACGAGCGCCTTTCAGGATTTCACCGGAAACAGTGATGCCGATCAGATTCATACACCGGGAATGGAGCGACTCGCTGAAATGGGTATGCGATTTACAGATGCTCACACTCCCAGTTCCCGTTGCACGGCGACTCGATACGGATTGCTGACGGGGCGTTATCCCTGGCGGAGTCGCATGAAATACTGGGTGCTCTTTGGGAGTCAGGGGGATCCTTTGATCGAACCCGATCGGCCAACTCTGGCGACTCTGTTTCGGGGGAAGGGATACTCGACTGCTCTGTTTGGAAAATGGCACGTGGGCCTGAGGTACCGACAGGAGAATGGAATGCCGGCAGCAGCCTGGGAAGATGCGGACCTGACAAAGCCACTTTTTGATTCTCCGCTGGATCATGGATTCGATATTTGCCGATTCACTTCGCGTTCTCACGGGACATCCGGAGCAACTGGAAAAAAGAACAAGCCCAATCAAAATGTTGGACCCGGTCACATCAACGGCCGTACTATTCTCAGTGCGACAGGGAAAGGAAAGTTACTGGTCTCTGAAGGACCGGATGTCTACGATTTGAACGCTCTCGGCGCCCGGCATTCCGACAACGCGGTTCAGTTTGTCCGAAATCATGTCATCGGGGAGGACAGTTGGGAAAAGCCTTTCTTTCTCTATTACGCGAGCAATTCGAATCATTCTCCCTACACCCCGTCCGGGGAAATCGGAGGGGTGAAAGTAGTCGGTGAAGGGCGCTCGGTTTCCGGAGAGCCGATGGGTAAGCGCTATGATTATGTTTACGAAAATGATGTGGCCTTGAATCGTCTCATTACCTATCTGGAAGAAACAGAGGATCGCAGAAGAGAAGGAAAGAAGCTCATCGAAAACACGATTGTCATCTTCACCAGCGACAACGGATCGGAGATCGAAAAGAAAGCAGCAACGGGTCCGCTCCGCAGTAACAAAGGCTCCGCCTTTGAAGGAGGGCATCGAGTCCCCTTTATTGTCTCGTGGCCGACGGGTGGAGTGAGTGCCGGGGAAACAAGCGACGAATTGCTTGGACTGACAGACATGTTCGCCACGTTTTCAGATATCCTCGGAAAGGAACTTCCGAACTGGCGAAAAGGAGAGGCGGGTGCGGAAGACAGTTTCAGTGTTCTGGGTGCGTGGCAGGGGGAAGGAACTCCGCAGCGTCCCCTGTTTCATAACGATCACAAAGAGGCTGAGAATGACGCAGCGGAAATGGCCGTTCGGGTGGATGATCCGGAGGTGGACGGAGAGATTATGAAAGGAGAATGGAAGCTTTTTTTCTCTGCTGGACTGGCGCGATTTGGAAAGCCGAAGGCAATCGCATTGTATGATCTGAAAGCCGACCCAAAGGAAGAGGAGAACCGGATCGATGACGAGGGGCTTGCTTCCCTCGTGAAACACCTGACTGATGCCGGGCAGCTCAATCGTGCATCGGGCGGCACGAGGATTTCTGAGGATTCTGAGGATTCTGAGGGAAACAGAGCCAGTGTAAACTGGGCCGGCGGAGCTGAGAAACAGGTCGGCAACGGCGTGACAATTTCGATGTTGGCGGAGCGAAATGGGGAATCCGTGTCTGATCCGAAATTTGATATCAATGATCGTGGACTTGGTTTGAGCGGAGGCAGTTTCGGACAGGTGGAGAGCGGCGAAGCTCTGCTGATCTCCTTTGATCAGGATGTCTATCTTGAGTTTGTCGGAGTTGTCGCTGGGAATGGTCAGTGCGGTGGTTTTTTTCAAGTGGGTGACCACGCGCCGCGGGCGATCTATTGCGTTGATGCGGACAACGACTCGAAAGATCAACACGGGCGAATCAGTGATGTGGGTGTTCTGAAAAAGGGTGAAACTCTCCGACTCGACAGTTCCCCGCATTTTGGTGTCGAGGCTCCGGGACAATGGCGATTGCAGGATATTCAGGTGCGGGTTCTGAGCAGGTAGATCCTTTGAAACTCAACGATTGCCGCGGTCCAGTCGTCATGTAGGTTACTTCTATGGTTAAACGAATTTTCTCCCTGTTCGCCGTTCTTCTATTGGCTTCACCCCTCCCGGCCCGCACCTGGAAATCGACGGACGGGAATTCTGTCGAGGCGGAATTCGTTTCCGCATCTGCCACCCATGTAACGATCAAACGAAATGCTGACGGTCGGCGTTTTACTCTGCCTTTTGAGAAGCTTTCGCAGGACGATCGCGACTGGATTGCCTCTCAGAGTGAAGGTGGAGATTCGGAAGGGCCAGCGCTTCCTGACGATGTGGTTGAACTGGTAAAATCAGGGAAGCTTCTGTTTGAAGATGATTTCAATCGGGAGGATCCCGACGATGCAGAGGAACTTGGAGAGAACTGGACAACTAACAGTGCCAGTCGCGCGCAGGGTGAAAAGCAGAATGATCTGGTCGAAGGCGAGCTGGTGATGACGATTTCGCCGAAGGCCGATCATGCGATTTCGACGGTCCATAACACTGCTGAACCGTATGGAGACGCAGTTGTCTATCTGCGGATGAAGCTCGAAGAGGGCGGCCAACTCAAGCTGGCTTATAATGACAAAATGGACAAATTGGTGTGGGCGGGGCATATCAATGGAGTCATCATGAGTCCCGGCAAACTTGTCCTTTCCGATGAGAGAGAAGGGCGTTTCAATCTGAAATACCGCGATGGAAAAGACACCCCCGAGGGGAAGGCCATTCTTGCGGATGTTTTGAAGAATACCGACAAATCCTTCCCGCTGGAACTCAAGGACGACGAGTGGCATGAGGTGGTGACTTTGCACAAAGGGGACACCCTTACCGTCTGGATTGATGGCGACGAAGTCGGATCCCACTCTTCCCCAGGTTTTGGCCATGCGACAAAGCGTCAGTTCGTGTTCGCCGTTGCAAAGAAAGCAATTGTTGATGATTTGAAAATCTGGAAGCTGTCCGCTGATTCAGAGTAAAGATTACATCTTCCTGACAATTATAGTTTTGCCTCCTGTCAGGTAATCTGGCAGGCTTTGGCAGTGTGGGGGAGGCTGGTCATCCGGTTTCCATGAGGTAAGGAAAAACGTAAGCTGATTGATGAGTGCTCCCGAACAAGGCAATATTCTGGTCTCCCCGGTCGATGCTGGCCTAAGTGAAAAACCCAGGTCCGGTAAAAGGGATCGGGGAGAACAAGGATTTCTCTATGGTGTGAGGAAGCATCCCCTCATCGTTGGAGTGATCGTTGCTGCAATCTTTGTTGGAATTTATTTCCTTTCGCAAAGAGGGACCAATCTGATTGCCGGCCAGGCACTCGCGAGAGCAGTTAAGGCCGATATGGAAGTGCTCGTGTTGGAAGGGGGAAATGTGAAAGCGCTCGAATCGCTCGAGCTCAAGTCCCAGGTGGAAACCCGGGAGGGAGCAAAGATTCTCAGTATCGTTGACGAAGGGTATGAGGTGACGCTCGAAGATGTGGAAGCGAAGAAAATTCTCATCAAGCTCGATCCGACCGAGATGAAGGAGAAGATCGAGCAGCATGATATTGAATTTGAGAATGCTCAATCAGAATCCACCGAAACGGACGAAGCGCGTTCGATTCAAAGGACGGAAAGCGATAACGAAATTAAGGTCGCCCGGCAGACTGCCCGTTTTGCTTTGCTCGATCTGGAAAAATACATGGGTGAAGAAACTTCGCGAAAGGTCCTCGGAATTCGGGATTTGCCGGCCGACGAGGATGCCTTGATTGCCTACGAAGACAAATTCAGGGAAAGGCTTCTCAAGATGACGGGGAAGGACAAGAAACCGGAGGAAACGAAAGAAAAAGATTCCGAAGGCAAAGGGGAGAAAAAGGGCGCCGAATCAAAGAAATCAGAAGAAAAAGAGGAAGACGATATTATTGAACGCGGCGACTGGGTGAGCATTGATTTCGCTCAGTATTTGAAGAATGAGCTCCTGGGCGACGGGGAGGCTCAGCAGGAATTGAGAAAACGGCAGGATGAGCTCTTGGTGGCCCGGAGTGAACACGCCGTCGAGATGGAGGAAGTTCTTGGGTCGGAGCGTCTCGCTAAACAGGATTTTATTACGAGGGCAACTTTGGATAAACAGCGGGTGGCTCTTAAAAAAGCAGAAATCAGAGAGTTGAGCGCAGAGACCGGGTTGGAGCTTTATCGGCGTTACGAGTATCCGAAGAAGGCGGAAGAGCTCCTGACGAAATATGAAGACTCCCTCCACCTTCTCGATTTAAAAAAGAAGGAGGCCATCGCCAAGCTTGCCCAGTCGGAGGCGAAATTTCGCAGCGCCGAACAGATGTTTAAAATGGCTTTAAAAAAGCGGGGTGAGTTGGCTAAGCAGCTGGAGAGTTGCACTATTATTGCCACCAAGCCCGGTCTCGTTGTTTATGGATCCAGCGATCGAAACCCCTATTACAGTAGCGAGGAAAAGATCGAAGAAGGGGCTTCAGTGCGCTATAAGAAAACGATCATCACGATTCCTGACATGACTAGAATGGGGGTTAAGGTTTCCGTTCAGGAATCTCACATTAAAAAGGTCAAAGAAGGGCAGAAAGTCAGAATCATTGCCGAGGCGGAAACGGAGAAAATCCTGACCGGTGAGGTCAAAAAGGTAGCCGTGCTACCCGATTCGAACCGGTGGTATGACAATCCGAATCAGAAAGTTTATCCAACCGAAATCCATATCGATGGAACGCAGGACTGGCTCAAGCCGGGGATGAGCGCGAAGATTGAAATCATCGTTCAGGAACTGACGGACGTTCTCCGAATTCCTCTTCAGTGCGCGATGGTCGATGAGGGGGATACGATCGTTTACATTGACCGTGGTGGTTTGCCGGTGCGTCAGGAGATTGAAACCGGTGCTTTTACCGATGAGTTTATCGAGATAAAGGGCGGACTGAAAGAGGGCGATATGGTCTACCTCAACAAGCCGAAATTCGAAGATGGCAGCACCGGAGACGGTGGCAAAAAAGCTGATTCCAGCAACTGATGTCAAAGTCTGAAAGCGAGATCATCGGGCTTCGCGATGTCGGCCGGGCCTACCGGATGGGGGACTCCATCGTCAATGCGCTTGATGGGGTTTCTCTGGAAGTGGAGAAAGGGGACTATCTCTGCATCATGGGGCCTTCCGGGTGCGGGAAATCCACGATGCTCAATTTACTGGGCTGTCTCGATCAACCAACTTCAGGTGACTATTTTCTGGGCGGGCAAAATGTTTCGGAACTCGATGACGATACTCTTTCGGAGGTTCGAGGGCATCGTCTCGGATTTATCTTTCAGTCCTACAATCTGATTCCTCAGCTGACTGTCCTGGAGAATATCGAAGTGCCGATGTTCTACCGCGGTGTTCCCGAGAAAGAGAGCCGGCAGCGTGCAATTGAGTTGGCGGAAAGGGTCGGGCTTGGTGATCGGGCTGATCACCGCCCGACGGAGTTGTCCGGTGGGCAGCAGCAACGAGTCGCGATTGCCCGTGCGCTTGCGAATGATCCGCTGGTCATTCTTGCCGATGAGGCAACAGGGAATCTGGATACAAAATCAGGAGAGGAAATCCTCGAGATATTTGCCCGTTTGAACGCCGAGGGGAAGACCTTGATTTTCGTGACCCATGACGAGGAGATGGCGAAACGGGGGAACCGGGTGATCCGTCTCCGGGATGGCAAGGTGGAGAAAGATGAGCGGATTCAAGACGGTAGGAAAGTCTCAAACGAATCGGGAGAATCGGCTCATCAATATTCCGACAGTGGAGGAATTACCGATCGTGGCTACATCCCGACACTGAATTTAAAACGAAGCGTATTGCTCGGATTGAAGAGCCTCTGGTTACATCGTCTTCGCTCCCTGTTAACAGCCCTGGGAATTGTCTTCGGAGTGTCGTCTGTAATTGCGATGCTTGCGATTGGGGAGGGGGCCAGCTATGAGGCGCAGGAGCAGATTCGTAAACTCGGGAGTCAGAATGTGATTGTCCGAAGTGTAAAACCACCCGGGAAAACTGAAGGGAACACCGGTCGTTCTTTCGTTTTGAAATACGGAGTCACCGGGCGGGATGTTCGGCAGATTCTGGCGACAATCCCCGGCATTAAGATGGTCGTTCCGAATCGGGAAATTGGAGATTACATTGGTCACAAGACCCGCCGGATTGATGCAACGGTTTCCGGCGTGATTCCGATTTTTCCGGAAATGCGAAACCGACAGTTGATCGAGGGACGATTCTTTAACCTCCTCGAAATGGAATCGCGTCAAAATGTTGGTGTGTTGAATCGCGAAGCTGCGGATAAGCTTTTTCCTCTCGACCCTGTCGTCGGAAGCACTGTGAAGCTGAGCGATACCTATTATCGAATCATTGGGATTCTTGATTCAGCAGTGGCACTTCCTGACGAGGATGCCAAGGAAGCGGAGGAGAAGAAATTTGAGATGTTTATTCCTCTTGAAACCATGTTGGAGCGATATGGTGAAGTGATTTACAAATCGCGGTCAGGAAGCTTCGAGGCGGAGAAGGTGGAGTTTCATGAAGTGACGATTGTGGTGGATAATCCGGAGAGAGTCGCGGAAAAGGCGGATGCCGTCCGTCACCTTCTCGAATCCAATCACGAGGTCCCGGATTTTCAGGTGATCGTTCCCATTGAATTGCTTCGACAAGCGGAACGCACTAAGCAGATCTTTACGATCGTTCTTGGTTCCATCGCGACGATCAGTCTGATTGTCGGGGGAATCGGGATCATGAATATTATGCTCGCCAGTGTCACCGAGCGAACCCGCGAGATCGGAATTCGCCGGGCTCTCGGTGGTAGGCGTCGCGATATTACACTTCAATTCCTCGTGGAAGCTACTCTGCTCTCCGGAGTTGGTGGACTCATTGGCGTTGCCCTGGGGCTGACGATCCCGGCAGTTGTGACTCACTTTAGTGGAATGGTCACGGTTGTGAAATCGTGGGCGCCCGGATTGGCTCTCACGATTTCTGTTTTCACAGGCGTCGTTTTCGGATTGTACCCTGCACTTCGAGCCGCGAGATTGAGTCCGGTAGACGCTTTGAGACACGAGTAATCTCGTTTGCCCTAGCTGATGAATTTGAAGGAAAGAGGGTAGACGTAATCAACTCCCTTGTTGGCTTCAACACCTGCGATGATCGAAAAGATAATCGAGAGGACGGCTGCGGCAATCATGGTGAGGAATCCGATCCCGACGAACATCAGTGGAACGGAAATTAGCTCGATGATAATCATGGTGATGTGGAAATTGAGAGCTTCTTTCCCGGCCCGGTCCACTTTTGGCATCTCATCTTTTTTGATGAGCCAGCAAACCAGTGGACCCACGAATGATGGAATGCTCAAGAGGCAGCAAAGACCCGATAGATGAGTGAACATCGCCCAGTCCCGTTCCGGTTTGCCCGGGTCGAGAGGAGCGGGCTGTGACGGTGGCGCAGGTGTAGGGTTTTCCGATTCCATGGGCAAAGAATAAATCCTATGAAAAGAATCGTCCGTTACAAGAAAGACTTTTCTTTGTAACGGAGCGGACAGGCTTGCATCGATGACCCAAGCTTGTTGAATTGTTCGTCCTCAGTTCGTCAAACTCCATTCAGGAAGTCTTACGATCTCTCCACCTTTTTGTGCGCTCTCGTGGGAAAGAATTCCTGTGAGCGTGATATTGGCCGACTGCACCGCGTTGGGATAGCCTTCTCCGGAGCCGCGAAGCAACTCAACAAATTGATGGACCAGATGCGGATGAGATCCGCCATGACCGGCCCCCTGGGTAAAACTCAGGTGATCTTCGCCATCCTCACCTCCGTAGACTCCGCCGGTGGTGAAGGGTGCAATTTCCTCGGGTAAAAGGTGAGCATAGTCGGGGCACTCCTGTTCGGCTGGAATCTCCGGCTCGGGCTTTTTGGCGGTGTGAACAATCAGGGGTTCCCCTTCGATCAAGGGCCACTCGACCGATTTCTCTGATCCGTAAACCTCGATGCTTTCTCGATACTGCCGGGCCACGTCGAAAAGGGAGCGGTGGACCTGTGCGCTAAGGTCACTTTGGTGAAATTTGATGTGGGTGGATTCCACTGCATAAGGAGAACCGTAGCATTCGTGCATTTCCTCCCGAATTGTTCCGCTGGGGAAACAACTGACATATTCCGCTTCGTTTCGGGCGAGGCCAAGGACAGGTCCGACACAGTGAGTCGCGTAGTGCATGGGAGGAAGTCCCGGCCAGTAGCCCGGCCAACCATCCATGTCCTGTTGGTGGCTTGCTTTGAGGAACTGCAATTTGCCGAGTTCGCCTTTGTCGTGAAGTTCCTTCATGTAGAGAAACTCCCGGGCGTAAACCACCGTCTCCATCATCATGTAGTGGAGTCCGGTTTCGGCGCTCATTTCAACAATTGCTTTGCAGTCCTCCTCGCTCGTCGCCATTGGGACGGTGCAGGCAACGTGCTTTCCGGCACGGAACGCTGCCAGGGTGTGCTCCGCATGATTGGGAATCGGTGTGTTGATGTGGACTGCATCAATCTCCGGATCTGCGAGAAGCTCGTCGTAGCTGGTGTAGCGTTTTTCGATACCGTATTTTTCACCGATCTCGTGAAGAGACTCCTCGTTTCTCTGGCATAGGGCTGTGATCTCTGTATTCGGATGCCTCTGATAAATCGGAATGAATTCGGCTCCGAATCCAAGGCCGACAATGGCAATGCGTGGTTTTTCAATCGGTGAGGTCATAGGTGTAAAAAGTTATCCGAAGAGTAGGGAGAAGAGGAAGTTTTATCTTGGCGCGATCAGTCGATTTTTAGGAGATTCCGGACAAACCCCTGTTCACGGAGGAAAACGACTTTCCACTTCGACGGAAGATATAGAGAATCATCTAATGATGAATCGTCGACAATGGATCGGTCTCTCGGCAGGTGCCGCAGCGGGAAGCATAGCCCAATCGGGGCATGCAAAAGAAGAGTCCGCTTTCACACTGAAATACTCTCCCCATTTCGGGATGTTTAAAATTTCCGCACCCGGCGGGCCTGTTGATGAATTGCAGTTTGCATTCGATCATGGATTTCGTGGATGGGAAGACAACGGGATGAGTGCCCGGCCGCTTGAAGAGCAGGACGCGATCGCGAAAAAGATGAGCGAACTTGGTATGACCATGGGCGTGGTCTCAGCGAAGACTGGAATCAAGGAGCTTAACTTCGCTTCCCGTGATGAAGAGGCTCACCAGATTGTCTTGGACCAGATTAAAGCCACGGTCGAAACGGCAAAGCGGGTCAATGCTGGATTCATGACCCTGGTGTCGGGGCAAGTGGATCCGCGCTGGCCACGGGATATTCAGTTTGCGAACTGTATCGACCTGTTGCGGCGGGCAGTGGAGATTGTCGAGCCACACAATATAACGATGGTGATGGAACCTTTGAATCGATTTAAAAATCATCCCGGTTCGTTTTTGCAGACGGTTACGGAAGGGTATTTGATTTGCAAGGCGGTCGATCATCACAATTGCAAAGTGCTCTATGACATCTATCACCAGCAAATTGCGGAGGGGAATATCATTCCGCTTTTTGATTTGTGTCGCGATCAGATTGGCTACGTCCAGGTGGGAGACAATCCGGGGAGAAAAGAACCGGGCACGGGTGAGATCAATTACGCCAAGGTTTTCTCCCATATTCATGAATCCGGATACGACGGAATTGTGGGGATGGAACACGGGAATTCAATCAAGGGAATCGAAGGCGAAGAAGCGGTGATCGCAGCCTATCGCGCTGTCGACCCGTGACGTGGAAAAGGGCGTTTACATTTTGAGCTCAGAGTGCGAGGGATCGAATATGATTTATCGGTTTCTTTTGCTCGTCATCGTTTTCTTTTCTCTGACGAGAGGCTTCGCTGCGGAGAAGCCCAACTTCATTGTTCTGATCTCGGATGACATTAGTTACGATGACCTGGGTTGCTATGGAAGCCTGAATGGCCGGACTCCCAATATCGATAAGCTAGCGGGCGAGGGGATTAAATTTACCAACGCTTACCTGACCGCCAGCAGTTGCAGTCCGAGCCGTTCCAGTATTCTCACAGGGCGGTATCCGCATAACAACGGGGAGGCTGCAGAATTACACCGCTCGATTTCGTGGCACATTCCATCGATCTCCGGGGTATTGCGGGATGCTGGTTATTATGCGGCATTGGCAGGAAAAGATCATGTCACCTGGAAGTCTGCTCCAGATGGGGAGTCGGCTCCCACCAAAGCCTTTGACAAGAAATACGCTTCCAAAGTAAAAGGGAATTCCGGTGGGCACGGCAAATGGATCAAGGCGCTCGAAGAATGTCCTGGTGATAAACCCTTCTTTCTCTGGTTGGCATCGCTCGATGCTCATCGGGTCTGGGATGGGAATCACGAGTGGGATGAAGTTCTCTATGGAGCAAAACATGATCCTGAGAAAGTGGTTCTTCCCCCGGCCCTTCTCGACACCCCGACGACACGTAAAGATTTTGCAGCCTACTTGAATGAGGTGACCCGTTTTGACTGGTATGTTGGTCAGGTAATTGACTGGCTGAAGGAGAAGGGCAAATTCGCGAATACTCAGATTTTTGTGATCGCAGACAATGGCCGGCCATTTCCCCGCGCCAAGACCCGGCTTCACGATGACGGAATGAAAACGTATTTTGTATCGAGTGGTCCTGCGTCGAAGGAATCCGGAGTTGCGAGCGATTCGCTGATCAGTGTGATTGATATCGCTCCGACTGTTTGTGAAATGGCGGGTGTTGAGTCGAGTCCCACTTTTCAGGGGAGAAGTCTCGTTCCGGTGTTGGCGGATTCGACAGCGGAAGTTCGGCCCATGGCATTTTCCGAACACAACTGGCACGACTACGAAGCTCTGGGGCGATCGGTACGGGACGGCCGCTATTTGTATATCCAGAATGACCGCCCGCAATTTGCTCAGCAAGGGCCGGCGGATTCGGTGAAATCTGCAAGCTTCCAGGATCTGCTGGCTGCGACAAAGTCGTCGGAACTATTGACGCCAATTCAGCAGGATGTGTTTCGCGCTCCTCGACCGGAAGTTGAGCTCTATGATACGCAGGGTGATCCGCATCAAATCAGTAATCTTGCCGGCAAGTCGGAGTATGCCGATCTGGAAAAACAGCTGAGCGATGCTTTGGCATTCTGGCGTGAGGAAACTGCAGACTCTTCTCCTGAGGAAATCAGTGGAGACTATTTTTCCAATGTGACGGGCGACAAGCTCGATATCAAGCCTCAAGACTTTCAGCGCCCTCCGCCGGGAGCGGATAAAGGGGCGGATAAAGTAAATGCTGAGGGTCTGAAATAGAAGGAATACCGATGCGCTGTTTCACTTTAATTGCTGTTTTTGTTCTCTGCTTGCTTTCAAATCGGGGCGGAGCTGAGGAAGCCTGGATCCAGTTGTTCAATGGAAAAGATTTGTCAGACTGGCGGGCCAATGCGGATTCCGGGGCTTTTTCGGTCAAGGATGGAATTCTGACTGCTCACGCAACGCACCCGAAAAATAGAGGGCATCTCTTTTTTACGGGCGATGATGAGGAGCTCGATCGTTTCAAAGATTTCGAACTGATCGTCGTGGCGCGAGGAGAAGCGCACTCCAACTCCGGGATCTTTTTCCACACCGACATGGAGACACGCGATGGTGTGCTCCACTTGAAGAACGGTTATGAGATTCAGTTGAACAGCTCGATAAAGGAAAAGCGGAAAACGGGGAGCCTTTACGATGTTGCTGACCTTTACGAGTCGCCGGTAGACGAGACGAAATGGTTTACGGTGAAGATTCGGGTGGAGGGAAAACGGATCCAGGCATGGATCAATGACAAGCAAACTGTCGACTATACAGAACCGAAAAATCCGGAGAGGAAACCTCAACGTGCCGGTCGATTGATCAATTCAAGAGGCGGTGCGATTGCCCTTCAGGCTCACGACGACAAGAGCACATTCCATTTTAGGGAAATCAAAATTCGGAACTTGTATCGGGACTGATCGCATTGTTGCCAAAGAAATTGTGCATACAGACGATGGCGAGTCGTCGAATGCACATGAAAGCCAATCACCTCACTCTCGCCGTCACTCTTCTTTCACTCGGATCTTTTGGATTCGCTCAGGAACAAACTGAGAGGGGCATCCCTCAAGTTATTGCTGCCAATGAAGTAGCCGCTCCGGCGGAAACGCAAGTGGCCCCCGAAGTGACCACTGCTGCTGCCAATGAAGTAGCCGCTCCGGCGGAAGCGCAAGTGGCCCTCGAAGAACCCACGGCTGCAGCTGCGCCCGCTAAAATTCCTGCCATCCTTACCAAAGTGGTCGAGTCGAAAAAGCTCTCAGGTCAGGACGCGGAAGTCACTGCCGTACCGATCGCCGCTGTATTTAACGAAGAGGGTAAGTTTTTCGTTCTCGCCAAAGGAGCAGAGTCAGATGTGAACTTTACTCAACTGGAAGTGGAAGTCGGAAAGACCGATGGAACTTTTGTTGAAATTACTGCAGGCCTCGCACCCGGCGATGAAGTGATCGTAGTATCGTCGGCACAGGTGAAGGCACCCGTCGTCGCTGAGGTAGGGCAAGCGCAGGCGCCCACCGTTTCGGAGGCAGGACAAGCCTACGGCGTCAGGGGCTGCCCGACCAACACGGATTGTGAAATTCCGGTTCATGGGAATTTTTACGGCGGAAGAGAATACTACGACGAGCCGGTCGGCTTCTATGGCGGAGGTTCTTACCGCGGTGGCGGCGGATTCAACAGAGGTGGAGGATCCTTCTGCCGATAGGACAATTTGACCATCAACAACACAAGCAACTGAGAACAGCGTCGACGAAAGTCGGCGCTGTTTTCGTTACTTCGTCAAAGGGCTTGCCGGGGGTTCGCTTACGAGTTGGACAAAGGCTTCACGGGCTCGCGCAGTTTGTACTTCATCCATAATGAGGTAGCGGTCGTTGCCCTTTTCACTTACGAAGAAATCGGTGCGACCTTCGTCGTTCACTTTCACGTTTCCTTTTGGCGACAGGTCGAAATATCCTCGGTCAGGAAAGACAGCATAGAGGACCGCTGTCAGATCCCAGGTTGGGCGATCATGAGGCTTTTCAGGAACGTAGGCAAGGTAGCCCTCTTTAATGATGTGGTGATCCACGTAGTTGTAATCCTCCATGATGCTCTTCCATGGATAGGTCGCGGCAATGCCGATTTCGAATCCGCTCCAAATCACGCTTGAGGGCCATTTGTCTGCAAAGGCTTGTGCCGAGGGGACGTCCTTTTTGACGTTGTATTCGAGATGTTGAGTTCCATGGCGAATGGTCTGAAAGGCGCCGGCCATGATGACGAGTTCCTTTACTTTCTTTTTGATCAGGGAGGGACCGTCCAATGGAGAATGACTGTCCGCTTTCGACTCTAGCAATTGTGCGAGATTGGTAAAAAACCCGACTTGAGCAATCGATACAGATCCGTCGGGTTGGGCGGCGAGAGTCTTCCGCAAAAGGTCCACTGCATTGGGGGCGTCGACGCCGGATTTCAGATCGTGAGGATAGATCGGTTTTCCATCCTCTGTTTTGTTTTCAACCAGACCATTGTATTTTCCTTTCTCCGGCGTCACTCCGTCACGAACAGCGCCGACCGGGATATCCGGCGAACCGTAAAAGGTATTTACTGCATCAATGTAAGCTGCCGAAAGTGGATGGTCTTTTGTGGAGGTGACTGCGAGGAGTTTGACAGCCCCGCGGCGTTCCATTTGATGAATCATTGCCAGGGCCATTGCATCGTCGATGTCATTCCCCATGTCAGTGTCAAAGATCAGCTTCACTGGTTCAGCGGAAGCGGGAAACAGGAGTGCGCTCAGGCTGATGATATATAAGGTGAGTTTCATGATCGTGGCGGTTGATTTACAAGTTGGATGAGTGCTTCGGAAACCCGGGTCTTCTGGACGGGTGAAAGTAAGAGGTAGCGGTCGCGTCCGTTTTTCGTCGGACGGAATCTCGTGAATCCATCGTCAGCAACACTGACTGAACCTTTTGGCGAAAATCCAAAGTAGCCGCGCTCTGGAAAAACAGAATACAACACGCTGGTGAGGTCCCAGCAGGGGCGATCGTGATTCGGACCGCTGTGAAGCAGGTAAGCTTCTTTCACAATGTGGTGCCCGGTATAATTGAAGTCCTTGGCAATGCTTTTCCTGGGGAAAGTCACACTGATGCCGATTTTGAAACCACTCCAGATTACCGGGACTTCGGCAGGCCATTTTGCCGCAAGTGTCTGCATCGACAATACATGGTTGCGAACGTTGGCTTCGAGGAAATGGTTGTCGCCGTTAATCGTCTCAAAGGCTCCTGCCATGACGGAAAGGTGGCCGACCTTCTTTTTGACCAAGTTAATTCCACCGTCGGAGTTCAAAAAGTCAGCGAGATTTGTGGCGAGTCCAACCTGGATGATCGCTAGGGAGTGATCTTCTGCTTCGCTTAATGTCTTTCGCAATAATTTCACTGCATCTTCCGGATCGCTGGATACACCGATGTCGCGTGGATATCTCAATTTGCCATCGTCGTTTTTAACTTCGGCCAATGTTAGATACTTGCTGTCCCGATGTGGTGCCGTTTTAGAAATCCCTATGGGAATATCGGGTCGACCATAAAACGTATTCACTGCGTCAACGAAGGGGGCAGCCAGTTCATTTTTCTTTGAGACGGTCACGGCTAGCAGTTCGCACTTTTCACGATTCATCAGGGAGTGGATCATCGCCAAAGCGAGCACATCGTCGACGTCCCCGGTTATGTCCGTGTCGAAAATTAATTTCACGGGTTCGTCGGCGAATGCCGATGCGAACCATAAGGGGAACAGAAGAATGCAGGCCCAAAGTTTCATGCGTTTCGTTTTTTGAGTTTTCCGGCTCGCCAGGCATCGATGATAACAGCCAAGACAATGACCAATCCGGTAATGAGAAGTTTGACGGGTGATGATGCTCCCTGAGAGGCGAGACCGGCTCCTAATGTCGCCATTATCAACACTCCAATGAAACTCCCTACGACTGAGCCGCGCCCACCCATCAGGCTGGTTCCGCCAATGACCACTGCTGCAATAGCGGAGAGTTCGAGGCCGGCTCCGGCGTTCGGATCGACGGTTTGCATCCGCGAGCTGTCGATGGCTGCGGCGAATCCGGCGAGGGCACCGGCGATCATGAAGACAAGAATCTTGACGGGCTTGATGTTGATGCCGGAAAAAGTAGCCGCTTCCTCATTTGCCCCGACAACGAGGACATATCGGCCGAAGACGGTTCGCTTCAGAATGATCTGCCCTAAAATCACTACGAGAACTGCGAAGAGGAAAGCCCAGGAAACACTGATCACAGGAATAGGGTTTCCCAGCCATTCGACAGGCGCGCCGATGTATTTTGACTGGGAATCGGTTCCGATGTAGGCAAGTCCCCGGGCTATCTGCATCATTCCCAGAGTGACGATGAAACTGGGGACGGCAAAGCGAACGCTCACCCATCCATTGACCCAACCGCAGGCAGTCCCGGCTAGGATAGCGAGAGGCAGTGCCGCAAAGAGTGACCATTCCCAGTCCACCATCGCCAGCCCCAGCATCGATCCGGCAAAGGCCATGACTGAACCAACCGAAAGATCAATTCCTGCTGTGATGATGACGAAGGTCATTCCAACCGAGATAACAGCGAGAGCTGGAACTTGATTGGCGATTTGACTGAAGGTTGCCCTTGAGAAAAAGTTTTCGCTGAGGAAACTGAACACAAGAATCACGCCCAGCAAAACCCCGATGAGTCCAAGGGATTCGCCGTAGCCGGAGAGGAGTCTCGATTTCTTTTCCCTTGTCACCTATTTCAGTGTTTCAGAAGTGATGAGATCGACTGGAGTTCTCTTGTCCTCCACTTCGGTGTTTCCATTGAGGCTGGAAAGTGCCGCTTCAATTCCGAACACGGCGAGTTGGTCCCCATGCTGATCCGCAGTCGCGAAAATCCGACCTTCTTTAATCATCGCCTGCACCGCCGAGATGTTGTCGAATCCAACGACGAGAACTTCCCCCTCTTTCCCGGCGGCCTTGACTGCCGCGACGGCTCCAAGAGCCATGCTGTCATTGCTCGCCAGAATCGCGGACAACTCAGGGTGTTCTGTCAGGATCGAGCTGGAGACGGAATTTGCTTTCGCCATTTCCCAGGATGCGCTTTGGACGGAAACGATTTCTGCTTGGGCTGTCTTCATGGCGTCTTCGAAGCCGGTCCGTCTTTGCTGTGCATTGAAAGCAGTGGGGACTCCTTCCAGGATGGCAACCTTCGCCCCGGGACTGAGCGATTTTGCCAGAGCATCTCCAACTTTTCCGGCGCCTTCCCGATTGTCCGGTCCGACGAAAGGAATCTGAATTTCCGACTTCTCGAGGACATCCTTGTCGAGCTTGTTATCAATATTGATGACGATGATCCCGGCGGTCTGAGCTTTTTTCAAAGCAGGAACCAGCGCTTTTGAATCAGCAGGAGCGATGACAATGGCATCGACACCACGGGCGACCATTTGTTCGACGAGGGCGACTTGTTGAGAGAGGTCTGTCTCGTTCTGAATGCCATTTATGATCAGAGAAAAACGATCGCTGTTTTCTTTCTCAAAGTCTTCCGCTCCATCGGCCATGGTTTTGAAAAACTCGTTGGCAAGAGATTTCATGACCAGGGCGATTTCCGGTTTCTCTTTTTGACTGCTTCCCTCCACCTCATGTTCAGGCTTCTCATTGCAGGAAGTCATTGCAAGAATGGTAACAAAGCAGGCGATCAGTCCTCGGGAGAAAGAGGGGAAACGGGATAAGGGATTCATGTTGAGAAAACGATTGCCTGAAAACGGGTGGCGGGGCAATGCTAAAGTCTGGTGTGCGTTACCATATAGCAGGGGCAATTCGACCAACTGAGAGGGGTGAATCGAATAGTCATCCTTCTCCCCGAAATACCTTTTCGAGGTAACTTTCGAAGGTCTGGGCGAAAAATTCTTCGTTCGATCCGAATTTTTCATAGCGATAGACGGAAGGGGAATGGCCGAGCGAAATCAGATAGTGAAAATCTGTGGTCTCGCCAAAGCGGATCCAGGGATGCGGAGAAGAACACTCGTTGCGAATGATTTCGAAATTGCAGATGGGTAGTACCGGCCAGATTTCGCCCTTCTGTGCTTCGAGTCCATTCGAGGTCGCCAGGTAAGAGCGGAGTCGAGCAGGAATACTAATGGTCTGTTCCGATTCCAGAGATACCAGTTTCTCTTCCGCGGCTGGTGGGAAAAAAGAGGCGTCAATTTTTCCCGCGCGGGCAGCGGGGTGCTCAGTCATCTCAATGATGTCGGCTTTCCAGTCTTTGGGCATTGTTCTTGCAGGTGACATTTCGTAAGTCGAAAGGGATTTCGGGAAGTTAATCCTGTGGGAACGTTTCGCGATGTTCCGCCACTGTGCAACGATTACCGCCATCTCGTCGCTTTCTTTTTCACAAACGGGTTCGGGTGAAACGAGATACTCCCATGTGCAATCTTCCTCTGTCGATGATGCAGAGAATGGGAGTGGAAAAGGGGAGCTCTGGAGGCAGCACCGGTGCGATGTCCGGTCCCGGCTAGCCATGGTCGTAAGGGGTCGGTCCTTCATTTCATTTCATTGATCTAATTCCCGTAGTCCCTACCGGAGATTATGGACTTGCCTTTACTGTTGGAGAATTGCCTCCGCAGTTTTGAGGCCCGAAACGATTGCCCCTTCAATTGACCCGCTGGATCGATGATCACCACAGATGTAGAGACTGTCGGAAATTCGGTCGTAAGCAAGAGGGAAATGGCCGACAACAGGCGAGGGAAGCGCCTTCCGAATGTGGTAGGTTCTGAGGTGACTCCATTGATCCTGTCTCTTATACACATCTCCGAGCCCACGAGACCGAGGCTGATC
>OJCB01000193.1_pt1 | contig 25997 bp, 20 predicted proteins | sample 1591501 | NCBI WGS metagenome assembly OJCB01 (sample SAMN05416813, study PRJEB24817) | seawater metagenome | isolation source: Sea water | place: Canada:Atlantic | collected 2013-07 | reverse complement strand
AGGGAAAGATCGAGCTGCTGGCGCAGTAGGATTTCAAAGCCAGCCGGAGCGGCCGACCTACAGTAGTTGGGCGGTGGCCTTTGCTCCAAAACGACAGCAGGCACTGTAGGGCGAGCGCTCCGCTTGCCTTTGCCATCAACCCGCGACTGCGGGGTGGAACTCTTCGATGGTCGTGGTCAGGGAAAGATCGAGCTGCTGGCGCAGTAGGATTTCAAAGCCAGCCGGAGCGGCCGGCCTACAGTGGGTGGGCGGTGGCCTCCATTTTTGGTTCGCTCGCATTCCCATCCCGGTGTGATATACTAGCAGCGTTCCCGAAAAGGAGGTCGCTATGAACTTTTCTATTTCACATCTCCCCAAATCCCTGATTGCACCCCGCGCGTCGCGGCGGTGATTCAGTCCCTTGATTTTTCAAGGGTGAAGCAAACCGACACCGCCCGTCGCGGTAGCTCGAAAACCACATTGGTCAGTTGATCGTTCGCGTGCCCTTGTGCCCGAATGTCCTGACATGGCAATAATTTTACCTTTATGAAAAATGAAAACGAATACTCAAAATCAAATCCCGGGAGATACCTATCCGGAGAATGAAGACGGCGTTTCTCCCAAAGAACTCGCCAAACTCCAACTCAGCGAATCGCGAAAGCGCTCGCGCGGCAAACCGAATCATCATGCACAGCAACTCTGCAAGCAGGCTCGCTATGCAATCGATGAGGCTTTGATCTGTGATTGTGGCGATCCAATTCTGGAAGGGCTGCAGGTGGAAACGGTTCGTCCGGTATCCGGGACAAACCAGCTTGAGGTTCTATTGAGCGTGCCCTCATCAAAAACGGAGCGAATCGGAGAGATTCTCGAAGCCCTGAAACAGGTGCGGGGAATTCTCCGTTCAGCAGTGGCCGGGACAGTTCATCGCAAGAACGCGCCACAACTGGCGTTTACGATTCTTCCGGTATCGGACCGGGAAGAATAGAATGATTAAACCCTAATGGTGGGCCGTCTGATTCCAAACGCAGAATCAGGCGGCCCTTTCCGACAGATACAGCGCTTTCAGAATACTCTTTGCAGAAAGGAATCGAATGAACGGAAATATGCCACCGCAATTGAATGCGAACCGGAATCGCCCGGCATCTGTCCTGTTTGGCTTTTTCAATTCCCGATTGCAATATTGGCAGTAGGGACCACGATCCTCTCACTATGAAGCGTCGAGTTGTGATCACCGGCCTCGGGGTCGTCACCTCGATGGGGACTGACCTGAAAAAGGTTTGGGAAAACCTCGTGGAAGGCCGGAGCGGGATACGAAAAGTTTCCAGCTTTGAGACCTCCGATTTGAAATGTCAGATTGGTGGAGAGGTGCTTGATTTTGATCCGGCTCCCTATTTTGGAAACCCGCGCGATGCCAAGAGGGCAGACCGTTATATCCGTTTCTCCGTGGCCGCTTCGAAAATGGCCGTCACTCAGGCCGGTCTCGATTTTGAAAGCGACGACCCGGATCGTGCCGGCGTTTTTCTTGGGACAGGAATCGGAGGTCTTCAGACCATCGAAGAGAATCAGAGGATTTTGTATGACCGTGGACCGGGCAAGGTTTCGGCTTTCGGTATTCCGATGATGATTGGAAATGCGGCCGGCGGAATCGTCGCGATGGATCTGGGAATCACCGGTCCGAATTTCTGTGTGACCTCTGCATGTGCTTCCGGCAGTCATGCGATCGGTGAGGCATGGAAAACGATCAAGTTCGGTGATGCAGACACCATGATCGCCGGAGGTTCTGAATCAACCGTAACGCGACTCGCCATTGCCGGTTTCAGCAAGATGCGGGCGCTCAGCACCCGAAACGATGATCCGGAATCGGCTTCCCGTCCCTTTGATCGGGATCGCGACGGTTTCGTGATGGGCGAAGGCGCCGGAGTCGTTGTTCTAGAGGAAATGGAGCACGCAAAAAAGAGAGGTGCTGACATTCTTTGCGAACTGATCGGCTATGGAACCTCGGCGGATGCGTTTCACCCTACGATGCCTCATCCTGAAGGCCGTGGTGCGAGTAAATGCATGGATCGCGCCCTGAAACATTCGGGTTTGAATCCGGATCAAATTGACTACATCAACGCACACGGGACCTCGACTCCCCAGGGAGATATTGCCGAGACCATGGCGATTAAAAAGTCTTTTGGTGATCATGCGAAAGATGGCCTTGTCGTCAGCTCCACCAAATCCATGACCGGTCACTTGCTCGGTGCCGCCGGTGGAGTGGAAGTTGCTGCCTGTGCGATGGCGCTTCGGAATGGAGTGATTCCTCCAACTGTAAATTTAGAGAATCCTGACCCGGAATGTGATCTCGACTACGTCCCAAAAGAAGCGCGCGAGGTGCCGATTCAAACCGCTCTCAGCAATTCCTTCGGTTTCGGCGGAACCAACGCCTCGCTGATAATGTCGAGATATTCTGGATAAAGAACCTTATGTCCCTATAGGGTCTGTTTTTCCAGCTCCCTTCGCAAAATCTGTGATTATTGATTTGCGCCCAACCTACCGGGGGGGGGGGCGATCGTCACGGCTTGCTGGTAAAGATCGGTAGTTCAGGTGTGGACAATGGATCGTTTTGCGATTTGCTCATTGAATGACAGTTCTTAAATTTCGCAGTCTGTTTCTTCTGGTCGTTGCCCTTTTTATCATCTTGATGAGCCCGGTCACTGAGGGTTCGAATTTTGGAGTCCGGATCTCTCTGGGAGCTCTTTGGATCATTCTCGTCGGTGTTGGTGGCAGCTTTATTGCTTCGACCAGGCGTTGGTGGAAATTCTTCGGAATTGCTATCCTGGGCGCTCTGATTGCGTTCACATTTCAGGGGCTTTATCCAGAATCCCCAATTGCGAAAGTCGCAGGAATAACCGCCGTGGCCTTGATCAATTTTCTAACCCTGATTGTGATACTGCGTTTTTCGCTTTTGAATGCCACCGCGTATCCAATTGATCGGGTGCTGGCTGCGATTTGTGGCTATCTGATTTTGGGTAAGCTGTGGACTGCTTTCTACGGAATCGCGCTGGTATGCGATCCGGACGCAATCATTCAATTCAGTGGAGGTGCCGTTGGCGCAGTTGATCTGCTGTATTTCAGCCTGGTGACGCTTTCAACTCTGGGGTACGGAGATTTGGTCGCTCAGAATGATTTCGTTCGAATACTCGCTGCATTGGAAGCAGTTGCCGGTGTCTTTTATTCGGCCGTTCTGATCGCGGCATTGGTAGCGGAATTACGGATTCAATCTGCAAAAGAGGACTGAGCTTCGAGAATCTGATTTGGACAAGTGTCAGTGTCCGGCAGGTAGCCGCTTGTTTTTCGGGCTGCTCAATTCGCCCTTGTTTCCCACGGTTAGCTTCTTGGCGCGAATACCTCTTGATGGAAGGGGGCTTTCCAAGTAGCCTCGGCCCGAAACATGAACATTTTTGGGCAGCCGTGTATAGCGAAACGCATGGCCGCCACTTTCTTTTCTCTTTTGAGTTTTGGGCTCTCTTGTGCCCAGGATGACGTCGATGTGAAAACGGTGGCGGTGATCAGCGATGGCGCGTCCTGGTATTTTGACGGGATTAACGAGCGGGTCGAAAGGCACTTGAAGGAGTTTGCCGCGGGAAGTTATCAACTCAATTTTAAGGAGTTGAATGCCGAAAATGACGCCGACAAAGCGGAGGAATTGTTGGGTCAGGCATTAGTAGATGATTCTGTCGATGTGGTTTATCTCGCCGGAGTTATCGGAACGGAGCGGGCCTTGAAAATTGCACGTGAGGCCGGGGATGATCCGGCAAAGCAATTCAAAAAGCCCATTCTGGCGGGGGCCGTTCAGTTCAGCGATTCACGGGCTGTTCAAATTACCGCAACCGGAGCTTCCGGTTTAAAGAACCTGACTTTTATCAGCAATCCGCGCCGGATCGAGTCGGACTTGAGTTTGCTGAAGAGTTTAAGCTCAGCCTTGACTCTGTATGTTCTCATCGATGAACGAATGATCCCGGAGATACAAAATCTGGATGAGGCCCAAAAGAAAGTAGAAGAGGTCGTTGGTGCAAAAGCAGAGTTTTTAGGTGCTCCGGATTCGGTCAATGGTGCCCTGGCCGCCATTCCGAAGAATGCGAGAGCCGTCTACGTCACCATTTTACCGCATTTCGACAAGGCCGAGCGCAAAGCACTTTTCAAAGGCCTGGCCGAGCGGGGAATTATTTCGGTAAGTATGCTGGGAGTGAGTGATGTGAGAATCGGGGTGATGGCTGGTCTCGGAGCAGACACGATCGGGTTCGGTGATGATGATGATCCAACTGCATCCCCAAGCAATCAGGCGCTCCCCCGGCGGATCGCTTTGAATATTCATCAAATGCTCCTCGGCGTTTCGACAGATGGATTACCAGTCTATCTGCCTGTGCAGGATCGGCTTGTGTTGAATCGCGAGGTGGCGACTCAAGTGGGTTGGTCGCCGACTTATGAGGAGGCTTTGCGAATCGATTTTATAAACGAAGGCGCAGCGAAGCGCGGCGAAAAACTAACGCTTCAAGAAGCAATGAAGCGTGCCTCCGATGACAATGCGGAGACAAAGATCGCGCGCGCTGCCATAGATGTTGCGGAGCAGGACATCGGGATTTCGCGGAGCAGTCAACTGCCACAAGTGACTTTTGAAAGCCAACATGCAGGCCTTAGGGTTTCGGATCAAATTTCACTGCAAACACCGGACCGATCTCATCAGGGAACCTATGGGATTCAGATTCGACAAGTGCTTTTCAATGACAAACTGAGGTCGGGAATTGCGGCAACTCGTCAGGCCGCTGTCGCGGCAGAATTGGATGCTCACTCAACCCGACTCGATGCGGTGGAATCAGTTTCTCTCGCTTATTTGGATTTGTTAATAGCGACTCGCCTCTCCGAAATTGAAAAGGCAAATCTGAATCTGACCCGGAACAATTTGGAGGCAGCCCGCCTTCGTTTGGAAATCGGAGGTGGTCAGAATTCGGAGGTTTATCGATGGGAACAAAGTGAGGCCAGTGGGCATGCGGCCCTTTTTCAACGGAATGCAGAAAGGGGAAATGCGCAGATTGAACTCAATCGCATCATGGGAACTCCGCGCGAGAAAATCTGGTCACTGGAAGACATTGAGCTGGCGGATGATGAGTTTTACTTTCTGGAAGATTCTCTGACGGGAATGATTAACAATGAGGCGGAGTTTCTGAAATTCGGTTCGTTTTTGCAGAAGGTAGCTGTCGAGCAATCGCCGGAATTGTTGTCGTTTGACCGCTCACTGTATGCTCAGGGAATTATATTGGAGCAGCGGAAGCGCAGTTTCTTCCTTCCTGAAGTTGCCGGCTTTGCCAGTCAAAACCGATTCATTCAAGGGGCGGACACCTTTGACACGTCTGGTCAAAATGAATCAACCATTGGCATTTCGATGAACTTTCCCATTTTCGAAGGGGGATTGAAGAAGGCAGAGGTTTCACAGAAAGAGGCTGAAATCCGCCAACTGCTGGCTCAACGGGAGCGGGCAATTCAGTTGATCGAGCAAAAGGCGCTGGTAAGCGTAAACGGAATTGGCGCTTCCCATCCGAATATCCGCTTCAGTCGTCGTGGCTATAGTGCAGCGCTGAAAAATTACGAATCAGCGCAGGAGAAATATTCTCAGGGAGCAACAGGGATTTTGGAACTTTTGGATGCCCAGGCTTCGCTCTTGAGCCAGAAACAGCAGGCAGAAGTCGCTGTTTACCAATATTTGCAGCAGATTCATCAACTCCAGCGATCAATTTCGTGGTTTGAGTTCGAAGCGTCTACGGAATCAAAAGCCTCCTTCGAAAACGCTTTTCGCTCGTATTTAGTTAATGGCAGTTCCAGAAAAGGAAGTAGCAGTTCGGCTGTTTCGGTATCGAGAATTCCCGAAGCGAAGATTCAACAATCGATCAGAGAAGCTGCCAACCCGGAAGAGAAAAGATCTTCTGAACCCAGGATTATTGCGACTCCGCTCGAAGAGCCTAAACCAAAAAAGAAAGGCCTGTTTCGCCTGTTCCAAAAACAACAATGAATCTTATATCCAGGAGAATCGTGCTTATGGCGAGCGTCGCCGTGATTAGCGGGTGCGGAAAAAAAGAGGCTCCCGATCCGCCGGTTTTACGACCGGCCTACACCTTCTCCGTCGCTGAGCCTGTGCAAACCATGAGTCGTTCTTTCTCCGGGCTGGTAGAAGCGGCTGATGGTGCCGATCTTGCCTTTGAAGTCGGGGGACGTGTCATCGAAGTAATCGCAGAAGAAGGCAAGTCTTACAAAAAAGGGGCTGAGCTCGCAAAGTTGGATGTCGCGGAATTTGAGAATCAACTTTCAAGCGCGCAGGCTCAAATGCTGCAAGCCCAACAAGCACGACAACGCACCAGCACTTTGCTTTCCACCGGGAACGCATCAAAGAGTGATATGGAATCGGCGATTTCGGCGGAAAAGGCGGCACAGTCCACTTTCAAATCGGCGCAAAAAAAGGTGAACGATGCCGTTCTGAAGATGCCTTATGATGGGGTGATCGGAAGTCTGGCTGTCGATTCCGGCCAGGTTGTGGACGCGGGAAAACCGGTGCTTACCATTCAAGGGGAAAGCGGTATGCAATTTAAAATCGGGGTGCCGTCAGACATCGTCGATCAGTTGAAGGAGGGCATGAAAGCCACAGTCGAACTTGGGGATCTTCAAGATAGTAAATTCGAATCGAACATCGCAACCATAGCGCCGCAGCCTAGCGAAAACACAACATATCCCGTTGAGCTGAATTTCGCGGAGCAGGATTCCCGCTTTCGAAAAGGGATGGATGGCGAGGCAAGCCTGACATTTTCGAATCCGAAGGGAGCAGCCATTGTTGTTCCAATCAGTTGCGTAGCGAAAAACCCCAATGCGGGCGAATTCGTCTGGGTCGTTAGTTCCGAAGATGGAAAAACCGCAACGGTCAGCCGCCAGCCGGTCAAAACCGGTGGCATTCGTGAAGACGGAACCATTGAAATTCTGGAAGGTCTCAATCCGAAAATGGTGATCGTTTCAAGAGGGGTTCACCAGATCGAAGAGGGCCAAAAGGTTCGTCTTCCCGGCAAGCCGTGACCTGAAACAGCTGACGATATGAATCCCGCTGCTTTCACGCTCAAAAACAATCGTACGGTCCTCGTGATCTATGCGGTGGCCATGTTGCTGGGCATCCAAACCTTCAATACAATCGGCCGCCTGGAGATGCCCGAATTTACGATTCGGAATGCGCAGGTGATTACTACCTACGCAGGGCGGACTGCCGTTCAGGTCGAAGAAGAAGTTACCGAACCGATTGAGCAGGCCATTCGTCAGATGGCTGAAGTTTCAAAGATTACGTCCACTTCAAAGCCGGGGATTTCGATTGTGTCCGTTGAGCTTGAGGAGAAGTATTTCGACCTCGAAGACATCTGGAGCGACATGAGAAATCGTGTCAGCGAAACCCGGCTGCCTGACGGTGCGGGGAAGCCAAAGATCAATGATGCTGTCGGTGAGGTCTTTCCTTATGTCTATGCTCTCTCGAGCGATGGATTCAGTTACGCGGAGATGAACGACTTCGCGGATGATATTCGTGATGACTTGCTCGAAATCGACGGTGTGGCAAAAGTCGAAATCTGGGGGGAACAGGAAGAGCGCGTTTACATGGAGTTTTCCAGTCCACAGATGGCTGCCTACGGTGCCTCTCCGATGCAGGCCGGCCAGCGGATTGCCAATCAAAATGCAATTGCCACCAGCGGTCAGGCTCTCGTGGGAAAAGAACGGATCAATCTGGTCACCAGCGGGGAATTCGACAGCCTTGATGATCTCCGGAATTACCGTCTGACTACGGAGGGCGAAGCATCCAGCCTGCGGGTTTCCGATCTCTTCGATATCACAAGAGATTACAAATCACCGGCTTCTTCAAAGTCACATTTCAACGGCGGAGAAGTTGTCACCATTTCGATCTCGATGGTCCCCGGGCGGGCAGTGACAGAAGTAGGCTATCGGATTGACGAGAAAATTGGACGAATCAAAAACGAGTTACCTATCGGTCTGGAAATCGATACGATGTTTTTCCAGCCGACTTATGTCGAAAAGTCGATCAACGACTTCCTTATTAATTTGGGGCAGGCGTTCTTTTTCGTGGTGGTCGTGATGCTCATGTTCGCAGGCTGGCGGATCGCTGCGATTGTCGGGCTGCTGGTTCCGAGCGCCATTTTGATGTGCTTCGTATTCATGCCGGCTTTTGGCGTTCAGCTGGAAATGATGTCGATTGCCGCTCTCATCATCGCACTCGGTCTCCTGGTGGATAATGCCGTCGTCGTCAGTGAACAAATTCTGGTTCGGCTGGGCGAGGGGGAGGATCGCAAACAAGCCGTCATCGGCGCGACTAAAAACCTGATGATTCCGCTCCTCGCTGCGAGCGGCACAACCATCGCCGCGTTTTCGCCAATCGCTCTAGCGGAGGGCGCGACCAGCGAATTCACTTACAGCCTGTTCGCTGTCGTTTCGATTACTTTGCTGTGCAGTTGGCTCTTATCTCTAACGATCATTCCACTTTTCTGCTTCTATTTTCTGAGGCCACTGAAGCGGGATACACTGGTTGGTCGGGGGCTCAACCGTCTTTACAACCCATACGAAAAGCTTCTTCGGCTCACCCTGAAATTAAAGTGGGTCTACCCGATTTTGATTTTGGCGCTGACGATAGTGGCAGCTTGGGGATTCAAATTCATCCCCAATATTTTCTTTCCACCGAACGATCGCGGCCAGTTTGTGATCGACTTTGAATTACCGCTTGGGATTGATATCTCTGAAACGGAGAATCGGGTCACGAAGTTTGAGGAGTGGCTTTTGACCGAGCACGCTGAGGAGATTGAATCCGTTTCCTCATGGATTGGAAACAGCGGCCCACGTTGGTATCTTGCTCTTTCTTCCGAACCTGCCAATCCAAACTACGCCTTTCTCTCCGTCCTCACGCATTCGCCGGATCCAAGGGAAGTTAAAGCTCTTACAAAAGAGATCAATGATCATGCGATCGAGACTTATCCGAGTGCGCGGATCAATGCCAAACTTCTCGAAAACGGCCCTGCTGTTGGTGATCCGATTCAAATCAAGTTGTTCGGTCGCGAAATGGAAACTCTATACCAGTTGCGCGATAAGCTGGTCTCCGAGATTAAACAGGTCGATGGCATGAACGACGTTCGCGACGACTGGGGTGCCTGGTCAAAACAAATTTCTGTCGATCCCGATCCGGTTCGCACGTCTCGCCTCGGCCTGACTACCAGTGACATTTCCAGTGCGCTGAACCTTCAGTTCACCGGGTCAACCATCACGACCTATCGCGAAGGCGACAAAGCCATACCCGTTGTCTTGCGATCAAAATCTGATCTTCGTGATCATCCCGAGCGTCTTCCTGATGTTCCTATTTTCACGAATGGCGGTGTCGTTCCCCTCGGGCAAATTGCCGATACCCGTGTCGAATTTCTCCCGGGAACAGTCCTCCGTGAAGATGCTCTGCGGATGATGACGATCAGGGCCAAAGTGAGCGGGCGGTTTGCGAGCGGAGCTCTCGCCGACCTGGTGCCCCGAATTTCCGCGCTGACTGAATCGGACGAATGGCCGGAAGGCTATCGGATCGAATACGCGGGTGAACAAGCCGAAAGCGCTGAGTCTTCAGGAAAAATTGGAGCCGCCATGCCGATCTCGATGGCCATTCTGGCATTGATTTTAATCAGTCAGTTCAACAGTCTTCGCCGTTTCGGAATCATCATGCTGACGATTCCGCCGATGTTGATCGGAGTTGTTCCCGGCTTGCTCATCACGGGTTCATCTTTTGGTTTCATGACCTTGCTAGGCATCATCGCCCTGCTCGGAATCATTGTGAACAATGCGATCCTTTTGATAGACGAGATGGATTCTCAACTCAAAGACAAGTCTCTTATCGAAGCTATCGTCGAAGCCTCAAAATCCCGGCTTCGCCCGATCATTATGACCACCGTCACTACGGTCATAGGTCTTGCGCCACTGGCGATCAGCGGCGGCGGGATGTGGACGTCACTCGCCTATGCCATGATGTTTGGCCTCGGGTTTGCGACTGTCCTGACTTTGTTGCTGTGTCCCGTTCTGTTCTATCTTTTCTTTCGCAGAAAATATGCTGCTTGAAGAATAGAACGGCCAGGGCTCTCCAGTCACCTGTCGGAAATTCAGAGGTGACTCAGCCGTATCTTTGATCGAAACTTTCTCGGCGTTTCGCCCTTGATTTCGCGAAAACGACGATTGAAATTGGAGAGGTTGTTGAATCCACTGTCCAAAGCAATTTCAGAAACCGGTTGATCAGTTTCCACCAGCATCCGGCAGGCTTCGCCGATTCGAAGTTCGTTGAGGTATTGAATAAGAGTCTTTCCGGTGTTCGCTTTGAAAAACCGGCAGAACGACTTGGGGCTCATCGCGGCCACCGCAGCGGCTTCTTCCAATCGAACTGATTCGGCACGGCGTTGTCGAATATACTGCAAGACCCGGTCGATTCGTGATATGTCTTTTTCCCGGAGAGAAGGGGAATAGGCCGGGCTGGCAAGTTTCGTTTTCTCTTCACTTTTGGAAAAGAAATCGAGGATGCGAAGAAGCTGGAGGAATTGTTCCAATGGTGATTGGTCTTCCATTTGCAAAATCATTCGTCCCGCTTCCTCGGCACACGCTCCATGAAACTGGAAACCGAATTTTGCTTCGGCGAGAAAGTTTCGGATCGATTCGAGGTCTGTTTTTTGAAGCATTTCCCGGCCGAGCGATCCTTCCGAAAATTGTACCACGGCGAGAGATGGCCGTTTCCAATCATTCTCGTCCAGTCGGCCTGATTGCAAACCGTGAGGGATGTTGGGGCCATTCATGAAAAGAGTTCCCTTTTCCAGTTGGCCAATATGATCTCCTGAAATGAACTCGCCGGCATGATCCTTCAGCGAATAGAGAATATCGAACTCGGGGTGGTAGTGATAGACCGGCCAGATATCCCGGTCGATCTTGAAAACGAGGGCGCGACTTTCGTTGTTGGGGATGAATTCAAATTGAGGTCGTGCCATGGCGGAATCGCGTGAAGTGGTGTTAAGAGTCCCGAATTTACGGCGTACCAGCCTCAAATCATGTGAAAATCGTATCATTTTTTGTCCTGATCTGATTTGTTACTGCTCCTGATCCGCTTATCGTTATTCAGGCTGAAAACCCGAACATGAAACGATCCATTTCTATATGCCTCTTCTTTATTGCGATTGGTGCGTCCGGCTTATCGGCTGAGTTCACGCCCGCACAGCTCGATTTTTTTGAGAAGAAGATTCGTCCGATTCTTTCGGACAAGTGTTACAAGTGCCACAGCGCCGGATCGGAGAAGTTGAAATCAGGGTTCCAGGCGGATCATCGCGAGCATCTGCTGAAAGGCGGGGACAGTGGTCCTGCCTTGGATCTGGAACAGCCTGAGAAGAGTTTTCTTATCGAGACGATCAGTCATCTCAATCTGGATATCCAAATGCCCCCGAAGGAGAAGCTTTCCGATGAGGTGATCGCCGATTTTAAAAAGTGGATTGCCGAGGGTGCTGCCTGGCCGGAAGAAGAGGTTCCCGCCCGTGGGGAGGAATCTCATGTCGAGGAATTCGATCTGCAGAAAAGGTTTTCGGAGCACTGGAGTTGGAGACCGGTTGGCAGTCCAGAGCCTCCAGCTGTAAAGCAGTCTGATTGGCCGAAGTCTTCAATTGACCAATTTATTCTAAACGAAATCGAAAAAGCAGGTATGCGCCCTGCTGAATCCGCAGGGGATCGAATCTGGCTGCGACGCGTGTATTTCGATCTCACCGGGCTCCCGCCCACTCCTGAAAACATTGATGCGTTTCTGAAGGACAAATCTGCGGACCGCAAAGAAAATGTTGTGGATGCATTACTCGCGTCTTCCCGCTTCGGCGAAAAATGGGCGCGGCACTGGATGGATTTGGTCCGCTATGCTGAAACCTACGGTCACGAGTTTGACTACCCAATTGATTACTCCCACGAGTATCGCGATTACTTGATTCGGGCCTTCAATGAAGACGTTCCGTTTGATCAGTTCGCGAAGGAACACATCGCAGGGGATCTTCTTCGGGATCCACGCACTCACCCCACCGAAAAATTTAATGAATCCGTTCTCGGAACCGGATTCTGGTATCTTCACGAGGCGACTCACGCTCCCACCGATGTGTTGGCTGATGAGTCCGATCATCACGACAACCAGATCGATGTTTTCGCGAAAAGCTTTCTCGGTCTGACCGTTGCCTGTGCCCGTTGTCATGATCACAAATTCGACGCCATTTCTACGGCCGACTACTACGCCCTGACCGGATATCTTCATAGCAGCGCCCGGACGGAGCGCTCAATGGATCCGGGAGGTGTTAGGAACGCTGCGGCTGAGAAGCAGCTCGCTATTCTCGATGGACTCAAGCGGGATCAATCTCCGGCTATGGAAATAGATGTCGGCAAGTATTTTGCGGTCTCTTCCAAGTTGGTCCGCGCGCAACTCGTTGGCAGAAAAGCCCCTTCCACAGGCAATGACGAAATTTTTGAAGATTTTGAAAAGGGATTTAAGAAATGGAAAGTAGTTGGAAAAGCTTTCGGTAAAAAGCCGGTGACAAAAGCCATTGGCGCCCAGAAACCGATCACCGGATTTGAAGGGAAGCATTTTGCCAATTCCTTCGCGCTTGCCAATGATCGGGAGAAAGGCCAGCTGGTCTCGAAAGAATTCACCATTGCCAAACCCTTCATCCATTTTCGGATTGGTGGAGGGAATCACAATGACACTTCCTTTGGACTTCAGATCGACGGAAAGACGGTCCTGACAGCAAGCGGACAAAATGTGGACAAATTCCGGATCGTCAGTTGGGACGTCACTAAATTTAAAGGAAAAAAAGCGCAGCTCCGCCTGATGGATAATCATCAGGGAGGTTGGGGGCATGTACTGCTCGATCACATCGTGTTCAGCGATTCAGCTTCCCCGGCCGAATCGAGTCTGCCTGTGGTGGATCCAAGATTGATCACTGAAACTGCAAAAGAGCAGAATCTGGATTCAGAACTGCTGGCGAACTGGTGCCGTGTTTTTGCCCATGAAGAGAAAGATGTGAAGAAGCCGTTTGGGTTTCTGGCATCGTGGTTGAGGAATCCGGACTCCGTCAAAGGTCTCGCGAATCAGCAAGAGAATCTCAATGCGAAGATGGAGGACTACCTCGCCACTTCCACTGAGTTTGAGGATTTCGGTGCTGCTGCTTTACCCGTTGGATGGTCCACCTCCGGCGAGGGCTTTCATCTGACTGGTCCAAAATTGAGTTATACTGCGTCGGAATCAAATCCGCTGCTTCGTTCCGGACTTATCAGCAGTCGTCTTGCGGGTGAGAATCATGAGGGCGTCTTGCGTTCACCGACATTCACCATCGATTCAGATCAAATTCTCGTGAAGTTGCGCGCTGAGAAAGCGATGGTTCGAATCGTGATCGATAACTATCACATGGCAAAGTTTAATGCGCTTCTCTTCCGGGGAACGACGCACAAGGATGTATCGACCGAAGGAGAATTTACGAGTCTCGCGATCGGAGGCGATTTGAAAAGGTACCGCGGCCACAAGGCGTATCTCGAGTTTGTGGATAAAGGTCCGGGTTTTGTCGAGATCGATGAGATTCGATTCTTCGATAGCGGTGCACCTGCTGAACCTCTTCATCCGCTAATCGAAACGGTAGTCAATGGGTCGAATCTTTCGACAAAAGCCAAGGGCAATGATGTGCTGAAGGAGTGGCTCGCATCAAACCAATTGCTAAGCTTTGAGAAAGCAGAAGAGAAATTGTTGGAGGCGCGGGCACTGAATAAGAATCTTCCTTCACCGCGTTTTGCAATCACCATGGCTGAAGGGACTCCTGAGAACGCGGAAGTCTATATTCGGGGGAGTCACCGGACTCCGGGGGAACAGGTCCCGCATCGTTTTCTCGAGGGGCTCGGAGCGAAAGAAGGGGATCGACTCACACTAGCGGAAGAGGTTGTATCGCCGGATAATCCTCTCACTTCCCGGGTCATTGTGAACAGGCTCTGGCATCACCTTTTTGGAAAGGGAATCGTTCCCACGGTTGATGATTTCGGGCCAATGGGGCAGGCACCGACTCATCCGGCGCTGCTTGACTGGCTCGCTCACGATTTCGTGGACGGGGGATGGTCCATCAAAAAAACGATGCGAAAAATTGTCCTGACTAGAACCTACGGACAGGCTGGGAAAGCTCATTCGGAGCTGGACGAAAACCTGATCGCTACCGCTGATCCAACGAACGCACTGCTTCACCACATGCCGGTTCGTCGCCTCCAGGCAGAGTCAATTCGTGATTCCATTCTTGCTGTGTCAGGATCGTTCAACGAAGAAATGTATGGCAATTCAGTTCCCACTCATCGGACTGACTTTATGACCGGTCGAGGAGCCCGTGGCAGCGGTCCACTCGACGGCAATGGTCGACGTTCTGTATACGGTTCGATCTATCGAAATTTTCTATCCCCATTTCAATTGGCATTCGACATGCCGAGCCCTTTCGGACCAAAGGGGCGGCGCAGCGTTTCCAATGTCCCTGCTCAGGCTCTCGCTCTGATGAATGATCCCTTTGTTATTGAAGAGAGTCAGAAGTGGGCGGCGAAGAGTTTGAAAGAGCAACCCGATCTGAGTCCGGAGGATCGCATCGAGCAGATGGTTGAAAAGTTGACCGGTGAAATTCCTGATTCGGCAACCAGGGAAAAGCTCGCCGGATTTCTTAAGAATCAATCTGCTGAATACGGGGAGTTGGATGACCGGGCCTGGAGCGATCTTGCTCACGCATTGTTCAACACCAAGAGTTTTCTGTATCTCAACTGAGGAGTAAGCAATTATGCATTGTCAAAATTTCACGAACAATCCCACTTCGCGGCGCGACCTTCTCAAGAAGTGCGCGATGGGATTTGGGGGCGTTGCGATGCAAGCCTTGCTTCATGAAGAAGCCCGGGCCAACTCGGCCGGAAAATCGAGTTTTGAAAACCCGCTTGCTCCGAAACTACCTCACTTTCCGGCCAGGGCCAAGAATGTGATTTTCCTCTACATGGATGGGGGGCCTTCACAGGTCGACACCTTTGATTACAAACCGCTTCTCACCAAATACAATGGACAGGATCCCCGCGAAGTAATCGGTGACCTTGCGCCGACGCAGTTCAACAACGTTGGGAAAGTATTGGGAAGCCCCTGGGATTTCAAACAACGCGGCGACAGTGGAGCCTGGGTCAGTGATCTGTTTCCCTATCTAGCGGAGAAAGAAGTCATCGATGAACTCGCTTTCGTGAAGTCAATGACTTCAAAATTTTCCGAACACACATCGGCAAACTATTTTCTTCATACCGGCAACGGCCTGCAAGGGCGCCCGAGCATGGGAGCATGGTTAGGTTACGGATTGGGAACGGAGAATCAGAACCTGCCGGGCTTCGTGGTTTTGAACGGAGGATTGATTCCTCCCGGGGGACTCGATTGCTTTGGGTCTGGATTTCTTCCGGCGGCATATCAGGGTTCGATCTTTCTTCCAAAAGAACAGCCTATTGCAAATATCAATCCATTGGAAAAGAGTCCGGCGCTTCAGCGAAATAAACTGGACCTCATTCGTGATCTCGACAGTGATGCGCTGGAAGACAGCGGTCATGATTCCGAAATCGAAGCGGCGATCCAGAATTACGAAACGGCATTCAGGATGCAGGCTTCCGTGCCGGACTTGATGGATCTGCGGGGCGAGCCGGATTCTGTTAAGAAACTCTACGGTCTCGAGGCTGACTTCAAGCAAACCCAAACCTTTGGACTTCAATGTCTCCTTGCCCGGCGTCTCGTTGAGCGTGGGGTACGCTTTATCGAGTTGACCTGCCCCGGAGGAAACGGTGACCGGTGGGATCAACACGGGAAGCTAAAGGATGGCCATGGGAAAAATTGTAAAATGGTCGATCAACCCATCGCGGCCTTGATCAAAGATTTGCGGAGGACGGGACTACTCGATTCCACCCTTGTCGTTTGGGGTGGTGAATTTGGCAGAACTCCGTTTGCGCAGGGGAGTGATGGTCGTGACCACAATCCTTTCGGTTTCACCATGTGGATGGCCGGCGGCGGAGTAAAAGGCGGAGCCTCCGTCGGAGCAACGGATGACTGGGGCTATCGCGCGGTGCAAGACCGTGCCGAAGTCTACGATCTGCATGCCACCATGTTGCACTTGTTAGGAATCGAGCACACCAAGAGCACCTACCGGTTCAGTGGACGGGACATGCGCCTCACCGATGTTCACGGTCACGTGCTCAAAGACCTGATCTCCTGAGCATTTCCAAGTGAGCTCTCCGGAGAAATGACGGTCTAACCGAAGCCCGGAAGGCCGATCATCAGCCTCTGAATGAACTCGGTAATGGGTTGGGTCCATGCCCAGCCATTTCCTCTGCCAACTACATAGACGACATACATCGTGTACATCCCCAGGAGGATGAATGCGCGTGGTTTGCCGAGAGGAATCGTAGGAGTGCCAGTGCTTCTGTCGCGTTTGCCGATGAAATAGACAAAGAATCCGATCACTGTGAGAATGAGCAGACTAACGCGAAGCTCACCGCTTTGCTGGATAGTATCGGGGCTCATTTGGATCGGCCCGTAGATCAGGGTGTAGAGGAAGAGCGGGAAACCAAGCGCAAAACAGATATCGAAAATATTGCTGCCGAGGGCATTGGCAACGGCATCGTCGGCCTCTCCCTTCCGGGCATCACGAACCGAAATAATTGTATCGGGAACGCTGGTGGCCATGGATGCAAAAATCACCGCAACAAAAAGAGCCGGCATTCCGAGTCCGGAGAACTCTTGACCGAAGAGAGTGTAGGTCGGGTGGGCCGCGTTTCCTGTGCCGAGCCACTCGCAGCCTTTCACGAGAAGCCAGCAGGAAATGGCTATGACAAAAGTTGCCGTGAGTAAGAGGGGCCAGCCATTCCAGGTTTCCTCTTTGATCTGACCCTGGTGTTTTTCCTTAATGAAATGGTTCTCCAGATCCAGGAGCGGTCCGAGTGAAAGCCAGTAGAAAAATTTCCCAAGAGGACCGCGATCGCCTTCCTCCTCATCGTCGTCCTCCTCCTCTTCTTCTTCTTCACCGGAACTGGTATCAACGGCCTTCATGCTTTTTAGCATGTAGACCATGTAAATCACATAGAATCCCATGAGAATAAATCCCTGCCACCATGCCAGTTGCGAGCCGTTCAGAGTAATGATCAGAAGAAACTCAGCAGCGATTAGAAAGAGCCCGTCACGCAAAATTACCTTAGTCGAAACGTTGACCGTCTTTTGAACCTTGCCATTGATCATCATGCCGATGACCGCAAGAATGCAGACTGCCGGTATCACCATCCCGTTGAAAAGTGCGCTACCTGCAGTGGTGCCAATCCCGATCGCAAATCCATCTTTGTCAGCAAGGACGAACAAAGCGATGAGCGTCGTAAAAAGTTCCGGGATGGAACTCGAAATTGCGTTGATCGTTCCTCCGCGAACACCCTCGGACAGGTTTCTTCCAATGTACTCGGATGCTACTTCAAAGCCGTCGCAAGCCCGCCAGATGAACAGGCAGGTAAAGAAAATCAGGACGAGTGGTATGAGGATTCCCATGGGGCAAAGGATTGATCAGCTATCCGGACAAAGAATTAGCGGAAAAAATAGATCATTGAAAGCAGTGCGAGTAAAACTACCGCGAAAAATGCAGTCATCCCGATAGGGAATGCTCCACGTTTTGCCTGCTTGAAAAGTGACTGCCGCTGCTCTTCACGACCTTTGGCATCAAATCCCTGCAGTGCCCAAACCGGTGTGAGCGCCCAGACGGCAAGCCGGGAAGCACCGGACTCGAAAAAGTTGACGACGTTCTTCACTACTTTGCCGAGGAAAAAATTGGCACTGGCGGTATTGATTCCGTTGAAGGCTTTGTCAGCTCCCCGGTAAAAGAGCTTACCTCCTTTTCGGTAAAACCAATCCACGTCGAGGTTGGTCGACTTCAGTTCAGGTGGATAGATTTTCAAGAGCATCAACACGACGAAAGCCAGCGCTGAGAAAAAGAGGAGCTGAGTTTGAGTGATTACGTGAGTCGCATCGTAAGGTTCATACGGAACGTCATGCGGGAGCATGGGGTAGAGCATCGTGTCCGGCATCGATCCGTTGAAGATGCAGAAGAATGCAGCGATTCCCATAGCAATCAGCATGTTGAGAGGTGCTTCCTTACAGCGTATACCGGAGTCGTGAGCGAAAAAGGCGAAGAAGGGAATCTTGATCCCCGCATGATGAAAAACGCCGGCGGCAGCGAAGAGCAAACAAAGCCAGACGAAGACAAAGCCACCTTCGCCAGCGGCAGACATCACCATCGATTTGGAAACAAAACCGCTGAAGAGAGGGAACGCCGAAATCGAAGCGGCACCAATGATACAGAATATCGTCGTGATCGGCATCGACTTGTAGAGACCGCCGAGTTCGGAGCCGTTCATTTTCCCGGTGCGATAGAGCACTGCACCCATCGACATGAATAGAAGACCTTTGAAAAGAACATCATTGAAGGCGTGAGCGAGCGCACCATTGACTGCCAGATCCGTTCCTATTCCGATCCCGACCATCATGAATCCGATCTGGTTGATCATCGAGTAACCGAGGACACGGCGCAGATCATTTTCAATCACCGCATAGAAAATCGGGAACATTGCCATGCCGGTTCCGATCCAGATCAGGGCTTCGGTTCCGACAAAGGTCTGCGCGAGAACACAAACTGCTGCCTTGGTAGTGAAGGCGCTCAGAAACACGGCTCCTGTCGGGGTCGACTCCGGGTAGCTGTCGATCAGCCAGGTGTGAAAGAAGGGCCAGGCACTCTTGATTCCGAGTGCGAAAAAGATCAGCCATGGTGCCATTCCTTTACCCAACTCCATTTGGGCGATGGCCATGTTGCCATCATTCTCGACATAGTAAAAGGCAGCGCCTGCCATCATTAGCAATCCGGAAAGGATGTGCATAATGAGATAGCGGATTCCGCTGGCACCGGAAGTCTTTGATTTCCGCGCCCAGATTTGAAAAACGGAAGTGATCGCCAGCAGCTCCCAGAAAAGAAAGAGAGTTAGAAAGTCACCGGCCAGGGCAACTCCGACCGCTGCGCCGGCATACATCAGGCCCGATACCGTCTGAACGCGGTCCTTAACATGAAGGGCGTAAACCGCTGCGATGACTGCTGCGATGTGAAAGAGCCAGCCAAAGAGAATGTTGATTTTTCCGGTAGCGACAAAAGTGAGATCAATACCGAGGTATTCCGTCATCCATGGCTCGGATCCCGCTTTGAGACCGACGAAATTCGCCAGCGCAAAAACAGGAATGACCACCTGTGCAATTTGCCGCAGACGATTCGGTAACACGGCCAGAAGCAGTGCCCCGAAGATCAGGATAAAAGCAGGATGGAAACTCTCAACGATCATAGTAGTCCTCGTCGCGCATCAGAAATTTTCGGAGTCCCTTCGCCAAAATAACAAGAATGACGCAGGCACCCAATCCATAAAAGCAGTAGAAAAACGGGAAGTTCTCAAACCCGAAGAGGGTGTGTTTGTGAACGAAAAGGTGCTTCCAGAACACGACGTCCAGCAGAGCGACGATTCCGGCGCTGATAAAAAACCAGCGGATCACTCTCTTCACATTTTCCGGATAATCCAACCAGCGCTTCGGCTCGTTGGGATCCGCTTGATGAGGCTGATTGTCAGGATCGCTCATTTAGACGCAAAAAGGTTTTTGGTTAGCGAAATCAACTCGTTCGGGAAAAAGAAAAGGACGATGCACAAGGTCGAAGTAATGACGAGCGGCGCAACGCAGGTCCATGGCGCTTCTTTGATTCCCTCGTCATCGAATTCCGTGGGCCCCGACGGGAAAAAGGCTTTCCAAACCGGCGGAAGTAGATAGGCAATATTCAGAATTGAGCTGGCGATCAGAACAATCACAAATACAAACTGCCCCGTGGAAAGTGCGCCGAGGAAGATGTGCCACTTACTGACAAATCCGAATGTGGGCGGTAATCCGATCACGCTCATCGAGCCGATGAAGAATGCCCCCATTGTGATCGGCATTCTCCGACCGATCCCCACCATTTGGCTGAGATACTTTTTCCCGGTAGCGACAAAGATCGCGCCGGCGCACATGAAGAGAGTGATCTTGCCGACAGCATGAGCAGCGATGTGCAGGGCCGCACCCTGAGCCGCGACATCATGAAGCAGGGCAGCTCCGAGTATGATGTAGGAAAGTTGTCCGATCGTTGAGAAAGCGAGACGACGTTTCAGGTTGTCCTGAGTCAACGCGATGAGCGATGAGGCAATGATAGTAAAGGAAGCGAACCAGCAGAGCACTTCGTTCACATTCAATGCGCCGAGCGACTGCCGCAAAGTCGTCATGTCGAACACCTGAGTGACGACGCGGATGACACAGAAGACGCCGACTTTGACCACTGCCACTGCATGAAGCAGAGCGGAAACCGGAGTCGGGGCGACCATCGCTCCCGGGAGCCAGGAGTGAAACGGCATCATGCCCGCTTTGGAAAAACCGAAGGCAAAAGCCATTAGCAGGATCACTGATGACCAGGCCGTCATGTCGGTGGAGGCAAGAATGGCGGGACCGGCAAAAGAAAGATCTCCTCCCGATTTGATGAAGGTGAAAATCAGCGCGGGAATCGCAAAGGCAATAGATGTCCCCAGCAAATAACTAAGGTAGGTGCGACCGCCGGTGCGTGCTTCTTTGTCCTGATGATGCGTCACCAGCGGCCAGGTCGCGAGTGAGAGCATTTCGTAGAAAAGGTAGAGCGTCAGGAGATTTCCGGCAAAGGCGACCCCGAGAGTGGCGCATAGTGACAGCGCGAAGAAGGCAAAGAAGCGGGTTTGCGAATGCTCCTTCAATCCGCGCATGTAGCCAACCCCGTAGAGTGAGGTCACGATCCAGAGGGAAGAGGCGACAAGGGCGAAAACCATTCCGAGTCCATCAACCCGGAAGAGGATGGGAACGTTGAGTCCACTGACGCCTTCGATCAAAGAACAGGTGATAACCTTTCCGTCGAGAAGGATGGGCACCATCGCGAGGACGAACCCGAATTTCGCAAAGGCGGCGCCGAACGTGATCATTTCCCGCAGTAGAATTTCCTTCCGGAAAATCACGATGAGCGGCACTGCAATCAGCGAGCAGAGGCAGGCCCAGACAGGCAGGAGGCTGTTTACCGATTCTTGCATACCTACTATCTGAAAAGACCTGACAGATGATTCGAATTTTCAAAGGTGACGCGGATGAGTGCCACGACTTCGCCGTTAAAAACTCCTAATAGAATAATAATCGCAGCCGATGCCAGCAGGGGAAAAAGGGACGACCAGGAGGCTTCCCGACCTAACACGGTCGAATCGGAGCCCTTACCCTCTTCAATCGAATCGTCACTGTGATCATGAGAATGATCGTGTCCCTCGGCGGGTTTGTTTCCAAAATAGGCAATCTCAAAAATCCGGAAGAAGAGGACGGCATTCACCAGACTGGAAATCAAAAGAGCGGCAACAAACTCCCAATGCCCGCCTTCAATGGCTCCGCGGATGAGATAAAACTTACTGAAAAATCCGCAGGTTGGCGGCACCCCGATCATGGCGAGAGCACCGATGACAAGCCCAATTGAAGTGATCGGCATCTTTTTGAAAAGTCCTTGCAGATCGGAAATCTCGAACGCCCCGAGACGTTTCGCGACGATTCCGGCGAAGAGGAAAAGGCAAAGTGTCATCATCGCGTCAGCGAGTATGTGATAAAGCGCACCGGTCATTCCCCAGTGGTCAGGATCCGCCAGCCATGCTCCTCCGACCATGTAACCAACTTCCGCGACGATGAGATAGCAGAGCATTTTCTTTATCTCCCGTTGTGCCAGCGCCAGCATCGAGCCTGCAAGAATTGCAATGACCGCCAGCCAGACCACCAGTTGGCTCCAGCCCAGCTCGACAAAGACCCAATCCAAACCGAAGACAGTGATCATCACCCGGATCATGACGTAGACCGAAACTTTCGTCATTAGAGGTGCCAGGATACAACTCGAAGTGGAGGGACAATAGGTGTAGGCATTCGGTAGCCAGCCGTAGAGCGGGAAGAAGGCCATTTTGATCCAAATCCCCACAAGGATAAATATGAAGGCAACGGTTGTTGCTTTGGACGCTCCCACGTTTGCGTCATTGGTTTCCAGCATCAGAATCGCGTGGATTCCGTCCATGTTGAGCGAGCCGGTTTTCAGATAGAGATAGCCAACGCCCAAGAGGTAGAAGGAAGCTCCCACCGTGCCCATGATGACATAGTTGAATGCAGCAACCGTTCCGCGCTTGTTGCTTCCCATCGCGATGAGCGCATAGCTGGTGAGAGAGGAAACCTCAATCAGAACGAAAAGGTTGAAAGCATCACTGGTGATCGTGATTCCAAAAAGCCCAACGCACAGTAAGAGATAGAGAATATAAAAATACGGTGTCTTTTCAGTGTCGCGCTCACCGACGCGGCGAATTGAAAAGAAGGAGACTAACATCACCACTACGCCAATCACGACGAGAACAAGGGAGTTGAGTGCATCAATTTTCAGATGAATCCCGATGCCGAGAGGTTTTTCCCATCCGCCCACGAAATAATTGATGGTTCCAACGTTGAAGACTTGCTGCGCTGCGGCAACGGAAGCGCCCAGCGAAACCAGAAGTGAAATAAACACAACCGGCAGGCAGACCCGGTGATCGCGAATTCCGAAGAGCCCGATGATCATCGCCCCGAAGAGCGGAGCAAGTACAATGATAGCTGGGATTTGATCAATCATCGACGTTGCCAGCTTTGATTTGCTCGAGGATTTCGTTTTCCTCGAGAGTCCCGAATTCTTTGAAAATCATCTGCCCGATTGCCAGGGCGACGCCAAGTGTGGAAACACCAACGACGATTGCTGTCAGCATGAGAACATGAGGCAATGGGTTGGCAATCGTGTCAGGATTAGGGCCCACATGATCGTCCGCATGATGAGGCTCCGCCTTTTTCCCGTGTTCCTTCTCATGAACGTCGTCGTGCCCTGCATCCGCGGTTTCATGGTGCTCCGGTCCGTGGTGATCGAGAATGGGAATCGTCGATCCGTCTTTTACTCCGAGCGACACGTAGAAAAGAATGATCGCGGTTTGAAAGATCGACATTCCAATCAGTTTTTTGATCAGATTGTTTTTCGCAATGAGCGCCCACAGGCCAATCATCATCAGGACCACATAGATCCAGAAGTTGAAATACGGCTGCACATTTGTCTGAATAAATTCACTCATAACAAACTTCAAATTAGAGACCGTTCTTCAGCACCCCCCGGCTGGAAAGGTTGGCATAAATGGCAAACATGATTGCCGTGACCGTGAAGGCCACTCCGACTTCAACTCCCAACATGCTGTGAGAGCGCGCCATTTCCGGACCATCGGTGAAGAGCACTTTCTGCAGGATTCCGTAGTCGAGAAAGTTGCGTTCCAAAAATTGACACATCAGGCCGAATCCTGCGTAGATAAGAATTCCAACACAGGCCAGGGTCAGGTAGGTCTTTTCTGAAAAGCGACGCAAAGCGGCATTTAAATCTTCGGACATCGCGACAAGAATAAAACTCGCTCCGAGAATGACTCCTCCCTGGAATCCGCCACCCGGGCTGTGGTGACCGTGGGCAACGACGTAAAGCGCGAACATTTGCACTACCGGGATGACAATTCGGCAGGTCGTTCCGACGATGATCCGCTGGTGATCACCATTGATGGAAGAATCCAGCGGGGGTTTAATTGATTTCTTCTCCGCCTCGTTTCCTGTTACGCGAAGAATAGCGAAAATTGCGATTCCAGCTGCAAAAATCACCACCGTTTCAAACATGGTGTCATAGCCCCGGTAGTCCGCGAGAACCGCGGTTACAATATTGGGCACCTTGGTGTCCTTGTAGGTTTGGGTGATGAAATATTGAGAAATGGATTCCTCATTTCCGACGCCGGCATTGGCAGGGGAATGCGGATCTCCAAAGGCAGGGAAATCGGATACTCCGTAGAGGAGAAGTCCGCCCGTGATGACGACGGCTATGGTTGCGAAGACCTTAGTGAGCATCAGTCCGAAGATCTCCTTCTAGTGTTGTAAATTGTCGCGATGAAGAACACCGCGCTGACTCCCGCACCGACCGCTGCTTCCGTGAATGCAACATCAACGGCACCCATCTCTGCCCAGAGCAGACAGATGAGGAAACCATAAATTCCGAAAATCATCGCCGAGCTGAGAAGATCTTTCACGCTAAGTGAAATGATCGCCGCTACGACGAGAAAGATCAGGATAATGATGTCGAATGCAAAAATCACGGTTCGCTTACTCGATTAAAATTTTGGGTAGTCATCGTTAAGGTGATTCTCCCGTCCTTTCTGGATCTCTGGTTCCACCTCGTCTTCCCATCCGGCATCCATTAAGGCGTGTGTGCTGGTCGGGCTGGTCAAAAGAATAAAGGCACTAATGCCGAGGAGCTTTACGATCACCAGCAAGACGAGCCAGTTTTCTGAGAAACTTTGGAAATCCTTGAGCTGATAGACTGCAAATCCGAGAAGGACCAGCAAGCTTGAAAGGGTATCGCCTTTACCTGCTGCATGCATGCGGGTGTAGAAATCCGGGAAACGAATCAGTCCCGTCGATGCCCCGAGGAAGAAAACCAAACCGCCAACAACAAGCGCCATGCTGATGATCGTGATAATCATGGTTTCAAACCGCTTTCGTTGACCGGCTCCTCAGCCGGCATGTTGCCGTGTCCCGGCTTGGTTTTGTGCAAATAGCGTGCTGCGGCCAGCGAGCCCATAAAGTTAAGCAGGGAATACGCCAGAGCGAAGTCGACGAACATTTCAACCCGCTGGTAGATGACGCCGATCACAACGAGAAGGACAGCGGTCTTCGTTCCGATGATATTAACCGAAACGATCCTGTCGAGAGCCGTCGGCCCCACTGCGAGACGCCACATTGCCGGAAGCATCATCAACAAAAGCGCAACGCCAGCGCAGGTGGCAAAAAATTCAAAATTCATCAATTTTTATGAATCCTGAGACTGGTTGCCTTCTTTTTCCCGATCCGCAAACACTCTCGCGATGCGGCGTTCCATTTCTCCATCGAGTCCCTCTGCAGCTATGTCGCTGATGGCGTGTATATAAAAGGTGTCCCCGAGAATCTTCATCGTCACCGTCCCGGGCGTGAGTGTGATCGAGTTGGCGAGCAAAAATTTAGCGAAGTCCGTTCGAAGCAGCTTTGATTCGTAGCGAACAATCTGAGGCTGCAGATTGCTTTTACTTCCAAAGGCAAGTTTGAGGAGGTGAAGGTTGGCCAGGACGATTTGCCAGATCAACCAGAGGCCATAGCCTGTCAACCGGACGCCCTGGATCAGCCTCGCCTTCAGCGGAGTGCTTCTGTCCTCAAACAGTAAGTCAGAAGACAGAAAAGTGACAAAGCCACAGGAAATCACCCCCAGAGTGAGGTGAAACACATCAAAGAGACCTGAAAAAACCATCCAGGTCGCAAAGAGGAGAGCAAATGTGATGCCCCGATAGAGATTCTGTTTAGTGGCGTGTTTTTCCATCGTGAACGACGGTAGCGATGCAATGAGAGCAACACTCGCGCCGATTGTCAATTTCCCTATCTCGAAAATCCGTGCTTTGTTACCTTTCGTAACGGAAATGAGTCAGTTTCGATCAACAGTGACAATCCTTGCGGGCATCGCGATCACGATGGTCACCGTTTGTGGCGGTGTGATTGCTCAGGATTCGCCCGAGCGGATCGATCTCCCAGCTGCCCCGCCGGAGCCACGATCCGCTCCGATCCGGGCGGTTCCGTCGACCATGCCGGCGGCTGTTCCTGTCCCTACTCTACCGGATGGGACGCCGATTGCTGCACCTGTCTCTTATACACATCTGACGCTGCCGACGAAGAGGATAGTGTA
>OJCB01000191.1_pt1 | contig 26147 bp, 19 predicted proteins | sample 1591501 | NCBI WGS metagenome assembly OJCB01 (sample SAMN05416813, study PRJEB24817) | seawater metagenome | isolation source: Sea water | place: Canada:Atlantic | collected 2013-07 | reverse complement strand
GAGATCAGCCTCGGTCTCGTGGGCTCGGAGATGTGTATAAGAGACAGGTAAATTTGAGTCAGGCGAACTACCGGTAACAAAGCGCTCTCAATTAAATCACGAAGGACGGTGCCCGGTCCGACGGAGGGAAGCTGATCAATGTCTCCAACGAGCACCAAATGAGCATTTTCGGGAAGGGCTGTCAGCAAGCTCGCCATCAGACGGGCATCGATCATGGATGCTTCGTCGACGACGAAGAGATCTCCTTCGAGAGGCTTCTTTTCATTGCGGGTAAACCCCGAGTCCGGTGCGATTTCCAATAAGCGATGAATGGTGGATGCTTCGAGTCCGGTGCTTTCAGAAAGGCGTTTGGCAGCGCGCCCGGTCGGGGCGCAGAGAACGGGGGTCACTTTTTTGGCGACGAGAATTTTTAACAGAGCGTTGAGAATGGTGGTTTTTCCGACACCGGGGCCACCGGTGATGACAAAGCATGGGTTCGTCATAGCTCCGGTTACAGCAGCGGCTTGTTCCTCGCCGAGTGAGAATCCCGTTTTCCTTTCGAACCATTCGAAGGCCAATTTTGGATCGATTACGGGAAGAGTGGGTTTTGACTGGAGAAGCGCGAAGATTTTTTCGGCGATTTGTTCCTCGGCCGCGAATAGTTCCGGATCAAAAATGAGCTCATTCTTTTCAATCGTTTCCGCGATGAGTTTTTCCTGTGTGATCAGATCACAAAGAACCGGTTCGATGATGCCTTCATTTTCAGACAGGGTCTCGACCGATTTTCTGAGCAGGTCGTGTCGGGGGAGAGCGCAATGTCCCTGTTGCGCTGACATTTCCATAACATAGTGAATCCCTGCTTCGATTCGTTTCGGGGAATCATTCGCCTGTCCCATTTTTCGGGCGATATCATCAGCGGTTTTGAATCCAACCCCGGGTAGGTCGTGAGCAAGCCGGTAGGGGTTCTTTCGTAGAACATCGATGGATTCCTGCCCGTAGTTTTTGAAGATACGAAGCGCGCGCGCCGTACTAAGTCCATTTTCATGAAGGAAAATCATGACATCGCGGACCGATTTCTGCCTTTTCCAGGAGTCTTTAATTTTCTTCCGCCGACCGGCACCGATGCCTTCGACCTGCTGCAGCTTTTGAGATTCGTGCTCAATTACATCAAATGTCTTGCTGCCGAATTTATCGACAATCCGTTTTGCGTAGGTTTTCCCGATGCCGTCAATAAACCCGCTGGCGAGGAATTTTGTGATTCCTGCGGGGGTATTCGGGGAAACGGCGCTGATCCCGTCCGCCCGGAATTGTCGACCGAAGCGCTTGTCCTTCATCCACTTACCGGTGGCGCTGATCTGCTCACCCTCGACGACTGCCGGTAGATTTCCAAGAACGGTGATGATTTCGCCGTCTTTCTCGGGCTGCACCTGCATGATGGTGTAGCCGTTTTCCTCATTGTGAAAAACAACGGATTTTACGGATCCGACGATTTTCTTCGGTTCTGAGGTTTCGGAAGGCATTGGATCCACCATAAACCCGCGAAAAACCATTGCAATTCTCTGACTTTACAAGAGTAGACCTTGGCCCCATATTCGCCGTCCCATGGCAGTTTTATCCATTTTGTTAACCGTGATCATCGTCGCCGCAAGCGTACTGATGGTTATGCTTGTTCTGATCCAGCGTCCCAAGCAGGAAGGTTTGGGCGCAGCGTTTGGCGGTAGCACCCTCGATTCCGCTCTCGGAGCACACACCACTGACATTCTCCAGAAAATTACTACCTGGCTGGGGATCGTATTTTTCATCTCTGCAATTGGCCTGGCGATGGTTAAATCCCGTCAGTTCCGTTCTTCTGCGGCGAACAATGTTCTGGAAGAAGTTCAAAACCGCGAGCCGGTGATGCCGAACCTTCCTTCTTCACTTTCTGATCTGCCAGGCGGAATTTCGCTTCCGGAAGCGGTGACTGAGCCAGCTGAAGGAAAGCCTGCCCCTGCAAATACTGAAGCGCCGAAGGAAAAAGGCAAAGCCAAGTCTGATGCGAAAGCTAAGGGCGCCGAAAAGGGCAAAGGCAAAGCAAAGGCGAAGGCCAAGCAAAAAGCACCTGCAGCTCCCACTGAAGGTGCTGCCGATAAAGGCAAAGCCAAAGGAAAAGAGTAATTCACTTTGCTCTTCCGCTTTTCCACCGTCATCCAAATTTGTTGATGCGGTGGGAGGATTCCGTTCTGTGAATCTCCCTTTTGGACAGATGATGTTTCCGGAGACCACTCCATGAAGAACATTCTTGTTCTCCCAGCTCAATTTTTGGTTTTCGCAATCTATCGATCTTTCGAATGGTTGGTGGGGAGGCTCTCAATCGATTCCTGCATTCATCTCGGGGAGAAAATCGGCTACGGAATATCGTGGCTGATCCCGGGTTATCGTAAGCTGGTGAGGCGCAATTTGAGTCTGGCGTTTTCCAATGAGTTGACTGCCTCTCAGATTGATACCTTGGTGGATCATCACTTCGAGGCTCTGGGGAAGAATATTTTCTGCAGCATCCGAACTGCCGAGATGACCGTGGATGAGGTGGATGAAATCGTCGTCATCGAAGGAATCGAAAATACGAAGAAGGCACAAGCTGCCGGGAAAGGGGTGGTGATGTGCATCAACCATCTCGCCAACTGGGAACTTTACGCACGGATACAACCCTTTGAGCCCGGGGCTGAACTCGGAACTCTTTTTCAAGGAATTCGAAATCCCTTTCTCAACCGGCATGTGGAGAATGTCCGGGGTAGACACGGGCTGAGAGGTTTTGATCGGCGGGGAGGGTTCGCAGCTCCGGCAGACTTTCTGAGAAAAGGAGGGATGCTCGGAGTTTTGTTCGATCAGCATCCCGGAGCGCGGGGGAATCTTTGCCCGTTTTTCAATAAGCTTGTCGCAACCACCACGCTGCCTGCAATTCTCAGTCTGCGAACCGGGGCGCCGATGGTCTATGCGAACATGTTACCGGTGGCCCTCGGGAAGTGGAAAATTACTTTCAGTGAACCCGTTTATCCTCCTGATGTTTCGGGAGACCGGGACGCATACATTGCGAATGCCACTGCCCGCTTGAATCACCAATTGGAAAATACAATTCGGGAAGATCCGAAAGAGTGGTTCTGGGTTCACAACCGATGGAAAAGTGCGGCCAATGGTGTGCTTTCTTCGGGGCCAAAATTGAATGTTCATATTCCCGACGGACAGATCCTTGAGGAAATGACTCCTTTTCGACTCGCGGTATGGTCGCCCAATCCGCTGGGCGACGCCTGCATGTCTCTTCCTGCAGTTCGTGCTATTAAGCAGGGTAGACCGGATATGCATCTAACAGTCTGTTGCCGGGAAAACCTTGCGCCGATGTGGCGGGCGCAGTCGGAAGTAGACGAGGTGATTCCATTTCCCAAAGGGTTCAAACCGAAAGAAGTGGGCGCCATAGTGGCCAATGGTCGCTCGGATTTCGATGTGGCTGTGCTGCTGCCAAACTCATTGCGTTCTGCGCTTGAGGCTAAAGCTGCAGGGATTCCGATTCGGATCGGGTATCGAGGGCATCATCGGAAGCGGCTGTTGAAATACGCGATTCCTGAGCCAAAGCCGTCGCCGGAGCAGAAGCATCATGTGCATCGCTACTTAAACATTGTCAGAGCCATCGGTGGGAACGTGAAAGACACGGCGGCACTTTTGAAAATCCCACAGTCTCCGACTCCCATTACGGGTGGCGAAAAGGAAATTCATATCGGGGTTTGTCCGGGTGCTGAATACGGGAATGCGAAACGGTATCCTATCGAGCGCTATGCGGCGGCGATTGAAACGTTGAGGCAAAAGCATCCAGATACCGTTTTCCGGGTCTCAATTTTCGGGAGTCCTGCAGAAGAGGGAATCGGTGAAGACCTGGCTTCGCAGATTTCAGATCCGAAAGAAAACCGGGCAGGTAAGACTTCAATCGCTGAGCTGGTCTCAGAACTTCAGACTTGTCATTTCGTCGCCACCAATGACACCGGGACCATGCATTTGGCGGCAGCACTCGGAGTTCCCACTGTCGCAATTTTCGGATCCACTGAGCCGGAGTTTACCAGCCCAATTGGTGATGTTCATCGGGTGATTCGGCACAAAGTGGATTGCAGCCCCTGTTTCAAAAGAGAGTGCCCGATCGACTATCGGTGCATGTTGCGGATTGATTCCAGCGAAGTTGTCGCTGAAATGGAAGCGCTTCTGTATTCCTGAAAGGAATTTTCGAATTTCTCTGGTCGTGAGGAGTTTCCTCGCCGATGGGTGACGACTTCATGAAGTTTATTCTCACCCATCCAGGAAGCGCCCACAAAGATGAGTTCCTCGCCTGCTGCCTGATGATTCATCAGCACATGGTTCAGGTTGTGCGTCGTGATCCGAGTGAAGCGGATCTTGCTGATCCTGATGTTGCCGTGATTGATGTGGGAGGCCGTCATGAACCGGAGAGTGCGAATTTTGATCACCATCAGTTTCCACGGGATCACGAGCCGATTTGTGCCCTTTCCCTTGTTCTTAAACATCTCGGTCTTTACGAGGATGCGCAAAAATTCTGTGACTGGCTTGAGCCAGCCGAATGGTTTGATACCCGGGGGCCAATCGGCACTGCCAAGTGGCTCGGCGTGGATCGAAAACTGATGACTAAGCTGAACTCTCCCATCGATGTAACAATGTTGCGGCGCTTTGCAGGGGAGTCTGAGTTGAAGCCGGGAGAGCCGATATGGGAGATCATGAGAATGATCGGCGAAGATCTTGTCGTTTATTTGAAGGGGCTTCGCAGCCGCCTCGACTTCATCGATCAGCACGCAGAGTTCTGGGACATCGGGGAAGGGGAGAAGGCTTTCCGGATTCTATTCATGCCGCGGACGGAACCCATGCCCGGAGACGCATCCGGCGGACTGGAGCGATACATTGCCGGAAAAGGGGAGCACGAAAAAGTATCGGGAATGATTTATCCGGACCGACGGGGGGAAGGATTTGGCCTGAGTCGCTACGAGGACAGCCCGCTTCTTGATTTTACCCGGATTGAGTCAGAGGGCGATGTCCATTTTGCTCACGCCCGTGGATTCGTTGCGAAAACCAGCGCCACCGAAAGAGATCGGCTGCTGGAGCTGATGACGGCGGCGCGAGTTTGACCTGGATTGTTCTTTTAGATCGAATCAAGATTTCGAATTCTGGATAGCTCATCCCGGGTCTTTTTCTTCTTCAGGAAAAAGAGGAGAAATCCGATCACAGCGCTTATTCCAAGGATCGTGATCGTGGTGAAAACGGAGACGATCGCAGGATTTCCTGTCGTGGAAGACGCGGATAAAGGAACGGGTAAAGAGGGAATCAGGCGGAGGTTCCGAATCTCGACGACTCCAGTTTCCGGAATCGTGACGTTGAGGCTGAGCTTCAAGGGTTTCCTCTCTGATCCATCATTGATGATGGCGGGAAGCTGAAAACTCCTCCAGTCCTCATCTCCGGACAATTTTTTCAAGGAGCCCGATTCGCTCATGGTTCGGCTGAAGAAACTGTTGGCGATTTCTTTGCCGCCTTTTTCGGCCGGGAGATGTGTCCACATTTCCAGATAGCCGGAAGGGACCACTCCCCGGTAGCGAACTTCCCCCTGCACTGCAAAAGCTTCGCCAGTGACTTCGGGGTTTTCGATTTCGAAAAGAGAGATCGAACCCCGAACATTCTCTTCGGCGGTGATTTGAAAAATATAATCTTCCGCTTCTTCGATCAGCTGAACCGATTTGTTCCTACTTTGATCCTGCAAGGGAATTGGAATGGAATCGTCCGCGCCGCAGAGCGAAGCGAAAGGAAGAGCCAAGAGAAGAAGATAGATATTTGGATAGGTAGATTTCATGATTCCTGGATATTTGTTTCAGTTATGTGGGCGTCACGGATCGTTTTGAAGGTTTCCACGTCAATCGCCTGATCAGCGAGAAGTAGACGGAGCTTTTGCTCAAAAGGGCTGAGCGAAACGGACTCTTCAGCAATTTCTACTTTTTGAATCAGGCGATCCAGCCTCAGCCTCACGGTGGGGTAGGAGACACTGTATTCAGCCGCCACCTTTTTGAGTGATCCTGACTGGAGAAGAAAGCGCCTGAGGAATTGGAAGTCCTCATCATTCAGGCTGGTCAGCCAGGTGGGTATCGATTGAGGTTTGCTCATTATTGCTCGGTGAATTGGTAAAAATTCAATACGAGATCAATAATGATATCAACAAAGTTAAAGTCAATATTAATTATGTTAAACTTTGTAAATGGGGCTCATTGCCGTGGTGAGAGGCTTGGCAGGAAGACTATTTGGAGATTTCCGGCTTCTTGCCCCGATGATCGAAGTAAAGAAGCCTGTTTCATGAGGCCACCGGATAGCGGCTGATTTTCTGAAATCGTGGATTTCCCGGAGAAAGGGGAGCAGGTTTGATCGTCAGCCCTCTTATCCTTCTAAACGAGAAGAAGCTGAGCTCCTCCCGGAGTTTTCTTGATTTGCACAGGGAAGTATTTTTCTGCGAGGCTCTCCAGTTCATCGGCCGCTGAGTCTGGAAATTTTCTTCCGTCCAGTTCCTGGAGCAGCGATTTGGCGAGCCCGAGTTTACCGGCAGCATCGTAGGCCGCCAGAAGTCGGACCGATTCATGATTCGGCTTGAGCGGCTTTCCCGCAGCGATTTCATAGTGACGAACTGCCCTTTCAAAGTCTTTCGCTGCCTCTGCGGCCCGCCCTTCCTTGAAATGGTCTGTTGAAGTCGGAGAATTTTCTTGCGAGGCCTGTTTCCCGGGTGCTCGCTGCGTTTTCAGAATCCACTTCCATCCAGCAATGCAAATTCCAACAATGGCGGGAAACTTAACCCACCAGATGATCGGAAGGCGGAAGAATACGATGATCGCAATAATGCAGAGAAGGAAACGAACTGCTACCGCTGCAGTTATTACAAAAGTCGGAGAGGCGTCCTGATTTTTGCGATTTCCCTTCGCTGCGTTCTGGTCCTTCATGTAGTCACGGTCGTAGAGTCCCATAAATCATTAATTTGAGGGAGAACTTAGGTCTCGATCAAGGCGAAATCGCAGAGTTTTCAAATGAGTGGGGAGAATTGACGACCCGAGACCAATTCCAATGCGGCCCGGCTATCTGAAATTTCTAAAATTTTAGGACGATGATTTCCGCATTCAGAGGTCTAAAGTCTAAAAATGGAATTAATTTTTAAAATACCCCCTAAACTTTTTGTAATACTGAATACCTTTGTTATTGTTAGCGTTTCGTAGCTTCTAAGATTTCGAAAGGTTCAATAATGGTAAACAAAAAGATTCCCCAATCTCCCCGCCTCCTTCACAAACTGCTACTCTCCACTTTTCTTTGGGCCTCATTGGCCTCTCTCTCAGCGGATGACTATACGGTTTCCAACACGGATGACAGCGGAGTAGGCTCACTTCGGCAGGCAATCTTTGATGCCAATGCCCGGTCAGGAAGCGATACGATTACTTTCGAAGCGGCCCTTGATGGTCAGGAAATCCGACTGACCAGCGGTGCTTTGGTCATTAGCGATACCACAGGAAGAACTCTGGTGGATGCCTCTGGATCAGCTGGAGGGATTGTTCTCTCAGGTGACGCGGATGGTAGCAATTCTGCGTCCAGTTCAGACTCGAGAGTGATTGAAGTGGAGGATAGTGCCATTGCTGAAATTCGGAACGTTGTCGTTAGTGAGGGCGTGAGCTCGTACGGAATGGATAGTTGGCTGGCTTATTCAGGTGAGGATGGCGGTGGAATTTTGAATGCCGGGGACCTGACGATGATTGATTGTGAAATCCGGGGTAACACTGCCGGAGGGGGAGGAGACTCTCTCGGAAGTAATTTGGGGCAAATAGCGGTAGCGGGTGGTGGTGGAAGCGGAGGAGGAATCTACAATAGTGGAGTACTTCGTCTGACTGATTGCCAGGTTTCTGATAACACGGCAGGAGATGGCGGTGATGCAACGTTCGGAGGCTCGGTTCTAAATGTTTATGGTGGAACCGGCGGAAGTGGAGGCGGGATTTATAATGAGGCTGTTGGGTCGGTTATCCTGCTCCGCACTATCGTCCACAACAATCATTCCGGGGATGGCGGCTTTGCCGATGGTAAGACTTCCGGCGCAAATACGTATGGGGGAAATGGGAACGGTGGAGGAGCGATCATGAACCGGGGCGTTCTCAATATCACGGAGTCACTGATTTCGAGAAACACATCGGGCGATGGTGGGAGAGCAATCCGGGGTGATACTTCCACCAGCGGAAACGCTGGAGAAGGTGGGGGAATTCGAAGCACGGGAGGGGCCGCGGACCTGAGAATATATCGAGGCGCTGTAGCAGATAATATGACTGGTCTGACGCCTGATGGAATCACGTCCGGCCCGGGAGGAGGTCTCGCGATTTCAAGCGGCGGTGGTGCCATTATCAGAAACTGCACTGTGCACGGAAATATTACCCCCGGTACATCGGGGCGTGGAGGCGCCGGATTGTACGTTCACGGAGCCAGCACTTTTTTGAGTAACTGTACAATCGTTGAGAATCGCGCGGCTACAGATGGCGGGGGAATTCTTCATTGGCTGGATCTCTTTTCTGTCACCATCGAGAACTCGATCATTTCGAATAATCTGGCTGACAACAGTGGGGCCGATCTCAAAGGGGAATTTCATGTGGTAACCGGCAAGAATTTCGTCGGAAATGTTGAGGGTGGGACGGGCCTGGATTCGCCTTACACAGGCGATCCGGTCTTAAGCGAATCACCGACATTTGGTGGCCTTTCGAAAATTTTCATTCCCTCATCCAGTTCTGCTGCAGTGGACGGGGCTTTAATTACTGCAAATACACCGACGGTTGATACCCGGGGAATGGATCGACCACTTGGAAGGGGCTATGACATCGGATCGGTAGAGCGATTGGAATCTCGTCCTGATGTTATGATCGGATTCAGCAGCGTTTCCGGGAATCAGAACCTGAATAATTATTATAGTGGAGGGTTCCGACAGCAGATCAAATTTACTATTCTAAAAGGCAGGAGGAAACGATTTTTTATCACTGCTGAAAATGACAGCGATATCGACACCCTGACTTTTCGTTCCAACCGCTCTCGAAGAGAGTTAAGGTCGAATACTTACCTGATCACAGATACACGAATAAATGTTACGGCGGTGGTCCGGCACTCGGGCTATACAATGAGGGATTTAAAGCCGGGCGAACAGCATCTTTTCGTCACAGAACTCAAAGCGGATTCAGAGACAGAAAGACGTCGAATCAAGCAGCGGAGATACTGGACTGTTTCAAGTGGAGGCAAGTTTGACCGGGGTGTTTCAGTCATTCGAGTGAAATAAAGGGGGCGCCAGCCTGTGCCCCGAATTGGGTCGTTTCCATCAATTTTGACGATATTTGATCCTGAAGGGAGGCAATTTGCTCCTTTCAGGCGAGCAGAACCGTGAAATCGCGGAGTCTGGGGTTGAATTTATTTCAGTTTTCCTAAATACTGGATTACAGCTAACCTCCCCACTCTCGTATTTATGGCTGCCAATTATACTGAAGACAATATCAAATCCCTTGACCCCCGGGAGCATATGCGTCTGCGTCCGGGGATGTACATCGGAAAGTTGGGGGACGGAAGTTCCCCTGATGATGGAATCTACATTCTCCTCAAAGAGACCATCGACAACTGTATCGATGAGTTCGTGATGGGAAATGGAAAACACATCGAACTCACGGTTGATGAGAATTTTGTGAGAGTCCGTGACTTCGGGAGGGGCATTCCTCTCGGGAAACTCAAGGATTGTGCGTCGATTATTAATACCGGTGCCAAATACGACAGCGAAGCTTTCAAAAAATCAGTTGGCCTGAACGGTGTGGGTATCAAAGCGGTGAATTTCCTTTCTGAGTTTTTCGAGATTCAGAGTTTTCGCGACAAACAGACTAAGGGAATCCTTTTCGCTCATGGTCTGGTCACCGAGGAAATGAAGAAATCGGAGAAGAGTTCCGAACCCAGCGGAACAATCGTCTCCTTTGAGCCCGACCGCGAAATCTTCGGGGAGTACAAATGGAATTTTGAATACATCGAAACGATGTTGAGGCACTACGCCTACCTCAACACAGGCCTGGTCCTGTCGCTCAACGGTAAGAAATTCAAATCGAAAAACGGACTGTTAGATCTGTTGAACGAGAATATTGACCCGTCCGAGAAGCCTCTCTATCCCCATATTCATCTGGTCGATCAAGACATTGAAATAGCCTTTACTCATACTGAGCAAAGCGGAGAGGAATATTACAGTTTTGTAAACGGGCAGCATACAACGATGGGGGGCACACATCTGGCTTCCTTCCGTGAGGCAATTGTCAGCACGGTGAGAACTCATTTTAAGAAGCAGTATGAAGCCGGAGATATCCGGTCCGGCATTGTGGCTGCGGTGAGCGTCAAGATCGAGGACCCGATTTTTGAATCCCAAACCAAAACTAAACTGGGATCCACTCACATGGCTCCCAAGGGTGAAACAATTCGGACATTCGTAAACAATTACATTGGCCTGCAGCTCGACAATTTACTGCACCGCCGTAAGGAAACTGCGACAGCATTCCAGGAAAAAATTCAACGTTCCGAGCACGAACGGAAGGAGTTGAAAGGGATTAAGAAATTGGCGCGGGAGCGGGCCAAGGTATCCAAGGTTCACAACAAAAAGCTCCGGGACTGCAAAGCCCATTTTAACACCAATCACAAGAAGGCTGAAGACTCAACGATTTTCATTACGGAAGGAGACTCCGCCAGTGGATCGATCACAAAAGCACGGGATGTGGAGACCCAGGCGGTCTTTTCGCTTCGCGGGAAACCGCTCAACTGTTTTGGGATGAGCCGCAAGGTGGTTTATCAGAACGAAGAGTTTAATCTTCTTCAGGCGGCTCTCAACATCGAAGACGGTCTGGAAAAATTGCGCTACAACAAGGTGGTGCTTGCGACCGATGCCGATGTCGATGGCATGCACATTCGCCTGCTTGCGATCACGTTTTTCCTTCAGTTTTTTCCGGATCTGATTCGGGACGGACATTTATACATTTTGGATACTCCTTTGTTTCGGGTGCGGAATAAAAAGGAAACGCGCTATTGTTATACCGAAGAGGAAAGGCAGCAGGCAATTGAAGATCTGAAACCGAATCCTGAGATCACGAGGTTTAAGGGGCTGGGCGAAATCTCTCCAGACGAATTCCAGTATTTCATCAACGAAGACATCCGGCTGGATCCAGTCGAATTGCCGCCGAAGCCGAAGACAATCAGCAATCTGCTTCAGTTTTACATGGGAAAAAATACCCCACAACGTCAGACCTTTATTATCAAGAATCTGAAGGTGGAGACGGATCTTTTGGAAGGGGATAAAGAGGAGGATGTTGAGGCTGCGTGATATGCCTTTTCTTTTTTGTATCATCTAAAGCTTAAGAAAAAGAGCAAGAGTTGTTAAATGTCTGACCCCGATACACCACTCCAGGGAATGTATTCAGATTGGTTTCTGGATTACGCCTCCTATGTCATTCTGGAACGAGCAGTTCCACATATTAATGACGGCCTCAAGCCTGTGCAGCGCCGTATTCTGCATTCGTTGAAAGAAAAAGATGACGGTCGATTTAACAAGGTCGCCAATATCATCGGCCACACCATGCAGTATCACCCCCACGGCGATGCAGCGATTGGCGCGGCTCTCGTCAACATGGGCCAGAAAGAACTGGTGGTCGAAACTCAGGGGAACTGGGGAAACATTTTAACCGGTGATGATGCGGCAGCTCCGCGTTACATCGAGACACGGCTTTCCAAATTCTCCAACGACGTTCTTTTCAATCATAAGACCACCGTCTGGGCGGCGAGTTATGATGGCCGGAATAAAGAGCCGGTGACGCTTCCAGCTAAATTTCCGCTGGTCCTTGCCCATGGAGCCGAAGGGATTGCAGTCGGTCTTGCCTGTAAGATTTTGCCGCACAATTTCAATGAATTGATTGATGCGTGTATTGCGGTTCTTCGCCGACAGCCCTTTGAAATCTTCCCGGATTTCGTTCAGGGAGGAAGTGCGGATGTTACGGATTACAATGATGGCCTTCGCGGAGGAAAAGTAAAAGTCAGGGCGAGAATTGAGAAAGAAAAGCGACGGCTTCTGGTGATTCGGGAAATTCCTTTCGGGACGACTGCCGGGAGTCTTTGCGATTCCATTCTGAAGGCGAACGATCAGGGGAAAGTCAAGATTTCGAAGATCGAAGACTGCACGGCGGGGACCGTTGAGATCAATGTGCATTTGCCAACAGGGGTAGACCCTGACCAGACGCTTCAGGCGCTATACGCATTCACTGATTGCGAAGTCAGCATTTCCCCCAATTCCTGTGTGATTCAGGACAATTCTCCGAAGTTTCTGGGAGTGTCAGAGATTCTTAAGCATAGCGCCAAACAGACTCGCGAGCTGATCAAACAGGAGCTGGAAATTAGACTGGGCGAGCTTGAAGAGCGCTGGCACTTCTCAAGCCTTGAGAAAATTTTCATCGAGAATCGAATCTATCGGCGCATTGAAGAATGTGAAACCTGGGAAGCGGTGATGGAAGAAATTTGGACGGGCCTGAAGCCTTTCCTGAAACTCCTGAGGCGCAAAGTCACCGATGAAGATGTCGCCCGGCTCACTGAGATCAAAATTAAGCGAATTTCGAAGTTCGATGCATTCAAGGCAGATGAGCTGATTCGTGGACTCGAAGATCAGATCGCCGAAGTGAATCGGAATCTGAAGAACCTCACCAAATTCTGTATCAAGTGGTACGAGGGGATTAAAGAGAAATACGGTAAAACACTTTCTCGAAAAACGGAACTCACCACCTTTGATCGGGTCGACGCCAAGCAGGTCGTCGTTGCCAATGACACGCTGTATGTGAATCGCAAAGAAGGCTTTGCCGGTTACAGCATGAAACGTGACGAAGCCCTCGGGAAATGTTCCAGGATGGATGACGTGATCGCTTTTTCCCGCGATGGAACGATGCGGGTAGTGAAAATCGCGGACAAAGTTTTTGTGGGGAAAGACAACCTCCACGCCGCGGTTTTTAACAAAGAGGAACCGAAGTTTTACAATATGATCTACCGCGACGGTCGCGGAGGGCGTGCCATGGTGAAGCGCTTTCAGGTTTCCGGGGTAACCCGGGAGAAACTCTATGATCTAACTGGCGGTAAAGCGGGAACGCGGGTGCTCTGGTTTAGCGAGCATGAGACAGCGGAAGAAGCGGATATTATTGTCAGGGTCCATCTCAAGTCAGATCTCAAGCTTCGAAACTTTCAAATCGATTTTCGCTTTGCGGATCTCGATTTCAAGGGGCGTGGAGCAAAGGGAAATATCCTGACGAAACACCCGGTCGATCGTGTCTCCAGGATTGCACAGGCTGAGCAGGAGGAGATCGCAGGAAAGATCGACGACGAGGATCCGAAGCCAGATTCGGGAAAAAAGCCTGAGCCGCCCCGGAAGGCGGCTGCTACCAAAAAATCGGCAGCGAAAAAGAAGGTCCCCGCAAAGAAGGCGCCTGCGAGAAAGTCTGTTCCAGTGAAGAAGAAAACCGCGTCTTCGAAAAAAGCAGTCGCAAGAAAGAAGGCGTCAGCCACGAAGAAAAAGGTTCCAGCCACGAAGAAGAAGGCCCCTTCTAAAAAGAAAGCACCAGCAGCAAAGAAAAAGGCCGCAGTGAAGAAGAAAGCGCCAGGCAGGAAGAAAGCGAAGTAGATGAGCGCAAAGAGAATTCTGATCACGGGGTGTTCCCGCGGTCTCGGCCTGGCAATGGTGGAGGGCTTTGTTGAACACGGTCATTTAATCGCCGGATGTTCGCGAAGTAAAAGCGCCATGGCATCACTGCAAGCCCGGTTTGGTGATCGTCATTTTTTCCGCGCAACAGATTTGCGGGATGATAGATCCGTGGCCACATTTTGCCAACAGTCGCTGAAGCACTTCGAGGTTCCCGATCTGGTGATCAACAATGGATCCATCATCAATCGCACAGCACCACTCTGGGAAATCAGCGACAGCGAGTTTACAGAACTGATGGCGATCAATGTCAACGGAACAGCCAATGTGATTCGGCATATAGTGCCGGCAATGATTGAGCAGGGAAGCGGTGTCATTATTAATTTTTCCAGCGGTTGGGGACGTTCCACTTCGCCGGATGTCGCGCCCTATTGTGCCAGCAAGTATGCGATCGAAGGTTTGACCTCCGCTTTGGCACAAGAGCTGCCGGCTGGAATCGCTACGGCACCTTTCAATCCCGGCATCATCAATACAGAAATGCTGCAGGCTTCATTCGGGGAAAGCGCTTCAATGTATCCTTCACCGCAAGAGTGGGCAGAAATAGCGGTCCCTTTTCTGGAAAACCTCGACGCCTCCTGTAATGGGCGTCAGCTGACCTGTCCGGGTCAGTGAAAAAGTCGCACTTACACTTTCCTTTTCGGGCCTTTACCCCAGAAAAGAACGGCGCAGCCTATCACTTCCACATTGAAGGTTCGATAGCGGGTGGACATGGCCGACATTAAATCACCGAGAGAATCAAACTCGTTCGAAAAGATTCCCTTCTCGTTGTAATACTTCATCAGCATTCGCGCAGCTGCGGGGCGTTCAATATCCTGAGACAGCAGGGTGGCTCCGAAGACAACACCGTCATCGTTGAGGTAGCCATTTACTTCGTCAAACAGCTCCCCCTTTATTTCGATGTCCCCGGGCAGGCAGTGAAAAAGGTAATTGATCGAAACGGAATCGTAGTTGTCGCAGGCGAGCAGCAGCGGCTCCGTGACATTCCGTTTGTAAGTTTCCGGATTAAATCGCGCGAGTCGTTTCGAAGCGTACTTCAGTGCATTCTCGTTCATGTCGACGAGACCGATTCGGGACTCGGGATCGGTTGCGCACTTATCGAGGAAGTATCCGGTTCCTACGCCGATATCGAGATGGTTCGAGCTCAGGTGGTCCGTGAAGAGCTGCCGAATCTTAGTAGTGGGGCACCGCCAAATCAGAGAGTTGGAAAACCCAAGCACCCATTTGTCGTAAATTTTAAGAACGCGGGGCGAGTATACGGCCTGTCCTTTTTTCGCTGCCTCTTGATCGACATCCATCTTCTTTCGATAGTTCCACGCAGAAGGACTGATAGTCAACCCTATTGAATCGATCACTTTACTCAGTTGCATCGCGATAGGCGGCGCGTTTGCGGACTTCTAAGCTTGCAGGGTGGATATACTCTATTTCCTGTGAAACCATTTCACATCGTGATTCTGTTGGTGCTCTTTTTCGGGGCCGGGAATATTAATGCCAATCCACAAGCCTTTGATTTTTTCGAAAAGAAAATTCGCCCGGTTCTAGTGGCGAATTGTTACGAATGTCATTCGCCTGAGTCGGAAAAGATTGAATCTGATTTTCTGCTGAATACTCGTGAGGGAATTCGCAAGGGGGGCGCCACAGGGCGCGATTCAATTATCCCCGGCGATGTTGAGAGCAGTCAGCTGATCGGCGCGATTCGTTATGATGACGAAAATCTGCAAATGCCTCCGGAGGGGATGCTGCCGGAGGCAGTTATTCGTGATTTCGAAAAATGGGTGGAGATGGAGGCGCCGGATCCCCGTGATGGCCGATCCCGGCTACCAAGAGAAATCGAGGCGGAAAGTCACTGGTCTTTTCAGCCCTTGAAGAAGCCGGAGCAGCCGGACGTAAAAGATAAATCGTGGCCCCGGGATCGAATTGATTTTTTCTCACTGGCTCGAATGGAAGAGGCGGAGGTGAGGCCGGTTGCAGATGCGGGCCGTTCGACCTTGATCCGGAGGGTGAGCATTGAGCTGGCTGGTTTACCACCGACAATGGAGGAGGTGAATGACTATGTGAAGGATCCGGCGTCGGACCGGGAAGCTTTTGAAAAAGTGGTGGATCGCTTGATGAAAAGTCAGGGGTTTGGAGAGCGATGGGGCCGCCACTGGCTCGATGTCGCGCGTTATGCGGAGTCCAGTGGTTACACCCGGAACATGCTTTATCCCTATGCCTGGCGATATCGTGACTGGGTGATTGAAGCTCTCAACAAAGACATGCCCTATGATGAATTTGTCACGAAGCAGATTGCCGGCGATCTACTGCCTTTCGATTCCCTTGAGCAACGGGACGACCAGCGCATCAGTACTGCCTTTCTGACAATAGGTCCGAAGACATTAAACGAAGGTGTGCCCCTGCTTTTTGAACTCAATGTTGCTGACGATCAGATTGACGCGACGTGTCGGGCATTTCTTGCGCTGACGGCGAATTGTTCCCGGTGTCATGATCACAAGTATGATCCGATTCCGACCCGTGACTATTACGCCCTCACTGGAATTTTTCGTAGCACTCATCACCTCGCTGCGACGGAGACGAATGTGAGATTTGAACATGGTCAGGCCCGGCCGATCGGGAAGGATGGCGAAAAGCTTCACCTGGAAATTGAAGAGGCGACGAAGAAGAAGGACGGGATTCAGGTGAAGTATCTAGCGGCGGTAAAGGTGCGGAATGAATGCCGGGATTCACTCAAGGAAAAGGGCGTCGACTGGGAGAAGAATCCCACTCCGGAACTTGAGGAAGCTGAGAAAGAGTTCCGTAAATTTTACGACATGGTGCAGGCCGCTCAAAAAGCGATTCCCGATCCGCCCAACTATGCGATGTCGGTGAAGGACGCTCGAATTCTGGATGAGGAAAAATGGAAGGCTGAGTTTGAAAAGAACAGCAAGGAGAAGAAGCCAACCTATCCACGAATTCAGAATTCCCCGCTTTTTGAAAAAGGAGTTCACAATTCCCCGAAGGACGAAGTGCCCCGCGGCGTGTTGACTTTATTTGACGATCAGTTTTCGGCGCCGCCGATTTCGGATAATGAAAGTGGACGGCTGCAGCTAGCCGAATGGCTGACTGATGAAAAGAATCCGCTGACTTCCCGCGTGATCGTAAATCGGGTCTGGCACCATCTGTTCGGAATCGGTCTGGTGGATACGGTGGATAATTTCGGGCTTCTCGGATCGAAGCCGAGCCATCCTGAGTTGTTGGATGATCTGGCTATCGAATTTATGGAGGATGGCTGGTCGGTGAAACGATTAATTAAAAGAATCCTCTTGAGCCGCACCTGGCAGCTTTCATCAGCCGTTGATGAGAAGGCGCAGAAAGCGGACCCTGACGGGAGATTGCGTTGGCGGTTCACCCCTCAACGACTGGAGGGTGAAGTGATTCGCGACGTCATCCTTTTCACTGGAGGGAATCTTGATCAAAAACCGCCGAATGGATCTCAAGTCCTGGATGTCGCCCTAACCCAGCCAAAGAAACAACAGCGTGAGATCGGACGTCGTGATTACTACACCAAGGATGTAGATCAGACGGTGAAATACCGAAGCGTCTACCTCCCCATGGCACGTGGCGGGATTTTTGATGTCTTAAAAGTGTTTGATGCGCCGGATCCAAATCTTGTCGTCGGTGCCCGAAAGCTGACCACAGTTCCTTCACAAGCGCTCTTCCTGATGAATAGCGAACTGGCTACAGAGCAGGCCGCCTCACTTGCCGGATTGGTTTTGGGGAATTCCAAGGATCTGAATGCTCAGATTGATTTTGTATTTCAAAGAATCTTTTCGCGCCTTCCGGATGGGAGCGAGCGTCAGACCGTGAAGAATTTTTTCGAGGGGAGTCCCCCCACAGAGGAACTCTGGGCTCAAGCAGTGCAGGCGATGTATTGTTCCGGTGAATTCCGAACCCTTTATTGAAGTTGAAACCCGTGTCATGACCACCCCCAGTCTAATCAGCCGCCGCAATGCCCTGCAGACCACCGCCTGCGGATTTGGCTCGCTGGCATTCTCTTCGCTGTTTTCGAATCAGGCAGGGGCGGCGGCAAACAATCCTCTGCTCCCGCGAAACGGGCATCACCCCGCGAAAGCAAAGAGGGTAATTTTTCTGTTCATGCGGGGAGGTCCGTCGCAGGTGGATTCTTTTGATTACAAACCGGATCTGGATAAGCGACACAATGAGGACCTGGGAGGTGGGCGGAAATATTTTCAGTCGCCGTGGAAGTTCAAGCGCTACGGAGAGTCCGGTCTTCCGGTCTCTGAACTTTTTCCCCACACCGCAAAACATGCCGACGATCTTTGTGTGATCAATTCGATGCACACTGATATTTCAAATCATCCTCAGGCGATTCTGCAGATGAACACGGGAAGTTTTCAGTTTGTACGGCCGTCGATGGGGTCCTGGGCTGTCTACGGTTTGGGAACGGAAAACCAGAACCTGCCGGGGTTTATCACGATCAATCCTGACTTTTCCGCCGGTGGAGCCCGCAAGTATGGGTGTGCTTTTTTGCCATCGGCAACAGCAGGGACCGCAATCAATCAGTGGGGCGGGGGAGACGGGCAGGGTGCGCCTTCACTGAAAGGCTATCAGATTCCTCACACGACCAACAAATCGATGACTGTCGCGGAACAGCGCAGGCAGCTCGATCTGATGCAGTCGCTGAACCGCAAACGTCTGGATCGTGATAAAATTAATGAGCCGCTTGAGGGAATCATTCAAAGCTACGAAACCGCATTTCGAATGCAGTCGACGATGCCGGACTTGATGGATGTGGAGCGGGAGCCGAAGCACATTCTGGAGCGGTATGGAATCAATACCGAGACGACTGACAACTTCGGCCGGGCCTGCCTGATGGCCCGACGTTTTGTTGAAAGCGGTGTCCGTTTTGTGCAGCTCAACCTGGGATTCTGGGACCAACACACCAAGATTGTCGAGGGGCATCAAAAGTTGGCCGATGCGAGCGATCAGCCGGTGGCGGGCTTGCTGACCGATTTAAAAGAACGCGGACTGTTGGAGGACACCTTGGTTCTTTGGGGAGGGGAATTCGGAAGGCCTCCTATCATTAACAAAAATGCGGGAAGAGATCACAATGCCGAGGGGTTCACCATGTGGATGGCTGGCGGCGGAGTAAAAGGCGGGCTTCGCTATGGAGCGACGGATGAACTCGGCTACAAAGCGCAGGAGAATAAAGTTCATCTACATGATTTGCACGCAACCATCCTGCATCAATTGGGACTCGATCACGAGCGTTTGACTTATCGATACGGAGGTCGTGATTTCCGACTAACCGATGTGCACGGAAGTGTGGTGCACGATATTTTGGCCTGAGCTTGCTCCACTTATCTTCGGGCGCTCAGGATATCCCGGAACTCATTGAGGAGTTCATCGATCTGTCGATTCTCCAACCGTGCACGATCGGAGGGGAGGGATATTTCGATTCCGAACCTGAAATTGAAGCGTTCCCTTAGTTCCCTGGATGGTCTTCCGTTCTCGATAAAGTCTCTCTCCGGAGGAGTGACCGGAACAATATTGATGCCGTCAAGAAGCAGCATCTTATATTCGGCAAGAGATCTGCCTTTCATGGCCGTCGCAATTTGAGACGAGGGAACTCTCTCCCATAGGAGCTTTCGAACGAGCAAGCCCTGCAAGTAGTGGCGAAAATGGTAGAATACTCGCTGCCCTTTGCGAACTGGTGGATCGATACACCCCAAAGTCTGGTAATGACGAAAAGACCGAGTTGAAAATGAATCGCTGGATCTTGCCCCGTCACTTACCGTGTCAGGGCGGAACCGGGCGACAACCTGATTGATCCAATTGATTAGTTCTTCCAGGCTCACGCCATCTTCCCAGTCCATTTCCTCGACCGCCTCAAGCTCAAGAATGGCGGTTTCTGGAATCGTGATTCGATTAGGATCGGGCATAAATCGATATACTCTACTTGCTGCAATATTGCAACAAGTGTTGCAATCCTTGTGTGGTGTGCTTTTTTGGGGACATGAAATTCAGAAAGAACCGCCAGATTGCAAAGCTGAAGGCGGATACCGAAGCGCTGGCGATTCCCGAAGGTCGGAGAGTAGGGCAAGCGGGACACGCCAAGGCTCTCCACTATCTAAAGGTTCGGCTGGAGGGGATGGAGCTGCTTCCATTTGCGGGAGAAAAACTGGAATTGACCTATGAAGCAAAGCATCCATCAGATGGCTTTAAGCAATTGTACACTAACCTTGTCGGAGTGATTCCCGGGAGAGACCGAACTCTTGAGCCCATTCTGATAGGGGCTCATTACGACAGTGTTATTGATGCACCGTGTGCCGATGACAATGCAACGTCAATTGCAATGACTCTGGCCATTGCTGAGGAGTTCATTTCGAAAGACCTGGAGCGGGATCTGATCATTGCTCTGTTCGATGCGGAGGAGCCTCCCCATTTTATGTCGGACGCGATGGGTTCAACCCGCTTTTACAAAGATCATTGTCAGGAAATTCAATTCGCAGGAGTGATCATCTCTGATTTGATCGGGCACGATCTGGACCTCAAGGATCTTGGTGTGAATTTTCCCGGGAAAGGTTTACTTCAAGCTCGGGCAGGAAAGACGGTGTTTGTTCTCGGGGCGGAGAGTGATCCGGCGTTCCCTGGAATTGTTGAAAAAGTTGCAACGAAAAGCAGGGGGCTGAACATTTTCCCGACAATGAATGACTATGTGGGAAGTTTGTCAGACCATCACGCTTTTGAATGCGCTGGACAGCCATTTCTCTTCCTGAGTTGTGGGCAGGGAAAATACTACCATGACAAGAGGGATGATCTGCGATGGATTAATTTCGAGAAGCTTTTTAAAATCACGCATTTCGTATCTGACCTGATTTCTGAGTTGGATAGAAAAGATGCGGATGCAAGCTGCTCAGAACAGGAACTCGTAGATTTTGAAATCCGGATGATTCGGCGAATAACAGGGCGTGTCCTACCTCTTGTTATGAGCAAATTTGGGATCGCTATGCCAAAGACCCGGGCGGATATGAATCAAATGATCGGCGGGCTCATCACGGGAATGGGGTGAGAGATATCCCTCCCTTGAGATCTTTGCTCCTGCCCTTATCTTACTCCCTTACAATGGAAGCCATCGAACAACGAATGAAGCGACTAAGGATCCGGGAGGAGGATCTTGACGAACGCTTTGTACTTGGCTCCGGACCTGGCGGTCAGAAAATTAACAAGACGGCCTCCTGTGTTTCATTGAAGCACCTTCCCACAGGGCTTGAAATTCAATGTCAGGACGGTCGTTCCCGTGAAGCGAACCGTTTTATCGCCCGGGAGCGTCTTTGTGAAAAACTGGAAGATCGTGAGAGACAGCGGAAACTCGACGCGGCACGTGTCAGAGCAAAAAAGCGCTACGCGAATAAGAAGGAATCCCGGGGGCAGAAAGCAAAGCGCCTCCAACTGAAAAAGATCAGGGCGGAGAAAAAAGGAATGCGGAAAAAGGTGTTCCGACGGGACTGATTTTCTGGATTTCTTCACCTTCTTTTCCAAATCAATATTGGAAATCCCCGCGAAACCTTCTTAGTTGCCACATTCACATGGCTAAACTAGAAGAGAGACAGGATTCCGTCGTTATTTCCAATATTACTCCCTCGGTAGATGGCGGAAGATATCCAGCAAAACGCGTCGTGGGCGAGCCGGTTCAAATTGAAGCCGATATCTTCAAAGACGGTCACGATGTGTTGGTAGCGAACCTTCAGTGGAAAAAGAAGGACGGAGATCAAAGGGAAGAAATTTCCCTTCTGGATCAGGGAAATGACCGATGGGGAGCATCTCTTTCCTTCGACCTGACGGGGGAATACGAATTTCGTGTTGAGGCCTGGGCAGACGACTTTCTCACCTGGCTCCATGATTTCAAACGTCGCCTTACCGGCGATCAGAAAGATTTCACAACAGAAATTGAAGAGGGGCGAGTGATTTTGAATACGACGGCGATCCGGGCTGCTGCAGGTAAGGCCACCAAAGACGCCGACAGCATTGAGTCCATTACGACCCGATTGATGAAGTGTCCGGCGGAAAAAGTCCCGGGATTATTTTCGGACCCTGAAGTCCTTTCGCTTCTGGCGCGCTGGCCTGACCGGTCGCTGTCGACATTCTCTAATGGAGAAAATCGTATCAAGATCGAGCAGAGTCTCGCTTCGTTTTCTTCCTGGTATGAGTTTTTCCCGCGATCAGCAGAAGGAATTCAGGGGAAACATTCGAAGCTCCGTGATTGCCTTCCCCGTGTTCAATACGCGAAGGATATGGGTTTTAATATCGTCTATTTCCCCCCGATCCATCCGATTGGAGTTTCGCATCGTAAAGGGAAAAATAATACCGTTACAGCCGAAGAGGGAGACGTTGGCTCTCCCTGGGCGATTGGTGCAAAAACAGGCGGTCACCGCTCGGTTGAGCCTGCCCTGGGAACGATTGATGACTTGGTTTGGCTGGTCGAAGAATCCCGGAAAATCGGTATCGAGATTGCACTCGATTTTGCAGTCAATTGCTCGCCCGATCATCCCTACGTCAGAGATCACCCCGAGTGGTTTTTTCACCGCCCTGACGGCAGTATCAAATACGCTGAGAATCCGCCAAAGAAATATCAGGATATCTATCCGCTGAATTTTCATTGCGATGAGTGGCAGGACCTCTGGCAGGAACTTCTCGATGTGGTGATGTTCTGGATCGAGCGTGGAGTTCGGATTTTCCGTGTCGACAATCCGCACACCAAGCCGGTGGCCTTTTGGGAATGGCTCATTGCGGAAGTGGAGAAGAAAGAGCCGGGTATAATCTTTCTGGCCGAAGCATTCACCCGTCCCCGGATGATGGAAACGCTCGGCAAAATTGGCTACACGCAGAGTTACACCTACTTTACGTGGCGGGAGACAAAGGAAGCGCTCACCGAATACGTAACTGAGCTGACTAAGGGAGAAATGAGGGACTATTACCGCGCCAACTTCTGGCCCAATACTCCAGATATTCTGCCACATCATTTACAGGGAGCTCCTCCATCCGCTTTTAAAATTCGAGCAACCCTTGCGGCAACCCTGTCGTCCTCGTGGGGAATGTATTCGGGCTACGAGTTCTGTGAAAATGCTCCGCTTCCGGAACGTGAAGAGTATCTCGACAGTGAAAAATATCAGTTAACTGCTCGCGATTGGGACAAGCCGGGGAACATCAAGATGTTCATATCCCGACTCAATATGATTCGGAACAACGAGAAAGCTTTCCACGAATACGCGAACATTGAATTCATCCCTTCGGACAACGATATGATCATCGCCTACTACAAGTGGTCGAGCGACAGGGAGAGTGTCATGCTGATCGTGGTCAATCTGGATCCTCAGAATCAGCAGCAGGGATTGATTCATCTTCCGCTCGAGGCGATGGGGATAGATCCCGGATCGGAATTTAAAGTTTCCGATCTCATGTATGAGCAGGTATACGCATGGCGTGAATCCACCAACTTTGTGTCTCTTGACCCCCGCTCAAAGCCGGTCCACCTATTAAAAGTCAAGTAATCGAAAAGAACCGTTCGAATTTGACTCAATCGAATTTTCTACCTGGCCATGCGCTACAGAATCATCACGTTCGCCATTCTCGGCATCATTTTAGTTGGAATCGGGGAGTGGAATCTCCGTTCACGAAAACTGGATCCGCTCAAGTCTCTCAATAACTTCTGGCTGGAGTTCTGCGTTGCCAATTCCGGCGATGCCGTTCGTGAGCCTGCTGTTACCCTGGTTCGGATCAATGACGATTACGATCCGTTAACAATCGGCGGAGATGCGGGAGCAGCCGCTGCTGATGGTTCAGTTCCAAGCCTGTCCCGGCTGGATTTTGCGACGATTCTGGGTTTTACCGGAAAGCTGAATCCCAAAGCAGTCTCTTTTGTGCCGACTCCGAGTTTTGACGACTCCAATCCGCTCAATCAAACGGACATTGTTCCTTTGAAAGATGCCGCCCTGCAGGTGCCAAAAATGACACTAGGCACCGTAGTTTCCTCCGATGCTGCTCCGGAAAATAAGTTACAGGGAGTCGCTTACCCTGCCTTGAAAGTGGAAGGCGATGCTTCGTCGATCACTCCCTTCACACGTACGATTCAATCTCCGGACCCACAGCTTTTAGCGAATGGTGAACCCGCTTTTACAGAAGTGGACTCGGCCCGCGCTCTGAGAAGCGAAGAGTCGATTCGGATTCCTCTGGTAGCGAAACAGGGCGAGAAAGTTGTTCCTTCGCTGGTTCTAATGTCAGTGGCGAGGCTCGCTGGAATCGGTTTGGAAGCAATCACAGTCGATCTTTCTAAAAAGCAGGCGCAAATTCAGATCGGAGATCAGTATACGGTTCCTATCGCAAAGGACGGATCGATGAACCTTCCGGCATATGCAGGATTGAAAGCTGCGATGACCAGCGAGGAAATTAATGAAAAAGGGGAAAAAGTGGAGCGTTTTCATTTTGCCACTTTGACCGTGGACGAACTGGCTTACACGGGGCAGCAAGACGATGAAGTGGCCAAGCGGATCCTCTCCGAATTCCAGGGGAAGTTTGATTCCGTCAGCCGGAATCTCGTCATGATCGGTTATGACCGGAAAGCGGATCGCCGCTTCCCGACAGCCGCCGGTGAAATGCTGTCGGATGCTTCTATTTTTGCACGTGCGGTGGCCACCATTCAAAGTGGCCGTTACATTGAGCGCTGGCCTACCTGGGGCCGCTGGGTCGCTGTCCTGGCCATCGTGATCATCGCCCTGGTGGTCTTCAGGCTTTCCCGTGGAAAAGTGCTCGTCGTTGGCGGGATTTCAGCTTTGCTCTTCTTCGCCCTCTGCGTTCTACTCTTCCGCTCCACCCTCACATGGACACCACCATTCGTGATGTTCGCCCTGTTTGCCCTGATCATTGTGGTTGGATTGATTATTCCTGCCGGTAATTCAGGCGCAGCAAAAGAGGAATCTCTAGATTCTGATGAAGCAGATTCGTTGAAATCATAGAGCGAGATTGCCAGAGGAATCGGGGATCTGAGATTCGTTCTCCGATTTCGAGATGTGGACCTGGATAGGGGTTTGAATTTTTGTTAGTGAAATTCAATCAGATCCACTTCATATTCGATTCCCATGGTAAATCTATGAAACCAGCTCTAATCCTCACCTTTCTCTCGTGTTTTTTTTCCGCAAACTTTTCGTCGACGGCTTTAGCGGAAACTTTTGACTCGAAGACGATCAAGCATTGGGAGGAGCTTCTCGATACGTTTAAGACATCGGATTCTCTAAAAGAGGGACTTGCATACTACGATCAGCACCTTGCTCATATCGATATTTCGGAAGTATCCCCTGAGACATTAGGTGAAGGGAAGAATGTGAAATTTGGAAGAGATTCCTCTCGGATCTTTTTTAATCTGGCTCTAGCTGCGTATATGAACGGAGATCCCCGTTTTTCTGAGTTCAAAACCCACGCAGAAAGGAATTCGGATGAGCTAATGAGATCGTCAGATCAGGGGTACCAGGGAAGCGGTGCGAGCGCCCATAGTTTTTTCGTTCGAATGGCTCTTGATCTCGGCGAATACGAGATTGCGGTTCATGTGCTCGATCAAGCAGATCGACAATTTGAAAAGCATTTTGGAGGATTTGAGAGGCCAAAATCACTGGGAAAGTTTGATCCAAAAAGAAATCGAACCGGAGAGCAGATCAGAATTGAAATTGCTAACAGTCTCGGGGATCTCGCGACAGTCGAGCGACTGTTGCGAGCGAAGATGAAGGAAATGGAGAGAACGGGAAAAATGGTGGCGGCGATGAGCGGAGCCGGATCCATTGGGGGTGCCGGGGCTGACACATTGAAATACATGAGTTATCCTGAATTAGTATCTGTTTTAGCGCGCCAAGGGAAAGTAGAAGAAGCAAAGGGATATCTCGATGCTTACATGAAATTCGTCGAAAAAGCAGAGTCTTCCAATAGCAGTATCTATGAGGTCTATTTCAAAAAGAGTGGCGTTATGTCAGGCTTTGCGAAGAAGAATTTGGCGGAAGCAACTCTGCATGTTGGCCTACCCGAAGACGCCCTTAGATATGTAGAGGAAGCAAAGGAACAGTTTGAGAATTCACCGTTTTCAAAATCAGCAAAGAAAAAGCTGGGCAAGTCTTCCCAACAGGTGGGAAGGCGATGGAGAGGTGAGCTCCTTGAATCCGAAATTGCGGCCCTGTGGGAACTGAAACGCTTTGATGAACTCGATCAATCCATTGCGAGTTATCGTGAGATGCGGCCTCAACTTCCCGACCATGACCCCAATATAATGGCTGTCTCTTATACACATCTGACGCTGCCGACGAAGAGGATAGTGTAG
>OJCB01000190.1_pt1 | contig 26287 bp, 20 predicted proteins | sample 1591501 | NCBI WGS metagenome assembly OJCB01 (sample SAMN05416813, study PRJEB24817) | seawater metagenome | isolation source: Sea water | place: Canada:Atlantic | collected 2013-07 | reverse complement strand
CTCGGAGATGTGTATAAGAGACAGGCTTCAAGCATCTCTGCCGTATTTCGCCGGTTTTTTCCTTCCTGACTCAGTCCCCGAATCTGAATTTCGAGATCTCTATTTGAGTTTTCTGACAATGATCTCCTTGTCAGACCAAGTATCCAACGAGGACTGGGGGACCGCAGAGAGCATGGGTTGTGCAGTGCTTGAGTCTGGGCCTTCGCCCAAGCAATACACCGAGATGGTGGATTTGTTGACCAACTTATGGGAGGGCCGTGCCGAGTTAGGTCGCCTGAGCTGGGGATTGGATTTTCTCGATTTTCTCATCACGGGGCCAAACTTAAACGAAAATGCTCGCGCTCAATTTTTTGAATCGATTCGCAATTTTCTTATAAGCAATGCCCGTCGTGTTAGTTCCGATCAAAAGGCGGTTTTCAGCCTTCTTTGCAGAGACTTGGATCGTCAGGCCGATTACAACGCTATTCCATGGCTGGAAGATTCAGATCCAGACTCTGCTGCCGATGTGTCGGCGGAAGAGCTCATTGCTGAGCGCCTCAAAGGACGGTTTGTTGGTATTTACACTCTGAACGAGTCCGCAGCTGTCAGGGCAGCCGGTTTGATTAAAGAGAACTACGAGAATGTAAAAGTGCGGTTAAGTCACGACCACGGCGGGAGTGATAAATTGAAAGTGATGGCACGCGACTCTGACTATCTCATTGTTGTGACCCAGAGCGCAACGCATGCCGCTACCAACTTTATCAAGGACGAGCGTTCAGCTGATAAATCTGATCTTATTTATCCGAGGGGGAGGGGAACTGCGAGTTTGATTCAGGCATTGAAAGATGCGGTGGGTGCTTGACGCTGTCCATTGCGGGGTGATTCTGAAGGTAGGGAACAAGTGTTTATAGGCTGCAGCGAGGGATCTTTGTGATTTGCGAAATGTATCATGGGACTGGAAGAGAATAATCAATTGAGTTCGAGCCAGTGCTTCGGTGCACTCAAAATTGCCCCGCTTCGGGTTGTTTCTGAATCTCTTCGGGGCAGTGAGAATCGAATTGAATTGCGGTATCCCAATTTTCGAGTGCGATCTCCTTCAACTAGATTTCCCGACTTGGGGTTGATAGAAGTCGATTACATGGCGGATCTAGATGTGGTTGATCCTTCGTCTCTTGATGCTTACATCGCTGCCTATCGGCAGGTAACGGCCTTTGGCGAGGATGTAGTGAACCGAATTTTTGATGACCTCATGGCGATTTGTTCACCACGCTCGCTCATCGTGCGTGGGTTTTTTGTTTCGGATGAAAATATTGGCCTCAAAGTCGAGGCATCTACGGAAGATAACCCTCGGTGAGACGAGTGATTTGCAATCGATTTCCCGGATCGAGATTTCCCCTCGGGCGTCACCTTTGAACGGGCAATTGCGTTAAAAATGTTTGGATTCTCTAACTTTTCCATTGCCTCTGTCTCTGGTCTCGCGAATGATTCAACTTCATGAAAGTCGTAGTGCTCGTCAGTGGGGGAATGGATTCGGTGACGGCGTTGTATTGCGCCGTCAAAGAGCACGAGGTGATTGCAACGCTCAGCTTTGACTATGGGTCGAAGCACAATCACAAAGAGATCCCTTTTGCCGAATACCATGCAGCCAAATTGGGGGTACCCCATCAGGTCGTTTCCCTTGGGTTCGTGAACGAGATCTTCTCTTCCGATTTGCTCCAGTCCGGAGGAGATATTCCGGAGGGTCACTACGAGGAGTCGAATATGAAGGCCACCGTGGTGCCGTTTCGCAACGGAATCATGCTTTCAATTGCGGCGGGGTATGCGGAGAGTAGCGGTGCCACGGGGCTCGTCATTGCAGCCCACTCAGGAGACCATGCTGTGTATCCTGATTGCCGAGAGGATTTCATGCGCCCCATGGCAGCGGCGATTCAAGCCGGGACCTACGAAAACTTAGAAGTTATTCGCCCCTTTATTGATCAGCGCAAAGAAGACATCGCCGCGCGCGGAACAGAGTTGGGTGTAGAGTTCGAGAAGACATGGTCGTGTTATAAAGGCAAGGAGATCCACTGCGGGAAATGTGGCACTTGTGTCGAACGACGTGAGGCGTTTGAAATAGCCGGGGTAGCGGACCCTACGGAATATGAGGATGACGGCCCGCTTCCTGTTAAACCTGCCGAGAACGCTTGATTTGATCAGCATGCTTATCTCCGAGATTTTCTATTCTATCCAGGGCGAAGGTGAACTCACCGGCGTTCCTTCTGTCTTCATCCGCACCTCAGGTTGCAATTTGCGCTGTCGCTGGTGCGATACCAAATACGCCTCATGGGATCCAGAAGGCACGAACTACACGGTTAATGAACTCGTCGCTGAGGTGGAGAAGCACCCGGCCAGGCACTGCGTGATTACAGGAGGCGAGCCCATGGTCGCCAAAGGTATCCACGAATTGATGCAGGCGCTGAAGGCGAGGAAATACCACATCACCATTGAGACGGCCGGGACAATTGCTCCCGATGGCATTCCCTGTGATTTAGCGTCCTTGAGCCCGAAACTCAGCAATTCCACGCCTTTGCCTGGTGAAATCGGGGATGGGTGGATTAAAAAACACGACCAACTCCGGCTTCAACCCACCGTGTTGGGTGAGTGGATCAAAAATTACCCTTACCAACTCAAGTTCGTCGTGTCATCCGACCGTGATGTGGCTGAGATCGAGCAACTGCTCCCCGACATCGGTGTCGACGTGCCAGCACACCAAGTGCTCTTGATGCCCGAAGGTACTGAAATTGGCGTGATCAGGGGCCGGGATGAGACTTTAATCGACCTTTGCCTGAAAACTGGTTACAGATACTGTAACCGCCTCCAGATTGAGTTGTTTGGCAACACCCGAGGCACTTAATTACCGACCATTGACCTATGCCCTTCCGAGTTTGTAAATCTATCGAGATCGAGAATGGACACATGCTGTCCAAGCACCCTGACAAGTGTCAGTTCCCTCACGGTCATTCCCGAACGGTGAAATTCATCCTAGAGGCCGATGATCTCGATGGTAACGAGATGGTCTGTGACTTCAAAATCATCAAAACGGCGGTGGGTGAGTTCCTCGACTCCTTAGATCATGCGATGTGCATGAACACGGATGACCCCGCCTTTTCAGAGTTTAAATCGAGATACGGTGATCGGGTGATTGGATTTGCTTCGCAGGATCCGACCACTGAGTTGATGGCGAAGCACATTTATGATGTCGCGACCGAGGCACTCAACGCCTATCGAAACGAACCTGAGGCTCGCTACCCGCTTCGGGAAAAGGTCCGTCTTGCTCGGGTAAGAGTATCGGAAACGAGCAGCTCCTGGGCAGAATACGAACCAGCGCTTGGCTGAATTTCTGGGCAAGTAAACTGAACTTATGAGCACTGCAAAATCAAAGGAAGTTGAGGCCACATCGACGGAACTGCCCGATCTGCAATACAGTGAAGACAAACGGGGTGTCGCTCTGGATCGGGTGGGAGTTTGCGATCTCAAATATCCGATCACGATTCTGGATCGAGCCGACGGCACGCAGCAGGTGGCCGCGACTTTCAGTCTTTCAGTAGATCTTCCAGCGACGGTAAAAGGCACCCACATGAGTCGCTTCATTGAAGTGCTCGATGAGAATCGTGGTGAGATCACGGTCCGTACGTTGCCAGGTTTGCTTGCAACCATGCGGTCTCGACTTGAGGCGGATAACGCTTACGCCGAGATTTCTTTTCCCTATTTCATTGAGAAGACAGCGCCTGTATCCAAGAAGACAGCCTACATGGATTATGAGTGCGGATTCAAGGCGAGTGAGTCTCCTGAGAGTTACGACTTCTCCCTTTGGGTCAAGGTGCCAGTTAAGAGTTTGTGCCCTTGTAGTAAAGCGATTAGCGATTACGGAGCTCACAATCAGAGGGGGATCGTCACGATCGAGATCCAGACGAATGATGATGCCATTGTTTGGATCGAAGAATTAGTCGAGATGGCAGAAAGTTCGGCCTCCTCACCGGTCTATCCTCTGTTGAAACGTGAGGACGAACGGCACGTCACGATGGAAGCCTTTGATAATCCTGCGTTTGTTGAAGACATTGCCAGGAACGCGGTGGTGAAACTCCGGGCCGATGAGCGAGTGAAGTCGTTTAAAGTGGGGGTGGTGAATCACGAGAGCATTCACAACCATTCGGCGTTTTCGAGAGTAACTAGCTAGCTAACAACCTTACAGAAATGGCTAAAGGAAACTACAAGTATTTAGGAGTGAAGTTCCGACAACGCGAACGTGGGTGTGATCAGTTGTTGTTCGTTGCTGAGGCTGAACAAATTGTGGACTGGGGTGGTGTTCCTCGGAAATCAGCAGATTTTATGAAGGGGTTTCAGCGCGCACTAGATGATACGCGAGCGTCCAAGATCACTGAGTTTTTCGAAGACGCTGAAAACATCTCGCCCACTGCCATAGTAGTGGCATTCAAGCCGGAGCGAATTAAAATTCTGCCGCTAGATTTAGACCACGATGAAATTGATAACTCGCTTGGCGAACCTGTATTAATTGAAGTCTTACTCGACGATTTTGAGAAGCTAAGTACTGAGGAATTAGCTGCTAAAGTCTCGGCATTTCTCAAAGAAGAGTTGAATGGCAATGGTGCAGATGAGGATAATGCAGACGACGACGACGACGACGACGAAGATGACTCGGACGAAGATGACTCGGACGAAGATGTGCGTGAAACTCTTGGGCTAAGTATTGGCGCATCGCATTTGAAAAGATTTGTTAAAAACCTTGATTCATCTGATTGGCTTAGTGATCGCAAAGCCGAGAATGAGTTATTACTAAGAGATACGTTAATTGATCTGCTTAAACCCGCTACAATCGTTGATGGGCAACATCGGGCTTTTGGAACCGCGGATGCAGAACTAGGGATTCCTTTTTCTGTTGTTGCGCTCGTTGATACGGACTGGAAAGAAGAAGTTTTCCAATTTGTGGTGATTAACCAGCGGGCGAAGCCGATTAAGACTGAATTCCTGAGCGCGATTATTTCTAGCTCATTAAGCGGAAAAGACATTACGCAACTCAAGAGTCGCTTGGAACAGGCTGGCGTCGATCTGGACAGCACACAGATTATGGATTTGGTCCATAGTCACGAAGAAAGTCCATTCTATCAAATGATCGACTACAAAGTCGAGGGAGCTGAGGGGAAACTGCCGTATAGTGGAATGTTGACCTCAGCAAAACGGTTTCGATCTCTTAGTACACATAACCCGAAGATAAAATACGCTGCCTTTTTTAAGCAGATCTTTGCTGACTTTTGTGAAGGCAGAACACTCCAGCAGAAAAAAACCGAATGGAAAACTAAGATTAAGTGGTTTGAATGCTTCTCGACGTTTTGGGGAATCGTAAGAGAACAGCTCGCATCGGGAGATCACGCGGATTTGTGGGAACCGGGTACAAACCTATTGAAAGTAGTCACAATCCAGGAATTGCAGAATATGTTCTTAGAGTGGCTGTTTAATCAACGTGACAGCGTATCGACTAGGGCTGATGTTGAAGCTGCTGCTAGAAAGTTTCTGCAATATTTGAAACCTCGTTTTTTCACAACTAAGTGGGAAGCCACGTCTCTTCAAAGCGATACGGGTCGAGATATCCTGCGGGAAGCATTGGAAGCTGCGTTAGGTGATGCTTCTTATAAATACAACGACCGATTATTTAGAGGCTGGGAGCGAAACTGACCGATTAAATTGTAATGATTTTCCCGGAAGCGCTAGGCTCTTTTCTTCGTCAATTAGATGATAATTCCTCTGGCCTTGACTTTGAGGAACTTCAAGTTTCTTCTAAGAATTCGATTACCCAACTACTGGGGACTGCCGGGGTGCATCAAGATCAATGGGAGTCTGAAGTTGCGCTCATTGCATTGTGGAGGTCGTTTCTCAACGCGATACCAATTCAAGCTCTCGAGAATCCGCGGACGCGATGCCGACCAATAATTCTGGAGCGCCTACGATTTCTTTTAGGAGAAGAGCCAGAAGAATCTGATGTTGATCAAATTCTTCAGATTGTTAAACGGCTTCAGCGCTATAACCGACTCGGAAGAGTTGGATCAAGGTTTGCTACTCTAGATTTGGAGAGTGCCTCTCATTCAGAATTGTTCCGAAAGCAATCGGAGCGATGTGCTGTTTGCGGATATAGGTTTACAGACGAAGATCTTTTTGGGTTTTTATTGGACTACGAGGAATCTGACGAAGGCGAAAGAGTCGAAGGTTCCATTCGAAAAGTGCCGCATCTTGATCATATACTTCCTGTGTATTTGGGAGGAGATCGCGAGGCGAATTGGCAGATTTTGTGTCGCGACTGTAATTTGGGGAAGAGTGATTTAATTTTCGGGTTTGAATCACGTTCTTGGTTTGGGAGTGCGCGTATTAGCGATCTAACGACCATTACAAAGCAACAGTCTTATATCGTAATGAAACGCGACAGGCATTGTGTGGATTGTTGCCGCCGCCCTGATCAAGTTGAACTTACGATTCAGCGTCGAGATGAGAATGGTCCTTTTCTCTACCAAAACCTGAAGACTATGTGCGTTGAGTGTTCTGGATAGTGCTATCGTAATGGAACTGAAGAAAAATTATTGTTCGCGTAAGGATGGATGCGCGGCTTTTCTTTCCTCGAAGCCATTTCATATGGAAGAAGTTTTCATCAATTCGAAATTATATAGATTTGCCTTGGGGGGGCTTGGATAGAAAGTGAAATGATCACGAAATTCTTTATTCCAGAATCAGATGACCGAATTGACCCGTGCTTCGACTTTGAAAATGATACATATAGTTCAAGTCGAATCAGCGGTACGGACCACGATGTCTACGCTCATCAGTTATTCAATACGCCAAACAATGATGGGTTCCTTGTGACTCGCTCCATTCTCTCTGATTCTAAAATTCGACAGATTTCTGATGTTGGTGGCATTAACAAATTTCTTCGGATTGACGCAAAAATCCCCATCATCGCCGATTGCGGAGCTTTCCAATATCGAGACGCCGAAAACCCTCCTTACACCTGCGAAGAAACCTGCGAGTTCTACGAATCTCTCGGCTTCGATTATGGCATCTCGTTGGATCACATGATCTTCGAGTTCGACCGGGAATACGACGACGGTTCAAGCCTGCTCACTAAGTCGCCGACGCCCGAAATGGAGCGTCGCTTCCGCTTGTCTCTCGACAACGCTAAAGCGATGCGGCGAATCTGCGAGGAGAAGGGCTATCAGTGCAAACTCATCGGCGGTGTCCAGGGTTGGAGTCCTCAATCCTATCACCGAGCGGTCCAAGAGTTGATCGAGGACGGATTCGACTACATCGCCTTGGGTGGTTTGGCTCGCGCCAATGACGAGCAACTCCGTTCTGTGTTGAGTGCGGTTCGAGAATCCGTGCTCGCATCCAACACTAAATTGCACATCCTCGGAGTTGCGCGCCTTAGTCTGCTGACTGACTACGCACGCACCAATGTCGCCTCCTGCGACAGTGCTTCGACTATCCTGCAGGCATTCAAGTCCAACAAGGACAACTACCACACCCGGGAGAAGAACTACACCGCGGTGCGGATTCCTCCGGCGTCTGGCGCTCTCTCACCTAAGGTCAGAAAACTCCTTAAGAAAGAAACCGAGGACAACGGAGATACTGCCGCCGAGGCGTTGCACCGGAAACTGATCAAACTGGAGCAGCGAGCCTTGAAGGACCTTCGCGCCTACGACGCAAAGAAGTTGCCGCTGGAACAGGCGATGGAGTCGCTCATTACTTACGAAGATCAGTTTGGTGATGAAAAGCGCTATTACCCGCTTTTCGAAGAAACACTTCGCGATCGCCCTTGGGAGCAATGCCCTTGCGCTATCTGCCAAGACATCGGGATCGAAGTCATCATTCTGCGCGGCAACAACCGCAACCGACGTCGAGGTTTCCACAACACGTGGAACTTCTACCAACAGTTTGTCGAGAAGCGCGAGGCTATGGCTAAGCGTTAGTCTGGGGCGCTGTATATAGCGATCGGAAAATCCGGCCTCGCTATGAGCTTTTGCGATTGATTTGGAGAATCCGCAGAGTGCCTTCACAGATTTTTGTGCTGATTTCTGCAAAAAAGAAATCGACTAAAAGGTTAATAACTGCAATTGTTTGTAAATCTCTTGAGTGAAAAACTGCACATATTCTCCACATGCACTCTCCAAAAACGGGGCAAAGTCGATGAGTCTTTGCACCTCGGAAACTTCGCGGACCTCGATGCCAGGGAGGCATCGAAGCGTTGGCTTCAGCGATTGGACTTGGGCGGGGGGGCAGGCATTCCCGCTCGCGGTCTTTATTTGGGGTCTCATTGGAAAGAATCTCTGGAAGCGGAGCGCACCGCCCGTGATCTGGATCTGAACCCGACGCTATGGATTCTTTCGGCTGGTTATGGTCTCCTGGCAGCTGATGAGACCGTGGTGCCTTACTCGGCGTCTTTTGCTCCTGGTGAAGATAGTATTCAAAACTTGAAGTGGCGAGATTCGCTCGCTGCAAATCATCGTCCGCGGAACTGGTGGAACTGGATCAATCAACGTGTCGAAGGCGAAGGCTTGAGCCGCTTTCATGAGGAAAAGGAGGGGGCGACCTACCTCTTTATCCTCTCACAAGAGTATTACGCGGCATTGGAGCACGAATTGCTCGAACTCATCGGAGCGGGCAAAAATGTGATCTTGGTCAGCGCGGGACTCTATCGTCAACGCAACAAGGCCGCTCCGTTGGTGAGACCTCATATTTTGCCTTTCAGCGATCGCTTCAAGCAAGTTGATCCCTATCTCAATAAGACCAACGTCACCCTCAACGCCCGTCTGGGAAAATGGTTGATCGAGAATTACGCCGAAATCTTGGCAGAGGGTGTTGATACGCTGACGCCGCTTCTCCAAACCGTTGCTGATTCGGTGCCGGATCCGGATCGCAAACCCGTCAACCGAATGACGGATGATGAGGTGTTGATGTTCATTACCAAGCATTTTGGTCCCGCTCACGACTCGGCGACTAAGTTGCTTCGAAAACTTCGGGATGAAGCCGGCCTTTCGTGTGAGCAAAAGCGATTCGGCAGTCTGTTCCGTCGATTCCAAAATAACCAACAACCCGATCTTTTTGGTGATGCCTAAAATTCTCTCTGTCCGCGCCCTTCGTGTCATCCAAGCGGATGATGTACCTCTCTATTCATTTTATCTTCGAGGTGATGAGATTTTGAAAGTCGCGCAAATATCGCAGATTAAGCGAGGTGCTGAGGGTGAGTTGCTGGGATACCAAAGGGGCGAAGTTAAAAAGCACGTAGACGAGATCGCCGATTATCTTGATTCAGGAGAGGTGATCTTCCCAAATTCGATTCTTTTGGCGATGTCCTCGGACGTCAACTTCAAGCAAAGCCGGGGACCCAAAGTGGGACATGGTGATTGCCAAGCTGGTGTTTTAGAGATTCCTCTTACTTCAGGTGACACAAAAGCAGCTTGGATTGTGGACGGGCAACAGAGAACGCTAGCCCTAAGCAAGGCAAAGAGATCAAAATTCCCGGTACCGATAACGGCTTTCGTTACCGATGACTTTGAGGTTCATCGCAGTCAGTTTTTGCTCGTGAATAAAGTAAAGCCTCTTTCAGGTGCAATAATTAATGAACTGTTGCCAACCGTGAATACTCGTTTGCCTTCGAGTTTATCAAAGAGGCTAATACCGGCAACCATATGCGAGTTGATGAACCGGTCTCCGGAATCGCCATTTCAAGGGCTAATCATTCAGCAGACCACTGATCGCAAAATCAATAAGAAGGCTGTAGTCGTTGCTAAGAGCCTGATAGACGTGATTACAAAGAGTCTAAACGGGCCCAATGGTTGTCTCTATCAATACCGAAACATTGCGACGGGTGACACTGACGGCGATGCCATTGTTCGGGCGTTGAATCTGTTCTGGGCTGAAGTGAAAGAAACTTTTCCTACCGCATGGGGATTGCCATCTACTAAAAGTCGACTGATGCACGGCGCAGGGATCAGAGCAATGGGGGTCGTGATGGACCGAGTAATGGCGAACGTTCATGTGGATGACAAAAAAAGCCAATCGCAAATCCGAAGTCACCTTGATCGGTTGAAGCCTCATTGTGCCTGGACCCAAGGGACTTGGGATATTATCGATGGGCGTCCGTGGAATGCGATTCAAAACTTGAATCGAGATGTTAAAATCCTCGAAAACGCCCTCGTCCGAGCCTACACGCAAGCGCCTACGGTATGAAATTCTTTTTCGCAGACTGTAACGACTCCGTCGATCCAGACTACAATTTTATTGCTGATTCCTCTCGTCCTGGCCGAAACCGAAGTAGGGATCACTACGCTCACGAGTTCTTCGAAAATCCTCCTTATGATGGCTTGTTGGTTTCGCGAACAATGATCGAAAACTCATCGGGGAGATATACTCAATCCCAGAAGTTTCGAATTCTGCGCGAAGGGATCCGCCAACAACTTCGGTATCCCTGCGAAGGTTATACGGGCAACTCTATCGATTATCCAATCATGGGCGATTGCGGGTCTTTCTCTTATGTTGAAAAGGTAAAACCTCCTTTCGGAGCTCGTGATACGGCCAATTTTTACGAGACCTGCGGCTTCACTTACGGGGTATCTCCGGATCATATCATTACTACATTGAATCCACGCTGGGATGATATCCGGCGTCTCCCCTCTGATGTGCAAGCGCGTTGGGACTTCACGTATCGAACCGCGGCGGAGTTTCTCGCAATCACCGATGAATTGGGGCGGCCATTCCATCCCGTGGGGGTGGTTCAGTGCTGGAGTCCTAAATCGGCAGCCTCTCATGCTAAGAAGTTGGTCGACCTTGGATACGACTACATTGGTATTGGAGGAATTGCTTCCAGGCGGACCCATGAGATTTACGATATTCTCTGCGCGGTTCGAGAAGCGATACCAGATGACGTTCGAGTCCATTTGTTCGGGTTCAACCGGGTAGATCAGATCCATGGGTTTCAAGGAATAGGTATCAGTTCGATTGATAGTACCGCTCCTTTGCTGAAGTCATTTAAGGACGACGAGTTTAATTATTTCCATCCCAGTAAGCGTCATTATCTCGGAGTCCGTGTTCCGCCCTTAGTCGAGACCTCAGTAAAGAATCGGATTCGGAGCGGCCAGATCGACGGTGACCGTGCGAGAATTCTTGAAGAGGCCTCGCTTCGCAGTTTGCGCGCTTATGCTCGGCGGGAAAGTGATGTAGACGAGACCGTGGAAACCGTCGTGGAATACGAGAGTTACGTGACCACATCATCTCCTGACCGCGATGCCTATCGGCGAGTTCTGGAAGATCGGTATTGGGAGGAATGCGAGTGCCCCATCTGTCGAGAAATTGGAATTGAGGTGATCATCTACCGGGGGCTTAATCGGAATAAGCGGCGCGGGTTTCATAATCTTCACGTTTTTTACGAACGCATCAAAAAAGCCCGAGAAATGAAATCACTAGAATTGCCCTGCATCCGAATACAACAAAGTAAAGATCGCCATATTTTTTCTTTTGCTGCCAACGGCAAAGAGATTTCGAAGTTCGCGTCAGTCTCACGAATCGGGAGAGCAGAAGATGGAGCTTTGAGCGGCTACCAGCGCCCGGAGATCCAAGGCCATATTTCTGAAATTCAATCATATTTCGAGAAGCAACATGCAATTCTTCCCAATGCACTTGTGGTAGCGTTTGCTGAAGAACTTGAGTTCGAACCTGCACAACCAGTTTCTGGAAGGACAGCGGTGGGCGTTCTAAGGGTGCCGATTGGTGCTGGCTCAAAAATTGGCTGGGTAGTCGACGGCCAGCAGCGACTTGCAGCTCTACGGCAGATGAAGAGGTCTGATGACTTTTGGGTCCCCGTAATTGGATTAGTATCTGAGGGAGTGGATGACGAGAGAGAGCAGTTCGTGCTGGTGAATAACTCGCGCCCGTTGCCGAAGAGTCTTGTCTACGAGCTGTATCCATCTTTGGGGGACTCTATACCTCCCAAGATGAAGAAACGTCAGCGGGCTTATCGGATGCTGGAGATTTTAGCTACGAACCCTAATTCTCCGTTTTACAATCGAATCCGTATGACAACGGCCCGGCATCTTACTACTGCAAACATCAAAGATCTTTCAGTTCTTAAGATGATCGAAAACAGCATGGACAACGGGGTGCTTGCTCGCTATCCGGAGGGATTGAAGCGGCCCACTACTGTGTTGAAGAACTATTGGAGTGCCGTTGCTCGAGTTTTTCCTGAAGCGTGGGATTTTCCTCCAAGGAAAAGTCGACTCACTCATGGCGCTGGAATTGTGAGTATGGGCTACATCATGGATACCATTGCCTTCCGACTTGCTGAAGAGTGGGAAAGCGTTCCCCAACATGCTTTTGAACGAGAGCTTAAGAAGTTCGCTCAGAACCTTCCCTGGACGGGAGGTGTTTGGGAACTTTCCCGAGAGATTCGGCTGCCGTGGAACGAGATCCAGAACACTTCGCGCCACATTGATATACTGACAAACTATCTAGTGCGGCAGTATCGAGAGGTTCTTGCGCCAAAAGCCGAAGCGAAGGGATAAGCGACTCTCCATGAAAATCATTACCTGGAATCTCGCACACCAAGTTCGTAAGAAGGCTATCCCGGACTATTTTGTCGATGTGATAAGACACCTCGAAATCTGTCCCGAGGCCGGCCTCTCGGCAACCTTCGTCCGCAATTTTATGCAACTTGGGCACATATTGCTATACTTAGTTCAGCTACGAACCAACAATCTGTCGCAGGAAGAGATTCAGAACGAGAGGGATACTCAAATGATCAATCTGAGTCCCATTCGGTAAGGGATGGAGAAGGCGGAGTTGCAGGGCCATGGAACCTTGCCGAATGAAGAGTAGTGCCAGTAGTCAAAGAATGAAAGATCTGGATCCATACTTGGAGTCGCTTTACCACCTCAACGTTGGAGTGGTTGGTCAGGGTAGTGAGCAGCACGAACGCCCTCACAAGCCTCTTATGCTTCTTACGGTTGCAGACCTGATTGAGGAAGGAGAGATCAGTGAGAACCGGATCAAATGGGCTCCTGCACTGCGAAACAGATTCAGTGAGTTGTTCGAACTGGTCCGCAAAGGAAATGACCAGTCCACCCCGCAGAATCCATTCTTTTATCTTCGTTCGGAACCATTCTGGCATCACCTGGCGATACCCGGAAAAGAGGAGGTCGTTGCGAACCTTTCCAGCCCCCCGTCTATTGGCGAACTTAAACATGGACTGATTGACGGAGTTCTCGATGAGGAATTATTTCAGTTGCTCAAAACAGAGGAAGGTAGAAACGAGTTCAGGGAGATCATCGTGGCCAGATACTTCCCTGAGAAGCGAGAGGAGCTTCTCAACCTTAAGAGCAAGTCAGCGCTGATCGCGGCTCCGGATAATCCGGTCCGCAGCTCCGCCTTTCGTCGCCTCATTCTAGAAACATACGACTACCAGTGCGCAGCATGTGGTCTGCGGATTCGGCTCCCCAACGACTTCACCGTAGTGGATGCCGCGCACATGATTCCGTTTTCCGTCGGGCACAACGATCATCCGACCAACGGCCTGGCCCTGTGCAAAAACCATCACTGGGCCTTCGACCGGTTTTTGATCACCCCGACTGAAAAGGGTATCTGGAAAGTATCGTCCCAGATCGAACCACGCCGTTCGCCGGGTGAGGCAGAGCTGGCGGAACTCGACGGTGAGAGGCTTCTGCCTCCTCGGGAAGAGGCGTATCTTCCGAGTTCGGAGGCAGTCCTGTGGCGGGAGTCAAAGTTGCTCCGTGATCCCGCGTAGGTGAATCTGTTTCGACCTTTACTCTGGATATTCACGGGTAGCTTTTCAGCTTCAGGGGAGGGTCATTTTCGAGTGCTTGTCCGACTGCGGGTGCCAAATATCTCTCCGACACTGTCAGGCCGTTGTCAGCAGGAGTCAGCTTCGTCAGTCGTGTCAGGAGCCCTTTTCAGCTCTTTCTACGGATCAAGGAAGTTTGGGTGCGAAAAACACAGTCGAACAGCAGGGGTGTATCTTCCCGACCCCCAGGTAGAATCAAGCCTCCTGCCGGATCAGATGACGAAAGAGCGCTGCGAATTTACTGCTCGTAGCAGGGCTCAATCTGATTCCCGGTCCTTCGCGCTTTTCTTGCCAGTGACGCGTTCCCACTGGCTTTCCACAGCCGGGAACTCATCGCTCGCATACAATCCCGCCACGAAGTCTTTATAGGACACCGCTGTGATCGTGCTGCTCTCCTCACGGATCAGATTCAGTTCGGTGAGAGCATCAACAACCGCGTCACGGTCGCGTTTGTTCCGGAGAAGGTTCTTGAGAATGGCTGTCTTTGTGACCGGACCTTCACGGCGCAGTTTTCGTAGTAGGCGTGCTGCCTTTTTTCTTATGTCTTCTCGTTCCTCCCCGGGTATAAGGCCCACGCCGAACCAGATGTGGCTGGCCATGCCGATGACGAGCCCGCGCAAGGTGTGATGGTAGAGGTCATGCAGGAGAGCGAGTGTCTTGTCATCCGTGATCGTCCGATCCAACGCAACGCCTACAATTCGCTTACAAACCTCTTCCAACTGGTGGATGGCCTGCAAGGTGGGAAACAGGGCCGGCATGGGAAACACGTTAAGACGTTTGCGAAGAGCGATGTGATATCGGCGGATCCAGTCAGATTCTGGCAGTCGCAGGGCAGCTTCGACGTGTGGTAGTCTTTCACTCTGCCAGATACTCGCGAAACATCGCAACGGATTGAGAGAGTTCCCCTCAAGAGGAGAATCAGCGCTGTGAGGCAGCACAAAGAAGGGCATGCCGGAAGACAATATCATTCCAGCTAGTTTGGAGGCCCAGAGTTCAGAGGAGAGAGCTCCGGAGATCGAGATCTTTTTAGCTGTAGGAAACAGACTAGCGCCCACCCCCCGCGGAAAGACAATCTTCTCCGGTTCTTTGAGAAGGTCATGAACAAAACTGAGCCGATCCTCATCGTCATTGAGTCGCAGGATCAGTTGCTCATCCGTATCGGTCAGCAGGCCGTAGTGGGGATGCCAAGCTTTGCTGTAGCTGCGGCTGCGACCGTATCCATGAGCAGTCTTCTGCGCCGCCCGAAACTTATGCTCAGCTGCTTCAGCCTCCATTTGTCTGTTGATGTCGTCAGGCGGGATCTGCTCGCCGAGACTATGACGTTTTCGCAAAGCGTTTTCCATCGCTTTGGGGGCGAGGTTGATTGGCTGATGCATGAACGCGCCCTCAGTTTGGACCCGGGGTTTGTTGCAAATCTCGTTGTGAATCAATGTTCTGATGAAATCGTCAATCGGATCCGATCCACCGCCTCCAGGGCGAAGTAGGAGCAGTGAGGGGGGCTGGGGAGTGAGTGCCTGCCCGGCTAGTTGCCACAGGCTGAGAACGAGAGCGGTAGTCGCCGCCGTTCGGGTCGATGGGTCGGGAGAGCAGCCATGGATGAAATCAGCCAACACCTCAATCATCGGGCGGTCGAGTTCTTTCAACTTGGACGGTAAGGAAAAGGAATGCTGGGGAGAGAACGGATTTACGTGGATCGTGCTCATGCCTTGAGAAAGAGTGTTTCGATATCGGCTTCAAGGATGGGGCTCTTGGCCAGTTGTTCCCAGTCGCCGTCGACTCGGTGAATCAGGCCAGCGGGCTCTAGGATTGAGAGCACTTCCTCACAGCGAGCGGCAGTGATGGAGAGAGCTCGACAAATATCTCTCTTCGAGAATCTGCCGGCGTTGAGTTTCCAGAGAACTCGCTGTGCCAGTTGTCTTTTTTGTTCCCGCTCTGCGGTCTTCATCATCGCAACTCGGGCATTAGCCATGTGTTCGATGACCCACCTTGCAAGCGCCTCCACACCCTCGGGAGTGACTGGTAGCCGTTTGCAGTGGGGCGCATTGGACAGCTCAATCAGACCGAAGGCCAGGGTGGCTAGCAAGTAACGTGCTGTCCCGGTGATACCCGGGAGCCGGTTTTCCTGTTTCTTGAGATAAGCGATCCATCGGATCTGGACAGGAGCGAGATCGAAAGGGCGCACAACAGTTCCCGCCTTGTGGTTGTTCAATCGATTGGCGAGGACAGCGGTGAGCGCCTCACCGAATCGGCCGCTTGTGTCTGACACGTGGAGCTTTCCGGGCTCAGGAGCGTTTTCAACCGCATCTGGGCCTCGCGTGCCATCGACCAGCCAGATCATACGCCCCAGCCAAGCCGCTTTTTCATCGGCCTGAGATGAGATCCGTGCGAGAACGTCGCCCGGGTCCGTTACGATCAGGTTTGCTACGAATGTCTCGCCGAATTCGCCAGCAGGGTAGGGACCGTTCAGCAGGGTATCGCAAATCGTGGCGTAGGAACTCGCCTCTGTCGCGTCTTTTAAACTCAGACACACAAGAGGTCTATTGCCATGCAGCCTGTTGAGTTTTTTATCGAGGTCTCTGGATCCTTTTGCCGTCACCAGTATTTTGGGCCGGGCCGCCAAGTCATCGATACGAGGATTCGGAGGGTAACTCAGCACCTCCGCCCATTCACCCAACGGATCAGAATAAAGCAGGGAATCCTCCTGTTCGAGATGAAAGAGAGCGTTCTCCGACGCGTTGACACCGGGACCGGAAGGAAACTCGAACCTTTTCTGACCTTGCTTCTTGGCCTCCTTATACTTGTCTTGGAACAGTCGTGCAATCTGAGCGTTCAGGTTGTTCTGCCGGATCGCCACCTCGCCGATAGTTTCTGAGACGAAACTCGAACTCAGCCCTCCACTCACGAGCATGCTGCAACCAGCTTTCAAGCGGTTGAGGTCCGGAGGTTCAATGCCGCACCCGGTGCGAGACAGGTTGGACAGCATTATCGCCTTTGCGACGAGCAAGTTGGTCCCTGCATTGATGTCGCCCTCACCGAGCCAAGTGGCATTGAAGGACGTGAGGAGTTCGGCGAGGGGTGGGTTTGAATTATTGTATGTGCTCATGAAAGAATGGTTGTAGGCATTTGAGGTGTTATAGCGTTCGCTGAGTTGGAAATTATTGGGCTCGGAAAAGTTGGGAGAGCTTCCGCCGTCCCGCCGTCCCGCCGTGCTGGTGAATATTCTAATTTTCCTACAGCGGCGATATCGTGCTGTAGGTTCTCTAAGTTTTACTGCTGCACGGCGGGACGGCGGGATTCACCTTCGTCAGTTGAATTGAAGACGTAGACTTTTTGGTCCTCGTATCCTCTTCCTGCCACGTGTATGGACCGGATATCCCGCGAAACCGAGATGCCATCGACGACCACGGGCCGCTCCTCGCTTTCTCGAAACACCCTTCCAAGGAGCTTTCCCGCACGTTGATGGGGTTCCTCACGACTCAATGAATTGCCCGGAAAATCGATCCCGGCATCCTCAGCGATACTGACGAGTTGGCTGGTGATAAACTCCTGCCCAAGAAGGCCGCTAGCACGCGCTGCCAATGCGACTTCACGGAGCCATTGTAGGGCAGGGTTGGCTGTCCGCGCTTGTTCTTCGCGATGACCGTCCAGAAGGGGTGCGAGTTTAAAAATTTCCTGAACGATCCAGTCCAGAGACTGACACCATGCACGAAAATCGTGACGGGTCTCGGGTGTCTTCGGGGTTCCTTTGCGAGCCCACTCACGAATGATGGCGAAGACTGCGCCAAGATAAAATGGTTGTTGCGCAGCCACATGAGACAGCAGGCTACCTTCGTCATACTCCTTGAAATTATAGTTCGCATCCCGTTTCCTGATCCGGGTAATGATTGACCGGTTGGCTATATCCCGCGTGAACTCTGCTCCATTTGTAGAAAGCTGCCAGTTGAACGGGCGAGTGTCTACATCGGCACTGACGCGTAGTGCTCGGCACGAGACTCGGCCGGCCCCTCGAATCGCCTGTTCCAGGATAGTTGAGTCAAGCTTCCCACGAAAATTGTCGAGCATGATAAATGGTCTCCCTTTGATTAGGGCGGCTGAAATGGTCTCGTCGAGACTGCCTACACCACCGCGAGGGGACGTGATAGAGACCGGTGATTCGTTGTAAATCTGACAGACCAGATTTTGACGATAGGTCTTTCCTGATTGGCTGCGATCCGCCTCTGCAACATCCATTGGGAAGTCTTCTTTGACCCAGTCTCCCATTTTAAGCGCGGGACTCAGAATACTCGCAACAGCACGGCTCTTATCAGCGAGCGTCACAAAGTCAAAATCATCCAATAGCCTCAAAAGGGCTTCGATCGCCGCCTCCAGAGGTATTTCTGGAGGTGTTGAACCTTGTGTGATGTAGGTGCCTCCAGCGTGCGGATCGTACCCGCATTCGATGACTTTTCCTTCTTTTGTAAGAATTGGACACGCGGCCAACTGACGCACTGGACTCAGTTTTTCTAAAGCGGGATCTGCCAGCAATAGAATTTCAGATGTTTTGATTGGCATCCTGGCGCTTCGCCAGATGAATTTGCCTTTCTCATCGCCGCCTCTCGACTCCTGCCACTCCCGGCGCGCCACTCGGTGACCGAAGCGTTCGAGTAGACTGCAAAAGCGCTTTGCTGATACCGGGGCTAAAAACGCGGGTTCGTCCTTGCCGGAAACTACTTCATGCACCGATCTCCCACGGACGAACAACTGGTGAAATGGGGCGATGGTACTGAATATCTTTTCTCCTGATATCCGATAGTCAATTTCACCTGTGGGAATTGGGAACACATCTTCCGGGATTTTGATCTCAGTCGAATCCTTATTTCGCGCAGAATACTCGTATCCATTCTCACGTGCGAAATGCACGAGGGTCCCGGGACCAATCTCACTCAATCTGGATTTGTATTTTTCGGAATATTCTCCTTCCGATTCCTCTGGACTCCATTCTTTCAGAAGCTTCGTTCCCAACTCCTCGTCCCCAGTTGCTGCCCAGACGGCAGACGAGATTCTGATCCACGTTTCGTAGTCGGGGCGGGGCGGAATACAACCCAACATCTCTTTGATCTCATCAATCGAGAGATCGGAAGCCTTTATTCCCTTGTCCTTTCTCGCCAAATCTGGAGAGCCGGAAATAGCGGAGGCGTTTCGTGCGTTCGATAACGTCTCGTTTTCATCGGTGATGAATGGGATGACGAGCGCAGGATAGGCGTTGATGTGTGCTTCAGGATCATAGCTTACATAGCAGAGCCTCACTGGGTCTTTCGTGCTGGGGTCGAGGACCAAGTCATATTTCAGACGAAAGTATGATTCCGCAGCCCAAAATGCGTTTTTGTGTTCCTCCTGAGAGTTGCAGATGGGAATGTGAATAATTGTTTTTACCCCACCTTTAGCACTGAAAAAAGCGGCTTGGACATGTGGGTCGCCAGAAAGCACTTCCTTGACGTCATTCGCCCTCCTGGGTTGGAAATCTTTGGTGTCGAAATCCCCTTGCAAATAACCACTGTGTCGAAATCGCCTATCATTGAAAGCACTGGCCCTCGCTCCTTCAGTGACCAGGCCCGAGATGCTTACTGCTGGAAGCGATCCCTTGATTCTGTCAGCGCCCTCATCGTCACCTCGCGCCACACATTCACGAATTCGTTCGATAAGTTTGCGATACTTTCCGTGCCTCGTATCAAGTGCAAAACGGAGAATAGAAGTGACTCCGGAGGGGATTCGCTCTCGGTTATGGCTGAAGACGGAGATCTTGGCTTCCTGAGGGTTTGCTGTTTCACAAGACTCAGGCCTCTCCAACTGGGGGGTATTGTCAGGTAGACCTCGTCCGTCCTTGAGTGAATTAGAAACGCTCATTCGGCAGTTCCTCCTTTGGTTTCAGTGGAATCCAAATTTCCAGCGGCTCCACCCCGGATATTGTCGACGCTACCTTTCCCGATACCCTCTTCGATGAACGTATCAAGAGAGCCTCGCTGAATCAGACGCCTTCCTCGTCTGCGGCCAGGGCGGAGAACAGTGGAACTGACTATGCAGTCTTCCTTGATTAGTTCGTAAAGGAGCGCTATACTCAGGCCGGAATAACGAGCGGCTTCCGATACCGTGAACCAGGCTGGTGGGTGTGTGTTGTCTTCTGTTATCTTGGACATGTGCCCAAGTTCGATCCAAATCAAAATGGCGGAAGTGTGATTAGGTCGGAGACCTAAACCCACCCCTGAGATTGCGCGACAGGGGACCAGTATTTTTCCCAATCTCCTTCTTCTGGGATCCAATCGAACCCAAGAGTTTTTCGGATTGTGCGAACTTGCTCCTTACTCATCTTTGGGCCGTTGGCGTCGTTGAGGAGGGACCTCACTTTTGAGATATAAGGAACACCCCCACTGACAATGGCGGCTCTTTTGATCGCCCAAAGCACTCGTGCGTGGCAAGAGTCCCCTTGTCCATTGTCGCCATCGGACGCCTCATTTGGGTTATATTCCTCTCGAAGTTGAGCCAGTTTTTTGATCAGTCGAGATGCACCAGATTCCCAAGCATCTAGATACCGACGAGAATCGAGAGACCTCGACTTGCCCATATCAAAACGCCACTGATCGCCCCATTTCTCGAGTTCATCAATATATTCACTTTTGGGATCAGTCGGAAGATATGGGTAAGAAGCTACTAAAAACGGTAGAACCAAAGGAGGTTCCGGCAGGTAGAGATCCAAGTCGTCTTTCAGAAATCCCTGTCCTTTGCCCACTCCGCTTCCATCTCGATCACTCAAGTCTGTGCGAACTGATTCCCAAGTATCTATAGCCTTTATCCAGTCACCTTCTCTCATTGTTTGAAGAGCTGTGAGGAGAAGCACGTGAGGCACGGGCTCACCAAAATCATTCGTCAACGGGATTTGATTTTTATCAGACTTCCGTTTGCCATTTAGCAACATTTTGTAAGCAGAGAAGTGTTCAGAATAAATCTCAGCACTCGGTAATTCTTCCTCCTCATTGAATCTCCAAACAGTGTGTCCTAACTGGACCCGACCAGGTTCGCTCATCGCATGAGCTGTAACTTCCGATCCTCGAATCCGTGCAATGCATTTGGGACCTACGTGAGTTTTGTGAGGATGCACAAGATCTTGCGTAACCTGATCATTGTCCTCGTCCTGAGAATGTTTGGGCATGGGTTTTCCGTCCTTCAAAAATCGGTCTCAAGATTCGGAAGTTCCCTAACTGCTCTCCGCAAGCTCTCATCGTGATGGGTGTAGAGGTCATGCATCCCGGCAGATTTGTGTCCCGTGAGCTTTCGCCTCACATCGCTCGGTACATCAGCTTCGGCTAACCAACTGGTGAAACTGTGCCGAAGACAATGGAACGAGCGACTTGCTTTGATCCCTCCGGGTAGCGTGACTTCCCTCGCCACGCCAGCTTTGTTCATCAGCCGTGTAAAGTTCGTACTATGCGTCGACGTTGTCTTTTTGCTCAACTCCGGGAAGAATCTTCCCTTGCGATCTCCAATCCATCCAATCACCGGAGGGGTCAGGGGAATCCGTATCGTCGATCTGGATCGCTTTGACTTTATTGGTCGAATCACAATGTCATCGCCTTCAATGTTGTCCGTTTTAAGCGACAAAACGTCGCCCATCCGCAATCCGGTGTGAGCAGCCATCAGTATCAGTCCTCGCCATTCGTCATTGTAGGCTTCGCGAATTAGCTTAACCACTTCCTCGGCAGTGAAAGGGGCTCGCTCGGTACTGTCAGTGGTTGGCAAAGGACGCACTGTTTTTGCCGCATTGGTCGTGATGAAGCCCTCCCCGCAGGCTGCCTCCAATGCCCTGCGGAACGCACGGAGATCCATGTTCGCGGTTGCTGCTTTGACCTTTTCCCCAATCTTGCCGAGTGCAGTTCTAACATCGGCAGTCGTGAGTTCTGTAAGGGGGGCGTTGGATTTAATTTTGCCCAATGCTTTCGTCATTCGGCGTCTCGCGTCCGAGTAGGTGCGAATCGAAGAGTCGGAGACATGAGGACGCTGAGCCTCGACCCACTCGCCGAGCCATTCATCGACGGAAACTTCTCGAAAGTCTGGAATGGCGTAGGAACGGAGCCTGCGAAGCAACTCCTCGGAACGGGCGAGGGTAAGATCTCCGGTGTTGGCCTCTCGGACCGCGGTCTCCAGGATGGCGGCATAGGCCCGGGGGAGGTCGCTGGCTTTCCGGCGCAGTTCAAGAGCCTCGGATTCAAAGCGCGCCGCTTCCCGCTGAGCATCTCGCTTCCGGGACATCCCGGTGTTCCTGCTCGTGCGTTTCCCGTGTTCGTTGACGAACTTGGCGTAATACACGCCGTTGCGCTGATAAACCGTGGCCAAAGCGTGGTAAGATAGCCTCTAAGTGTTTCCAAGTAAACCTGAGTGGCCGATTTCTAGCGTCTTCTTGAAAACGAGGCGATATTGACGCCGAAGATTCCTCTTCCGTCAGCACCTGGTGGGCGACGACTAGCGGGGCAAAAGTGAATTTTTGACCTCTTTGATTTTTCCCCTCACTACGGCAGCGATTTCGTTTTCACCGATAGAAACAAGTCTTTTCTCGAAGTCTTCCGCTAACTCAATCTCTTGTTCTTTCAAAACGGGAACTGTTGAGAAGTTCAGTCCCTCTGCAGTTGACATGAGCAATCCTTTGTAGCCTGAAGCATCGCCAATAGCCTCAAGAACCTTGGTCAGCGTTATAGCAACGGGGGCTACTGATACTGCTGGGGCAGCCTCAATACTAATCTGTTCCCTCAAGCAGGACTCAGCCTCGGTCTTCGCTTCTTCAAACTTCTGCTGCCAAATTAAACTATTTACCAATATGCTGGTATAGATAGCGGCTTGAGCTTTGTAGTCTCTTTCAGGAGATTTGTAGTAGTTCCTTATAAGTCTTGAGAATTTTTCAAATTGAGGAAAGTCTTGTTTGGATTGAAAGATTGGCAACAGCCATTGCACTGTCTGTATCGTAGTGGAGTCGATGCCTTTAGAGTCTAAATCAATCAGAGATAATGCATTTTGAGTTGCTTCACTAGATTTCTTCTGGTCGCCAACCGAGAGATAATAGAAAGCGCAGTTTGCAAAAAAAATTGAAGTCTCCTTCCTCTCGGAGGAGAGCTGCCCGGAGAGTTGATTGATCGTTCCTTCGGTATCGAAGGAACGGAGAATACTGGGATTCATTCGTGCAGCGGCCATCAAAATGTCATTAAACCATAGCAGTCTCAATTGGAGACGTTCGGCTTCGTTCAGTGAGATATCGTTTTCAAGGTTTTTGAAACTCTTGTGTGCTTGTCCAATATTTCCTGAACTCGCAGCGTCTATTAGTGACCGCAAGTGTATGATAGTCTCCTGTGAAAAACCTGAATTGGTCCCTTCCGCATCGATGAATTCGTTCAAATTGGATTGGACAATCTCTAGATTGCCACTTTTAAAGAATTGGCTTGCGAGCGAATGGGACTCATGGAATCGGAAACGACCCTTTTCGGTCGCATACCTTTCGGGATTAAGCTCCTTCGCCTCTTTGAGAAGAATTTCTGCTTGTGAGTGGTTTTCGATTTCTCTGAAAAACGCAGAGGATGACAAAATTATATCATATCTTATTGGGCTCTTCTCATTCAGATTGCGCTTTGCATCCTGCACCAAAAAAAAGAAGGCTTCGGAGCCTGCAGGTTTTCCCTCCCCCTTCCAGATCAATTCAGCCTCTCGCTGCCGCAAATTGAAGTAGTTAGTAGAGGTTTTGCTTGAGGTTTCCTCTTGGATCGAAAGCGCCTCTTGAATCTTCGACAGTGCGTTCTTATGTTTTCCATTTCGAATTGCAATTTCGGATAAGCATTTCAAAGGACCCATCAAGGCGGGAGTCTTCGGGCCAAAATCATTTTTCAACTGCAAGTAAGCGTTTTCGCATATTTCCTCAGTCCTTTTGAGGAGTTCAGGAGATGTCGAGTCCAGCTCGGAATGCCGATACACTTCCGCCTTCCGATACTGAAGTAAAACTGCCCGGGCAGAGGGAACCGTAAAGCCTTCCGTTGCGAGCGATATCGCCACATCCAAGTCCGCCAGGCTTTCGAGATATTCTCCCAGAGCCATTCTTGAGTTTGATAACCCCTCAAGAGCGCTGATTCTCATGAGTGTCGAATAGTTCAGGCCCGGCTGTCCACCGCGTGAATTGAGCCGTGCTTCAAGACTTGAAAAGGTTTCCTTCGCCTCTTCAAAATGTTCTTGTATGAGGGCTAGATTTCCCTTTGCGTACTGTTGGCGGTCGGCAAAAAGTTCGGCTAGCGATTCGCTTTCCGACTCATCTACTGAATTCACTTTGGCTAAAGCGAGTTCTGCCTTATCGGTCTCACCTAAATCGATTAAGGTCTGGATATGGTCAAAAAAGGCATGGACATGGAGAGACTTAGAAAATGAGAATGTAGGCGAACTGATAATGGAGCTAAAATTGCCTTTCGCTTCTTCGAGTTTACCTAAGTTCAGCCTTGCCTTTCCGAGGAGGAATTGCGCTTCAATCTGAGAGCTCTCTTCCAGGTATGAGTGCGCAATCTGGGAAGCTCCGATAAACGCATTAAGCGCGTGTTTGTATTCTTCGCTTATGAGAAATAGCTGTCCTGAAACTAGGAATCGAGAATAGGCCTCGGTTGCTGGTACCTTTTCTTCTTCAGTATCGTCTGGGGTAGAAATACTTTCGTTGGGTGGGCCCTCATTCACAGCAGGGAGACGCTTCGTCAACATTTGGGCTCTCGTGAAAGCTTTCTCAGCATGTGACCTTATCTCGCTCCGGAAATCGATTATTGTCATTCCTTCCCTTTCGGCAAGCATGTTTAAAAGGTCGCTAATTCCTTCAGGCGAGGTCGGTGTTTCAATGATGGGCGGAAGTTCTAAGGGAGGTTCCCAATCTTGAATACGTTTCAAAGTGGCGCCTGCGACAAAAACTCCACAGAGTGCGACGATTAGGGTAGCCGCGGTGATTGGCCCGATGCGCGATACCGCTAGCCATGTCCGCTCGGTGATTCCGCGGACCCCTTGTATCTCATTTTGAAGAATTTTTTTATTCTCTTTATTTTCGCGAGCGAGGTTGCTGACAAGCGAAGTCACCTGAGACACGGCTTGATCGACATCTCTACGATCCGAACCTGATAGTATTCGCGCTAGGAATTTGCCAACCCTTCTCGACGTGGGAGAAGAAGCAGTCTTCCAAAAACCTTCCTGCGACGCAATGAAATCTCTCTGGGAATCCTTCACCTCCGCCGTGGATTTTTTGGAATCTACAACTTCGATCAAATATCCTGTAGCGAAAAGTTCAAACGCTTTCACGACATCTGGATCGTCTTCACCTTGATGGTTAAGGCAAAGAGCAATTTTTTCATTGAGGTTAGAATAGATCGAAGTTGCAAGATTCTTCTGGATTGTTAAGAGGCTCCTCTTGAGCTTTGGATTCTTATAGAAAGTGGCCAAAAACAGTCGACGCCACCATGATGTGCGGAGAGTATTTCCTTCAAGCAGCAGGTATTTGGTGAATCTGGTCCAATCTTCGAGCGATTTCGTCTTGGGAAAGCTTTCATCTAATCTCGCCGCTGCAAAAACCTCAAGGATGTCCTCAGTTTGGACGAAATCTTTTCCTTCTATTTTCTTGTTCCTAGCGAAGTCGCAAAAGACACTTTCGATTTTACGATCGGAGAGGCCGAGAGCCATTTTGGTTGCCAATGATCCTTTTCTGCGTTCGTCTCGGACAATCCATGCAATCCCTTTGCCGAACATGCGATACAGGGGGTCAGAGAAGTACTCGTCGGAGGGATGGGGCCTATTTCTTTTTGCTGCTCGAACTGAGAGGATATGGTCTGCAGCCGCGGCAAGTGCACCGCATACAGCGACGATAACGCCCGCGACCCAAAGATTTGCGGTAAAGTAGTCGGTTGCGAACGTCGACAGAGCTGTGGAGCACCCAATAAATGCAATTAGCAATGGACGTTCAGTTTTCGGAATAAGGGTTTGTTGAAAAAGCTTCACGAAGAATACTTTTGCGGAAATGGGACTAGGCCGCAATTACAAAACATATCCCTGCGTGTAATGGCGATTGTTTCCACCAGTTGCCAGCTGCTCCTTCACCACGCATCGTCCGGGTTGGAAGGGGAGTGTAATACTTGTATTTTCGGCGTAGATTGCGCAATCGAGCCATAGGTCCATCGGGTCGTAGAAGCGCAGATTCAGACTTAAAGTGTAGACTCTAAGTATTTCCAAGTTAACACATGCACAGATCGAATCCCTTAAGTGTCAAAGGGTTAGGGAGTTATACGGAATAGGTCGTTGGTTCGAATCCAACCGGAGGAGCCATTTTTCGGGTCTCCGGGTCTCCACCAAAGATTGGGGACAGTTCTATTTTTAACCGCATTCGGCGATGAC
>OJCB01000189.1_pt1 | contig 26396 bp, 22 predicted proteins | sample 1591501 | NCBI WGS metagenome assembly OJCB01 (sample SAMN05416813, study PRJEB24817) | seawater metagenome | isolation source: Sea water | place: Canada:Atlantic | collected 2013-07 | reverse complement strand
GGCAGCGTCAGATGTGTATAAGAGACAGGATGTCCACAGAGGACCATCCGATGGAAAGCGTATCGCCGGCAAAAGCACCTGTGCTCAACGAGTTGAGAAAAATGACAAAGACAAGCCCTGCCAGGGAATGGAATTTCTGAAGCATCGTCAGGAGAAACTCAGTAACCCAGGGTTTCATCTGTTGCGTCGAGCATGTCGTCGAGCGTGTCCTCAAACAGATCAAATTTTACCTCCGTAACCAGTTCGTTCACTTTTTCCACATCGCGTTTCCGGATGGGGATTTCAATGGTCTCCGTCCCGAAAAATTCATACCATTCATTGGATTTCCCGTTGCGGAGACGGATGACCATTTCTCCTCCGCCGAAGATGAGGGCTTTTTTGAAATGAATCCTTGAGATTGATTTCTGGGGCAGGTCGACTGTCGGTGTTTTTTCGACCAGGAGCATCGCAATGTCGCCGTGAAAGTTTGCAGCAAAGCGAATCGCTTCAAATTCACGATCATAGAAGAGACATCCAGGACCGGCGCTCAATTTTCCGATGGACTGCTTGAGCTTGAAAGGAACGATGTTCATGGAAGCTGTTCTGCAGTTGAAAGGAAGAAAGAAATCTGGACCGGGAAATATTACCAGACATTCCAGAGTCAGGCGACACACATCGATTCTAAATCTTTGATCCCCCGGCTGAAAGAGGAAGATTCAAATCTTCTCTTTGTTTCAGACTGATCCCGGATTGCCTAATCGTTCGATGAAGTGGTGGTGTCAGGAATCGGTGGGGCTGTTATCGGTGGGGCTGTTATCGGTGGGGCTGTTATCGGTGGCGTACTGCCGAGCAGCAATTCTCGAAACCCTTCAACCCAGCTCTTCAGGCTGGTGTGGTTCGGATTGCTTTTGATCAATGCGAGCATGGATTGAGAGCCCTGTTTTTGTGAAAAGTTCAGGTAGATGTCGTTGGCTTTTTGCCAATGGAGTTGAGGCAGCTTCTCCGTTTCAAATTTGTTCAGTTCGTATTCATTGTCCTTACGAGTAATCAGAATCGTTCTCTTCTCGAGTTGAATGCGACGATCCCAGGCCGCACCAAGATTGTCGCGGGCTTCTGATCTCATATAGGGAAAGACTGACTTCTCGTAGACCCCTCCCAGACTTCCGGGTTCGAAACACCAATTCTCGATTTCGAGCGACTTGTTGAGTTTGTAAGCTTCAGCGAAAATAGTAGTCTTGACTGACTTGTTCAATGTCCTCATACCGTTGGAACCCAAGTCCTCCGTGTGGTTCACGATATTTGCGACGAAGGATTCCAGTTCGGGAATGATGAACTCTTTTTTCACGCCTTCAGCGGCTTTCATCGTTAGTACCAAATATTGAAGCTGCAATCGCATTGCCGCGATGTTTTCCTTCGTTTTGGTTCTTTTTTCATCTCTTTCCCGCCAGGCCCGAAAATCTGAAAATGAGGCATCTTTTGCGTCGAAATTCAAAACTTTGTGGCATTGAACGTAGAACTCGTAAGCCGCTTTCTCACTGGAGGATGCGGCTTCGAAGGCTTGGACCGCATTCGTTCGCAGGGAAACTCTTTTACCGCTGAGGACGTCTTCGATGTTCGTTAATTCCTGGAGGATCCCATTGATTTCCGGACGTGAAAGGGGATCGGCCGAAGCGGGTGTCAAAGTTAGCCCTCCTGTTAGAATAGAAGCGAGGCTGACGATTAATATGGGCTTGCGAATCATAGGCTGCAGGGCTCTAAAATGGATATCTCCACAGGGTGTGTTTGTTACAGAGCAATGGTAAACGAGATCATTCAGCGTATTGCGATTTCTATTCCGATCGAGATCAAGTTTGATTGATTTTCTTCGGATCCCAACAGGCGGAGCTCAGACAAGTACAAGAAAAGAGGGTTGAATCGATGACCCAACCCTCTTCAATCGTTTAGATTTTTTCCAGGAATAATCAGCCGGCGTGTTCGTCGCGGACTTTGATCATGGCGGCAAGAATGGAGTTCCAGGTTTCGGGTGTCTCAAGGACAGCGTTCGGGAACATGCAACCATCCCAGCAAATGTGCTCGATCCCGCGGGACTCCGCATCTTTGAGCCAGTATTGAGAACAACGGGTAATATCGAGTTTTCCTTTCGGATCGTCGGCCTGGCAGTGCTTGCCAGTTTTATCGTGACTGCCGGCTCCATGAACCGTTCCGTCGTTTTGAGCAACGTGGAAATCGATCGTCCACGGACGCAGCTTGTCCGTCATTTCTTCATATGCGGCGTAGAATTCCTCGTCGCTGTAGTTTTCCCCGAGCAAGGCATGATCTGGAGCGTTGTATCCCATCAGGTAAAGGTAGGTGTGGGCGAGATCTGCCTGGAAGCCGAGAGTTTCGGGCATTCCGACTTCCTCGAGAAGGTCGAGCATGTCTTTCCAGCTGTGCATTCCGGCCCAGCAGATTTCACCCTCGGCAGCGAGGCGCTCACCGTGGTCTGCTGCGATTTTGGCCGCTTCCCGAAAGGTGTTGGCAATCTTTTTGGTGTTGGCGACTGGATCCTCTTTCCACTTTTCGACACCGAATTCAGCAGAATCGATCCGGATGACACCACGCTTGCGGACGCCGTGATCATTGAACACACCGGCAATGCGGCAACCGACTTTTACAGCGTCGAGAAATTTCCCAGTGGATTCTTCGTCACCCATGGCCGAGTCACCGACGGTTCCGGGCCAGACGGGTGCAACGAGTGAGCCGACATCAAATCCGTATCCGGCAATTTTGTCGGCGATGCAGCGGAGATCATCATCGCTCGCTTCCGGGTCAGTGTGAGGATGAAACAGAAAGTAATCAATTCCTTCAAATTTCTCTCCGCCCACTTCGGCGGCGGCTGTCAGTTCGAGCATGCGATCGAGACTGATTGGTGGTTCCTGGCCTTCATCGTCTCCTTTTCCGACGAGTCCGGGCCACATTGCGTTGTGAAGTTTCAGTTTAGACATGGTTTTTCAGTTAGAATTGGTAATGATTGGAGTTGTTCGGGAAGAATACAACTCTGGGGGACGAGGGCAAGATGGAATCGACGAATTGGGCAGGGTTCTACTATTTGACGAAAGCCCTTCGATCGCGGACCTTCCGCACTCTTATTAGAGCAGTAGATTCAAACATGAAGATTTCGACAATTCTTTTCTCCGCTTTTTTAGCAGGAAGCATGGCAACTCTCAGCGTTCAGGCCGGGACTCAGGTGGTCTTTGAAACGACCAAAGGAAATTTCACCGTGGAAGTAAACGAGGAGAAGGCGCCCGTCACGGCTGCAAATTTTCTCAAATACGTGGACGAAGGCCACTTCAATGGAGTGGTATTTCATCGAGTGATTAAGGACTATATGATTCAGACCGGCGGCTTTGAGTTGAAAGATGACGGAGTGATTGAGCAGAAAAAATCGAACGGGCCCATTAAGAACGAGGCGAATAATGGTTTGAAAAATGATAAGGGAACTCTGGCAATGGCCCGGACCGGTGATCCCCACAGCGCGTCTAATCAGTTTTTTATCAACCACGGTGATGAGAATGGTTTCCTTAATTACACTTCGGAGACGCAAAGCGGATGGGGCTATGCGGTTTTTGGAAAAATAGTCGAAGGAATGGACGTTGTCGACGCGATCGCTGCAGTTAAAACGGGTAAGAAGACTTTGAATGCCAGAGCAGGGGATCAGGTCATGGCGCGACCGATGAATGATGTTCCTGTGGAGAATATCGTAATCAAGTCCGCTAAGCGCAAAAAAGCGGAGTAGTTCGAAAAGATTAATTTCCCTTCAAAACAGAATTTTATGAGTGAAACAAACAACGAACTGCCACGCGTCTTTTTTGAAGTGTCGGCGGGAGATGAAAAACTGGGTCGTATCGAATTTGAACTTCGTTCTGACGTAGTGCCGAGAACTGCCGAAAATTTCCGTGCGCTTTGCACCGGGGAAAAAGGCTTTGGCTACAAGGGCAGCACTTTTCACCGGGTGATTCCGGATTTCATGCTGCAGGGCGGTGATTTTACCAATCACGATGGTACTGGTGGCGAGTCCATCTATGGCAAGCGTTTCGAAGACGAAAACTTTGAGCTGAAACACGAAGGCGAGGGCATTCTTTCCATGGCCAATGCCGGTCCCGGCACAAATGGCTCCCAGTTCTTTGTCTGCACCGTGGAAACCGACTGGCTTAACGGAGCTCACGTAGTTTTCGGCAAAGTGGTCGAAGGCATGGACATTGTGAAGCAGATCGAAGGCTTCGGCAATCGCAGCGGACGGACGTCCAAGGTGATCAAGATCGACGATTGCGGCGAAGTGTAAGCTAAAACCGGTTAAATTTGAGGAAGGCTGCATCGGATTTTCGTCCCTTGCAGCCTTTTTTGATGGTATGGCGCATCAAGCTGTGAATAATGGGGATTTACGGTTCGTCACACGCTTGACGGTTGGGGTCTCCGAACCGATTATATTTTACCATCTATGAAAGCCGCTCTCAGTCTGTTTCTCTCAGCCGTTATTGGTCTCGTTTCCGCATTTGCCGGGGAAGGCTCTGTCGCTGTGTATATTGTAGATGAGTCACCTGAGCATGCCGGAATGGGCGGGCAGTGTACTCTTTTTGCTTCCACGATTAAGCCCGGGGAGAACAAACATTTATTGGCAATTGGGAAAGGGGATCCCGGAACGACGGCACTTCTGGTCGCCTATGATCGCGAGTCGGATCTTCTTTTTGACAACATTGCCCCCGTCCTCTCCAACCAGACAAAGGATTCTCCCCCTTTGAAGTTCCCCGCGCCGGACTCCGGTAAGAAGTTCGCCTATAACGGTAAGGGCGCTCCGGTTGATCTCTATTTTGTCATTTTTGACGAAGGTGATCCGCAGTTGGAAAAGTTCACCGAATACATGGGATGGATGAATGACTCTTTTGCAGAAGGGGACAGCGAGTCTGCAAACCTTCATGGCTTGGTCATGAAAAAACGGATCTCCAAGATGTTGCGGACCCGGATCTCGACCGAGTACATCGCAAGCTTTGGGGGGGATGAATCACAAAAGGCACCCACCTCGAAAGCTGCAGTGACACGGGGTGGTCCACTTAAGGTCACCGGATCAAACAAAGCACCCGCTGCGACTGCCGGTGTTAAGCGTGGTCTTAAAACTCTCGATAAGGAATGGAGTGAGGATGCCCGCAAGATTTCCGGTTCGCCGGGTGATCCGGGAATTCTCTTATTCCCCATCAATCAAAAGAAAGAAGATTGAGTCAGTCGCCCGACACGGAAAAGCAGGAGAGAGCTGGATCTTTCCGATTTACGAGGTCGATCTGGTCAGCTCCCTTGTTGGGATTTCTGTTCGTCGCGGTTCTGCGCCTGTTTTTTACGGATACGATCGACCGTCTCGAGTTCTCATGGTACGACGAGGCTTTGCAGCTTCGCGAAGAGAAAGGGTTTTATCGTCCTCTCGATGACAGAATTAAATTTGTGGAGTTGGGGATGACTGATGAGATCGCGCGCCGGTTTGCCGAGGATGGCGAATACGCGACGGCAGCGGGAGTCATCGATACCATTTCAAAACTGGGGGCGAGTGTGATCGCCCTCGATATTGTCTATGCCTACGGACGTAAAGAGGATCAGGAGTTACTGGCTGCCAAGGTCCGCGAGATCAATGAAAGGGGAGGCACCCGGATTGTCGTTCCCGCAATTATCGAAGAGGATCTGGAGGAAGGTGGAAGCCATCTGCTGGAGTCGATACCTCTGGTGGAAGGTGAAAAATTTCTGCGCGGCATCGTTAACGTTTCCATCGATAGCGACCATATCTGGCGCCGCTATCGTGATGTTCACACGGTCGATGGGGAGACGATTCCTTCCCTGGCTTTTGCCGCTTACTCAGCGTCTCTTCCAAAAGCATTTTCACCGAAGCCAGTGCCGGATCAGCCGGGAGTGATGAGCTGGAAGGAATCGGGTGATGACGGGATCCAGACTTTTTCGGTGAATGGCAGCGAGTATTTTCTCAACTTGCAGCATTCCTATTACCGGAAGGAAACGGGACGAAAGTTCAAGCTACATCAACTGGAGGCTCTTGCTGAAACCGGTAACGTGTCCTTGTTTCACGACTCGATTGTTTTCTTTGGATACGGTGCCGAGTTCGACGGGAAACCGACTCCACACGGGCCCCAGCAGCCTGGAATGGTTCTTCACGGAACGGCTTTGAATGATCTTTTCAATGACACCCGAATTCATCGATTTCCCTTTTGGGCTGAACTATTGATTTTCTTCGGGACTGCTTTTGTTGCCGCAATCGGTTTTCGAAACGTTAAAAAGAAAGTCATTCTTACTGCCGGGGTGTTGCTGGGGCTGATCGTGATTGGTTTGGGTGGTTGGATGTTAATCTGGTTTGCCTGCATCTTCCCTCCGACCATTGGAGCTGCAATCGTATGGGGGCTTTCCGTCTTCGGTGAAGTGGGTCGTCGCTGGGCTCACGAGCAAAGAGAGAGGACCCAGCGGGATGCCATGCTGGGATTTTACTTCTCTCCGGCGGTTCTCAAGCAGGTGACCCAGGATCTCGACATGATCCGCCCGCAGGGCAATGAAGTGGCTATTCTATTGAGTGATCTTCGCGGGTTTACGACCCTCTGCGAAACACAAAAAGTGGAGCGGGTCTTTGAACTCCTCAACCGGCTTTTTGGGGTGGAGACAGAAGAGGCTTTGAAAGAAGATGGAAGTCTTGCCCGGTTTGCAGGAGATCAGTTCCTTGCCTATTGGGGCGCGCCTGAAAGCTGTTCGGATGCGGCGAGCCGGGCACTGCGGGCTGCCTTGAATATTCAGAAAACGCTGATTTCCCGACGTGAGGCGGCTGATGAGGACGATTTGGATTCCTGGTTGAAGATCGGAGTAGGGCTGCACTTTGGCCGGGGGCTGGTAGGCCACGTCGGCTCGCGCGATTACCGGGATTACAATATCGTGGGAGACTCGGTCAATACCACCGCGAGAGTGGAAGGACAGACGAAGAATTACGGAGCTCCTGTTCTCGCGACAGGTGAGTTTATTGATGCACTCGATGAACCGGTGGATGCTCTGATGGTCGATCATGTTCGAGTGAAAGGACGGCACAAAGCGGTGAAGCTTTTCGCTGTTCCAATTCCGGAGCGTGAGCCGTCCGCACACCAGGTTGAGGCATACCGTGCCGCGTTTTCCCTCTATGAGTCGGGCGCTTTCACTGCCGCCGCCGATTCGTTCGAAGCTTTGAAAGATTCAGCGCATCCAACCGTCTCTGTCTCTGCTAGTTTGCTGCAAGAGCGATGTAATCTTTTTGCCACTACACCTCCCGACGACTGGGACGGTGTCTTTGTTCTGATAGGAAAATAGCCGGTGTTGGCTTGAGCTGTCTCAGCCTCCTTAAAAATCACTCAGGGTTCAATTCTGGCGAATCGCTTTCGAGTGGAGCATTCAGTTGGCCCTCAATTATAGAATCGACCGGGGCATCGTAGAACGTGACTTTAAAATGGTTCCCGCCACCTTCTCTCGCCTCGTGCCAGACTCTTCCGCCGTAGCGTTTCGCAGCCGCTCGAACTATGGCCAGGCCAGCGCCGGTTCCATCAATGCCCCGCCCTGTGTTGCGCTTGAAAAGATCAAATACTTCACGAGTTTTTTGTTCGGGAATTGTCTCGTTTTTGTCGGATATCACGATGCCTGCTGTATCCTCACTCAGTTCGGATTTATCCAGGGCCTTGATTTCAATAAGCGGGGTTTCTCCTTCCGGTGCAAATTTGACGGCGTTGCTAAGGAGATTGAAAAAGATCCGCTCCAGCCAGAATTCGTTCGCAAAAAGCTGAGGCAATCGATCCGAGACGGTGATGGAGGCACTTTTTGAATAGATCAGTGGGTTCATTTCTTCTAATGCCGTTTTAATGGATTGCCGGGCATCGACCATGGCTATTTTCCTCTTGTCTTCCCGCAAATGAGCAAGCGACTGAATGTTTTCGATCAAGCTCGAAAGGTGTTTTCCGCCTTTGGAGATTCGATCGAGTAGATCCAGCGATGTCTCGTCCAATTTTCCGGCGCTCTCTTTTTGCAATATTTCGGTGAAACTGACGATTCCCCGGACCGGCTCTCGTAAATCGTGGGACGCGACAAAGAGCATACTTTTCAATTCTTCACGGACCTGCTCAGCCTCCAGTTCGGCGACTTTCCGTCGATCAATTTCCCGTCGCATTTGATCGTTTACCTTTTTCAAACCGGGGAGATTGACTGCGTCGGGAAGGTTTCGAATCACGGCAATCACGGTTACCCATGAAATAATCGCTGTAGCAGCCTTCACCAAAGCCGAAATCCGATAAAGGGGTTCCCAGAATATGACCGCTTCAAGGAGGTGGGCAAATCCACAAAGAAGAATGAATCCGCCAAAGAGCTGGAATACGCCCCGGAAAAACAGGTCTTTTCTCTGTGAAACAAACCAGAACAAGGTGACGGAAATGCTCAAGAAGGCTAGAAAGATCCCAAAGTCCGAGAGAATATGGGTCCAGCCATGAATATTGGTCCAGTTTCCGCTATTCCATCTTGGTGGAAAAGATGAAGGTTCGACGAGCGATTCCAGGAAATTCATTGGGAGGGAAAAGGAGCGCTGGATTTTGAATCAGAGCCCATTGGCCAGAAGAATTCAGAGAGCGGCAGATCGCTAGAGTAGATGTATGAAAATTATTGAATTATCATACATTTAGGAAAAGTTTACAATAGGGAAAGCCAATCTTTTTTCAGAGATGGGGATTTGCGAACGGTGCTGAGATTCTCGTCTCAAACACCATGGTAGAAGGATCGAGTTTTGGTGATTCAGATTCCCCAATTGTTCATCGTATCAAGGGGAGCTATCGAGTCTCTTCACGGGATCATTTAGTCCTTTTTCGTCAAAAGAGCACTCTGGGGATTTGGCTGGTTCTGGAGGTATGGGTTCTTGAGAAAAGCCTGACATTGAGTTACAGTAGAAGGGAATTACGAAACCGAATGAGCCAAATTTCTATATTTAATAAACTGGCGATGGCGACGGTTCTTCTGTCGCTTTCGGGAGCTTGTGTAACCGTTCCTCAGGACAGTTCGGATGCTGAGGATTTTACGGCATCCCAGTTTGCTGCTGCGGATACGGACAAGGATTCAAAACTGAGCCGGAAGGAAGTTGCCACTTACCTTCACAATGAAGCGCTCGCTGAGTTTGATATGAATAACGATGGTTTTATTGGAAGTGCGGAATGGGCATTGACCAATTTGGCTCCGGGCAAAGAGGACGAGCATTTCAACAGGATTGACAAAAACTCAGACGGGAAAATTGAAAAAAGTGAAGCCGTATTGTTCGTGACTGAACATGTTAGCTTCAAGGATATTTTCAAAAAGCTCGACCAGAGTCGTGACGACCAGCTGCATTGGGAGGAAATCACCGCAGCTGAGCCGGGATCGCTGAATGTGACACTGTTCTCGATTCGGGAGTAGAAAGCGCTGAAGCGAGGCGGGTGGTTCCGGATTCTACCAGGTCAGCTTATCAATCAGATTCCGGAGACCTGCGCGATTGCCAAAAGGGTCGTTGCCCATATTCTTTTTCACAAGGATGGAGGCGTCCTCGAAAGTGAAATCACCAGAGTGAGGAGACTCGCGAAGAAGCATCCCGAAACCTGCAACCGCTGATGCGAACTGAAAGTCACGTGAGGCGTCGGCAAACTTGGTGCCTTTATCCACGGCCGGCGTTTCGATGAGTCGGCTTTCTGTTTGCTCCGGCCATTTGTATCGAAGTTTCAAATTGAGAAGTTCGTGCCCTGTATCGCCCGGCTCAGACAATTCGGCCTTTTGATACTTCAGTTCAATTTTACCCGGCTGCTCTGGGAGGGCTATCCCGGCAGGAACAACTTCGTAGAGCGCGGTTATAGTGTGGCCTGCTCCGATATCCCCGGCATCAATCTTGTCGTCTGCAAAGTCTTCAGCATCGAGGAGTCGGTTTTCATAACCAATCAATCGGTATGCGTTTACATTTCGCGGATTGAACTCCACTTGGATTTTGACGTCTTTAGCGATCATTAGCAGAGTGCTTTGCAGTCTTTGAACAAAAAGCTTTCTCGCTTCAGTCATGCTGTCGATGTAGCCGTAGTTTCCATCTCCGGCGTTGGAAATAGTCTCAAGCATGTCGTCTTTGTAGTTGCCCATTCCGAATCCCATGATCGAGATCTGGACTCCTTTTTTTGCGTGCTCAGCCACGGTTTTTGTAAGAGAACCCTTGTTGGTGTTTCCCACATTGAAGTCACCATCAGTGCAGAGAATGACTCGATTGTTGCCACCCGCGATAAAATTGTCGGACGCGATTTTATAAGCGAGAGTGATGCCTTCTCCGGCATTCGTACTGCCTCCTGATTTGAGCTGTTTCAGAGATTGGAGAATCTTTCTCGAGTCGGAGCCGGGAGTGGATTCTAAAACAGTTCCGGAAGCTCCTGCATAAACGACGATAGCAACGCGGTCCTCGTCTTTGAGTCCCCGGACGAGCAGGCTCATCGCTTTCTTCACGAGAGGCAGTTTATTCTCGCTGGACATCGATCCGGATACATCGAGGAGAAAGACCAGATTTGACGGAGGCCTGTCTTCGATAGGGACTTCGTACCCCTTGAGCCCGATCCGGACGAGGCGATGCTGAGGTTTCCAGGGACAGCCGGCAACTTCGAGATGTGTGGCAAAAGGGTGCTCCACCGGAAGTCCCTGGCCATCCGCGTTCTCAACGGTCTGAGGTGGAGCATATTCGTAGTCGAAATAGTTGATCATTTCCTCAATTCGAACCGCATCGGCAGGAGGGCGCTGCTTTTGGTCTAGAAGGAATCGACGGATATTGGAGTAGCTGGCGGTATCGACATCGATGGAAAAGGTCGATAGCGGTTCATTCAGCGGCGAGAGAAAGGGATTGTCCTTGAGGGTGTCATAGGACTCGGTATTCATGACCACTCCTCCCGGTTTCTGAACTTTAATGGCACCTCCCGGCTTGTTACGACGGATTCGAGGACGGCCGGGGTTCCTAATAGCAACAGAGCCACCCCTGGAAACAGGATCGGCGAACGGATCCGCAGCTGATGACACACCATTTCTGACGACTCCCAGTCTGGATGTCTGCCTAAAGTCCCGCGCTAGGATCAGTTCGACATTCCCATCACGAAATGTCCAATCGATCATCTCCGCCTGTTGAGTGATCATTTCGAGAACGGTATCGACGTCGGTGTTGATAAATTTTCCGGTGATCAGGAAATCGTCTTCCGGTGCCACGTCGTAGCCCAATCTTAAACTGGCCACAGGGGAGCCGACTATCACAGCTCCGAGCCCGTTTCCGCGTGCGGCTGCCTGAAGCCGGGCAATCGCTTTGCTCAGGGCTTGACCTCGAAATTCGATCGAAGGAATGACCACGGCACGGAGCCTGTCACGGCCGGCCATTGCCTCAGCCTTAAGATAACGTTCGAGGATCTTCGGGGTGGAGAAAATTACGACCTGCTTGTTTTCCAGCTTCCACTCGTAACCCGATCCGACGGTGAGGTATTCAAGCAGCGTGTAAAGATCCATGTTCTGAACATGGAAAGTGTGATGTGGTTTCGGAAACCGCTCTTTTGTCGGTAGCTTGATCTCAACAGGCCGAAGTCCTTTCGCAATTCTGTCCGCGTTAACCTTATTGCTCAGTCTCCGGAAGATTTGGAAAATTGGTTCATTCTCCGCCTTGAAATCGTTGACTCGAATTCCTTTGAGCGGAAGAATCGTCAGGTCTGAATCACCACCTGATAATTGAGCTTTCGATTCATCGACCATTGTGCCGAGGAACACGATAAGTCCGGCGATAAAGATCAGGTGTTTCATACTGATATTTATAGCAAGAGGAAAGCGGGATTCCCAGAACGAAATTGGTGGCTCAGCATACTTGAAACTTTTTCTTCGCATCGCGGTTCTATCTTTAGAGAAATGAATTCGTTTAGCCTGATAATCCTGTGTTTCCTGATTTTTTCGATGTCGACTACGGCAGAGGAGCAGAAGGAACCTTCATCGATAGATCTTATTTTCTCGTCCTGGGACAAGGACAAGAATCATCAGTTGAGCAAAGCTGAGTTTCCCGGTCGGCTTCAGTCAAGGATGGGGCGAATGGACTCTGATGGAAATGGGTCCGTAAACAAATCGGAGCTGGCTGGTTTACCGGACAAAGTAATAGGTCGGCTGATTTCCATGATTGCGACCCCTGAGGGGGAGGGGGCAGGAAAGAAAACCGGAAAGAGTTTTCGAAAGGAGGGTGAGTATTATGCACCACCCGCAAGAGAAGAATTTCAGAAGGAGGTTTTGAAAGTAGGGGACGAGGCTCCTGACTTCACTCTTCCGCGGTCGGACGGGTTGGGGGAAGTAACGCTTTTGGATGTGATTGAGAAGAAACCGGTTGTCCTGATTTTTGGAAGCATTACCTGCGGCCCTTTTCGAAGCAAAGTCCCGGATGCTTTTGCGCTGGAAAAGAAGTATGGCGAAAAGGCTTCATTTTTTATGGTCTATATTCGGGAAGCGCATCCCGAGTCTACGATCTATCTTGAAGAAGACGGCGTAAAAGTCCTGAGAAAGTTTACCCAGACGAATACCCTGGAGGAACGCACTGAAAATGCCACATCTTGCACGGCCTTGATCGGGACTCCGTTTCCTACGCTCATCGACAAGGAGGACAATGTGGCGAACGTAGCTTATGCAGGGTGGCCCAATCGCCTTGTTGTTGTCGGAAAGGATGGAAAAATTGCCTACGATGGGGGCAAGGGACCAAAAGGTTTCAAGCCGCTTGAATTAGACGACTGGCTCTCGAAAAATCTCTAGGGGTTTCCTTCACAGAGGACCCTTTAGATTGCGGAAAGATTCGTCACAGTGTTGTAATGACCGGCTAAAGGGTCCCTGACCGCTTCACTTGCTCATCGGTAATGCTCTTGATGATTTTCAGGATCGAAAAAAGCATTCCAATGGCAACGAGTGAGGCAATTCCATCTACAATAGGCACGAACTCATGAAGGTCGTTCATCGTTAAACGGAAAGAGATTTGTCCCAGGAAATTGCTGACGATCCAAAGTGTCCACCAGACCCCCATAACACTGGGGGCCCCTTCATCAATCGCCTTATTGAAGGTCACATTCCAGATCTCGCGCATCGCCTGGAAGGGCTTCCACAAAAGGAGAACAGGAATGAAATAATAGCCTACGGACCATCCCGGGGTAAAACTCATATTGGTCCCTCCGAGGGCGTGGGCATTTCGACATACCCGGTGTTTCCACATGCAATAAAAGACGACCCCTACGAGATAAAGAACCAAGAAGCTCAGTGCTCCGACCGTGGTAAAAAGGTCTGCCGCATTGAAGGCATCGAGATCGTTTGGATCGGAAGCAAAGTAACTGGAGATTGTCGACAAGACCTCTAAAATCGTTCCAAGGACGAAAAGTATGATCGTGATTTTTGCCCTTCCGCTGGGATCCGCGTAAACATACTCGCCCGATGAAGGCACGTTGGGGAGTGGGGCCCCTTCCCGCAGCGTTTGCACGAACTCGTCCTTTCTCTCCGGCGACACAAATTTGTCTCCATATTGGAGCATTTCGGAGACCGGCCTCGTGGCTCCGGTCACTGCGCAGATGGCTGTTTCAGGACCGGGGGTATGAATGGCAATAGGCGTTGGCCGGGGAGACGCTGCCGGCATTGAAAAAACAGTAGAGGCTGGCTCCCATTCTGACATCCCTTCTGTCCAGACCAGGCTGGATCCCGGTAGGCTTCCCTGACTCAACATCTGTTCCAATTGATGTTGGCGAACAGGACCTTTTTGTTCTCCGCTTTCTGAGTAATACCAATCTGCCATAATTGCTGGATGGAATACTTGCTGGAAAAACCGATCTCTACAAGAAGTTCCTGAAGAAATGGCTCGGTTTTGTGTTCAAGGGAGGTGGCGAGTTTCCGTGCTTCCACGCAAATACGCCCACGGTGTCCGTTGACGTTTTTGCCTATGAGAAACTACTGTTAACTCATGCCCGAAGAACCGAGCAGCAAGGAACCCTGGCAACATTCTTTTACCTGGATGAACCCTCATGCCCACGAGGGACTCAGGGTTCGCAGCCGGCGCAGTCTGTTGAAAACAGGCCTTGCAGGAATTGGAGGTTTAACATTTCCTGAACTACTCAGGGCGAGAGCAGCAAATCCCGGGATTGGTGGCAACAAGAGTGTGATCCTTCTCTGGATGACCGGAGGTCCGAGCCACATCGACACCTGGGATCCGAAGCCGGAAGCTCCCCAGGAAGTTCGCGGTCCTTTTTCGACAATTCCGACGAAGCTGCCCGGAGTACATCTCAGTGAGCACTACCCTCTGCAGGCGGCGATGATGGATAAGCTGACTTTGATTCGCTCCATGGTTTGCAAGGGCAGTAGTCATCAACCGAATCAGGTGATGCAGACAGCGAACCTAGGCGCAGCGCCAAGGTCGAAAAGTAATGGGCATCTTTGGCCGGCTATGGGCTCGCTTGTATCGAAGCATTTTGGATCAAACGACCCGGAGATGCCGCCCTATGTTGCACTGAATGTGCAGCATCATTCCCACATCGCGTGGGGTGGGTATCTTGGTAAACAATACGACCCTTACACGACAGGACGTGGAGGGGCTAATTTCAAACTGCCGGGCGGCTTGACGATGGACAGGCTTCGCGGCCGACACAGTTTGCATCAGCAGATGGATACTCTGAGGTCGGATATTGATCAGACAGGTTCCATGGAGGGCCTGGATCATTTCAACGAGAAAGCATTCGAACTGGTCTCCGGTGGCAAAGCTCAGGCTGCCTTCGATCTATCAAGCGAGTCTCCCAAAACGATCGAACGGTATGGCGACCATGATTGGTGCCAGCAGGCTTTGCTGGCGAGACGTCTCGTCGAGGCAGGTTCCAGTTTTGTCACTATTGATCTCAGCAAGCACCCCGCATCCGGAACATGGGATAATCATGGGATTCCCGGGGGAGTGTATGGCGGAATCACGAAAGGTTTAAGGCCGCTCATGCCGGTTTTTGACCGCCTTTTCACAACGCTGGTTTCTGATCTTGGAGATAGGGGAATGCTTGATGACACTCTTGTCATCGCAATGGGAGAATTCGGAAGAACGCCTGAAATCGGGACGCAGAAAAGTCTCGACGGACGAAATCACTGGCCGGTCGTCATGTCGATGATGATGGCTGGCGGGGGATTCAATCATGGTCAGGTCATTGGCGAGACTGAGAAAGATGGCGGAGATGTCAAAGAGCGGGCGATTCATCCTTCTGACCTTGCTGCGACGGTTTATCATCATTTTGGAATCCCACAGGACACTACCTTCACCGATGTTGCAGGTCGTCCCCACTTTGCGGTTCAAGAAGGCGGCAAGCCGATTCGGGAGTTGGTTTAGCTGTGATCATCCGGGAAGTGAAAATTGGCTTTCTTGATCTTGCCCTTCTTGCGTTCTGTTTCTGGTCGACGGTTCGAGCTGATGAGGAATCGATGCAGCTTGGAATTCTTCTCGATACCTCGCCGGAGATGGGGTTTATCGTTCCGCAGGCGCGGAAAGAGGTTCGCCTTTTAAACGCCAACCTGGAAGCAGCCGGTCGGTCACCGCTTGTTGTTCGCGAGTTTTCCGGAGCTTCTCTTGGTCGACCGGGAGCCCTTTCTCTGGGAGCCACGAAGAATGTAGCTTTCACATTGAAGAAGCTTTACGAAGAAGACAAAGTCGATTTGATCTACTGGATCACAGCGCTGGGTGGCACCCAAAGCGGAAACGGAATCTTTTTCCTGGAGGAGACGGTGAAAGAGGCTGGAGTCGGGAAGAGCGGTGAGCGTCAGCTGATAATTCGTAATATTTGGCAGGAGCAAATTCAGAGTGGAAGCAAGTGGGTCAACGATATTCCCCGACCGGAAACTGATCCTCTGAATGCCGAAAATTTCCCTGAGGAATGGTATAGCGCGGCGAAAGCCGGGAAGGGGGTTATCATTCGATCGTGGAGACTTCCCCCCGATGATTACCGCGACCAATTCGCGTTTCCCTATGAGTTTCGTTCTTCCCTTATCAGAAGGAAAATGGGACTCGAAGGTCCTACTGCTCGAATGGATCAGGGATGGAAAATTGAACTCGAACAGAAATACGATCTCAAGTTCATGCTCAATGAAGAGAGATGGTTGAATGAATTTCCGGGACGGCGTGGTATTCGCGAATCCACCTTGGTCCCTTTTGTTTCAGACGAGAGTCGAAGCAGGCGAGATGATTTGCTGTTTGCAGAAATGACCGGTCGCGAGTCGATCGAAGAGGACCTCAAACGGATTGAGGCAGAGAAGCTCGGTGTGCTTTTCGGCTTTGGTTTCCTGGAACGGGATATTCAACGGCTCAAGTCGATGAAGAACCGGGCGATCCATGAGAGAGACATGCGGATGAACTATATGAAAGACCTGACCCGGATCGTCGGTGAAACGAGGGCTCATGTGGCTGAGAACAATGGGGGAGATGAGCGGGTTTACGTTTCGGAAATGGTCGCACTGTCCCATTCACACACTCGCTCGGCCGAGCCCGGGAGATATGCGCGACGTATGGCTGACCTCGTACGAAAAGAAGGCGTCGATGCGATCTATTTTTTCACGAATGGCTACACGGGTGGCGGTGAATATGGAACCTTCGAAGTCGATGTCCCGCTGGTAGCAGCTGCTATTCGCGAAGCCGGTGTCCGCCTTTTTGTGAGGGTGCCTTTTGAATTCAGTCCGATTCCAATTGAGTTGCAGAAACTCGCTCTCGCCAGTGGTGGTGGCGTCTTTCTCGGAGAGGCAGGCGACCCTGACTGGCAAGTGGAAATCCCGCAACAGGCCTGGCCAGAGGTACCGGACTCAACAGAGTCAGATCGTTGATCTTACCCTCTTGAAGCGTTCGCTATCAAAGTGCTTCGGCGCATCGAATTCCATCGATTGCCGCGCTAACAATGCCACCGGCAAATCCGGCGCCTTCGCCACAGGGGAAAAGTCTCGCTATTTCAGGGTGTTGCAGCGATTCGGGATGTCGCGGAATCCGCACTGGAGAACTGGTTCGTGTTTCAAAACCGATAAGATTACTTTCGTCGGTAATGTATCCACGCATCCGCTTTCCAAAATGTTGGAGCCCTTCACGCATTCTGCCGGATATTTCCTCCGGCAGGAGCTGATCGATTCGTGCCGGGTTCAGACCTGGATGATAGCTGGTGTCGAACAAAGATTTTGAATCACGGCTTTTCAGAAAATCAACGAGTCTTTGTGCGGGTGCGACCTGTCCTCCGCCACCGGCTTCCTTGGCGGATTGCTCCAGGGTTTTCTGGTAGGCGACTCCGGCGAGAACTCCATGTTCTTTTTTAAATGCGGCGGTGTCCTCCGGTTCAACGGTGACCACCATTCCACTGTTCGCGAAAGGGGAGTCGCGTTTCGCGAGGCTCATCCCGTTGACGACGATCTCATCATTTACCGTTGCCGAAGGAACGATGAATCCTCCCGGGCACATGCAAAAGGAATGAACCCCACGCCCCCGAATTTTTGTCGCAAGGCTGTAACTGGCTGCCGGTAACAGGCGCGGCCGGGACTTGCGTTTGTCGATGTGATATTGAAGGCGATCGATAAGCGGCTGCCGGTGTTCAATGCGAACGCCAAGGGCAAAGGCCTTTTGTTCCATCAGAATCTTCTTCCGGTGGAGAAGTTTATAGATATCCCGGCCGGAATGCCCTGTCGCAAGAATCACCGCATCTCCAGGGATCTCATCGGAATCGTTGACAACGACCCCGTCTATTTTTCCATCGCCCAGCAGCAGGTCTGTGACTTTGGTTTGGAAACGAACTTCGCCGCCGGCCTCACGAATACTTTCGCGCATCGCTTTGACAACATTCGGCAAAAGGTTGGACCCAATGTGAGGATGTGCGTCGATTAGAATCCGTTCCGGCGCTCCGTGAGCAACGAGAGTTTCGTATACGTCGAGAACCGGACCTCGCTTGGTAGCGCGAGTGTATAGTTTCCCGTCTGAGAAGGTTCCAGCTCCGCCTTCCCCAAAACAGTAGTTGGATTCCTCATCAACGATTCCTTTTCGAAGAATGGGTGCGAGATCAAAGCGGCGGGCAGAGGCATCTTTACCCCTCTCCAGGATAATGGGTTTCCACCCCAGCTCAATACAACGTAAGGCTGCAAAGATTCCGGCGGGTCCGCATCCCACGATAATGGCAGTTTTTGCTCCGGCGGGTACCGCAGGATAGGAGGCTCGAATTTCCGGTTCAGGGGGAAGTTCATCGTCTACTCCCACTTCGAAGCGGAGGCGAACTTTGATCTCCGGTTTCCTGGCATCGATCGAGTGCTTCTTCAGCCTCAGCGTTTGGATTCGCTTCGGATGAACCCGCAGTTTCCGGGAGACTGATTTAAGCTGAGCATCTTCGTCCTCGGATTTTTCGAGAGGCAGGACAATGTCGACAGATGTCGGTGTAGGATCCATCTATTGGTGTGTTGGGGAACTATTTTCCCTCTTCGAAAAGGAACCCGGTCAAGGGGCTGGTGGCTGAGGCGCTGTCATTCGTTTTCGGAAGACCGCATTCGAAGGCAATGCGGCCGGCTTCGACGCCCTGCTTGAACGCACCGGCCATTGCTACAGGATCCCCTGCAATGGCGATGGCGGTATTGACCAGAACTGCATCTGCTCCGATTTCCATGGCCGCAGCGGCGTGGCTGGGAACTCCGAGTCCGGCGTCGACGACAACGGGAACGGTGGCCTGGGAAATAATGATTTCCAGTTGCCGGCGCGTCTCAAGTCCCTGATTGGATCCAATTGGAGCGGCCAATGGCATCACCGTCGCTGTCCCAACTTCCTGAAGTCGCTTGGCCAGAACCGGATCAGCATTGATGTAAGGCAAGACAGTGAAGCCTTCCTTCACAAGAATTTCCGCAGCGGCGAGGGTTTCAATCGGATCGGGGAGGAGGTAGGTCGGGTCCGGATGGATCTCCAGCTTCACCCATTGAGGCAGACCGGCAGAAACTGCGAGCCGGGCAAGGCGGACGGCCTCATCTGCGTTCATCGCACCCGAGGTGTTTGGTAAGAGAAGATATTTCTCCGGATCAATAAAGTCGAGGATGTTGGCGTAAGGGTCCTTCTTTCCACTGAGGTCTGCACGACGAAGAGCCACGGTTACGATCTCAGTGCCGGAAGCTTCGAGAGAATCCCGCATGGATTCGTTAGACGAAAATTTTCCTGTTCCGACCATGAGACGGGACTGAAAAGTTCGGTCGGCGATTGTTAATAGCTCAGGCATAGAGGAAGAAATGAAGGAGTGTTTGGTGGGGGAATCGAATTCGCAAATTCCTACTCTTCTAAAGAGCCGAACTCTTTTGAGAACCCAACAAAAAACCCCTCCGCAATCTTTCGATCATCGGAGAGGTTTTTCAAGTGTGTATCGGGCCTAAGCCCTCTCACAACAACAACCAAGCAATGAAACTTTGGACACTAAGACACCCAAAATCTGATCAGAGGCTAACTCGATTTTGAGTAAATGTCGAAAGATATTTCATTTTTGATCGCTAATTTTAATATTATTCTCAAATTTAAGAGGGTTTTCCGGATTTCAGAGCATCGCGGATCTCGGTGAGAAGAATAACTTCCTCGCTTGGCTTGGGATCTTCTTTCGGCTCTTCTTCGTCTTTCTTCAGAGATCCGATCACCTTTTTGATAACGATGAAGACAACCAGGGCGAGAATCAGGAAGCTGATAAAGGCAGTGATGAAATTTCCGTAAGTGAGGAGCACAGCTTCCGGGATCTTGGATGCTTCTGCCAGTTTGGTTCCATCAGGAACGTCACCCTTCAAGACCAGGTAGCGCTCACTGAAATCGAGCCCCCCGGTGACTCTTCCGATGATCGGCATGAAAATGTCGTCGACGAGACTCTTAACGACGGTTCCGAAAGCTCCGCCGATCATGATGCCGACGGCCATATCGATAAGGTTTCCTTTGAAAGCGAACTCTTTGAATTCTTTTAACATAATTATAGTTGGTATTGGGTGAATACGACACGGGTTAGGACCCGTTGAATTCCAAGAGGGTCACAAAAAGACCCTGAAATTCAAGAGAAATCAGCCAAAGACCTTTTTGGCTGATTGGCTCGAACTAAGACTCAGGTTTTTTCTGAACATGCTCCTTTTCGTCCGGATTGATTTTGGAGCTGAAGCTTTCGACTGATTTCACTACCGCTAATCCAGCGAGAAAGGTGATGGCGATGACGCTGATGAGAAATCCGGCATCGTAGAGTTTGCCGGGTTTGAGTCCATCCGGTAGCCGCTTGTATCGAAAGTGAATGGCCCCGACGAGGACCAGCAAAAGAATGGCTGCGGTAATGGTTCCGCCGGCAAGAACCATCCAGACTGGATCTTCAAAGAAAAAGTAAAGAGCTGCCCACAGAACGGGAAAAAACCACGCAAGAATCGCGATCATTCGAAGGCGGGCTTTTGGATCCTGAAAATCAATCCAGCCAACTGCACCGAAAGCATCAGAAAAGAGACGACTCCAGCCTGCAAGAGCGGAAAAAAGTGTCGAGAAGAGCACGAAGAAGGCTCCGATCAGGAAGGCTGTTTCAGCCCACGAACCGATGGAGTCTGTATACATTCGGGAAAGGGTCCTTACCATTTCGAATCCTTCCGGGACGAGGCCCTGCGAGTGGAGGATTGCTGCTCCCAGCAGGTAAAAAGCCAGGGTCATTAGCGTGTAGACCACCATGGAAAGAAAGGCGTCCCAATACATGACACCGATCCAGCCTTTGGCGCGTGCGTTCCACTCCGGAGTATCTGTCCGCGGTCCGGTTTTGGCCGCGTAGCCTTTTTCCAGAAGCCAGTAGTTGTACATCATGATTTCATCACCACCCACACCGGTGATTCCGAAGGCGGCGATCGCCACTCCGACAACTGCGAGGGGAATGCCATTCCAGAAAGAGAGCCCTGTTGCGACGTCAGCTCCTGCGATTGCGAACTCAGTGGACTGGACCGCAACGAGACAGGCAACGGTAAACAGAGCAAAGAGACCGATCATGACTAAGGACAGCCTCTCGATCAGTTTGTATTTCCCTCCGAAGATAAGGAGAGAAACGATGGGAGCCATAATGCAAACCCATACCGTCACCGAGACGGCGGGCATAAGAAGGTTCAAGGCCAGGCCAACTCCACCGATAATTCCTCCGACCTGCAGGGGTTTGACCAACATCATCAGAAGCCACAGCCAGGTGGCCCAGCTTCCCTTTCCGAACTTTGGTCCGGGGAGTTTGTTAAAGGCTTCGAAGGTCGTTTCGCCCGAATGAATGGCGTGTTTGCCAAACTCGAGCTGCACAAAAACTTTGATGAGACAGCTCACCAGAATGACCCACATGGCAACGAATCCAGCCTCTGCGCCGAGGGCGGTGGTGGCGATTAGCTCTCCCGATCCAACGATGGACGCAGAGAGAATAAATCCGGGACCGAGATATCGGAGCTTAGAGAGAAAACGGGTTGGAGGATCCGCAATTTGCGATTCATCCAGGGCGTAGGGGTTTTGAGCTGAATTTTCCAAAGCTTGTTTCTTTCACGTCAGGGTTAATTTCTGAATCGGGGCGACTACTGAGCTTCGGTCACTCCGGTCCAATCGTCGGTCCGGAAGGGGACGACAGGGAGATTCTCACGACTTCTCAGGTTGGCGACAGGATTGTCTGACCAGGCGTAGCGAACGGCGACCGGCGCTTCCACTTTGTCACTCCAGACTTCGACTCTGTCTTTTCCGAGAACTTTCCCTTCGGCCCAATGCCATTGTTTGTCCGCTCCTGCAATCGCAAAGCCTTTGGCGTCTTTCGTGTCAAAAGTGTAGAGAGTGCTTCCGACATTTTCAAAAGTCAGGGTGGCTTTGTTTCCCTTCACTTCCATGGATTTGTAGGAAGGACTCTGATAGGGGATCGCCATTCCGTAATCTTTCGCCAAAGCGATACGGGCAAGGCGGCGCCCCACATTCTGCTTGTCACGTGGATGAATGTCCCGGCCTTCACCAATGTCGTAAATGACGGCTTGCCCCGTGTTCGGAAGTTCGAGGGTTTTTGTCTGGGACTCACGAAGCTCGGCCCACTGGCTGTCGCCTGCTACATCAGTCTCGTCACGGTAGTCTGCTAATTGAACCCAATAGAATGGAAAATCTCCCTGTCCCCAGGCCTTCCGCCATTCGGTAATCATGAGACCGAACAAGTCATCGTAGAGGGAAGCACGAGCGGCGTTGCTTTCACCCTGATACCAGACCGTGCCGCGAATGCCGTATCCGATGATGGGATTGAGGACTCCGGCCCAAAGATTTCCGGGGCGATGTTGGCCGGCCATATCATTGCGAGGAGCACGGGGGTTTGGTTTTCCGGCTGCCTTGGCTGCTGCCACTTTCTTTTTGTAATCTGCCTGAATTGCATCCCAGTCGAAACTCTCCTCTTTCGCTTTCCACTCTGCGATATAAGCATCGAAGCGTCCGTCCTTCTCAAGGACATCGCGACGAACCCATGCTTCAGCGGCTGAGCCGCCCCAGGCATTGTCGATCAGACCGATGGGAACTCCCAGAACCTGTTGGAGCTGCCTGCCAAAGAAAAACCCGACTCCGGAGAAATCACCTACGGTGTCCGGTGTGCAGATTTCCCACTGGCCTCGAAAGTCATCTTGAATCTCCTGTGTGCCCAGTTGAGGGACGGTGATCAATCGGATGTTTGGATAATTCGCGCTCGCTTTTTCAAGGTCAGCGTCAAAGGAAGAGCTGACGGTCCATTGCATGTTGGACTGCCCGGAGCAGACCCAGACTTCACCGATCACAATGTTGGAAAGGACTCTTTGCTCGCCACCTGAGCTGATCGTCATGCGAAGTGCGTGGCTCGATCCAGTCATGGGGGCAAGTTTGACTTCCCAGCGACCGTTTTCGGCGGCTTTGCCTTGAAGGGTTTGACCATTGAAGGTGACTGTCACAGCTGCTCCGGGATCCGCCCATCCCCAGATGGGAAGTTCAAGGTCACGCTGCAGCACCATGTGATCGCCGACAATGGAGGGAAGTCGAAGCTCCGCATTGACGGACAGAGTGAGGGAAATGAAAGCAAATAAGGAAAGACCGAATTTCATGAAGCGTGTTGTAAGGAAATACGAGCTTCGGCGCAACCATGAAAGATGCCTGATTTGTGTTCTGATGAGAGCAAAAGTCGCGGAGTCAGTCGATTCAACTTCAGTCGAACCAAAAAACTGAGAGCCCTAGAGGCTTTTCGGATTGGCTTAGCGAATTTCGGCAAAGGTATTGGGGCGAATCGCTCCGCTTGAACGGGCTATCAATTTAAAAATTCGAATCTACTTTCTGGGATCACCTCTGTTCAGTCATCCAGGTGGATGATTGCTTTGCGCAATCCTGAATCTCCGGTGACGGACTCGAATTGAGAGGGGACATCACTTAGATCCATTCGGTGAGTGATCCAGGGGTCCGTGTCGATTTTGCCTTCTTCAATTGCCTTGATCACTTGTCCGAATTCCGGTGACGTCGCATTTCGGCTCGACATCAATGTCACTTCACGTCGGTGAAAATTGGGGTCGTTAAAGCTGAGGTCTCCCTGGAAAAGCCCCACGAGAACGATGGTTCCACCGTGGCTGATACAATCGAAGGTTCCGGCCATGGACTGCTTGTTTCCAGTTGCGTCAAAAATGGTTCCGGGCAACTCTCCGCCGAGACGATCCCGAAGCTCGCGGTCCATATTTGTTTCCCGCGTGATTCGAATAGTTTGTTCAATTCGCATTGAATCGCGACAAAAAGCGAGGCGGCTTTCATCGAGGTCGGCGACGATTACATTTGGAGTAACCGCCCGGACAAACTGAAGGACGCTCATTCCAATGGGGCCCGTGCCGATGACGAGCGCCGTTTCGCCTGGAGAAATTCGGGACCGGTTGGCTGCGTGCTGCCCGATGCAAAGCATCTCGACCAGTGCGAGTTGATCCATAGTCGCCGTTGCGGCTCGATGGAGTTTTTTCAAAGGGACAGAAATGAGCGGCCGCATTCCGCCATCGCAATGAATCCCAAGTACTTGAAGACTCTCGCAGCAGTTCGTTTTTCCTTTTTTCGAAGCGGGAGAATTCGGGTCATTCAAATAGGGCTCGAGGGTGACTGCTTCGCCCGGTTTGAAGTCTGAATCCCCGTTGATCTCGACAATCTCGGCTCCCAGTTCGTGGCCGAGAATGCGCGGATACTCGAAGAAAGGTTGTCGGCCGTGAAAGGCGTGGATATCCGTGCCGCAAACTCCGATTCTTCGAATGCGGACACGGGCATGGTCCTGCGGCAGTTCAGGGATTTCCCCGGTTTGTTCTCTAAACTTACCGGGTTTTTCGAGATGGATTTCCACTTGGCTCATAAAAGGATTCAGAAAGAGAATCGTTACCAGTCGGTGGATGTCTGAGCAAGCCAAAGTCATTGACGAATGTCCCTCTCCGCCGAAAGTCCGATTGTGCCATTCTACCTTCTTTACCCGCTGGCGGCTGCGATCGTTTATTCTCTGGGTTCTATTTTCATCAAGCGTGCCCTTAAGGAGGGCGCGACGATGGATCAATCGTTTCACCTTACGAACTTGATTCTCGGGGTTCTGTTTCTGCCGCTTCTGTTTCTGGAGAAAGAAACCATCAACTGGGCGGAAAGCTGGAAGGTGATCCTGATGGGGGCATCGTTTTTTGTCGGCACCTGGCTAACCTTTGTGGGATTGAAACGGGGAGATGTGTCTTTGGTCACTCCCATTATGGGAACGAAAGTGGTATTCGTCGCCATTGCCCTGGTCGCTATCATGGACCGTTCGCCGAGTATGGCATTGTGGATCGCTTCTCTCCTCACCGCGGTGGGTATTTTGGTAATGGGCTGGGGAGATATCAAAGGAGGCAAAGCTCTCTTCTTCACGATTTTTATCACCCTTTGCGCAGCCGCCCTTTTCGGGATTTGCGATGTGCTGGTGAGTTGGTGGTCCGCCGATTTCGGAGCCATGACATTTCTTGCCCTTGGGGCACTGGGAGTGACTCTGGGGACCGTCGTAATGTGGATTTGTCAGGGACGGCCGTCTCTCTCTGTTCCTCGACCCGGGCGCCTTTGGGCCTGGGGCGGTGGAGTCTGCATTGGAATTCAGGCAATTGCGATGGGGCTCAGCCTGAGTTTTATCGATGACGCAACGGGGATCAATGTCATTTACGCTTCACGCGGTCTGTGGGTGATTGTTCTGGTTGTTGTGTTGGGCTCGTGGCTGGGAAACCGCGAGCACAAAAAGCAGGGACTCGCATTTCTCTGGAGGGTCGCGGGAACAGTCCTGCTAACTTCTGCGGTTGTGATAGCTGTGCTTGATCGAATGAATGCTCAGTGATACAAGTTTCCGCTTCCTCTTTTTCGAATTGTGATGAACGAACTTTCAGAAAATCCTCCGACCCGTATTGGCATGATCGCCGGGAATGGAATCTATCCGGAGACTTTTGCCCGGGCCGCTCGCAAGGCCGGCGTCGAAGTTTTGGCTGCTGCGGCATTCCAGGATGAGACGGATCCGCATCTCGCGGATCTTGTGGATGAAATTGAGTGGCTTCGTGTGGGGCAGCTCGGAAAAATGATCAAATTCTTCAAAAAAAACGAAGTGACTTCAGCGGTGATGGTCGGGCAGATTGCTCCGAAAAATCTCTTTGATCTGCGACCGGATCTAAGACTTCTGAAAATGCTCAGTAAAGTCAAAGAACGCAATGCGGAAACTCTGTTTGGAGCGATTGCATCTGAGTTGGAAAAAGACGGTGTCACTTTGCTGCCGGCTACGACATTCCTCGACGACCTTTTACCGGTTGAGGGGCATGTTTGTGGACCAGAATTGTCAGAGAGTCAGGTTCAAGACGCAGACTACGGATTTCGGATTGCAAAGGAAACGAGTCGTCTCGATATCGGTCAAACCGTGGTCGTAAAGAAAGGAACCGTTCTTGCTGTAGAAGCGTTTGAGGGAACGAACGAATGTCTCAAGCGCGGTGGGTCACTCGGGAAAGGGGAGGCGATGATGGTGAAGGTTTCCAAACCCAATCAGGATCTTCGCTTTGATGTGCCTGTGGTTGGACCGGCGACAATTGAGACAGCTGCTGAAGCCGGGATTAACGCGATTGTCGTCGAGGCAGGTAGCACACTCTTGTTGGGAAAAGAGGAAATTGCGACTCTTTGTGACGAGAAGAAAGTATCGATTCTTTCGAAAGCAGAGTGAACTGAATCAGCCGGGTATTGCAATCGACCTGACCCGTTCTCTGTTTCTAAATTCCCGGGATTACTCCTCAGTCTTACCCCCACGGCCGATACCGTGGTAATCAAAGCCCATCTGCTGTCTCTTATACACATCTCCGAGCCCACGAGACCGAGGCTGATCTCG